>Ga0182015_10000103_pt1 | contig 114411 bp, 114 predicted proteins | sample 712P3MmetaG_FD_120478 | JGI IMG/M metagenome (GOLD analysis project Ga0182015, IMG submission 120478) | Permafrost microbial communities from Stordalen Mire, Sweden - 712P3M metaG | ecosystem: Environmental > Terrestrial > Soil > Wetlands > Permafrost | place: Sweden: Stordalen | collected...
GCTCCGGGCTTACCGCCAACCGGAAAAACCTACCCAACGCCTCGGAACTCTATCCTGCCTTCGACGTTTCTTCTTGTTCTCCTCGACCAGCGCTTTGCTATAGACCCTTGCTTGCCCTCCCTGTTCATTTGCATGAAGAGGGTGACTGCGCTTGAGTCCCGGACGCCGCACCAACCGGAAAAACTTTAGAAGCTGTCAAAGAACGATTATGTTTCTACTCCTTTTGTTTTTTGAGTCAATGAAAAGTTGGCGTTTGTAACTCGCGTATTTTCAGCGGAGTGCAGGCCGTCCACAGGCGGGTGACCGGAATTGGTGCAGGACGTAGATACGATTTCGCGCAGAACGCAAGCCGGGCGCGGATTTCGCGCTCTGGAATTGGTGAGGGGCACGAGTGGGGGACTGGGAGAATCTTTCGCTAGTGTGAAAAATCGATCAAAGCGGTGACTGGCACTGAGTTTGCCACAACGGGCGGGTTCTTAGCGGCGGTGCAGGCGCTGGCGCAGAGTCCGAATCACTGGCCAGGAAACCAGGTCGAGCTTCGCTTGACCGGACAGCCGAGAGCCTGCCCTGAGCGAAGTCGAAGGGGCGGCTGTCCCTACATAGGCGGAGGCGCCGGTGCGATTGATCTAGCTAACTTCGATCTTCTCGTCGACGAGCTGTTTATCAGTCTCGTCGGAGCCCGCGAGTTCAAACGAGTTGGTGATGGCAGCTTTCCCCTTGTCCACGCTAGTGATGACGTAGGAGCATCCGATCCAGTGAGCTTCGGCATGATCGGTCGGTGACCAGCGGGCGGGATGATCGGGATGGGAATGGTAGAAGCCGACGATGTCCTCACCACGCTCCCGGCCCTCGCGCTGGATGCGCACCAGTTCGCGTGGATCGATGTTGTAGCGGTTCTGCGGCGAATCGGTGCGGGTGTTGCCGCAGCGCGCGGTCGAAGTCACGATGCGCGTGCCGTTGTCGTCCACGCGGCCGAGCAGCACGCCGCAGCATTCGTGCGGGTAGGTTTCCTCGCCGTGCCGGCGGAGGGCTTCGTAATCTTTGGGTGGAATCTTCAACATGAATGGATTGCAGAAGTCAGAAGCCAAAATGCAGAATTAATCGTACCAACCACCTAATCTTACTTCTGACTTTTCACCTGACTTCCGCCTTGCGTTCATCCTTCCGTCCAGAATCTCTCGCTCAAATATTTTTCGCCGGAGTCGCAGAGGATGGTAACGATTACGGCCTGCTGTTCTTTTCTTAGTTGGAGTTGCTCAGAGATTCTGAGGCTGCCCGCGATTCCGGCTGCGGCGGAGATTCCGATCAGGAGGCCGCAGTCACGGCTCATACGGCGCGCCATGGCGTAGGCGTCTTCGGTCGCGATCTCGAGATTTTCATCCGCTAGCGTGGGATCGTAGATTTCGGGAACAATGGCGGTGGCCATGTGCTTGGCGCCTTCGATGCCATGAAACGAAGAATCGGGCTGGAGCGAGATGCAGCGGACCGCAGGATTCAGTTCCTTGAGGCGGCGAGTTGTGCCCATGAAAGTGCCGCTGGTTCCGAGCATGGCGACAAAGTGAGTGATGCGCCCTTCCGTCTGTTGCCAGATTTCGTTTGCCGTCCCATGGTAATGCGCCTGCCAGTTCGCGTCGTTGGAGTATTGATCGGCATAGAAATATAAGTCCGGATGTTTTGCGGCAAGCTCGCGCGCCATGCGAATGGCGCCGTCCGATCCTTCGCCGGGATCGGTGTAGAGAATATTAGCGCCATAGGCTTGCAGGATCTTCTTGCGTTCTACCGAGACATTGGTCGGCATGCACAGCGTAACTGGAAATTTCTCCAAAGCGCCCAGCATGGCATAGGCAATCCCGGTGTTTCCGCTGGTGGCATCGAGAAGGATTTTGCCGGAAGCGAATTTACCGCTGCGGCGCCCTTCGGCAATGATGTTGGCGGCGGCGCGGTCTTTCACAGAGCCGCCGGGGTTGTACCATTCGGCCTTGCCCAAAAGTGTGACGCCGGGTAAGGGGGCGGTCAACCGATCGAAGCGCAACAGCGGAGTGTTGCCGATTCGGTCGAGCAGACTCTGGCCAGGGCGCGCCATCTCGCGTCCAGGCGCTTGCTGCGCCGGAACGGCCCCGTCCAGCTTGATTGAGCTCTGCCCCATATTCGAACTATTTCCCGGTGACCATCGTAATATGCAAGAACCAGCGAAATACGCTATGTAGTATGGTGTGCTTAGATGATTCAGATTGCAAGCCTGATGCAGCGGCAAATAAGTGTCGCGCATTTTGCGGAGAGGCTGCATCTAGGAGAGGCTGCATCTAAATGAAAGAAGCGAGCGATAATGTCCAAAACGATTGAAGCACGAACGTACGAAGAAGCGTTGGCGTGGCTGCGCGACCACGGGTTCGATGTGACCGAAGCGCCGGGAACGAACGGACGCGTGTTCCTCAGAAAATACAATGTGTCGGCCGCGATTCAGAAGACGGACGACGATGGCGTGAAGATTTTTGCGTATCCCGGGTACCTGATCGGCAGCGAGATCTCGAAACTGGTGAACCGTGGGTACCAGCAGTTCTTGAAGACTTCGAAGACGGAAGTACCAGCAACTGCGGACCATCTGAAAGCTCTGCAGTCGTTTTCCGAAGAGCTGAAAGTTGGCCTTGGGTTGCCGAGCCTTTACAACGAATCGCTGGGGACGGTGAGCGATTCTTACCACTACGATCGCCTTAAGGACGACGATAAAGCGCCTGTGGATCGACCCAAGCGTCCTTGGGAAGTTGCCGGGAAAGCGGTAGCAAGCAAGGCGGCCGCTGCCAAGAAGGGTCGCGCGTAAGTCTTTCGACTCGGTTCGAAATCCTCCTATCAAATCTGACTTCTTGTGCGAAACTGAGGCGCTTTGGTTCGCCCAGATCCTGAGGTCTGCATGAGGAAGCCGTTCGTCTGCTGCTTCGTTTTCTTCTTACCAATCATCTTGCACCCAACCGCCGATCAAGCCCAGGTCGCGTCGAGGCGGCGCGAAGGCTGAGATCGAGCACGGGTTGCGCGTCCAGCAGGAGGCGTGGAATCGGCACGATCTCGATGGCTTCATGGCAGGCTACTGGAACTCTCCGGAGCTTACATTTTTCTGCGACGCGAAAGAGAATGATGGATGGCAGGCCGCGATGCACCGCGATCGCTCGGCGTATGCGAGTCCGGGCCACGAGATGGGAAATCTGGACTTCTCCGGCTTGCGCATCGAGATGCTGGGTGCGGATGCGGCTTTCGTGCGCGGCGCCTGGCGGCTGACAATGTCCGACGGCAAGACGCCGCACGGGCTATTCACGCTGGTGTTTCGCAAGTTTCGTGACGGATGGAAGATTGTGCACGACCAAACTTCGGCAGAATAGCTTCTTGCTCCTAAGTTTCTAGCTTGCCCTTACCTCTTCGCGCGCACTTGTACTCTCGTCCCTTCCGGGAGCTTGCCGGTCGTTAGTTCTACGACGCCGTTGCGGATTACGCCTTCCAGTTCTCTTGCTTCGTTGCTTCCGGCATTCGCGGGCGTGGGTGTCCGCGCCACACTTCGCCCCATGCCTTTGTCCATGGCTTCGTTGGCCAGGCGGTCGGCTTCGGTGTTTTGTTCGCGGAGAGCGTGGCCGATGGAGAACCAGTCGAGTTGCGCGATTAACTCTTTGGCGCGGCCGTGGAGATCTTGAAGGGTTGTGTTTTTGACTTTGTAGATGCCTTTGATCTGACGGACCAGCAATTCGGCATCGCTGATCAGCTTCAGGGCTTTGGGGCCGTGCTGAAGAGCGTATTCGAGGGCGGCGATGAGGCCTTGATACTCGGCGAAATTGTTGGTCTGGTGGCCGAGGTACTCGCTGAGCTGGGCGATTTTCTTGCCGGACTGATCCTGGATTACAACTCCGTAGCCGGCGGGTCCGGGATTGCCGCGCGCGCCGCCGTCGCTGTGAGCGATCAGGTAGTGCTCGGGAGGATTCTCGCGGGAGAAATTCTCGCGCTGCGAAAAAAGAGTGCTAGTTCGGCTGTGTGGCATGTGAGACGAGTTTACAACGGTGGCGGAGTGCAGGGTTGGGGTGGCGGACACCCGGAGGCGAGGCGCCGGTGATGAAAGGGATCCTTCGACTCCGCAGAACGATCCACTTCGCGAATCATCTCGCTTTGCTCAGGATGACAAACCTTCTCAGCGACCAGCGGCGAGGCGAGTCGCTAAGCGGGCGGGCAGGTTGGCGGCGAAGATGCGGTCTTGCGCGGACTTCAGGTTGTAGGGTGTGCGATGAAAATTGACGACTTGGGACTCGGTATCGAACAGGCCAAAGGCGGCGCGCCAATCTCCGTCGCGAGGCTGCCCGACGGAGCCGGGATTGATCATGTAACGGGTGGAGGATTTCAGTTGCAGGGGGACCGATTCAGGCTTGCCGACGGTGCGATATTCGGGACGGAAGCCGTCGGCACTGGAACCGTTGGCGAAGAATCCACCTTGCAGGTGAGTATGGCCGAAGAAAGTGACCGGGGTGGCATCGGTGATGAGCGGGACCAGTGCATCGCCGATGGAGACCACGTACGCGTCTTCATCCCCGGGTGAGCCGTGCACCAGTTGGACGTGCGGATAGTCGCGTAACGGAATTGGCCCTTGCGGCAGAGCGCGCAGCCATTCGAGATGTTCGGAACTGAGCTGATCACGGGTCCAGATGGCAGCAGCCGCGGCCATGGGATTGAAGTCATCGAGTTCGAGCAGGCCGGTGACGGCTTTGTCGTGATTGCCCCGAACGAAAACTTTGCCCAAGTCGCGGGAGCGTTCGACCACTTCGTTGGGAGAGGCTCCGTAGCCGACCAGGTCGCCGAGGTTGGCGACGAAATCGAAGGGCGGAGCTGCGGCGAGGCAGGCCTCCAAGGCTTCCAGGTTAGCGTGAATGTCGCTAAGCAGCAGTATGCGCAATGAACACCAGACGGACGGCGATTATAGACCGAGCGTGACGAACGAGGATACACGGGCGGGTTTTATTCCGCCATCGCTATTTTGAATTGACGACCGGGCAGCGGGCCCAATGTCCGGGCGCGACTTCTTCCAGTGCAGGAAATACGCGGGCGCAGTCGGGGACGCGGAATCCGCAGCGCGGCTCGAAGGGACAGCCGACGGGCATGGCGTGCAGGGGAGGGACTGTGCCTTCGATGGTTTCAAGCGGCTGCCCGCGATTCGTCTTCAGATCGGGCACGGAGTGCAGAAGTCCGCGAGTATAGGGATGTGCAGCGGCGCGAAAGATTTCATGTTTGGTTCCCAGCTCTACGATGCTGCCGGCATACAGGACGGCCACACGGTCGGCAACCTGCGAGACCACCGCGAGATCATGCGAGATGAAGAGCATGGCCAGTCCGAACTTGGAGCGGAGGTCAGCCAGCAAGGCGAGGATCTGGGCCTGAATAGTGACGTCGAGCGCGGTGGTGGGTTCGTCGGCAATGAGCAACTGGGGGCGGTTCACGATGGCCATGGCGATCATGATGCGCTGGCGCATGCCTCCGGAAAGTTGATGAGGATAGTCGCGGGCGCGGCGATCGGGCTGGGGGATGGCAACGTCATTCATGGCTTGAACGGCGCGCTGCCATGCTTGGTTGTTCGATATGTGGTTATGCGCCAAAACTGCCTCCGCGATCTGATCGCCGACCCGCATGACGGGATTGAGGGCGGTCATGGGCTCCTGGAAGATCATCGCGATGCGGGAACCGCGCAGTTGGCGCATGGAGTCGTCAGGGAGAGTAGCGAGATTGCGGAGCGAACCATTTTCGGTGAAGAGGATTTCGCCGGAGACCCTCGCTTGCTGCGGAAGGAGGTGCATGATCGCGAGAGACGTGATCGATTTGCCGGAGCCGGATTCGCCGACCAGGCCGAGAATTTCGCCGGGACCGATGGAGAAGCTGAGGTCGTGGACGGCAAGCAAGGTTCGTGTGGGAACAGCCGCCCCTTCGACAGGCTCAGGGCAGGCTCCCGATTGTCCAGTAGAGAACTCTATGTTCAGGTGGCGGACGTCGAGCAAGCTTGGCACGCAGTCATGCTAGCAGCCACGCCCGGCGAGTTGCTACCGGCTACGCGGCGGGTCGGTGAATTCTGGCGCTGGCGACTGCGAATTCACCTGTTTCTCGAGCTGCTCCAGCAGCCACACGACTTTCCGGCTAAAGGGGCAACACCTTTTGATATTCCATGCCCGCTTCAGCATCGCTGCCTGATCTCTTCAGCCGGACCACCCGTTCGACAACTCCATGCATCTCAGCATGAACTGATTCCAAATTCCTCATCTCGGGCCACTCCCCGTACTTTCGCAGACCGTCGGAATAGAGCCATTTACCAAGCGCACACTCACGAGGCGAAACCGCCTCATCCCGGTTGATCTCCTCATTAGCCTCCAGATGTCGCCGCAAGCGCAGGCGCCAGGAATGGTGCTGCAGTCGGGCTTTGGTGAAATCAAGATCCATGGGCCCTTTGCCAGAGTATGGACAGGAATGTCCGGCAAGTGATCCATCGGCAAGGCGGTGCGAATCCTTGAGTTGTGGCCCAGACTCGCTGTTCGAGTTCTACTGTCCCAAAATGAGCGGTAGGCCGTTTTTGTTGTTACCGATGACCACGACTTTCGAGTTCGCACTCTTGGCCAGGTTCTCGGTGGCTTCGATTCCTTTCCATTCCAGCAGCGATGGCGTGATGCCTTGGGCGACGATCTGCTGGAAGTCGCGGACGCCGGCGGCTTCGATACGCTTGCGCTGGGCTTCCTGCGTTTCTTTTTGCAGGCGGAAGTTCATGGCCAACGATTCCTGCTCGGCTTGCTGCTTGGCTTCGATGGCGGCTTTCAACGTAGCGGGGAGTTGGATGTCGCGCAACAGAACGTTCTCCACGGTGAGGCCGCGTTGATTGAGTTGTGCGCTGACCTGGTCGTAAATCTGTTTGCCGACCATTTCCCGTTCGCCGGTGTAGAGAGCGTTGGCGGTGTGCGATGCCGTAGCCTCGCGGATGGCGGAGCGGAGGGTCGGTTCGACGACGACGTTTTCGTAGTCGGCGCCAATCTTCTGGAAAACCTCAGAAGCCCGGTCGGGGTTGAGGTGGTAGATCAGCGACGTGTCCAGGCTCATCATCAGCCCTTCGCTGGATGGCACGCTGGCCGATTCTTTTAGCGTCTGCGTCTGGATGGAAAGTTCGTTGTTGGTCTTTAGTGGACTGATGAGGTGAATGCCTTCGCCCAGAGTCTCGCCGGTGACTTTTCCGAACAGTGTGAGCACGCCGACGTGGCCGGTGCCGACCCGGCTCACGCAACTGAACAACAGAATTACCAGTAGAAATGCGGCGAGGCCGATTCCGCTCAGGCGCACGAGGCCTCCGCTGCCGTGACCACCAGCGCCATCAATCACTTTGCCGCGAGCTGAATCGAAGATCGTCATCGGCGTTCTCCTGTGAAGATGTTAGGGCGCGGTGGGGACGGGGCGTAAGTGACTGCTCTGGGACCGAACTCGAACCGGGATGAATCTTCCCAATCTGCCGCGGCATCTTTTATGCTTAGACCATGAGCAAGATTCACATCCCTTCGCCATTGCGGCAGTATGTTGGAAAACAATCCACGGTAGAAGTGAAGGGCACGACCGTGGGCGAAGCCATGAGCGACTTGCTGGTTCAGCATCCCGATCTGCGACGGCATCTTTATGCGGACGATGGTAAGCTGCGAGCGTTCGTCAATTTGTATGTGAACGACGAGGACATTCGCTATCTGCAGAAAGAGGCGACCGCGGTAAAGGAAGGTGATAACATTTCCATTGTGCCTTCCATTGCCGGAGGCGCTGTGTGATTGGAATTTCGCCGAGATCAGGAGTTCGAGAGTTGAAACCTTCCCTCACAAGCCGCTGCTGTTGTTGTTCTTCGTGTTGTTAGCACTCGTCTGACGCCCCCAAAATCTTAGATTTTCTATCGAGGACTTTATGGCCACGACCACCACCGAAATTCCAGTGACCTTGAGCAAGGACGAAATCCTGCGCTACTCGCGGCATTTGATCATGCCGGAAGTGGGCATGCAGGGGCAGCAGAAGTTGAAGGCGGCGCGGGTGCTGTGTATTGGCACAGGAGGCTTGGGGTCGCCGTTGGCTCTGTATCTGGCGGCAGCAGGCGTAGGTACGTTAGGGATCGTCGATTTCGACGTGGTGGACTACACGAATTTGCAGCGGCAGATCATCCATTCCACCGCGGATGTAGGGAGGAAGAAGCTGGATTCCGCGGCGGAGAAATTGACGGCCATCAATCCATTTCTGAATGTGCGGAAGTTCGACATACGCCTGAGCAGCGAGAATGCACTGGAACTCTTTCGCGACTTCGACCTCATTGCCGACGGCACGGACAATTTCCCCACGCGCTATCTGGTGAACGACGCGTGCGTGCTCACCGGTAAGCCGAACGTCTATGGCTCGGTTTTTCGCTTCGAGGGGCAGGCCAGCGTGTTTGCTACGGAAGATGGGCCGTGCTATCGCTGCCTCTATCCCGAGCCGCCACCTCCGGGTCTGGTTCCGTCGTGCGCCGAGGGTGGGGTGCTGGGCATTCTGCCCGGACTAGTCGGCCTGATGCAGGCCACCGAAGTGATCAAGTTGATCTTGGGTATTGGCGAGCCGCTAATTGGCCGGCTACTGCTGATCGACGCGCTGGGCATGAAGTTCCGTGAACTCAAGCTGCGAAAAAATCCCGATTGCCCGGTTTGCGGGACGCATCCGACGGTGACGAAGCTGATAGACTACAACGAGTTTTGCGGAATTCGCGGGGAGGAAAAACCGGTGTCGAATGGAGTTCCGGAAATTCAGGTGGAAGAATTGAAGCGACGTCTGGATGCGAAAGAGGATCTCTTCGTGCTCGATGTGCGGGAGCCGCATGAGTATCAGATCTGCAATATCGGCGGACATCTTATTCCCTTGAACGATCTGCCGAAGCGCGTGAACGAACTCGATTCCAGCCGCGAGATTGTTGTTCATTGCAAGATGGGCGGGCGCAGCGCGAAGGCCGTGGCGTTCCTGCAGCAGTCGGGATTCACCAAGGTGCACAATCTGGCGGGTGGGATTACCGCTTGGGCGGAGAGAGTGGATCCGAAGATGCCGAAGTACTAGAGGTAGTGGTTAATCGCCAGTTTCAAAACGGGAGCGTTTCGAGCGCTCCCTTTCTCTTTCTGGTACCTTCTGCACGTACTTGGATTGACTTCACTTCCTCCGCGAGGATAATGGCTTGCTCTCCAAAGCATTCTTGCGACCGGAGGTTCCTTGAAGATTTTTCTGCCTTTAGGATTGGTATGGCTATCTATGTCCTGCGCTTCTTTAGCACAAGCCGCCGCGCCACCACCTTCTGCCCCGCCGGCGGCGCAACAACCGCCTCAGCACAACGACGCAAGAGCAGCCACTGCAGACGAGCTTTACTTCGGCCAAAGGTCGTGCTCGAGGAGGAGACGCCTGTAAGGCTGCGGATCAATCGGACCGTCTCATCAGCCGATGCACATGTGGGCGACCCGGTGGACTTTGAGGTTTAGGATGACATCATCGTGAATGGCACGCTCGTTATTGCAAAAGGAGGACTGGCTTTCGCGACAATTACTGAGGCCCAACCGCAGAGACGCATGGCTCGTGGCGGGAAACTGGATAGGAACATCGATTACGTCAAACTGGTCAGCGGCGAGAGCGCGGCGCTGCGAGCAGTCAAGGATCTCAAGGGTGGCGGGCATACCGGTGGCATGGTTGGCGGTATGGTGGCGACAAGCATTGTGTTCTTTCCTGCAAGCGCCACTTTTCCTGTTAATGCACGGCAAGGACATAAGCATTCCCAGGGGAACTGAGATTACGGCGTATGTGAACGGCGATATGAAGCTCGACATCGCGAAATTTCAGCCAGCTCCAGCGGCGGACGCTGTGCTGCAAGATACGGCCACGAACGCGATCGGCGAGAATGTGGCCTCTGGCTCCGCCAAACTGCAACTGGGATCCGATCCGAACGGTGCTGACATCGAACTCGATGGCAGTTTCGTGGGCAACTCGCCTTCCGATGTGCAGGTCGCCGAAGGGGAGCATACGATCACGGTGAAGAAGGCGGGATTCAAGGATTGGGAGCGGAAGCTGAAGGTTACGGGTGGAGGCAGCGTGCGACTGAACGCAGAGCTGGAGAAAATTCAGAGTCCATAGCGGCGACGAGCGCAGGCTAGCGGCCACGCTTCGCTCGGCGGACAGCCGAGGCAGTTGTCTCCATATAGTCTCTTTGGGCGGACGAAAAATGGGAGCACGATGTGTGCTCCCTTTATTTTTCGTGCTGCAAACATTACTTACTGGAACCGCCGGCCTGCATGTTGTCGCTAGAGTCACCTAGTTCCAGGGCGATTTTCTTGCCCTGGAAGCGGACGCCGGCAAGCGTATTAGGTCCGCTGGCATTCTGATGTGTCACCGCGGCATCGTTGCTCGCTGGGGTTTGCAATTCAACCACGTGCGCGGGAACTTTTGCTACCACGTTCTTGCCTTGCAGGATGCTTAGTTCCACGTTGGGGCCGGTGCCTTCCCACTGAATCTTGTAATCTCCGGGCTTCAACGTGGTTCCGTTGACCAGTGTGGGATTGTTAAGTTGTAAACTGGCTTTGGTTGCGGCGAAGGCGGTCGATGCCAATAGCATCGCCAATCCTAGAACGAGGCTCTTCGAAACTGTCGCGAACTTCATGACTGCTCCTTTTTCTTTCTCGAAATAATCGAGAAACGGTTAGGGCGGCCCGGTTCACGACGTGCGCGAGAAAACGTTGGTGTTTTGCCGCGAATCGCCTACAATGCAACCGCAGGGTTCAGCGGACAAGCCGCAAGGCCTGCCGCGCTGTGCACGGGGGTTTTCTTACCTGGGCCGCCAAACCGAAAGTAAGAGAATCCCCTAAACCCACTAGCTTCTCTGTGTAACCCGACCGGCGCCTAACCTCATTTTCCAGTCGGCCGTTCTCTTCACTACACTACGGAACCACAACTCCAAAAGTTCCATCGTTCCGCAAATGCCTTCATGCACGTTTGACGAAGGGCTCGTGCCTCGGTTAGCAGGAAGTCTCTGTATTCGTTTGGAACAGCGTCACATTGTCTTGTATGGGGCGAACGTTAAGAGGGTGGCAGGAGAATGCACACAAGGAATGGATGACGATGGGGAATGTAATTTCTTAGAAGCGGCTATCCAGGCAAATGATCGGCGAGAACCAGCGATCGTCAGTCGGCGTCGCCATGCCGCCGCTCGACCGACCAGACGCTCGCCTGATCTTTTTCGAAGGGATATAGGTGAACCATCCAATTGAAAATCACCGGATGGAAGGTTCCGCCGGCGGCATCGCAAGCCGCCTGCGTGGTAATCGATCCCCGCAGACCGAATTGTGGATGCGGCGTCATCAGTTCGTTTCGGCGGTCAGCGGGTGGTGAACAGAAATTCACGTGTTCGTGCCATTGCGCGATGCTCAACGGAATACGCTCGTCGAGTTGATCTTCGCCGAATCTCTTGGGCGCCGTGTACATTACGCCGATGAGCTTGTAATCATCGCCATGCTTCTCGTAGAGCAGAGAGGTTGGGTGCTCGGGATTGAAACTGAAGACCGCTTCAAATGCATATTGATAGTTGGTGAAGTGATACATCTTCTGCGGAATCTCGGGATGGAAAATCTTGAAGCCATCGACCAGCGCAACGTGGTAGTCCATATATTTTGCAGAAGCTTTGCGAGCCGCTTCTACCACTTGCTGAGCACGCTCGGCATCGCCTGATTTCGCCGGCCGCAGTGCCGTCATCTTCATGTGCGGGCCCATGTCCATGTGACCTTCCATAGAGTGCATGGCGTGCATGCTGGCGTCGGGGTCTTTCTCGTCTTGATCTTTGTCTTTGTCTTCATCTTTATCTGTGCCCATCGACATGCCTTTCATGTTCGACATGTCATGACCAGGCATGTCCATGCCCGGCATGCTCTGCTGGCCGCTGGACTGGGCACTGCTGCTGGCTGGTGGTTGCTGGCTCCAGGCCACGCCGGCCAGCAGGAAAAGCGAAATCAAAAAGACGATTCGGTCACGCATGGTTAGTCTCCCCACATTCCCAACTTTCTATTAACCCTGCCGCAGGCAAGTTGTTTCTGCAAGTGACATCAGATGGCCGGGATTACAGAGGTAATTATCCGTTACCTCGAGGACCTGGGGGAAACTGCGGCGAGGAATCGGAGTGCGCTCGATTTAAATGCCAGATTCCGGCATTCAAATATGTGGCGTAGGTTATCCATGCGAGATAGGGCACGAGGAGCGCGCCGGAGAAAGGTGAGATTCGCCAGAACGAGATTGTGCTGGCGAGAATTGCCGCCCAGAGCAGGATGATTTCGGCCAAGGCGAGGCGGGGCGAGCGCAATCCAAAAAAGATTGCCGACCAAACAGCATTCAAAGCGAGTTGAATTAGAAAGATCGTAATAGCCGGCGTTGCTCCTGACCAGCCGTCGCCGATCCTCCATACGTTCCAGGCGGCAAGCGTCATCAGACAATAAAGGACTGTCCACACCAGGCCGAAGTAGGACGCGGGTGGATTGCCGGGCGGTTTGCGCAGCGTGGGATACCAAGTGCGAACCGATCGCGCCGTAAAGGCTGATCCGATTCCGGCAGCGGAGAACGTCAGGACTGCGAATGCAGCCAGCGCGACCAGCAGGTTTCTAGACAAGCGACCATCCTACTGCAACGGTGCGGAGACGTGTTCGTGGACGATCAACCACGTGCCATCCTGATTCTCCCAAACGCCGGTCCAGCGAAAGTTACCCATTTCAACTTTGCCAGTCTTGGTGATCATCTCTTCTTTCACGGTTGCGGTGGCCCAGACTAAATCGCCGTGGGGATGAATAGCGACGTCATCGTTCACTGTGAACTTCGCGCTCTTGTGGCCGTCGAGCACGACCTTCACGCCCTTCTCGTATTCGTCCCAGCTGTTGTACTTCAGGGGAGCGATATCGAAGAAGGTATGCGGACCGCCGGCGTAGAACTTGTCCACGTTGGCGGTATCGAGGGTCGACCAGCCGTCCCAAATTTTCTGCAGGAAGGCTTTGTCGGGAATGGGACCGGCTGAAGATTTCTTCGAGCCTGTCTTTGGGGGCGCCGCGAAGCTGGATAATGTCAGAGCGAGCAGACACAACGAAACGACGAAAGGGCGGTTCATTCCTTGAGGTCCTCCTGCCTTCATCCTCTGCTTCATCCAAAGGTCGGCGGAATTCTCGCACACGAAGCAGCGATCTGCAAAGCATGCATTGACCGATTTCCACAGCGCACGCTAAAATAGTTGAGTTTGCCTGTACTCGCCGACCCGTTCTGGGGACGCCTGCCTTGGCTGTTGAAGCCCGTGGCGGAAAACACAGCAAGCACAGAAAGTTCAGCGGGTGCCAGGTTGCACGCGTGTGCGCGTGAGATGCGCTCGATGAACTGACTCTCACGACATTTTGACGGAGGCAGACGTATGTACGCGGTCATCCGCGCCGGTGGAAAGCAGTACCGGGTGGCGCCCGGGGATGTGATTCGAGTTGAGAAACTGGCTACGGGAACCGATGGCCATGTGCACTTTGCCGACGTGTTGGCGGTTTCGGGCGGCGAAGGAAAGATTGGCAAGCCGGAATCGGAAGCGCGCGTGGTCGGCGAAGTGGTGGAAGAGGGCCGGGGAGCGAAAATCCTGGTTTTTCACTACAAGCGGAAGAAGCAATATAAAAAGCTGCGCGGACACCGGCAGGCCTACACAGCTGTGCGCATCACCGAGATCGCTTTTGACGGGCAGAGCTTCAAGGCTCCGGAGTTGAAGAAGAAGGAGCCGAAGGTGAAGAAGGCTGCGCCTGCGGCCGAGCACGAGTCCCACGCTGAGTTGAAGAGCGCCGAGGAACACGCGACGAAGGGGCATGCAAAGAAAAAAGCTGCTCCCAAGAAAGCGGCGAAGAAATCCGCAGCCAAGAAAAAGAAGTAGAGGTAGTTGAAAAATCGAGGACTGAGGGCTGAGAGTTGATCCATGGCACATAAAAAAGGACAGGGAACTTCACGAAACGGCCGCGATTCAAACGCGCAGCGGCTTGGCTTCAAGGCATTCGGCGGGCAGATCGTGCCTGGTGGAACCATCATCGTGCGGCAGCGCGGGACGCGCGTGAAGCCGGGGCTCAATGTGGGCCGCGGCAAAGACGATACGCTTTTTGCTAAGATCACCGGGCGAATCAAGTTTTTGAACAAGGGCTCGATGGGCAAGTTTGTGATGGTCGAGCCGATGGAAGTGGCAGGGTAGTTCCGCGTCCATCTGCTGGCGGCCGCGGCGAGTTGTGCGCAGCGGCTTGGGCCTCGCCTTCGGGACGAGGCTTTTGTTTTGTGACTTAAAGAGTAGCGACCATGTTTATCGATGAAGCAAGAATTCGGGTGAAGGCGGGAGACGGCGGAAATGGCTGCATGGCCTTTCGTCGCGAGAAATATGTTCCGCGCGGTGGACCTTCGGGCGGCGATGGAGGCAAGGGCGGGGATGTGATCATGGAATCCAGCGAGCGCCACAACACGCTGGTGCATTTCCGCTTCAATCCCGAATACAAAGCCGAGCGCGGGCGTCACGGCGAAGGTTCCAACAAGACCGGCCGCGAAGGTGCGGATGTGGTTCTCAAAGTTCCGGTCGGAACAATTGTGTACGACGAAGAAACCGGCGAGAAGGTATTCGATTTTTCCGGGCCGGATCAACAGATGGTGATTGCCCGCGGCGGCCGGGGGGGGCGCGGCAATGCGCGCTTCGCGACTTCGGTTCACCAGGCTCCGCGCGAGCATGAGCCGGGACGTCCGGGCGAGGAACACAACTACCGGCTTGAATTGAAGTTGCTAGCTGATGTGGGGCTCGTGGGATATCCGAACGTGGGCAAGTCCACGTTGATTTCGCGTATTTCGGCGGCGCGGCCAAAAATTGCGGATTATCCATTTACCACGCTGGAGCCCAATCTTGGTGTGGTTGCCGTGGGCGATCTCAATCATGAAATCAGCTTTGTGGTGGCGGACATTCCTGGCTTGATCGAAGGCGCACACGCGGGCTCAGGATTGGGCATACAGTTCCTACGGCACATCGAGCGCACCCGCTTGCTGGTTCATCTGGTTGACGTGTCGGATTCGAGCGGCCGGCCTGACGTCGTAAAAGATCTGGAAGTGATTCTTGGCGAGCTTGCGAGTTTTGGCGCTCACCTGGAAGAAAAGCCGATGATCATGGTCGCGTCCAAGATCGACGTGGCCAACAAAGACAAAGTGGCAGCGCTCAAGAAATATTGCAAGAAACACAAGCTGAAGCTTTACGAAATTTCAGCCGTAACCGGCAAAGGGATCGACGAACTCGAATACGCGATGGCCGAGGAAGTGAACGCTCTGCGTGAGCAAGCTTCAAACAAGGTCGAAGCCGCAGAGGGCAAAGTCGGCTAATAGGACCTTGCCGCGATCTAGCTTCAGGCGCGCGGAATCTGCGTTCCATGCTGAAAGTGATACTGAAGGATCTTCGCCGCGAGGGCAGGGGGCATCTCCTCTCCGGCCGACTTCACCGTCCGCACAATTTGTCCCCGGCAAACCACTTCTGTAGGGGACAGCCCGGCAATCTCAGCCGGCAGAACCAGATTGATCTCCAGTTGTACATTCGGCTGGAGAAAATCTTCGGCCTGGAACAGCAATCCCGAACGGCTGATATTCCTGGTCTCACCGTCGTGCCATTTCTCTTCGTTCAACAGACGATATTTCAAAGGTAAGTGAAGTTGAAAACGTGGTGCGCGCGATAGGACCGATGGTTCGGCCCTCTGGCGCGCCGAAGTACGAGCGGCTTGAACTGGCATATCGACCTCACGGAGGACAGGAATAGAATCCAACACTTCTCGAACTTTGCTTTTCAGCTCGCGAAGGGTGAAGGGCTTCTGGAGCAGACTCACGCCGGCATCCAGCGTGCCGTCGTGCCCGATTACATTCTCTGTATAACCGGACATGTAAAGCACTTTCGTCTGCGGACGAATTTCCGAAATCCGCTGCGCGAGTTCGCGACCGTTCATGCCGGGCATGATGACATCGGTCAACAGCAGGCGAATGACGCCCTCGTGCGCAACCGCGATTTGCATGGCCGCTGCTCCGTCCGCAGCTTCGATTACTTTGTAGCCTTGTTTCTCCAGGAACTGGCGAGCGAGGTAGCGCAGATTGGCTTCGTCCTCTGCCAGAAGAATAGTTTCGGTTCCAGGCTCGGTTAGAACGGCTTCCTCGGAAGAGACGACCTGCGCGACCGTTTCGGCTCTTTCCGCGACGCGCGGGAAATAAATCTTGAACGTGGTGCCCTTGCCGGCTTCGCTGGAAACCCAGATGTAGCCGCCGCTTTGCTTGATGATTCCGTAAACCGTGGAAAGACCCAGCCCGGTCCCCTTTGTGCCTTTGGTGGTGAAGAAGGGTTCGAAGATATGGGACTGAGTCTCAGAATCCATGCCCTGACCAGTGTCGCTGATGGAGAGCATCACATAGTCTCCCGGCCGGAGGGGGGCATGAAAACGGGCGTACTCCTCGTCGAGCGAAACGTTGGAGGTCTCAATCGTGAGCTTGCCGCCGGTAGGCATTGCGTCGCGCGCGTTTACGGCAAGATTCATGATGACCTGATCGATCTGTCCAGCGTCGGCGCGGACCGAGCCGAGCACGGCTGCGGGCACCATCACCAGATCGATATCCTCGCCAATTACGCGGGTGAGCATTTTCAGGTTTTCAGTAACCACTTCGTTCAGGTCGAGAATCTTCGGCGCCAGCATTTGCTTGCGGCTGAAGGCGAGGAGTTGGCGGGTGAGAGAAGACGCGCGCTGCGAAGCGCCGGCAATCTCCTGCGCGGGTCCACGGAGAGCCGGGTCTGGACCCAGGCGGTCGAGCAGAAATTCAGAATAGCCGGAGATCACCATGAGCAGATTGTTGAAGTCGTGGGCAATGCCGCCCGCAAGCCTTCCGACGGCTTCCATTTTTTGGGATTGCTGGAGCTGCTGCTCGAGAGCGCGCCGCTCGGTCACATCTTCGGCGAACAGCTCGAAAGCTCTTTCGTTGTCAGCAAAAGAAACTGCTCGACCGGAAACGCGAACCACCGTTCCCACTCCGTCTTTCCGCTTCCATTCCGCGATCAGGCCGTTAAAGGGCGCACCCGCGCGCAGGTAATCGGCCAGCTCGAACCACTGATGCGAATCCGGGTAGAGTGCTCCTAGATGCTGTCCTACGAGCTCATTCGCGGAAGAATATCCCAACATTGCCAGTAATGCCGGGTTCACATTCAAGAGTTGGCCGGAGGAATCGCAGCGGCAGATGCCATAAGGAGCATTGGTCACCAGGGAACGGAAATTCATCTCGGAGCGTCGCAACCCTTCCTGAGTTGCTCGCAGCGCGGCGTTGAACCAGCAAATGAGGGCTGCCAGTACAACGAACAGCGCCAGCCGCATCATGGTGGAACGAAATTGTGCCGGGGTCCGTTCGCCGGAAAACGAGAAGTAGGCGCTTACGGTGAGAGCGAATGACGTAGCGACCAGCCCGGGTTTCCAGCCGCCATACCAGGCACTGACCATCACTGCGACGGCGAATACCGCCAGCCGGCTTTCGGTGACGTTGGGGAGTAACACGGCCGGGATGAGCGCCAGCGTGGTGCTGAGGACGGCTACTCCGTAGCGCAGGATGGGCGCACGGGCCGGTTGAATGCGAAGTAGGGGGAGGGTTACTCGCATGTAACGGATGCTAACGTTAACGTCTTAGATGCACGAGATTACAGGAGTTCATTTGTAAATTCTCATGAGGGAGGTTCCTTTAGAGTTATCCCCATGTCCAAGTAGACAATGAACTATTTCCTGTCGGCGGATGTCCGAAAATCGATCGCTCGCGGCGAGGTGCATTCAACGGTTGCTTCCCAAAGTTGAGCTTGCCAACTGAGCCGGGAAACGATGACACTAGCCGCTCATGAATATGGGATTGTTTGGTGGAACTTTTGATCCTATCCATCGTGGGCATCTGGTGCTGGCGCGTGCGGCGAGTGAACGCTGCAACCTGGGCAGGATTCTGTTCGTGCCGGCGAATATCCCGCCACACAAGCAGCGCCAACCTTTATCAGCTTTCCCGCACCGCTACGCGATGATTGCCCTGGCCACCGCGCAAGACAAAGACTTTGTACCTTCGTTGCTGGAAGCTCCGGAAGACTTGGCGGCAGACGGCCGCACCAAGAAAGAGAAGAAGGCGAAACCGAACTACACCATCGACACCGTCAAGCGCCTCAAGCAGTCGTTCAAGAAGGCAGACCGGCTCTTTTTCCTCATCGGGATCGACGCTTTCATGGACATAGCGAAGTGGCACCAGGCCGAAGCACTGTTTCGCGAGTGTGAATTTGTTGTCGCTAGTAGGCCGGGATATTCGCTGGCCGACGTGGCCAATGCGCTACCGTTGAGCCTGCGGCCACGATTGGAGGCTACGAAGCCATTTCACAAACAGGCTGCCACAGGAGACTTGGTGTTAAGCGGTGCCTGCATCCATCTGCTGGATGAAGTCTACCAACCAATTTCCTCCACGGCGATTCGCGAAGCCGCGGCTGCCGGCAAACCACTTGGCCGTTTTGTGGAACCGGTTGTAGCGGACTACATCAAGAAAATAGGGCTGTACAAAGCGGGCTTTCCACAGGAATGACTTCGTCGGTCGCGGCTCTTCCCATTTACAATGACCAAGATCATAATCAATCCTACTGCATGAAAAAAAGCGATCTGAAGCAACAAGTAGCAGCCGCGATTCAGGCCTGCCTCGACAAAAAAGCGGAAGAACTTTCAATCCTGGAAATGGAGAAGGGGTCGGGGGCATTTACCGACTACTTCGTGCTCTGTAGCGGAACGAATCCGCGGCAGGTGCAGGCCATTGCAGACGAAGTGGAACTGCGCTTGAAAACCGCGGGGCTGCGGCCGGCGCACGTCGAAGGGTACAGGCAGGCGGAATGGATTCTGGTCGACTACGTTGACTTCGTCGTGCACGTTTTTTCCGAGAAGGCGCGCAAGTTTTATGATCTGGAGCGCTTGTGGAAGACGGCGAAGCGGCTGGAACCTGCGGAATTGAAATCGGAAACGAAACGTAAGGTGGCCGTGAAGAAAAAGGCAGTGGCGCCTAAACGGGCGGCGTCGGCTGGGACGCGTCGCAAAAAGGCGTAGTTCTCCGATTGCGTGGCTCCCGACGGCCACTCCTTGCTGATCTGAACTGAATGATGACTTCTTCCAAAGCGAATGTTTCCGAGGAAATGGGCTGGGGAAGTTCTTATCGCCTCGTTGCCTCTGACAAATGGAAGGCGAAGTCGGCGGCCATGGGGAAGGCAGTCACCGCGGCGCTGGTGGAATATGCGCAAGCGAAGCCTGGTGTGCGTGTTTTGGATTTGGCTAGCGGCACGGGCGAGCCTGCCATCAGCCTCGCTATGCTCGTGGGATCTCAGGGACGGGTCACGGCTCTTGATTTGAGCGCCGATCTGCTTGACATCGCAAAACGCAGAGCGCAGGAGCGAGGCCTCGACAATTTCTTCACGGAGCAGGCCGACGCACAGGCGCTGCCCTTCGATGACAACAGCTTTGATCTGGCGACTTGCCGCTTCGGAGTCATGTTTTTTCGCGACGCTGTGCTGGCTTTGCGGGAGCTGCATCGCGTCTTGAACGCGGGAGCCCGTGCCTGTTTTCTCGCCTGGGGTCCATTCGAGCAGCCTTATTGGCAGAGCACGATGGGCGTGGTGCACCGTGGTGTTGGTGGTCCGCTGCTGCCGCCAGGCGGTCCAGATCCGTTTCGTTTTGCGCAGCCGGGAAGCCTTTCCGCAGTGCTGCGCAGCGCCGGTTTTCGCGCAGTGGAAGAAGAAACGAAAACCTTGCCCTGGACCTGGCCGGGAGCGCCGGAGGAAGTGTGGGAGCAGGCTCAGGGAGTGGCGGTGCCATTTCGTCCAATGCTGGATCGTGTACCCGCGGAAATGCGGCCTCAGGTTCATGAGGATGTGCTGGCGGCAATCGCGCAATACGTGCGCGGAGAGAACATCGAGTTTGGCGCTTCGGTAGTGCTGGCATCGGGAAGCAAGTAGATTATGCGCGTGCTATATAGATCATGCCGTGAAAATCAAGATCGCGTGGGTTGGCAAAACGAAAGAGGCGGCGATCCAGGCGCTGACGGACGAATATCTGAAACGGATCGGGCGTTTTGTCCTCGTGGAAGGGGTGACGCTACGCGATGAGGACGCGGTGCTGCAACTGTGCGGGCGTGCGGCATCAGTTAAAGCGGGCAAGTCCACAAGTGGCAAGTCGACTCTGGTGCTGATGGATTCTCGGGGAAAGCAATTCTCCTCAGAAGAGTTCGGGCGTTTTCTTGGAGACTATCAGGATCGCAATCCGCTCCCGTTGGTTTTCGCGGTGGGGCCAGCCGATGGATTCAGCGAAGTGGCGCGCGGTGCTGCTCAACATACGATCTCTTTAGGCAGGATGACCCTGGCGCATGAACTGGCTCGTGTGGTTTTGCTCGAGCAGATCTACCGGGCATTTACGATTCTGAAGGGGCATCCTTATCATTCGGGACATTGAAGCGCTGGGAATGTGCACCTTCGTGAGTTGTTGTGGAGTTGGTGCACGTCCTACATTCTTAACGTACGATGATGTTTACCTACTGCGTAATTGCTAGCGGGTGGATTCGGAGAGCAGATTCATGAAGGATGTGATGGAACTGTTGCGGGCGAAAGAACAGGAATTGTTGAAAGTGAGGCGCCAGGTCGAGGCACTGCGAGTTGCATTGCCGCTCTTGAGGACAGAGGACGATCAGCACGCTCCTGCGACAATGCCCTCTACAAAAGGAACAGGTCGGGCCGGATGATTTTCCGCCATTCCTGTTCAGAGTTTATTTTCTGGACCGGCAACTAGAATATTCAGAATCTCTCTAGCCAGGTCGCTGGCCGGTTGATCTTCCATGTTAGTCAACACTACGACTCCGGCACGCCGCTCTGGCGCTATCACGAAGGCGGTGCTGGTGCCTTGCTGGCCGCCAGTATGCCCTACTCCAGCAACCTGATGGTTCTCTTCGTTTTTGTCCCAACCCCAGCCGAGAGCGTATGGGTCCTTCGAGCCATCGGAGGGCTTGAGCGGAGTCCACATCAGGTCGCGGCTGCTCCTGCGAATCAGCTTGTCATTCAAAATCGCAACCTCGAATCGGGCCATATCTTCTGCAGAGGAAAGCCAGCCGCCACCCGGGATTTTGTAGCTGGAGTCGAGGAAATCGGCATTGCGCACGGTTCCCGAGCTCATTTTTTCATAGAAGCGCGTGCGATAGGGAATGATCGCGAACCGGTCGTCCACTTGAGTCTATTCCATCCGCGCGGGGACGAAAACATTCTTGCGCATGAAATCGACGTACTTTATGCCGGAAGCACCTTCGATCACGCAGCCGACGAGAGTGTATCCCTGAGTGGAGTAGTGGAACGATGTGCCGGGCTGCGCTACCAGGGGATCATCTTTGAAAAAATTCAACCCTGCCTGGATGGGATCGTCAAAGTGTTTCGTGTTGCCGACTTCGGGGTCATCCGGCGAACTGGATTTGTAATGGCGAATCCCGCCCAGGTGCCCGAGAACCTGGCGAGTGGAAATGGGCCACGGTTCTTGAGGAAACGAAGGGCAATATTTCTTGTACGGGAGCATCGAGGTCTAGTTGTCCGCGCTCCCAGAGTTGCATGGCAGCGGTCGCAGTAAGCGATTTGGAAATCGAGGCCAGCCGAAAAAGAGTGTGTTCGGTCGATGGAACGTTGTTCTCCAGGTCAGCGACGCCGAAGCCTTGAGCCCACTTGTACCCTCCGTTTTCAACCACGGCGACTGAAAGACCGGGGACATGCGTGGTCGACATGAATTTGGAGACGGCGGCGTCGATCTGCGCGAGTTTGCCGGAGGATAGTTTGGACTCCTGAGCAGCGCAAACCACGCAACAGAATGCAATCAGAAGAGCGAGATGAACCCAGCAGTAGAGCCGCGGTCGAGGGAAGGGATGCCTATTCAGTTGCATGAATTGTTCCTGGAAGACAAGAATTGACCGTTAAACCGCACGAAACCAGTCAATATTACTGCACCGGAGTCTACTGCGTGACGGTGGCCTGATAACTCACCGTCTGCCATTGGCCGTTGCGGCGAACCCAGACGCGGGTATAACGATAGGGTCCGCTGAAATCTTCGCCGAGTTGGTGGCCTTTGACATCGGCACGTGCGGTGACGACGGCGGTGTCGCCGTACACTCGCACGACCATATCCGTAACATTCATGGCTTCGTAGCGGAGTTGACCGCTCCGGCGGGCGGAAATGGTATCCGCCTTGGTCGTGACCTGGCCGAGCGGGGTGATTGCGACGTAATCGTCGGCGAGGGTGCGTACGGAAAATTCTGAATCGCGACGGAGGCTGGCTTCTTTGGATTGGCGCTCCATGTCAACGATCTGGCGAATGCTTTCCTGGGCGACGGAGTCGAGGCCGGGTCGGTGATGAAGAGCAACGTGTTGGGCGGAAAAGGCGGGTACGGCGGCGAGCGCGCAAAACAATAACACAAGACAATTGTTGATCATGACGAGACCTCCGCAGTCTGCCAGGAGACAATGATCTGCTTATTACACGGGTACGCCGGATTGGATGCAAGAGTTCCGTGGAAAGTTCGGTAATTTTGCCGAGTCCTCCGGTGCCAATGTTCGCCCGGTTCTTGGAGAGGCTTTCTAGTAGAATCAAGAATCTCGCATCTATGAGTGATGTCCGCCGCGGCCTGATCATCGTGAACACCGGTCCGGGAAAAGGGAAGACGACCGCGGCGATAGGCACAGCTTTGCGCGCCGTAGGTCAGGGCATGCGGGTTTTGATGCTGCAGTTCCTGAAAGGCTCATGGCACTACGGAGAACTGGATGCGGTGCGGGCCTTTGGGGACAAGTTTGTGATGAAGCAAATGGGACGAGGCTTTGTGAAAGTGGGAGTGGAGAAGCCTGATCCAGAAGATATCAAGATGGTCGAGGAGGCTTGGACGGAGGGGGAAAAGGCGATCCAGTCGGGCGAGTGGGATCTCATCGTGCTGGACGAGATCAACTATGCGATCAGCTATGGCATGCTGGATGCGGCGAAGGTGGCGGAGAGCCTGAAGAAGAAACCCGAGATGGTGCACGTCATCTTGACGGGAAGGAACGCGCACCCCACAATCGTTGAGGTCGCCGACACGGTCACCGAGATGCGGCAAGTAAAACACGCCTACGAAAAGGGCGTGATGGCGCAGAGAGGGATTGAGTACTGAGTACCTGGTACCTAAGTACCGAGAAACGCGAACTGACTCGGTACTCGGTACTAGCAACTGACTTATGGCTTGGTTTAAGCGCGAATCCGGGGAACTCGATACTTCGGGCAAGAAGACGGTGCGCACCGAAGGTTTGTGGGTGAAGTGTGAGAACTGCCGGCAGATCATCTGGAAAAAAGATCTGGAAGAGAATTTGAACGTGTGTCCGAAGTGCGGAAAGCACTTTCGCATAGACGCTCGCAGCAGACTGGCGTTGTTGCTGGATGAAAATCAGTATGAAACGCTTGACGGGAATTTATCGTCGACCGATCCGCTGAAGTTTGTGGATCTGAAACCCTACTCGTCGCGGCTGCGGCAGGCGCAGCACGACACCGGGCTGAAAGATGCCGTCATCAATGCGCAAGGCAAGCTGCTCGGACGGCCGGTGGTTGCAAGTGTGATGGAGTATGGGTTCATCGGCGGCAGCATGGGCGCCGTGGTCGGCGAGATGATTACGCGCGCGGTCGAACGGGCGTTGGACTCAAAAAAGCCTCTGATCATCGTGTCAGCCTCGGGCGGAGCGCGGATGATGGAGGGCGTAGTCAGCCTGATGCAATTGGCTAAGATTTCGGCGGCGCTGGCTCGGCTGGATAAGGCGAAGGTTCCATATATTTCCGTGTTGACAGATCCGACCACAGGTGGCGTAACGGCGTCATTCGCCATGCTGGGTGATTTGAATATCGCCGAACCGGGCGCGCTGATCGGGTTCGCCGGGCCGCGGGTGATCGAGCAGACAATCCGGCAGAAGCTGCCGGCGGGATTTCAGCGCAGCGAATTTCTGTTGGATCACGGGATGCTGGATGCGGTGGTGCCGCGCAAGGAACTCAAACCGTTCATCGCGCGGGCGCTCGATTTTATGGCGGCGTGAAGACGCCTGTCGCTATCAGTTGAGCCAATGTGGCGATTCGCGACTTTCTGCAGCACTTCGAATCTTGTCTCGCTAGTAGATAATCTGAAATACAAGCTGAAAGCAACGGCTGAAAGCTGAGAGCTTCCCCTAATGTCTTACCAAACCGCCGTGACGCGCATGTATGCGCTCGGGCACGAGCTAGCGCAGACGCCCTCCCACAAATTCGATCTGGAGCACATGCGCGTGCTGCTGAAGGCATTGGGTCATCCCGAGCGGCGTTTCTCCGGCGTCCTCATCGCGGGCACCAATGGCAAGGGTTCGACGGCCGCGACGCTGACCTCGATCTTGCGTGCGTCGGGATTGAAAACCGGTCTATACACATCGCCGCATCTGGTGCGGATTAACGAGCGGACTCGTATAAACGGTGTAGAGATCAGTGACCACGATTTCGCAAAGCTGCACGGCAAGATTAACCGCGTCGCAGAGAAGTTGGTAGAAAACACGGAACTGCCATGGCATCCCAGTTTTTTCGAGATGATGACTGCGATCGCGTTCGAGTATTTTGCGCGCGAGAAGGTGGACGTGGAAGTGCTCGAAGTGGGCATGGGTGGCAGGCTCGATGCGACGAATGTGGTGGACCCGAAGGTGAGCGTGATTACTGACATTTCGCTCGACCATCAGAAGTTTCTGGGGAACACCGTGGGTGAGATCGCCCGCGAGAAAGTAGGGATTATTCGTCCGGGCGGCGCAGTGGTGACTTTGCCGCAGCAGCCTGAAGCCAATGACGTAATAGGAAACAAAATTATGGAATTGGGAGCGCGAGTGGTGAACGCGGTTCCGTTCGTACCGCCCGTTTCTCCTGGCAGTTCCGAGTACCTTGTAGCGAGTACCGAGCCGGGCAAGGGCAACCCTATCTACCGCTATCCGCTGCACGTCATGGGAGAACAGATTTGGGTGGAGACGCCGCTGGTGGGTCGGCATCAGCTGCGCAACGTGGCGTTAGCTATTGCGGCCGCAGAAGAGCTGAACCGCCAGGGATTCAGCAGCATTACGGCGAAGAGCATAGAAACTGGCATTCCCGCGACGCATTGGCCGGGACGGTTTCAGGTGATCGCGGCGCGAGCGGGGTGGCCCGAGACGGTGATCGATGTGGCGCACAATCCCGCGGGCGCATGGGCGCTGCGTTCGGCCCTTTCGGAGCGTTATGAAGACCGTCCGCTGATTTTTGTTTTCGGAGCGATGCGGGATAAGGCGATCTCGGAGATGGCGGAGATTCTGTTCCCGTTAGCGGAGCGGGTGATCGCTACCAGACCGGAGAATCCTCGGGCAGCATCGCCAGAAGAGATCCGCCAGGCTGGAGCCCGAACGGGCGCCGATGTTGAGGCGGTGGAAGATGTGAGAAACGCCGTGGAGCGGGCCCGATCGCTCGCACGTGCTGGGACCGTGGTGGTGATCACGGGGTCAATTTATCTGGTGGGCGAAGCGATGAGCATGATAGGAGCGCAGGTCTGACGCGCTGGTGGGCGGTTTCCCCTAGAATAGAAGTGTGCAGGAAGTGAATTCATCGGTGGAAGTGGAAGGTGGCGCACAATCGGCGCCGTTGGTTGCGGCGCGGAAAAGTCCGCACGCGATTCCCGGGGAGAACTACGGGTGGGTGAGCCGCCTGCGATCGTACGTCATGCTTGATCCGCTGATTTGGCTGTACACGCTGCTTCTTGGCCTGCTCGCGCTTCCCGGCGGACTGTTCGATCGCCGCGGACGACGTCTCCATTGGTTTTCGCGGGCGTGGTCATGGCTCATCATGAAGACGATCCTGTCGCCGGTGAAAGTGACTGGTCTCGACAAGATCGATACGACGAAACCCCATGTCTATGCGGTGAATCACGCTTCCGCGATGGATATTCCAGTTCTTTACGTTTATCTGCCGTTTCAATTCCGCATCGTTTTCAAGAAAGAGCTATTGGCGTATCCCGTGGTGGGCTGGCAGTTGAAGCGCTCGGGGCAGGTTTGCATCGACCAGCAGAAGCCGACGAATTCGATTGCGGCGATTCGCTCTGCGGTGAAAAGTCTGAAGGCCGGGATGCCGCTGGTGATTTATCCGGAAGGCGGCCGCACTCCGGACGGCGAGATCAAGCCGTTTCTACCGGGAGCTTTTTTTCTCGCCATCAAGGCGCAGGTGGATATTGTCCCAGTGGCTTTGGTCGGCACCTACGAACTGCTGCCGATGGATACTTACCATATCAAGTGTCGTCCACTCGAAATGCGCGTGGGTGAGCCGATTCCGACCACGGGGCTGACTATGCGGGACCTCGAAGCGGTGTCGGCGAAGGTGCAGAAGGCGGTCGAGGACTTGTATTATCCCCAAAGTGCGGCTGGCGCGTAGTTTTTTCAGCCGTAACTTTTTGTTGTTTCCTGCCGTTATCCTTGTGTAAGTCAACTTGTGTAAGTCAACTCCGCGCGGAGAATTCGTTGAAGGCTCTGAGGAAAGAAGCAGACGAGCGGCTTCTGATTGAGGAGGCGCAGAAGGATCCTACTCGCTTCGCGGAGCTTTATGAGAACAATTTCGAGCGGGTGTATGCCTACGTGGTGCGGCGTGTGGGAGATCGCACGGAAACGGAAGACTTAACTTCTGAAGTTTTTCACCATGCACTGGCAAACTTGCGGCGCTTCGAATGGCGGGGCATTCCGTTTGCCGCGTGGTTGTTTCGGATTGCCGCGAATCTGATTGCGGACCGCTGGCAGCAATCGAATCGTGAGCACTTGGTCGACGATCCGGAGCAGATCGAATCCGCGCCAGCTGGCGGCGTGGAATTCGAAGAAGTGGAGCGGCGGGCCACATTGTTTAGTCTGGTAGATATGTTGCCGGTGGAACAGCGGCGCGTGGTAGTGCTGCGGTTCGTGGAGCAGAAAAGCATAAAGGAAGTGGCGCAGGAGATCCGCAAGACCGAGGGCGCGGTGAAACAGCTACAGTTCCGCGCGCTCAGCAGTCTGCGGGCGCGACTGGAGGGTGCCGATGCCTAAGCGCTCTCTGAATCCGCGGAACGACGACGCGAAGAAGATTGATCAGCTGAACCGCGCCGTGGAAATGATGCTGACACGGGCTGATGGCAAGCCCCCCGATGTGGATGCGACCTTCGAGCCGCTGGTGCGAATCGCCGCCGATTTGCGCGATGTTCCACGCGAAGATTTCAAGGCACGCTTGAAAGCTGAATTTGAAGGGAGAAAGACAATGGCGACCGTTGCCGAACCCGTTGCTGGCGTTCATCCGATCGCGACGCCCAGACTGATCTTTCGAGATGTGGCGAAGGCCATCGAGTTCTACCAGAAGGCCTTTGGGGCGAAAGAGGTGTTCCGATTCGAGATCGAAGGCGGAATCGGGCATGCCGAAATCAAGATTGGGGATTCGCCTATCAGGCTGTCTCGAGAGTGGCCGGAGGGAGGAAGATTCAGCGCCGAGACGCTGAGCCACTCGACCGTGGAGCTGCTGATCCGCGTCGCCGATGTCGACTCCTTCGCGGCGCGCGCGGTGGCGGCGGGCATGACGGTTTCGAGGCCGATCAAGGATCAATTCTACGGATCGCGGGAGGGTAGCTTCGTCGATCCCTTTGGCTACAGCTGGAACATTCTCACGGTTAAAGAAGAAATGTCGACTGAGGAAATGTACCGCCGGTTCAACGCCATGCACGCTCCCGCGAACAAGCCGGCGGTGAATCCGGTTCCGCGCGGCTTCCGTACGGTCACTCCTTATCTGGTGGCTGAGGATGGTCTGGGGCTGCTGGAATTTGCCGAGCAGGCTTTCGGCGCCGAAGAAGACCTTCGGGCCATGACGCCGGGAGGTGGGGTGCATGGGGAGGTCCGCATTGGCGATTCCCGGCTGATGATCGGCGGCGGCACACCGGGCCACAAGTTCCAATCCACGCTGCATCCCAACGCCCTTCATGTTTACGTGGAGGATGCGGACGCGGTCTGCCAGAAGGCGCTGGCGGCGGGAGCCACCTTGATCGATGAGCCGCGGGATCAGGAGTACGGCGAGCGCTCCGCCACCGTGAAGGATGCGGCGGGGAACTACTGGTACATCGCTACCCATAAGGGAGAGAGTTACGTTCCCAAGGGATTGAACAACGTGAACGTGTACCTGCATCCGCTGCGGGCGGAGCCAGTGATCAGCTTCCTTAAGCGTATTTTAGACGCGCAGGAGATTGCGAAGTATGCTTCGCCCGACGGGGTGGTGCATCACGCCGAAATTCGCGTCGGCGATTCCGTGGTTGAGATGGGCGAGGCTCACGGCAAGTACACGCCCATGCCGGCCATGTTCTATGTGTACGTGCCGGACTGCGACGCGCTTTACCGGCGCGCCCTGGCAGCTGGCGCGCAGTCGCTCCATGAGCCGACAGACCAGCCATATGGGGACCGCAACTCAGCGGTTACGGATCCGTTCGGGAACACCTGGTATTTTGCGACGCACGTGAAAGACGTGACAGCGTAAGAGCTCTTTGGAGGGCAGGTGAATTTTCCCGCCCTCCGTCCCATTCCTGCTCGATACGGTCCGGGTTTGACCCTCCCGAATCCCTCCAATAAACTGAAAGATTAAGCACATCTGTAGGTCTCAACTTATGGCAGATAGCATTCATGTGAAGCTTCCGGATGGAAGCGTGAAGGACGTTCCTAAAGGCACGACTGTGCTCGACATCGCGAAATCGATTAGCCCGCGCCTTGCAGATGCGGCGTTGGCCGCCAAAACGAATGGCGATCTCATCGACTTGACTCGGCCGCTCGAGAAGGACACGGACCTGCGTATTTTGACCGAGAAAGATCCTGAGGCCCTGGATGTTTACCGGCATTCGTCCGCCCATCTGCTGGCGGCGGCGGTGCTGGAGCTTTTTCCAGAGACCAAGCTGGGCCACGGTCCGGCAACCGAGAACGGATTCTTCTACGACTTCTACCGTCCGACTCCGTTTACTCCCGAGGATCTGGAAAAAATCGAGAAGAAGATGCAGGAACTCGTGCAGCAGAACATTCCGTACGCGCGCGAGTTTCTGCCTCGTGACCAAGGGTTGGCGGAATTCAAAAAAGAAGGCGACTTCATGAAGTGCCATTTCATCGAGCAATTCACCAAGCCCGATGAAAAAATTTCGCTCTATCGCACCGGAAAGTTCACGGATTTTTGCCGCGGCCCGCACATTCCTTCGACCGGGAAAATCAAGGCGTTCAAGCTGTTCAACATCGCGGGTGCTTATTGGCTAGGGGATGAGAAGAATCCGCAACTGCAGCGCATTTACGGCACGTCGTTTTTCTCGAAGAAGGATCTCGACGCGCACCTGCAGCAAGTGGAAGAGGCGAAGAAGCGCGACCATCGCGTGCTGGGGCAACAACTCGATTTGTTCTCGATCCAGGAACTGGCGGGGCCGGGGCTGATTTTCTGGCATCCCAAGGGCGGCATCATCCGCAAAGAGATGGAAGACTGGATGCGCGAAGAGTACCTGAAGCGCGGCTATTCTCTCGTCTACACCCCGCATGTGGCGCGGCGGCAGTTGTTCTTTACCTCGGGGCACGAGGGCTATTACGCGCAGAACATGTTCGATGCCATGGAGCTGGACGACGCCGAATACCGGCTGAAGCCGATGAATTGTCCCGGCCACATTCTGATTTACAAAGACTCGCTGAAGTCGTATCGCGATCTACCAGTGCGGCTGGGCGAACTGGGAACGGTATATCGCTACGAGCGTTCCGGAGTGATGCACGGGCTGCTGCGCGTGCGCGGGTTTACGCAGGACGACGCCCACATCTTCTGCATGCCCGAGCAGATCGAAGACGAGATTGCCAGTTGCCTGGATTTCGCTCTGGATGTGCTCAAAGACTTTGGCTTCGATAAGTTCCAGACTGAGCTTTCCACCTGGAATCCGGACGACCGCAGAAACTTTGTGGGCAGCGAGGATCAGTGGATTCATGCCACGGAGTCGCTCGAGAAAGTGCTAAAAGGGCGGAATATCGAGTACAAAACCATCCCCGGCGAGGCCGCGTTTTATGGGCCAAAAATCGACATCAAGCTGGTGGATGCCATCGGACGGTTGTGGCAGCTCTCGACGGTTCAGTTCGATTTCAACCTGCCCCAGCGCTTCGGCCTCGAGTACGTGGCGGAGGATGGTTCCCGCAAGCAGCCGGTGATGGTGCATCGCGCCCTCTACGGCTCGGTGGAGCGGTTTTTCGGAGTGCTGATCGAGCACTACGCGGGCGCGTTCCCAGTGTGGCTGTCGCCGGTGCAGGCCGTGATGATTCCGATCAGCGAGCGGCACGCGGAGTATGCCAACAAAGTTGCGGACCAGCTCAAAGCCATCGGCGTGCGCGTGGAGGTGGATGCGCGCAACGAAAAGATGAATGCGAAAATCCGTGAACATGCCATGCAGAAAGTTCCGTTTCTGCTCGTGGTCGGAGATAAGGAAGCCGAGGCCGGCAAGGTCAATGTGCGTACCCGCGGAAAGGAGAAGACGGAGGACATGGTCGCGACGGATTTCGTGGAAAAGATTAAGAAGCTGATCGCGGAGAAGAGTCCAAGCCTGTAACTGCTTATATGGGGACAGCCGTCCCCGGCTGTCCGGCGAGCGGTAGCTCGCCTGCGCCCGTCCCGTTGCCAATGCCGATGTACCATGTTTCCGTGCATAAACTGGCGGAGCGTTTATTGAGCCAAATCCGGCTGGGAGAACTGCTGCGGGCCGGCGACCGGCTTGGCGTTGCGGTCTCCGGCGGGATTGATTCGGTTGCGCTTCTGCGCCTGCTGATCGAATTGCGGCCAGAACTCGGCATCGTCCTCTCCGTGGTTCATTTCAACCATAAACTTCGCGCTGCCGAGGCGGACGCCGATCAACAATTCGTAGAGAAAATGGCCGGTGAGTTCGAATTGGAGTTTGACTCTGCAAGCGGCGACGTGGCGCACCACGCTGCCGACGAGCACTCCAGTGTGGAAGCTGCGGCACGGGAACTGCGATACGGTTTTTTTGATTCACTCCTCAATGAGGATGGCTCCGAGACTGGCCTCGATTCATCTTCGCCGCATTTGTTAGACAAAATCGCCACTGGTCATACGCTCGACGACCAGGCTGAGACCGTGCTGATGCGGTTGATTCGCGGCACCGGACTGAAAGGGATTGGGGGAATTTATCCTCGCATCCTGGTGGAGAACGAGGATGGAGATGGCCACGGAGAAATCATTCGTCCACTGCTCGGAATCCGGCGGAGCGAACTGGAGCAGTATTTAGCGGATATCAAACAGCCGTGGCGGGAAGACTCGACCAACAGCGATTCCAAGTTCACCCGCAATCGAGTACGAAAAATTGTTCTTCCCTTGCTGGAGCAGGAATTTAATCCTGCCGTGGTCGAGGGCTTGGCCGAACTGGCGGAGATTGCGCGCGACGAGGAAGATTATTGGGAGAACGAAGTCTCCGGTTGGCTGGGCACGGTGGTGCAGTGGTCTCAACCGGAATGGACGCGCGGGCTTCCCGGATTCGGCGATTCGTCATCGCTGGTGCAAATCCTTCCGTCACAACCGAAGCATCCCGATCCAGAATTGCTAGCTCGGCTGGAAGGGCCTGGTCCCGCGGTGGCGAATGCTTCCGTGAGTCGACCGTGGCTGTTGACTGAGCCCCGAGCTGTTCAAAGAAGAGTACTCAAGGCAATCGGGCAACAGGCGGGCATTCCGCTGGAGTTTAAGCACATCGAAGAAATCCTGCGATTCGCTTCCGAGGATGGTCCGCCGGGCAAAGAGCTGTCCCTTCCACTCGGCTGGAAAGTTGTTCGCGAGACAGAGTCGATCGTTTTTGTGACCCTCGACTTGCGCCGGAACGAGCGCATACCGGATTACGAATACACGCTCCCCGTGCCCGGACGTATCTTCGTGGCGGAGCGGGGAGTAGTTATCGAAGCGCTGCACGTGGGTCCGGAATTGCAGATTGCGGAGTATAATCTGCAGCAACTTCTTCGCGCGGAGTTATTGCGGCAGGAGTTAACTGTGCGGAACTGGCGTCCGGGTGACCGGTTTTGGCCAGCCCACACGAAGGCCCCCAAAAAAGTGAAGGAACTGCTGCAGGAGCGACACGTTTCCCAGCCCGAGCGCAGGCTTTGGCCAGTCATTGTGAACGGAGACGAAATCGTGTGGATGCGTGGTTTTCCGGTTCCAGCCAACTGGCATGCAACACGGGAGCAGGAAGCGATTCTGATCCAGGAGACGCCGTGGGCAGCGGATGAGAACGCAGTCTAAATGCCAGCGGTGAGTTCAGTTCAGGTTGAGGCGAGACGCGGGAGGAAAGCCGGTTCGTGAGCGTAGCGAGAGTTGAGCCGCTTCGGCAAGTCATCGCAGCCGAACAGATCCAAAAGCGAGTGAAGGAACTGGGCCGCCATATCTCCGACGACTACAAGGGGCAGACGATCCAGGCCCTGGCTGTTCTGGAGAATGCCTTCATGTTCATGGCTGATTTGGTGCGGGCCTTGGAAGTCCCCGTCATTTGCCAGTTCATTAAGCCGAAGTACAGCACGCAGTCCAGCAACAAATCGCCCGAGATCATGGAGATTTTCTTCAGTCACGAACCGGATATCCGGGGCCAGCATATCTTGCTGGTCGAGGGCCTGGTGCATTCCGGAGTGACCAGCGAGTTTCTTATGAATGACTTGCGCGCGCGTGGGGCGGCTTCGGTTAAATTAGTGACCTTGCTCGACCGCCAGTCAGCCCGCCGCGTGGCCCTGCAGCCGGACTATTTCGGGTTCCTGGTGGATGACGTGTTTCTTGTGGGCTACGGATTGGGCGCGGCGGAGCAAACCAATCGCAATATCCCCTACCTGGCGGCGGCGCCGGTCCCTCAGATGACTTAAGTTACGAACAGAGCCACGCCCTTTTTTCCGAAGGAAAAGGTAGAATGAAACGGTAGGATGAGGTCCTTAGGGATTTTCCCTATCCAAATTGGTTGAACCGCATCTAATCTAGTGGCGGGAGCCTCGGGCTTTACACGTTTGATTGGACCCCCGGTCTCTTTAGGAGCTTCTTGGTGAATTCGACAGTCAAAACCGTAGCATTCTGGCTGGTGATTGGTTTGTCCGCGCTGCTGTTGTGGCAGGTGATTCAGGCTGGTCGCAGCGGGCAAAAGGATAAGGAAGTCAATTTTTCTCAGTTCATGAGTGACGTGGACCAAGGCAAGGTGCATGAGGTCTTGGTCGACGGCATGCAATTGCATGGGAAATATAGCGACGGCGCGGCTTTCCACACCACGGTTCCGGCCAATTATCCCGAGATGATCAAGGAACTCCACGATAAGGGCGTCTCCATGACCTTCCGTGACGCCAACAGTGGAAGCTGGCCGTTGCAATTGCTGGGAACGTGGGCTCCGCTCATTTTGCTGGGTGCATTGTGGTTCTTCATGATTCGGCAGATGCAGACTGGCGGCAACAAAGCGTTGTCGTTCGGAAAGAGCCGTGCCCGGTTGCTTTCGATGCAGCAGAAGAAAGTCACGTTTAAAGACGTGGCTGGCGTGGAAGAGGCCAAGGAAGAGCTACGCGAGATCATCGAATTCCTGCGCGAGGCGCAGAAATTCCAGAAACTTGGGGGAAGAATTCCTAAGGGAGTGCTGCTAGTCGGCCCTCCAGGAACCGGGAAGACCCTTTTGGCTCGGGCGGTTGCCGGCGAGGCGAATGTTCCTTTCTTCTCGATCTCCGGCTCGGATTTTGTCGAGATGTTTGTGGGCGTCGGCGCCAGTCGCGTCCGCGATCTGTTCGAGCAGGGTAAGAAAAATGCGCCGTGCATCATTTTTATCGACGAGATCGACGCTGTAGGGCGCCATCGTGGAGCGGGCCTGGGCGGCGGTCATGACGAGCGCGAGCAGACACTGAATCAGTTGCTGGTGGAAATGGACGGCTTCGAATCGAACGAAGGCGTCATTCTGATGGCTGCCACGAATCGTCCTGATGTGCTGGACCCGGCGTTGCTGCGACCCGGTCGTTTTGACCGGCGCGTGGTGGTGAGCCGTCCCGATGTCCGCGGCCGCGAAGAGATTCTGCGGGTACACACTCGTAAGATTCCTCTTGCCGAGGATGTCGATCTCTCGGTGCTAGCGCGTGGCACACCTGGATTTTCGGGCGCGGACTTGGCCAACATGGTCAACGAAGCGGCCCTGGCGGCGGCGCGGCAGAATCGCAAAGCCGTCCTCATGTTTGACTTCGAAGTCGCCAAGGATAAAGTCTTGATGGGCGTGGAACGCAAGTCGCTGATCCTTTCCGATGAGGAGAAGAAGGTGACGGCCTACCACGAGGCTGGCCACGCGCTGGTGGCCGCGAAACTGCCGGGATCAGATCCGGTGCACAAGGTCACGATCATTCCACGTGGCATGGCATTGGGCGTCACGATGCAATTGCCCATCGATGACCGGCACAACTACACCCGGGAGTATCTGAAAACCGATTTGGCGATCCTGATGGGCGGACGTTTGGCCGAGGAACTTTTCCTCAACCAGATGAGCACAGGCGCCGGAAACGACATTGAGCGGGCCACCGAAATGGCGCGCAAGATGGTTTGCGAGTGGGGCATGAGCGATCTTGGACCTCTGACCTTCGGCAAGAAAGAAGAGCAGATATTCCTCGGCCGTGAGATCAGCCAGCACCGCGACTACAGCGAAGATACCGCTATCAAGATCGATGGCGAGGTCCGCAAGCTGGTGAACAACGGATACGAAACTGCCAAGCAGATCCTGCAAGGAAATCCGGACACGCTGCAGAGAATTGCTGCGGCTTTGCTGGAACGGGAAGTGTTGGATGCCTCCGAGGTGATGCTGCTGGTGGAGGGCAAGGAACTGCCTCCGATGAAATCTCCGTCGAAATCCGACGATGGCGTGCAGCAGGTATTAAAGCCGGAGCCGGGACGCGGAATCGCGAAGGGCGGAGAGAGTCCGGCGCGGGCTTAGATTCGGTTATCAGTTATCAGGGCGGCCTTGGGCTGCCCTTTTCCTTTTATCGTTAGGAAGACAAAGTGGCTTTGAGCCATGTACAATTTCGCCGCCCGCATACATTCCAAAGACGGATACTCTGTTTCATCCTCATTTAAGTCTGCCGGGCCCGAATTTTATTCGGGCATCATACCGGCGAGAGCTGAACCTCGTCGGAATCTAAACATAGGGGGGATTATGCGAAATCGAACAACTTGGGGTGTTTGTTTCCTGATTTTATGTCTTGCATTGGCGATAGTCAGTCCGCTGCAGGCGCAGATGGCAAAAGGCAAGCCGGTCGTTTACACCTACGTTGCCACATGGGATGTTCCTCGTGCGCAATGGGCTGATATGGCGAAACTGGATGAGCAAGACAAGCCTTTGCTCGATAAGCTGGTCGCCGATGGCACCCTTGTCGGATACGGTGCCTATTACAACCTGATTCATCAGGAAGGTGAACCCACGCATGGCAGCTGGTTCACCGCAACCTCCGAGGGAAACCTGCTGAAGGCGTTGGAAGCGATTTATGCTCAGCCTGCGTCGATTGGCGCAGCGGTGCAGGGCGCGTCCAAGCATTGGGACCAGATCCTCACCGGGGACATCTACAACGCCAACGCGGGAGCGTCCGCGGGCTATCTCACCTGGTCGCGCTGGGAAGTGAAGCCGGGCCAGATGCATGCCTATACCGAACTGACAAAGAGCGCCTTTGTGCCCGTGCTGGAGAAGCTTCTGGCAGACGGCACGATTACGTCGTACGGACAACTAACCGAGGATTACCACACCGGGAAACTTGGCACCGTTTACGATTACTTCACGGTACCCGACGCGGCCTCCCTGGATAAAGCGAACAAGGCATTTGAAGAAGCCTTCAGCAACCCAAGCAATTGGCGATGCCATGCGAGCATTGACCGAGCGCGAAGGACATCGTGACTTCCTCACTCGTCTGCGCTACATGTCGAGCAAGTGATGTGAAGCGGTCGCATATAGGGTTTAGGGCGGCCTGAAGGCCGCTCTACTTCTTTCGCAAGAGTTATCCGTTCACGATACTCATCATGTGCTCGGGATAGCGATCTCCAGCCGCGACGCCGGTGGGAAAAATTTCATCGATACGGCGTACGTCGTCCTCGCTGAGCTTCACGTCGAGAGCCGCAACGTTCTGTTCCAGATACTTGCGACGCTTAGTTCCCGGGATGGGCACGATGTTCTTGTCTTGGGCCAGCACCCATGCCAGCGCCAACTGAGCAGGCTGGCAGCCTTTCTCTTTCGCGATTTCCTCGACTCGACGAACCAGGGCGAGATTTTTCTGAAAGTTCTCACCTTGAAAGCGCGGAGAGAATCTGCGGTAGTCGTCTTCCGGAAAATCTTCGAACCGGGTGAACTGTCCGGTTAGAAAGCCGCGCCCGAGCGGGCTGTAAGCAACGAAGCCGATGCCCAACTCGCGGCAGGTTTCGAGGATTTCTTCTTCGGGGTCGCGGCTCCAGAGCGAGTATTCGGTCTGGAGAGCTGTGATGGAATGAACCTTCACGGCACGGCGTAAGGTTTTTGGCGAAGCTTCCGAGAGGCCGATGTGGCGAATTTTTCCTTCTTGCACGAGTTGTGCCATCGCGCCAACGGTTTCTTCGATAGGCGTGTCAGGATCGACGCGATGCTGATAGTAAAGATCGATGGTCTCAACGCCCAACCGTTTCAAACTTGCTTCACAGCCGCGCCGAACATAATCCGGCTTACCATTCACCCCGCGGGCTGACGGATTGGCGGGGTCGCGAACGATGCCGAACTTCGTAGCCAGTACGATCTTGTCACGCTTGCCTTTAATGGCTCGACCAACCAGTTCTTCGTTCTTGTACGGACCGTACACATCCGCGGTATCAAGAAAGTTGATGCCGAGTTCGAGAGCGCGATGGATCGTAGCGATGGATTCCTCGTCGTCGCGTCCACTGTAAAACTCCGACATGCCCATGCAGCCTAAGCCGAGGGCAGAAACTTTGAGACCACTGCGTCCAAGTTCACGAAATTGCATGATGATTCCTTTCCGGACATCCGTTGGAATTTATGAAGCTGGCTAGTTAATAGATGCGGATGAGCGGCTTCTGGGATTCAGTTACATTTCCGACATGCCGCGCCGGAACGCCGGCCCCTTGCAATTCACGGACGAGCCTCGGTCGATCGTCCTCGACGACAGAAATGAGGAGTCCGCCGGCAGTCTGAGGATCGAAGAGGAGAGTTTTGAGATCATCGCCGAGCGGGCCTTCGTAGCCGACCAAACATTCGGCGAAGTCGCGATTATTCTTGAGCCCGCCCGGAACATAACCGGCGCGAATGCATTCTAGAGCTCCGGGCAAAACTGGAATATCTTTCGAAAAAAATTGCAACGCCACATTGCTTGCCAGCGCCATCTCCCGAGCATGTCCGATCAGACCAAAGCCGGTAACGTCTGTCATGGCATGAACGCGGAATTTCCCCTGTCGAATTACGTCCGCGGCGCGCTTGTTTAGCGTGGTCATCGACTGAACCGCGGCGTCGACCCACGCTGGCTCGGCCTTGCCCTTCTTGATTGCCGTGGAGATCACGCCGGTGCCGAGCGCCTTGGTGAAGATCAGACCATCGCCCGGTTTGGCGCCTGCGTTAGTGAAGACCTTTTTCGGATGGATGAGTCCTGTAACCGCGTATCCGAACTTGGTTTCCTCGTCGCGAATGCTGTGGCCGCCAATCACGGTGCATGCGGCCTCGACCATTTTTGAGAGGCCGCCGGCGAGGATGCGTTCGAGAATCTCGAGCTCTGCCTTCTCGGGGAAACATACCAAAGCCAGTGATGTGAGCGGCTTTCCGCCCATGGCGTAAATGTCGCTCAACGCGTTGGTCGCCGCGATCTGGCCGAAAACATAGGGATCGTCGACAATGGGGGTGAAGAAATCGACGGTTTGAACCAGCGCCTGATCAGGCGCGATTTGATACACTCCGGCGTCGTCGGCGTGATCGAAGCCGACCAGAACATTCGGGTCGTGTTGCCGGGCTAATTTCCCAAGCACCGTGTCCAGCGCCGCCGGACTCAGCTTGGACGCTCAACCCGCAGCTTTTACCGACTCCGTAAGGCGAAATGGTTTTGCATCAGCCACCAAGCTATTGTACTGATTGCTAAACCTAAGATTTAGGGAGCGGCGGCTACTTCACCGAAACCTCCGTGACCTGGATGTCTGGGTAGGAATGGTTCCATTGCGTGGAGATGCTTTCAAAAGTGAGCCGGAAAGGCTCGTTCTGCCCCGGATCTAACGGCGAGGTACTAAACGGAACCGCTTCTGGATAGGGGCCGGACATTTTTAAAATTTGTAGCGGGAGTTCCTCCCGCTGGGTGATTTGTCCCATGTCATCTTTGAAATCCACTGCGACCGTTGCGCGCGTCACGGTCTTGTTCCCCGCGTTGCTCACAATCCCGTCAACGTAGCTGATGGTTGCTCCGACAAAATTCTGCTCAGCGCTTAGTCGTAAGTCGGAGAGCTTAAGATTCGCGGCGTACGGCGGCGGCCCGGACGGGCCCTTCGGCTTACCTCGGAGCAGAAACGCAGCAACCACAGCCACGACGATGACGACTACAACCGCGATGGCAATCGTCCGTCCACTGGAATCGGGTTCTTCGCTTACCGGAGTTGACTGGATCAGGCTACCCATGTAAGTCGATTGTACTCTGGACGCTAAATCCCGGTCTTAAAGAAAGCGGTCAGGAATAGCACGCCGAACAACAGGTCGACGCAGCCGAGAGCCAGATCTCCCGAGGTTAGGCGATTCTGCAGATAAAGTACTGCGAAGGAGGCGCCGGCGCCAAATTTCTCGATCACCGAAGGAATCATCATGGGGCGAAAGCGCACCGGGTCTCTGGCGATCACAAGGAAAACAAACTGGAAGGCTAGGCCAACGCTGACGAAGCCGTAATAAAACGCGGGATGCGTGATCGGTGGTGGGTCCTTTTGCCCGATCAGATCAAACATGAAGTACAGCGGAGTGAGAACCAATACGCCCCAGATAGCCGCAATCCAAAATACGATCTTGGCGAATTTCATGGAGTGCTCTGTTATTCACCGCCCACGGTAAGCCCGTCAATGCGCAGCGTTGGCGAGGCGACCGAGCCGCGGAACTCCAGATCGTTGGCGATCTCGGAGATGTTGAAGAACATTTCCTTGAGGTTGCCAGCCACCGTGATTTCTTCGACAGGATAGGCGAACTCCCCGCCCGAAATCCACAAGCCCGACGCGCCGCGCGAATAATCCCCAGTGACGAGATTGGCGCCGTGACCGAGGAACTCGGTGACGTATAGCCCTTCCTTGATTTCAGAAATCAACTGCTTCGGTGTCCTGGTGCCCGGCTGCAAGAAGTAGTTGCCTGGTCCGATCCCAGGTGTACCAGCAAGTCCGCGGGAAGCGTTGCCGGTGGTCTTGAGTCCCAACTTCTTTGCCGTATATGTATTCAACAAGTAGGAACCGAGCACGCCTCTCTCGATCACAACCGTTCGGCGCGTGGGCACGCCCTCGCCGTCGAATGGGCTGGTCCCGAAGCCGCCAGGGATGGTGCCGTCATCGATGATGGTGACGTTGTCGCCGGCAACCTTCTGGCCAAGCTTGCCCGCCAGAAACGAAGCGCCGCGATAGACCGAGTCCCCATTGATCCCCTCGAAAATATGTTCGAGGATCGATGTCGCGACCATGGGATCGAAGATGATCGGAACCTGTGCCGTCTTCGCCTTGCGCGCGCCCAGGCGACGCAGCGTGCGCACAGCCGCGACCTTGCCAACCTGTTCGGGCGATTCAAGCTTGCCAAGAGTCCGTGCGACCGAGAACCAATAGTCGCGTTGCATTGCGCCGTCGTCGGTTTGTGCGATGGGCACGGCCGCCACGGAGCAATAAGACCGACGGTACTCGCCGACGAAGCCATGCGAGTTGGCCAGAACTTTATGACCGGTGGCAGCGTCGAACGATCCGCCTTCGGAATTCTTGATGCGCGGGTCAAAGTCGAGCGCGGCCTTTTCGGCTCGGCGAGCGTAATCGATACGAGCGGGGCCGGGCAGCGAATAAACGTCTTCGTGATAGAGATCGAGATCGCCCGTAAGCGAGCCGAGTTGCCAGGCATCAGGGATTCCGCCGAACGGATCTTCCGAGGTAATCTTCGAGAGCTCCAACGCAGATTTCACCATGCGATCGAGGCTGTCGCGGGAGAAATCGCTGGAGTAGGTACTGGCCGCGCGCTGGCCGTTAAACACGCGCACTCCAATGGATCGCGATCCGGACTCCTTGAGGGTTTCGACCTGGCCGAGGCGAACCAGCGTGGAGAATTCGTCGCCTTCGCGCACTACGCACTCGGCGGCAGTTGCGCCGCCGTTCATGGCGCGGCGGACGATGTCCTGCGCGAGGGAGCGAAGGTCAGTTTCTAGTTTCGGACTTTGCAGTTGGGCTTGAGACATTGAGTCCTTGAACAAACAAGATTACAGCAGAAAGCAGATTTCTCATCGCTGAAGCGGGCCGGAATGACAAGGTTTGAGAATCAGCCTTAATCCGTGTGAAACCGTGGCAAAAGCTTACTGCATGAAGCCGCCGGGATCCTTCTTGGCGGTGCCGCCGACGGTTAGGCGATCGATCTTGATGGTCGGAATGCCCACGCCCACCGGAACGGCTTGTCCATCTTTGCCGCAGGTGCCGACGCCTTCGTCGAGTTTCAAATCGTTGCCCACCATCGAGACTCGCGTCAATACATCCGGACCGTTGCCGATCAGCGTAGCGCCCTTGATCGGCGCCGTGATCTGCCCGTCTTCAATCATGTAGGCTTCCGAAGCTCCGAACACGAATTTGCCGTTGGTGATATCCACCTGGCCGCCGCCAAAGTTCACGGCATAAATACCACGTTTTACCGAGCGAATAATGTCTTCAGGATCGTCCTGGCCCGCCAGCATGTAGGTATTCGTCATGCGCGGCATGGGAATGTGCTCGTAGCTCTCGCGACGTCCATTGCCGGTGTCGGAAATGCCCATCAGCCGCGCCGAAAGCTTGTCGCTGAGATAACCTTTCAAGATTCCTTTTTCAATCAATACGGTTTCCTGCGTAGGCTCGCCCTCGTCGTCTACGTTCAGCGAGCCGCGACGCCACGGCATGGTCCCGTTATCGATAACCGTGCAACCTTCACTGGCCACACGTTTTCCAATCAGACCGGCAAAAGCTGAAGTTCTCTTGCGATTGAAATCGGCTTCCAGCCCGTGACCGACCGCTTCGTGCAGCAGGACGCCGGGCCAGCCGGGTCCGAGCACCACCTCCATGTCGCCTGCGGGAGCTTCGCGCGCGTCGAGCTGTAAGATCGCCTGCCGCGCCGCTTCTTTAGCGAAATATTCGGGATTCTTGTCGCCGAAAAAGAAATCGAGAGCGACGCGTCCGCCGCCGCCGGAGCCCCCACGAGCGGAGTTGCCTTCAGTCTTGGCGATGCAGGAGACATTCATGCGCGCCAGCGGCTGGGAATCTTCGGCGAAAGTACCGTCAGAGGCGACGACCAGGATATTCCGCAGTTCGTCTGAGTAGCTGGCGCGGACTTCCTGAATACGCGGATCATAGGCGCGCGCCGCCTTGTCCGCCCGCATCACCAGCTCCACCTTCGCGGTGATCTCGGCATCGACCGAAGGCAGAGTCACCGGATACAAGCTGCGCGCAGCGGTTTTCTGAAACCCCGCAACGAGAGTCTTGGCGGGAGCGCTGGCGATCAGGGCCGCGGTGCGTGCCGCGTGCAAAATGCGGCTGGCAGAAAGATCGTCGGTATAGGCATATCCGGTGCGTTCACCGGAAACCACACGTACGCCGCAACCTGCGGAAATGCCTTGCGAAGCCGACTTTACCATCGACTCATCGACCATCAGCGAGGTCGAAGAGAGGTATTCAAAATAAAGATCGGCATAGTCGCCGCCGGCGGAAAGAGCCGCCGCCAGGTAATGTTCGAGATCGTTCTCGGTGACTCCGTAGTGGTCGAAGAAGAACCGTTGCTTATCCAGAGATTGTTTGTGCAAACTTTTACCCACAAAAGTTAGATGCCGCCGTGCTGGACGCGGACTCAGTTGAGCGGATTTGTTCATTATCCCACAGGCCGTCGAGTTGCGAGTTGATGAACCTTGGCAACGAAGATATGACGATGGTCACATGTCACAGACGGCCGATCCGTTCGCGCCGGACAATCCGGAATGGTCCATGGCCAGTGCCGGTGACACCGCAAGCTCTGACTCGCACTCCGCAGGCCTTCCTCAGCGAGGCAGCGGGGGCGATCGTGCTGGAAAATGGCGCCGTCGCGTTTGATTTGGCGCAGTCCAAGTACTCGATCTCTGGCGAGTACAACCGCTGCCTGCTTCATCTGTGGTCGGCGGAGCGAAATGCGGTGCGACGAGTGCTGGAGGCCGAAGTCAAGAACGGGACTCTGCGGCTCGCCGTACAACGGATGGGACAGGCACGGCCCTCGAGGCTGGAGATTTGCCGCGACCGAGATCGGCGTTCACCATCGACCTGTCGAGCGGGACGCGCCGCCTGTGATCAAAGACTCCGGAGGACACTGGAACGGCATTTCCCCGACTTCAAGATCGTTAGGCTGACGAGTGGGGTCGATCTGGAGAAGTCTTTTGGCCCGATCTACCCCCGAGGACTGATTCGCCAGGGGCGCACGGCCTTTGCCGTGCTCGAAATGAACGCACAGGAAACACAGTCGTCGATTGACGCGGCACTGACGTTTGGCATCTTGTGGCCGGACGTTTGCCGGAAGGCGCCGTCTGCAAATGTGGTGGTGGAAGGGCTCAAACAATTTGTTCCGGCTGGAACTTCCAGCCTGACGCGGGAGCGGATGGCGAACTTGAATCGCGCTGCCGCGGCGCGTGACCGTTTTGGAGCACTTCTAGGTGTAGCGCTGATTACATTCTGCGCGTTCTTGGTAGGGCAGGGACTTGCCTTGTTTGTCGAGTTCGTGATGTTTCGGGCCACGGGCTGGGCACACTTCCAACGGTTCAACTATGGCGCAGTAGGGGCTGGCTATGTCGTCGTCGCCGGCATCGTCAGTTGGTTCGGAATGGCCATTCCGCTAATCCTTTTGGGCGACGCTGGAGCCTGGACTGCCCTTAAGAGAAGCTGGAAACTGAGCAATGGATACGAGGGACCCTTGTTTTTGCTGGTTGTTGAATCTATGGCCGGGTCGTACGTGGCATGGTACGCGGTCCCCCTGGGCGTAAGATTCCTATTTCCGCCCCACCTTCAATACACGACTTGGTATGGGGGGTCGTTTATTTCGTGGTAATTCTAGCCAGTGCAGCAGTACAGCCGCCAATGTTCATCGGCTTCTCTCTTCTCGCGGCTGGCGAACCTCAAAATTCATCATTCCTTCCAGGCGCCCAACAGCCGTCGCACGTCAATTAACTGCGCCACGTGGTAGGCATTGTGGTCGGCGACGAGCAAGGCCTCGCGCAAGACAGCTTGGCCATCGCCCCAAGGAAGCGGGGCATACAAATCCGTCTTCGGGTTCTCCACCAGTTCCTTCATTGCCTTTAGATTGTCGTGGAATTGCTGGATACTTTTCTGCCACGCGGCCGTGCCGGCCGGACCTTCCGCCTTGGGCCAATAACCCTCGGGCCACTTGGGGGAGCTGTGCTGGGCATTGCGGCTGAATTCGAGAATGTCCCACTGCGCCAGGCGGAGGTGCTCTAGCAGCATCCAGGCGGAATGTGGCAGCCCCTCAGGTTTCACGCCGCGGAATTTCTCGGGCATGCCCTTCACCGCATCATCAAAGCTGGCATGGGCGCCACCGCCGGTAAGCAGGTAGACCACATGCTCTCGAAGTAGTTTGTCTTGTGATTTCTGGATCGCCATTTCGTTCCCTCTTCTTCCGTTTAACCCGGGATTTCCGTTATGTCCGTTCGAATCTGATTCTGCGTAGCCGCAGGTTCTTCCGGCCTCTCGCCTCGTAACACGCGCCCAATGCCGCGTACGATGCGGCGCATCGGGAATATACCCTTATCATCGACCAGAAATATTTCGCCCATGCGGTGGCTGCGATGGTACCAGCGCTTGAGGATCGCAAGGTGCTCCATGGTTTCAGGAGCGGCAGGTGCTTTCGCGGACACAAATGAATCGAGAACTTGCTGCGCGCGCGACTCCATCGATTGCGACTTCGTGTGTTCCGCAGTTTGGATGCAGAAGGTCGTGGGGCCGTGGATCGCTCCGCTGTCAATGCGGAAAAAACTCACCGAGCCCGCGAGATGGCTAGGCTGGATGATCAGCCCGGAAAGGCGGTCGAGCCGGCGGACGATCTCGGAGACCTGACTCAGCATTGGTTTTAGTTTTTCCAGGCGAACGTGAATCGCGGCGGCTTCTTCAAACGCCAGATTGGCCGACGCAGACTCGCGTTGCGCTGAAAATTCTCGAGCCAGAGAATCCCCCTGAGTATCGAAGTAGGCCTGCACGCGAACCACCTCGGAGGAGTACTGCTCGTCGCTGCATCCCTTGAAACAAGGCGCCAGGCACATCTTCATTTCGGAATAGATGCAGCCGGGAAAGGCCGGATCGGGATGAAGGTCGTCTACGCAGCGCCGCATCTTGAAGAAGTCGAGGGAATCGTTCATAAACTTCTCCGCAGCGGTGCGGGAGGGGAATGGGCCGTAGTAAAGGGCGCGAGCGTTCAAGCGTCCCAACCGCGTGGTGACGGAAGCGCGGGGATACTCATTTTCCAGATGCAGCTTTACGAGTGGCGCAAAACGAAAGCGCAACCGATTGGAGTATGTTTCAGGAAAAGTGGAACGCAGAACTTGGTAGAGAACAAACCCGGATTCAAAATCGGAGCCAGTCGGAGAGTACTCAATAGAGCGGATGCGATTGCGTAGGTTAAGCTTCTTGGTGCGCTCTTCCACCGGTCCCAGGAGCCGTTGCAGGCGGCGGCGAAGATTCGCCGTCTTGCTGACGTAGGGCTCTGCTCGGGGATCGTCGCTGCGCAGCGAAAAAACGGCCGGGGAAGCGGGTACCGCGGCAAAGACTTCACGATCGCGTTCAGACGCGAATTCCAAGTGCTCAGTCAGCACGGGTTCATTCTAGTGCGGATTCACCACCAATGGAGTGAAACGGGGAACATTCTTCTCGCAAGGCGATGCATGAATGTTTGGATAGCTAGGGGCTAGGGGAAGCTCGCGCTTTTGACATTCTGACGGAAGTCCGCACCATCCATCGTCACAAAGCGGCACATCTCGTGCAACCGGGAAAGCATCCTGTCCCCAACGCGATCCCCGAGGGTATCTTCGCGATTTAGGCGCTTTATCCCCTTTTTTGCCTCGGTCTCCGCGCTCTGACCATCGGGGAAGTTTGTGGTGATGATGGTCGTGAGCTTGTCGTTGTACCGCGTGTTGAGGATTAGGCTAACTGTGTCCCAGACCCACTCTGTTGGCCTTACCGCACCGAGTTCGTCCAGAGCCAAGACCTCGGCTTCGAACACCGGCCGAAGGACGTCCAGTTCGGTCGTCTTGACAGTATCGTTGTACGAGTTCTGAATCTGCTTTAGCAATTCGCGGTAATCATAGAAGAGGCAGGAGACTCCTTTGCCGCGGATAAGCTCCTTGATAATTCCTACCGCTAGGTGCGTCTTCCCCACTCCAATTGACCCAATCAGCAGCAGACCTGACTTGTTGACCGGATACTCTTCCGCGAACTTACAAGCGGCCATCCGAGCCGGGGCGAGTGAACGGTAACGACCATCGAACTCGAAATTCGCGAGCTCACAATGCTCGTATCTCTTCGGGATGCGTGCGGCCGCCAACAAGGTCTGGTTCCGCGACCGCAATTGGCAATCGCAGCGCGTGACCCGTCGATCTTTCGGCGAGCTCGGAGTCGCGGGAAGCGCCTTCCATCCCGTGCCATCGCAAAGAGGACAAACCTCCGCGGCAGTTCTTGTTACGTTCAACCTTAGTTGAGCCTTTCTTTTGAGAAAACTGTATGGTTTGACTTTGCACCCAAACCCTCGCTTCCTGCAAGGGTCAAAGGGCAGGCTTCTGTGCACAACCTGTGAAGGCGCCACGGCGGTTGTGGAGGGACGAGGAAAACTGGCACCCACCGGCGCCAAAAGCCGCCCCCTCCGCCTCAATCCGGGGCCCGGGGGTGCGAAACAGGCTTCGGGCGCGGATTTTCACAGTTGACATTCTGTACGAAGGGAGGAGAATACCTCCCGTCAGGTTTCCCAACTCAGACACCAACGTAGTCCTCCCGGTATTGTGCTGGGTATGAACGAGACCTGCGAGGAGAAACTATGAATAAGGCCGATCTGGTTGATAAGATCGCTGGCGCTTGTGAAATCAGCAAGGCGCAGGCTACAACCGCGATTGACACTGCCGTGAGCAGCATTACTGGGGCATTACGCAAAGGGGATCGGGTGGCTTTGATAGGTTTCGGCACTTTCTCGATATCGCAGAGAAAGGCGCGGAACGGGCGCAATCCGCAGACTGGCGCCACTATCAAAATCGCCGCCCGCAAGGTCGCGAAGTTCTCCCCGGGGGCCGAGCTGAAGAAAGCTGTTAACAAAAAGTAGGACCGAGAACTTTGATTGCGAAAACGGCAGGGGGTCGGCCCTGCCGTTTTTCCTGCCCGCCGGAAAGCAAACGAAACCCGGATACAATGGCCTGAACATGATTGCGCATCTGCGTGGAAGGTTGTTGTCCAAGCACCCGAATCAGGTTGTGGTGGAAACGGCCGGTGTTGGCTATGAAGTCAACATCAGTGTGCCAACCTTTTCTGAACTGCCGAACAATGGGTCGGAAGTTGCTCTGCACATTCACACGCATGTGCGGGAAGACTTGATTGCGCTTTATGGATTTCTGCGCCCCGCCGAGAAGCAATTGTTTGAGAAGTTGATCACGGTCAGCGGCATCGGACCGAAACTTGCCATCACCATCCTGAGCGGTATGGCAGCGAACGAAATGGCGGCCGCGATCCGGGGCAATGATCTGGGGCGGCTGACCAAGATTCCGGGTATCGGAAAAAAGACCGCAGAACGCATGGTGCTGGAACTGCGCGATAAATTGCCCGAAGCTGCCGGGACTTCCACGCCCGCCGCTCTTGTTATGAGCACAATGGAACAAGACGTTCTGTCAGCTCTCTTGAACCTTGGCTACCAACGACCCGCAGCCGAGAAAGCACTGGAAAGTGTGAGGAAGAATGGCAAAAGCGGATCGTTTGATGCGATGTTCCGTGAGGCGCTTGCCGGGCTTTCAAAGTAAGTGGTGAAATTAAAGAGATTGCGCTCTAGCGCGGCCGATTCTGTGAGGACCAGACAACTTCGATGTGGTTGATTTTATATCTCGTGTTAGGGCTGGCTATCGTAGGCACGTTGTCTTCGGCCGTCTTTCTGGGGCTCGCGGTAGTTGGAGTGATTCGATTTCACGCGGACGCGCGTAAGCAACTTCGTTCCGTTCCTGACGATGCGCACCTGCCCCCGGTCTCGGTGCTAAAGCCGGTGCACGGCTTGGAAGCGCAACTCAAGGAGAACATCGAGAGTTTTTTCCGGCAGGATTATCCCGACTACGAAATTCTGTTTGCCGCGGACCAAGCGGACGACGCGGCCCTCGAGGTGGTGCGGGAAGTTTGCGCTCGCTACCCGCACATCCGCACCCGCATTCTGGTGACTGGAACCCCATGGCCGAACCCTGTGGTCTATGCGTTTCACTGCATGGCGGAGGCGGCGGCGCACGAGATTCTCGTCACGACCGATAGCGACGTTGAGGTCGACCCATGTTATTTGCGCGAAATTGTGCCGCCTCTGCTCGACCCGAAGGTGGGCATGGTGACGTGCGTTTATCGTGGCAAGAATGCCGCCGGATTCTTCTCCGGGCTCACCGCCATTGGCATGTCGGTGGAAATGACGGCGGGAGTGCTGGTGGCGAATCTGCTCGAAGGAATGAAATTTGGATTAGGTCCTACGACGGTGGTGCGCAAGGATTCGCTAGCCTGCATTGGCGGCTACACGGCTCTGCGAGACTACATTGCTTACGATTTCGCCATCGGCAATCTCATCGCGAAGGCCGGCTATCGCGTGCTTCTGTCGGGTCACATCATCAATCATATGGTGAACCAGAAATCATTTCGGCACATGTGGCAAAACCAGTTGCGCTGGGCGCAAACTACGCGTTATTCGCGACCCAAAGGCCACTTCGGGAGTGGACTGATCTTCGCGATGCCTTACGGACTGCTTGGATTCCTCGCTGCAGGATCACTGGGACATTGGGAGATGGGAGCACTCCTGCTTGGTGGGGCGGTACTGAATCGCGTGGTGGAAGCTTGGCTGGTAGGCTGGACGGTGGTCCGAGATCCGCAAATACGGCGTGCGCCGTGGCTTTATCCGCTACGCGATTTGCTCGGCTTCGCCGTATGGTTCGCCAGCTATTTGAAGTTACGCTATGTCTGGCGTGACAGCCGTTTTGAATTGAAGGGAACGCGAATCGCACTGCGCCAGTCCTCTTCGCATCGAAGAAGCTAGCGACTCTTTTCAATCATTCGTGAATCTGTTTCTCTCTCTCTTACGTGGAGGTTCGATTGCGGGCTTTCGTTACGGGTGCGGCTGGATTCATCGGTAGCAACATGGTCGATCGACTGCTTGCTGCGGGACACAGCGTGGCTGGCTTCGACAATATGTCCACCGGACAGCAGCGCTTTTTGCAAAGCGCCGCCAAGCATCCTCAATTTATCTTTCACAAGGCAGATCTGCTCGACCGCGAGGCTCTAACGCAAGCCGTAAAAGGCGCCGATTTAGTAGTTCACCTTGCCGCCAACGCTGACGTTCGCTTCGGTACGGAGCATCCCCACAAGGATCTGGATCAAAATACCATCGCAACCTGGAATGTATTGCAGGCCATGCGCGAGCAGGGCTGTAAGCGGATCGTGTTTTCTTCCACAGGCTCGGTGTACGGAGAGCCGGATATTTTTCCGACGCCCGAAACTTGTCCTTTTCCGATCCAGACTTCTTTGTACGGCGCTTCAAAATTGGCCGCGGAAGGCTTGATTCAAGCCTATTGCGAAGGCTTCGGGATGCAGGGTTACATTTTTCGATTCGTATCGATCCTGGGGGAGCGCTATACCCATGGACATGTTTTCGATTTCTACCAGCAGCTTGCCGAGCATCCGGAACATCTTCATGTGCTGGGCAACGGCCATCAGAAAAAATCGTATTTATACGTACAGGATTGCATCGACGCGATTCTTACCGCGATCGATAAAGCGGACGGCAAGGTGAACATCTTCAATCTGGGCACGGACGAATATTGCGAGGTCAACGACTCTATCGGCTGGATTTGTGAGCATCTTGGTCTGCATCCGAAGCTGACTTACGCGGGCGGGGAGCGGGGGTGGATCGGAGATAGTCCTTTCATTCTGCTGAATTGCTCGCGCATCCGCTCTTTGGGTTGGCGGCCGCGACTGACTATAAAGGAAGCGGTGTTGGCCACGATCAAATTTGTGAGTGCCGACGCCGGAGTGAAGGCAGAGCGTATGAGGCTAGAGTATTAGGTACGCTATACTTACCCGCCTGTAAGGAAGCTATCGTTTGATCATCACGCGAAGTCCGTTGCGAATCTCATTGGGTGGAGGAGGCACCGATCTTCCGTCGTACTACCGCAAGCACGGCGGCTTCGTGCTCTCCGCTGCAATCAATCGATACGTTTATATCACCATCAACGAGGCGTTTCGTCCGCGAATTATCTTGAAGTATTCGAAACTGGAAGACGTGGAGCGCTGGGAGGATATTCAGCATCCCATCATTCGTGAAGCGCTCAAGTTGACCGGAATAATGGGGCCGTACCTCGAGATCGTTAGCCTTTCCGATATTCCCGCCGGTACGGGCTTGGGCTCGTCCGGAAGCTTTACAACCGCGCTGTTGCGGGCGTTGCACACCATGAAACGGAATTTTGTGCCGCCCCAGGAATTGGCCGAACAGGCCTGTCACATCGAAATCGATTTACTGAAAGAGCCAATCGGCAAGCAAGACCAGTACATTGCGGCATTTGGCGGCATCACTTGTTTTGAGTTTTTGCCGGACGACCACGTCATCGCAGAACCTTTGAAAATCGCTCCCGAAACTCTGGCCAATCTCGAAGATAGTTTGCTGATGTTCTTCACCGGGGCGTCACGTTCTGCAGGGGAGGTTCTCCGCGATCAGGATACGCGGACTCGCGAGAATGCTCGTGAGATGCTGGAGAATCTGCACTTCACGAAACAATTGGGACATGAAAGCAGAGATGCGCTGCTGGCCGGCGATCTGCGTAAGTTTGCCGAACTCATGCACGTCCATTGGGAGCACAAGAAAAAGCGATCGCCGGGAATGAGCAGCGGGTTCATCGACGAGATGTACGAGTTGGCGCGCGTCCATGGAGCGCTGGGCGGCAAACTTATCGGCGCCGGTGGCGGAGGTTTTCTGCTGCTCTACACGGAAGACAAAACGCGTCTTCGTTCTGCCATGCGCCGCGCTGGCCTGCGTGAGGTGCGCTTGCAGTTTGACTTCGGCGGAACTTCAGTTCTGGCGCATTCCTAGGGGATCAATGCTACCTGTGGCCATACTTGCCGGCGGTTTGGCGACCCGTTTGGGAGCGCTGACGGAAAAGGTTCCGAAGTCACTGATCCAAATCGCAGGCGAGCCGTTTATCGCGCACCAGTTGCGGCTCATGCAAACCAGTGGCATCCAACAAGTAATCCTGTGCGTCGGTCATCTGAGTGAGATGATTAAGGACGCCGTTGGCGACGGCAGCGCTTTCGGAGTGAAGGTCGAGTACTCCTATGACGGGGAAACGCTGTTGGGTACGGCTGGAGCGATTCGCACGGCTTTACCCAAGCTGGGAGTGAATTTTTTCGTACTATATGGCGATTCCTACCTGCCCTGCGATTTCGCTGCGATCGAAAAGGAATTCTTGCGGAGCAACAAGCCGGGCCTGATGACGGTGTTCCGTAATGACGGGCGGTGGGATGCCAGCAATGTGGAATTTGAAGCGGGGCGCATCCTGGAGTACAGCAAGAAGAATCGCACATCGCGTATGAGATATATCGACTACGGGCTAGGAGCCTTCCGGGCGGCAGCTTTTGCTGGAACAGATGCTATGGACCTGACCGACGTTTATGCGGACCTTCTCAAGAGTGGGGAGTTGGCCGCCGTGGAAGTGCAGGAGCGCTTTTACGAGATCGGTTCCCCCACAGGATTAAAGGAGATGGCAAATTTCTTGAGTCAACCAGGAGGCCTGCGGAAATGAGCCGTGGCTCTCACAAGGAAAGCTTCGCCCAGGATTTTCTCGCCGAGGCGACTGAGATCATCGCGAAGCTGGATGTGGCTAGCATTGAAAAGGCTGCTGGCCTCATCGCCTACACTCGTGCTGCCTGCGGCCGCTTGTTCATTCTTGGCGTGGGCGGAAGCGCGGCCAATGCTTCGCATGCGGTCAATGATTTTCGCAAAATTGCGGGCATCGAGGCTTATGCGCCCACCGACAACGTGTCAGAGCTTACAGCGCGTACCAACGATGAAGGCTGGAGTTCAATCTTCGACAGCTGGTTGCGCACCAGTCGCTTGCGCGCCGACGATTTGCTGCTGATTTTCTCCGTTGGCGGCGGGAATGTTGAGCAAAACGTCAGCCCGAACCTGGTTGCCGCGCTGAAATATGCGAAGTCTGTGGGAGCAAGAATTATTGGAGTCGTAGGCCGCGACGGCGGTTACACTGCGACCGTTGCCGACGCTTGCGTGCTGATTCCTACGGTGAATCCAGCCCACGTTACACCGCACACCGAAGCCTTCCAGGCAGTCGTTTGGCATCTCCTGGTTTCGCACCCGGCGGTAAAGATGCAGGCGACCAAATGGGAGTCGATGGCCTCGAGCGGAAAACGGCGCGCCGTTTTCCTGGACCGTGACGGCGTGATCAATCGAGCTTTTGTTCGCGAAGGCAAGCCATTTTCGCCACCGACACCGCAGGAATTGGAAATACTTCCTGATGTTCCAGAAGCCTTGCGTGAACTGAAGACACACGGCTATGAATTGCTGGTGGTGACCAACCAGCCCGATGTGGGACGAGGAAAGCAGTCGCGGGAGGCGCTGGACGCGATACATCAGGCTCTTTCGGCACGTCTTCCGCTCGACGATATTCTCGTCTGTTGCCACACCGATCAGGACAAGTGCGATTGCCGCAAGCCCTTGCCGGGAATGCTGCTCGAAGCGGCGCGCCAGCACAATATCGATCTGGGAGCCAGTTTCATGGTCGGCGACCGCTGGCGCGACATCGAGGCCGGTTATAATGCTGGATGTAAGACTATTCTCATTGATTACGGCTATTCGGAGAGACCTCCAGACCGTATGCCTGACTTGCGCGTAGGGTCACTCCGCGAAGCGGCTGACTGGATCATCCGTTCAACGCCCAAAGGAGCACATCCCGCATGAAGTCTGTGTCCGACCTGCGCATAAAAATTTTCGCGGACGGAGCTGACAAAGCCAGCATTCTTGAGCTTTATCGCCAGCCGTATATCAAAGGTTTCACAACCAATCCCACTCTGATGCGAGCCATGGGAGTGACGGATTATCGCGGGTTCGCGCAGGATCTGCTGGCGACCATTCAAGACCGGCCGATCTCGTTTGAAGTGTTCGCCGACGAAGAAGACGAGATGGAAGAGCAGGCCCGCTACATTGCGGCTTGGGGCAAGAACGTGTTCGTCAAAGTTCCGGTGATGAACACGAAGGGCGTGCCAACTTATGACCTTGTCCGCTCTCTCTCCGGCGAGGGAATTCAGTTGAACGTGACCGCTCTGCTTACGCTGGAGCAGGTGCGGAAAGTGTGCGGAGCATTAAAAGGTGACGCTCCAGCGTACGTTTCCGTCTTTGCCGGCCGTATCGCCGATACGGGCCGCGATCCGGTGCCGCTCATGCGCGAGGCCGTGGCCATGGTCAACAACGCGAACGCGCAACTCATGTGGGCCAGTCCGCGCGAACTGCTTAATGTGTTTCAGGCGGATGAGATTGGATGCCACGTCATCACTGCCACCACTGACATTCTGAAGAAACTTCCTCTGGTGGGGAAAGATCTACACGAGTTCTCGCAGGAAACGGTGCAGATGTTCCGGAGGGATGCGGTGAAGTCCGGTTACTCGCTGCCGACGGTGAAGCAGGGAGTTCCTGTGGTCTCCCGAAGCTAAGGGTGGTTCGTAAAGATTACCTTGCCTGATGCTTCGCTGGCGACGTGCAGCGGTCCGGGCAACAGCGCTTCCACTTTCGCACGCTCGTGCTGCGGCACAAAAAGAAAAACTCGGTGACCAGAAGTCCACGCCTGCGACAGTTCCTGATCGTTCAGAAAGATGTGCGGAGCATCGGGATACGTGGATCCCCACCACATGGAAGTCGTGTTTCCATTGACGAGTTCAATCGGCCGCCTCAAGTAGAACAGCAGCGACGAGCCGAACGATTGATCTCCGTAAATCATGATGCGGTCGGTTGGCTTTAGTTCAGGAGCAATCTCCCGAGCCATGATTCTCGATCCGAGGAACGGATCGAAGCGCACCAAAGCGATGTGTGCCGCGATCAGGAACACTGCCATGGTGACGGCTGTTGCCCATGTCGCCGTGAGTTGCGCGCCCCGCCGCCGCAGCCAGAATGCAAACGCGGGCCCGATCAACAGGGCAATGGCAGCTAAGATCGCCGGAAGGCGCAGGGCTGCGAACGACTCTCCGGTCAGATCGAGAATGTGCCCCATGGAAAGCGTTTCGGCTTGCAGGTTGGGTTTAGCGAGGACCGTGCCAATGTCGGGCACGAACGGGATGTGGCGCGAGTTCCACAATCCTGCCGTCAACACGGCCGAAGCCGCGATGCAGACTAGCGCAAGTACGCCCGCACTCCACACGAGCCAGCGCCGCGAGCCTGATTCTTCTTCCTCTGCGAGCCTCGCCGCAAGCAGCAACAAGATCGGGAAATAAGCTGGGAATGTGTAGTACTCCTGATTGGTGGAGAACGAGAAAAAGACCAGCGTAACTCCCGCCCAAGCCAGGCAAAGAAATTCGGTTCGGGAGCGAAAATTCAGCGGTGGCCGCGGTGGCTTGGCTGCTCCCAGCTTGCGGCGCGCCATCCACTGCGAAATCGGACGCCGCAGCGCCACCGGCAGATACAAACTCCAGGGGAACAACCACACCAGGTGTAGCGTCCAATAGAGGGAGTTGGTCTGTTTGTTGTAGTCCTTAGGAATGCGCTTGCCCAGGAAGCGCAGGAAGTGTTCGTTCGCGAAGTAGAACCAGAAGAAGTGCGGATTGCGAATGCCCGCAAGAATATGCCAGGGAGCGGCAACCGCCAGGCAGAGCAGCGTGCCCGTGAACAGATGGAACTGGCGCCAGCGCCTGCACTCGCCGCTGACCGCAACGTAGAGCAGCAAGGCCAATCCGACGACGACAATGGCCAGCAGCCCCTTGGTGAGCACCGCCAGCGCCATAGAGACGTAGCCGCCGTACCAGCGCCACGGAGCGCCGTCTTCGAGCCCGGTAACAAAAAAATAGAATGATGCGGCGATGAAGAAACTGAGAATCGACTCCGGTATCAGAATGCGCGTGAAGAGATAGCAACCGGCGGCGGTTGTGATGAAGAGTCCCGCGTAGACCGCAGCGCGATCGCCGAAAGCGCGACGTCCCCAGCGCATAGCCAGCAGCACAAGCAGCAACATCGAGAGCGCGACCGGCAAGTGCGCGGCGAATTCGTTCGTGCCGAAGAAGAAGTAGCACAGAGAAACCGCCCAATACATGAGCGGGGCTTTTTCCAGATAACGGTTGCCATTGATTTTCAGTGTCCCATAGTCGTGCGTGACCGACATTTCCCGCGCCGCTTCCGCATGAGTTGAATCGGCATCGTCCTGCAGCCCGGGAGAAAAGAGCGATCCGACATAGACCACGGCAAACAGAAGCAGAACGCCGACGATCTGTATCTTCGTGATCGCTGTGGACCGCTCTGAGAGTGCCGAGCTCAAGGCCGGGATCTTCGTTGTCAACTGGACATGGTCCTCAAATCCAAGGCCAACAGTATTAGGAGTAATGAGCTGACGCAAAAAGCTATTCCTGAATTTACCATCAAGCCTATGTTTACCCGGAGAAGCGCCGACCTTCCGCTATGTTAAACTGCCAGTCTGGGTGCAAAAAATTCTCTCCATCTGCCAAGAGCGGGAGCAAGTGTGCGTTCGTCTTTCTGCCTTCTTTACTTCTTAATCCTGATTGTTTTGCCCTGCTGTGCGGCTGCGCCCACGGACTACTACAACCACGTGGTGTTCGATAACAGCATAACGCCCGACTACTACTATTACAGCAGCGGGAGAGCGGTGTTTCCCAGCACGATCGAACTGCTGTCAGGCGCCCTTCCTGTCGAAAAGAAAAACTTCTTTAGCGCGCCGAATGCTTTGCGCCTGCAGTGGCGTTCCGTGACGGGCGGAAGCTGGGAGACAGAGTTGCGGGTGGTCAGCATGCGCAACCGCTTAACGGATTTCCGCGGCGATACACTCTATATGTGGTGTTACTCACCGGAGGCGATTCCAGCCGCAAATCTTCCGCTATTGCAACTGGAGGATGAGCAGCACAATTTTACGGTACCGGTAAAGCTCGAAACCATTTCGGGCGATGTGCCCGCCAAACGCTGGTTTCAGGTAAGGCTGCCGCTCAGTGAGTTTGAAACTGCTTCTGTCCATCCCTTTCAGGCGCGGGAGCTGCACAGCCTCTATTTTAGTCAGGGTGCTGCCGACGGTGCGCCTCACACGTTAATCATCGACGAGATCAAGATCGACGACCGGACTGCTGCTACCCCGGTGGCTCCTGAGGTTCGCAGCCCTCCTCGATCGCCTAAGAATGTGCAAGCCAAAGGCTACGATCGGCACGTTGACATCAGTTGGGATCCGGTTGCAGATCCCGAATTACAAAGCTATGCCATCTATCGCTCGATCGGAAAGCACAAGTTTCAGCCCATCGGTATTCAGAGTGCGGATATCAATCGCTACACCGATTTCATTGGGCGCTCGGGAGTGACCGCGACCTACCGGATTAAGGCAGTGGATCGCTCTTACCGGCAGTCTGCCCTTTCGGGGCCAGCGACGGCCTCGACCAAAGAATTATCCGATGAGGAATTGCTGACCATGTTGCAGGAAGCCTGTTTTCGTTATTACTGGGAGGGAGCCCATCCGGTTGCCGGGGCGACGCTGGAAAATATTCCTGGAGATGAGCGCATTGTCGCGACGGGAGCCAGCGGATTCGGCGTCATGGCCCTCATCGTGGGAGTAGATCGTGGCTTCATCACGCGAGAACAGGGACTTGAGCGTCTGACGAAGATTTTGGATTTCCTCGAAAAGGTTCCTCGCTATCACGGCGCCTGGCCTCACTTCATGAATGGCAACACGGCGCAGACCATGCTGGTGTTTGGCATGTTTGATAACGGCGGCGATCTGGTGGAAACGTCATTTCTGATGGCAGGATTGTTGGCCGCGCGCCAGTACTTTAAGGGTGATGGCGAGGCCGGCCAAAGTGTCTATCAACGAATTACCCACCTTTGGGAAACCGTGGAGTGGGATTGGTACCGGCGCGATCCTCAAAACAACGCGCTGTTGTGGCACTGGTCTGCACAATGGTCCTGGTTCATTGATCACCGGCTGACTGGATTCAACGAAACCATGATTGCTTACCTGTTGGCCATCGCATCGCCCACGCATGGCGTTCCAGCCAGCCTTTATTACACGGGATGGGCAGGGCAGTCGGAGGCCGCAATTGCATACCGCAGCGGGTGGTCGGGTTCCAACGAAGGCGATCGTTATGTCAACGGCCACACCTACTTCGGCATCAAGCTTGACGTGGGCGTCGGCACCGGCGGCCCGTTGTTTTTCACGCAATATTCGTTCCTGGGTTTTGATCCCAAAGATATCCACGACCGGTACACCGATTATTTTGACAACAACCGCAATCTCGCGCTCATCGATCAGGCGTACTGCGAGTCGAATCCCGGCCACTTCCTGGGTTATGGTGCTGACGATTGGGGCCTGACGGCGAGCGACGATCAGTTAGGTTATTTAGCCCATGCTCCCGACCGTGCGACCGACAACGGCACGATCACCCCGACCGGTGCGCTCTCTTCGTTCCCCTACACACCCGAGGCTTCCATGGCGGCGCTAAAATTCTTTTACCGCCAGCTCGGAGACCGGCTCTGGGGAGTTTACGGACCACGCGACGCCTTCAACCTTACGCAGAATTGGTTCTCCCCCGTCTACATGGGGCTGGACCAGGCCCCAATCGTGGTTATGGCGGAAAATTATCGTACCGGATTGATCTGGAAATTGTTTATGTCGAATCCGGAGATCCAACCCATGTTAGACAAGATTGGCTTCCAGCCGGACAACGCGGCTAAGGCCTCCGCCACCTCCGCGCGCTGATCGATCCCCTTTCTGCTCAAGGTTCTCCTCCACGGCCAACTGGTTACGGCAACCTTGCTCTTTCCTCCTCATCTCAATCTCCCGCTTAGAAGATTATCGCCAACTCAACCTTGGATTGACTCGTTGATCTTTCCAATCTGGTGAGTTCGCCATTTTTCAATGGCAGGAGCCCTTTTATGCTGTATCGAAAGTTGCCGGTCTTTGTCATTACGCTGTTAGCAGTCACATTTCTGGTCGGAACCGCGCATGCGCAGTTTCGCGCTTCCCTCCGCGGAACAATTCGTGATCCCCAAGGGGAGGCGGTTCCCGGCGCCACGGTGACCCTCGTGGACACGGACACGAACCATACCCAGGTGTCTACCTCCGACGCGAACGAAATTTACGACTTCAACGCGCTGCCGCCGGCTCCCTACCGAATGACCGTGCTGGGTTCACCAAGAAGGTGCTCGATCATGTGCAGATTATCCCCGAGCAGCTCAATTCACTGGACGTGCAACTGGATCTAGGTCAAGTTGAAACGACCGTAACCGTGTCAGGAACGACCTCGGCGCTGGACACGGAGACAGCCACAGTGAGCGGCACGATCACCAGCAATCAGATCCAGCACATGCCGTCGTTCAATCACGATGTGTTTCAGCTGGCGCAGCTTGCTCCCGGAGTTTTGGGAGATGCCTCGCCGAACGGAAGCGGCGGTTCTTACCCTCTGCCGGGAGCGCAGGGCGTAAGCGGCTCTAGCAACCAATCTGCCGGCATTTTTCAGATCGAGAACGCGCCGCAGATCCAGAGTGCCGGGGGCCAGGAACTCGCCAACGGCATCTCCATCGACGGAATCAGCACAGTGAGTGCGGTCTGGGGCGGCGCGTCGGTGATCACGCCGAGTGAAGCTCCGTGCAAGACAACATCCTCCGTTGCTTGACGTGGCTGGGCTCGCCTCTGCGCTTCGCTGGTACGTGGATGGCTTTTCCGAACGCAGCAAGATAAGAGTTGATCTCGACATTCCCTCCGACTTCGGCCGCCTGCCCGACGAGGTTGAAATCGCCATCTTCCGGATCATCCAGGAGTGCTTAACCAATATTCATCGTCATTCCGGAAGCGATACGGCCACCATCTGCCTATATCCGGAAAAGGACCGGCTCACGGTTCAAGTCCGCGATAACGGGAGGGGAATTCCCAAGGAGAAGCGACGGGAACTGCTTGAATCTGGCCGCGCCGGCATCGGCTTCGGTGGTATGAGAGAGCGCCTCCGCCAACTCGATGGCAGCCTGGAGATTCAATCTGAGGGGTCTGGCACGACCGTCATCGCCAGGCTTAAGGTCGCATAAGAGAGCGGCAACTTATTTTCTAGCCCGCCTCATTTTCCGATACAGAACGTGCTGAAGATCAGGTTGAGGATATCGTCGGCCGTGGTCGCGCCGGTGATCGCGTCCAGCGGCCGAAGCGTGCTGTAGAGATCGAGCAGCAACATCTCGTGCGGGACTTTGCCAGCCACCGCGGCAATAGCGGCGTCCAATCCCGCCAGTGAATCTTTTACCAATCCCTGATGGCGAACGTTGGTGAGGAAGCCGGCCTCGACTTGCGTTCCGGTTTCGCCGCCGATGTGGCGCAGAATTTCGCTGCGTAGGTCGGCGATGCCTTCGCCCGTTAGAGCAGACACTCGAACAACTGGAATCTGACCACTGGCCACCGACCACTGACCACTGTACTGCAGGTCGCATTTATTCCCCACAACGATTGCCGGACGACTCTGTGTTTGCCGCAGCAACTCCTCGTCTTCTGCTGAGGCGGGCTGCGAAGCATCCAGAACAGCTAGCACCAAGTCAGCGTCCGCCAAGGCTTCCATGGATTTCCGGATACCGATGGACTCCGCCTCGTCCAGCGCCTGCCTGATACCAGCTGTGTCGACGAGTTGGATCGGAATGCCGCCGATGGCAACGGTTTCACTCACCAGATCGCGCGTGGTTCCCGGAGTCGACGTGACGATGGCGCGCTCGCTCTCGACCATAAGGTTGAAGAGACTGGACTTGCCCACATTGGGGCGTCCCACGATCGCGAGCGTTAGTCCCTCGTGCACGATCTTTCCGTACGCGAAAGTCGCGGCAAGCTGCTCGAGAGGCTGGCGCACCCCGGATATGCGCTGGACGATCACAGGATCGGGAAGGACGGAGATGTCGTCTTCGGCAAAATCGATCCCAGCTTCAAGCACAGCGATCAACTCGACCAGTTTCTGCTTGATGGGTTGCAACCGTTTCGATAAAGCTCCCTCAAGCTGCTGGGCAGCGACCTTCGCCTGGTAAAGAGTCTGCGAGTCGATCAGGTCACGCACCGCCTCGGCTTGGGTGAGATCGATGCGGCCATTTAGAAACGCGCGCATGGTGAACTCGCCAGGCTCGGCGAGGCGCGCGCCGGCAGAAATGCACATCTCGACAATATGGCGAAGGACGACTGGAGAGCCATGAGCCGCAATTTCGATGATGTCGTCAGTAGTGTAGGAATGCGGCTTTGCGAAGTAGGTAACCACGACTTCGTCGATGCGTGTAGGGACAGCCGCCCCCTGCTGTCCGCTCGAGCGTAGCTCGGCAGTCTCACCACTTAGCTCGACGAGTTCCCCAAAGATCGCCCGTCCCGGCTTCATCTCATGTCTCAGACGCAGCATCGGCTCGGCGATCCGCCGAGCTTGTGGCCCCGCAATGCGCACCACGCCGATTCCTCCTCGACCGGGCGGAGTGGCGATGGCGACGATCGTGTCGTCGATATTCACGGGCCGATTGTAGCGGTTAAACTAGGGCAACAACCAGCGGCCGACTCTGCGGCAGGAAAAATCAATCGGGCGCAAAACTTAAACGAGGGTGAAGAATTTGTCAGTCGCCGACGAACTGCTGAAAGCCAATCAGGAATTCGTGAAGAACTTTGATTTGGGGGATCTGGCGGTCAAACCACGCCGCCGCGTGGCGGTGCTTGCGTGCATGGACTCCAGAATTCTTTTTGAGCGTTGCCTGGGACTGCAACCGGGGGACGCGCACATGATCCGCAATGCGGGCGGGATTGCCACCGAAGACGCTTTGCGCTCGCTGATCGTTTCGCATCACCTGCTCGATACGCAGGAGTTCATCATCATCAACCATACCGACTGCGGCTTGCTGAAGGTGCGGGAATACGAGTTGAGGGCGCACCTGACCAGCAAAATGGGTGCCATCGCAAGCGAGCCTTCCCATTTCTGTGCCTTCGACGACCTCGAAGCGAACTTGCGCCAGCAGGTTATTCGAGTGAAATCGCACCCCTGGATTCCGAAACATATCCCAGTGCGGGGATTTATTTACGATGTGAAGACGGGAGCGCTGAGGGAGGTCGAAGCCGCCTGAGAAATTTCTACCGCGCCACCACCTTCTCAATCTCGCCCTTCAGTTGGTCATACGGCAGCGCCCCCGGATGATACATCGCCACCTTGCCCGTGCGGTCCAACAGCACGAGGGTAGGCGTAGTCGAGGCCCCATACACATCGAAGTTGTACTTGCTGATAGGAACGGGCATGTCGAGCAGTCCGGCGTAGAAGCGATGGCGTACCGCATCGATGTAAGCGAGTTCGTCGCTGGGCGAAGCGTTCTCGACTTGCGCAGTATAGCCATAGAGCCGGGTCGGGCCGAGAACCGTCAATCCCTTGGCCGCGAACTCGGAGCGTAGTTGCATGATGATAGGCGCTTCCGCTTTGCAGTCCCCGCACCAGTGCGCCCAGAAGAAAAGCAACACAGGCGAGCCCTTGAGCTGAGCGAGCACGGGCGGTTTTGATCCCAGAAATTGCTCGACTCGCAGCGCAGGCGCCGGCCGTCCCTCAAACGAAAGCAGATTCAAATTCTTCTGCAAACGTGCCCGGATCGAAGTGTTGCCATACGTGCGCAGCGCGGTCTGCAAGACTGCGATGGCTTGGGCACGCTGCCCGCGAACCGCCAAGACTTGCGACTCCACTTCAATCGCCGCGCCTAGTCCGATGGGCAAGTGCGGTTCGGAATCCAGAGGGCGCTGCTTGAGCGCCTCCAGCGCTAAAGCTTTCGTTTGTTTGGCGTAAGCGGCGGCTTGATCATAGTTGCGGTCGCTGAGGGCTGCGCGCGCCATCCACGAGTAGGCCTCGACATATTCTCCGGTGACGCCGTTCTTGGCGACGTAGGACGCGAGTTCCGAATCGGCTGAGGTGAAGCTATGTTGAGCCAGGGCGCCACGGACGTCCTCCACCACGCCGGCCCATGCCGAACCTACCAAAGCAATCAGGACTAGAAGTTTGCGGAAATGCATGTCTTAGATCATACCGTTTTTGAGGTTGTCATTTGCTCTCAGCCAACCTCTGAGATGCCGGGAATCACGCTACAACGCGAGGATGGTCCAACTTGCTGAATGTAAGTCACTTACATGCCAAGCAAAAGAAAACTTGTAGCTATTTTGGGGCACTTGAAATACAATCTGCTTGCGTTTGACTTTAGAGTTTTTCGCAGTACCCAGTTTCTCCGCTTACCAGCGCGTGACCTGCCTGCAGAAGAACCCTTCCAAAGTTTCAGCGCTATATCAAGGCAAAGGAACATTGCAACACCATGGAAACAGGAACGGTGAAGTGGTTTAACGACGCCAAAGGCTACGGCTTCATCAGCCGCCAGAACGGTGAAGATGTATTTGTGCACTTCTCGGCCATTCAGGCCAGCGGATTCCGCAGCCTGCAGGAAGGTCAGCAGGTGCAGTTTGACGTGGTCAAAGGCCCGAAGGGCTGGCAGGCCGAGAACGTGAAGGGTGCCTAAACCATTTCGCAGTTAGCAATCCGAAGAGGCAAAAGGGCGGCCAGAGATGGCCGCCCTTTTGCATTGATCGGGGAATCGAGCGATCGGGCGATCTAGGAGCCCTGAAAATCACGGCCCAGCGTTCTTAGACTACCCGATGACCCGATCGTCAGATCACCCGACATCTCATTTTTGATCACGGATCAGCACGACATCCGCATCCGTGTGACCGCGAACGAAAGCCAACTGCTTTCCGTCAAACGACCAGTGGAAGTCGAAAATGTGTTCGGAAGTGAAATCCGTAATCTGCTTTCCCTTGGAGCCATCCAGCGGTTGCAGCCACAGGTTGTCGACGCCAGTCTCGCGCGAGGGATAAATTACTGCCTTCCCGTCGCGCGAAAAGTGCAGCAGGCCAGAGCGCGGGCGCTCGAACTCCGCCAGCTTCGCCGCCCTACTGCCATCCGTTTCCTCTACGGCTAGCATTTCTTTGTGCTCTCCGGAATGTTGCAGCGTGGCAAAAGCGGCAAGTTTGCCATCAGGGGAGATGTCAAAAGCGCCCGAGATCGGCGACTGCGAAATCACCTGCGGGGCTCCGCCATCGATTGGCACTTTGGCCAGATTCTGTCCGCCGCCGCGCTGCTTGAAGAACACCCATTTGCCGTCCTGCGAGCACACTGGATTCACGTCCAACTTGCCATTTGTGACCTGTTTGAAATTGCTTCCCATCGCGTCCACGCGCCAGATGTTTTGCACTCCGCCCTGGAACCTTACGAAGACGATGAACCCGCCTTCGCCGCAGGCCGACGGGGCGCCGCTTACTGCCTGACCCGGAATCACGGTCTTGCTGCCCGTTCCCGGATCAATCAGATTCAGCACGTTCGCCTGATCGGAAATCAACTGGTTCTCCCGCGTCCAGGTAAAGTTAGTATCGCCTTCAGCGGAGGTGACCTGCCTCACCTGCGCCGCCTGCGCGGCAGCGGGCATAACCTGCAAATTCCAACGGTATTCATTCTGCACCGCTGCGAGAATATGTCCGCTGCTTGAGACGCTGAGATCCGAGTAACTATGCGTATCGCGCGTGACCGGAGAGTACACGCCCTTGGGATAAGAAATGAAGCCGATTTGCGTACGCGCGAAATTTGAGCTTTGCTCCTTCCCCAGGACCAGCACGCCGCTGCCATCGGGCATCCATGACAGCTTGTCGAAAATACGCTCGTTCGTGCTGAAGAAAGCCTTACTCTGGCCGCTGGCTGTGTCGATCGCTACCAGTCTGATCAATCCATTCGCCACATCGAGCATTTGGCAAACAATTGTCTTTCCGTCAGGCGACCACGTCGGTTGGTACAAACCGTCGCTGGTCGGACCGCTGCTCAGCACCCTCTCATCTCCCCCTTCTAACGGCCGGATAATGAGCTGGTACTTGCCATGCTCCGGATTGTCGTAGCGCATAAACGCAAACTTCTGTCCATCGGGGGAAAACGTGATGTTCGAGTCCAGATCGGTGAGCAGTTTCTGGGGTGCGCCCCCAAGCAACGGAGCGCGATACAAGAACTTCAGGTCTGGATTGCCAGGGTCGCTGCGGCCGAAATAGAAATAATTTCCATCGGGAGAAAAGCGCAGGGCGTTGTAATAAAGCTCGGCCGGAGGCGCAACCTGCGTGTTGCTGTTCGTCGGCACATTCCGCAGCCAGAGACTGGCTAAACCATTTTCGCGAACCAGATTCAGGATGTATCTGCCATCGGGAGAGATGGCCGCCAACATCGACTTCCCCCCATCGGTCACCTTGGTGACTGTGAAATTTTGGAAGGGAGCGGGGCGGGTGCGAGTAATGTAGGCATAGACTCCATATGCCGCCGCAGCCACCAGCACCAACACAATCCCCGCTGTAACTCCGGTGCCGATTTTATGTTGCCGAGCAACCGAGATCGCAGCCGAGCTACCCGAAGCTTGCTGACCGGGCTGGATGCCAGCGGCCCTTGCCGATGAAGACGCGGTGGGAGCTCCCGGAACACTCGCGGATGGTGCGGTGGTAGGCGCCACCTGCCCCGACTTGCGCCCGGATTCCAGGTCTCGCTTCAATCGCCTCAGGTCTCCGCGCAAGTCGCCGGCGGAGTGATAACGCAGGTCACGGTCTTTCTCCATAGCCTTGGCGATGATTTCTTCCAGCTTGGGCGGCAGCGTGGGATTGAGCTGCAAGGCCGGAACCGGATCGAGTTCAAGAATGGCGTGGAAGACCACTGCCGATGTAGCGCCGAAAAAAGGCAAGCGCCCCGTCGCCATCTGGTAGAACACGACACCGAGAGAAAACAAATCCGTGCGCGGGTCCAATTCTTGGCCCCGTGCCTGCTCCGGCGACATGTATGAAATCGTGCCCACGGTCGCACGAGGATTGGTCAGGTTCGCAGGGCGGGGCGAATCCAGCGTGGCTCCGATGGTTTCCATCTCCATCTCCGGACGCGCCAGCTTGGCCAGTCCGAAGTCGAGAACCTTCACCGGCCCACGCTGCGTAACAAATATGTTTGCCGGCTTAATGTCGCGATGGATGATTCCCTTGGCGTGCGCGGCGTCAAGCGCATCCGCCAGCTGAATCCCCCACTCGACCAGACGATCCACCGGCAGCGCCCCGGCGCTCAAGCGACGGTCCAGAGTCTCGCCTTCCAGCAACTCCATCGCGATAAACGACTGGATCTCGTTCTCGAGCTGCACTTTTTCCACTGCGTAGATCGTGCAAATATTGGGATGGTTGAGCGCCGAGGCGGTTCGGGCCTCAAACAGAAAACGGTCCAGCGCATTCTGATCACGGGATAGTTGCGGTGGCAGAAACTTCAGTGCGACCCGCCGCCCCAGATCGAGGTCTTCGGCCTCGTAAACCACTCCCATGCCGCCGCTTCCCAGCTGGCCGATGATGCGGTAATGCGAGATGGTCTGGCCGATCATGAATGGATTGAGGGGGGAAAGCTCATCTTAGGAGGGATAAGAAGAGCAGTCAAACGTGAGTGGTCAGTGATCGGTGGTCAGTGACCAGTAAGGCAGAATTGTTTTCTGGCCACTGATCACTGGCGACTGACCACCTTCACGCCTGTTCCGCAGCGCTCACGGAGTCGAAAAAGCGGAGGAACTGCTCCACGTGGGTGACTTTGAGGGCGTTGTGGATACGCTCGCTCACGCCTACCAGTGCCAGACTTCGACCTCCGTGTTGCCGGGTGACGTAGGCACCCACGAGCGCCCCGATGCCGGCTGAATCCACGTAAGGAACCTTGGTGAAATCAATGATCAACGAGCGGGAAGTGTCAGCTCGAACCGTGGACTGGAACTGAAACATGGTGGTCATCACGAGCGTGCCTTCCAGGCGTAGAACCCGCTGCCCTGGCTGCGCTCCGGGCTGGTCGTCAATGTGTAGGAAATCTTGCGGCATGCGGGAGATATTAACTGTTGGGTAAGCTGTGATTGTTAACGGAGTATTAATTTCCGCCGTGGAGGAGTTGCTAGGTCTTAGGTCTAGCCTTTCACTTTCTGCATTGCGCGACCTACCTCCTAAGACCCAAGACCTGAGACCCGTAACTAAATCGCCGCTTCCTGCCCCCGGCGCCGTGCCTGAATTTCAATGTAAACATTCACGAGCGACACTGCCGCCGGAGTCACTCCAGGAATCCGGGAAGCCTGCGCCAGGGTTCGTGGCCGCACATGGGTGAGCTTTTCCTGCACCTCGCGCGACAATCCGCTCACGGAACGGTAGTTGAACCAATCGGGGATGGCGCGTTGTTCCGACTTCTTCATTCGCTCCATGGCCCGCTGCTGTTGCAGCAAGTAGCCTTCGTACTTGATCTCGGTTTCCACGGACTTCAGTTCGTTCCGGATTTCCGAGGAGAGCGTAGCCACGGATTCGCGCGGATTCGAACGGATCTCGTTTCTTTCAAAGAATGAAGGATCTAAATCACGCAGAACCGGTGCCAACTCCTCGATCGTAATCTGAGGCCGCTTAAGCAGTTGCGCGAGGGTCTGACCGATTGTAGAGCTCCAGTCGTGAGCCGGTTCTGTTGCGCCGCCGGGGACAGCACCTTCCTCGTCGCTTCGCTCCTCGGAATGACAAGCTGCAATGTTGTCCGCCATTTCTGACGTCAGTTTTGTGCCTTCCAGCAACTTCCTCATGTGCTGCAGCCGCTGCTGCTTGCCTTGAAAATCATCCCAGGCGTCATCAGAAATCAAGCCCACGCGGCGGCCATGGGGCGTGAGCCGGCGATCGGCGTTGTCGATGCGCAGGTGCAAACGGAATTCTGCCCGCGAAGTAAACATCCGGTAAGGCTCGTTCGTGCCCTTTGAAATCAAGTCGTCGATCAGGATCGCCGTATAAGCTTCAGTGCGGTCCAGGATCAGCGGTGGCTCCGCCTTCACCTGCAACGCCGCGTTGATGCCCGCCATCAGCCCCTGGCAAGCGGCTTCTTCGTAACCAGACGTTCCGTTGATTTGGCCGGCGAGAAAAAGGTTGGCAATCTTCTTCGTTTCCAAAGTGCGCTGAAGTTCGGTTGGATCGATCGAGTCGTACTCGATAGCGTAGCCGGGACGCAGCATCTCGGCGCTTTCAAGACCAGGGATCGACTTCAAAATCGCCAGCTGCACCCCGACCGGCAACGACGTGCTCATGCCGTTGACGTAGATTTCGTGCGTGTTCAGGCCCTCGGGCTCGAGGTAGAGCTGGTGCATTTCCTTGTCAGGAAATTTCACGATCTTGTCTTCTATCGACGGGCAATAGCGCGGCCCGATCGATTGGATCTGCCCGCTATACATCGGCGAGCGATGCACATTCTCGCGGATGATGCGCTGGGTTTCCGGCGAGGTCCACGCAATGTAGCAGGGAACCTGCGAGTCATGATGGGCCACGCGCTTGGTGCGAAAACTGAACGGCGTAGGGTCGACATCGCCCGGCTGAAGCGTGAAGCGCGACCAGTCGATGGAGCGTCCGTCAAGCCGCGGCGGCGTTCCCGTCTTCAGCCGGCAGCCGCGTAGGCCAAGCTTTTTCAGAGACTCGCCGAGCAGAACTGAATTTGGTTCCCCGGAACGTCCGGCGGGATACTGCTGCTCGCCGCAGTGAATCAGCCCATTCAGAAAAGTGCCAGTGGTGATGATGACAGCTTGTGCGCCGACCGTTCGTCCGTCGCGCAGCGTGATGCCGAGAACCCGGCTTCCGGCTTCCGCCTTCCGGCTCTCCTCCTCGACAGCAGCACCGGGAGCCGGAAGCCGGGAGCCGGAAGCCACTTCCACAATCAGCTCCGCCACCTCCGCCTGCTTGATCTTCAGATTCGATTGCGACTCCAGCACCTCACGCATCTTGAGTCGATAAGCTTGCTTGTCACACTGCGCGCGCGGCGACCACACGGCCGGGCCGCGTGAAGTGTTCAGCAGACGAAATTGGATGCCGACCGCATCCGTGATCTCGCCCATGATTCCGCCAAGCGCATCTACCTCGCGGACCAGATGCCCCTTGGCGATGCCGCCAACGGCGGGGTTGCACGACATCTGCGCGATGAGGTCGACATTCAGCGTATAGAGCGTAGTCTTCAATCCCATGCGCGCGGCGGCCATCGCGGCCTCGCATCCGGCGTGGCCGGCGCCCACGACAACTACATCGAATTGTTCAGTGAACTGCATCTCAGAAACGATCTACGAAACCGGCTAAGGCAAGCCTCATCCCCAGTCTTTTACCGTGGCGGCTCTTTGTGCTTTCATTCTAACAAGTTGACTGCCTTCGTGATCCCAATCACTTGCCGCCGTGCAAGGCCGACCGTATAGTAATGGCTCATACCAGAAACTCCCGGGGGGGGAAATCATGACTAGCACTCAATTCTTCGAGCAGCTCGAGGCAGCAATCGCCAGGTACGACTTGCTTTGCCATCCATTTTATCGGGCATGGGAAGCCGGCGAGTTGACGCGCGATGATCTGCGGGAGTATGCCCGCCACTACTATCACCATGTCCAAGCGTTTCCCTGCTACCTGGCCGAGTTTGCCCTCCGTCTGGACGACGGTGAACTGAGGAGGGCAGTGCTGGCCAATATGGTTGACGAGAAGGGCAGTGCCGGCAAATCTGGGAAGGATGCCGTGCCCCACGCTGAGCTTTGGCTCGACTTTGCCGAAGGGATGGGGGCACGACGAGACATGCACTGGCATTTGCCGGTCAAGCAGATCGGCGAATTGATGCGGTACTTCCACAAAGTGGCCAGTGAAGGCACCGCCGAGGAAGTGTTGGCTTCGTTTTACGCCTACGAATCCCAGGTTCCGCGGGTGGCTAAAGAGAAGGAACGTGGGCTGCGCGAAATGTACGGCGCCGACGACAAGACCTGCGGCTATTTCGACGTCCACGCCACAGCTGATGTCTACCATGCCAAGGTCTGGCGCCAGCAACTGGAGAAGCGCGTAGCAGCGAAACCGGAAATGGCACAGGCGGCGTTGGACGCGGCCGAGAACACAGCCCGGTTGCTGTGGCAGGCTCTGGACGGTATTGATGCGGCCCGGATGACCTGCGCAGTGTGATCACCACATCAAAAGCATCATGAGCCAATGATTTCTGCGGGAGTTCCCGCGATCATTGGCTCTTTTGCCTGTAAAGTGCGAAAGGAAAACAACTAGATCCGCATGGCGAAGGAGATCCCTATCGGGGCGCGCGGTGAGGCTCAGGAGACTGTCGAGTTTAAACATACATTGACCGCACACCATCCCGAATTGCCGCCGGTTTATTCCACTCCCGACATGATCCGTCTGATGGAGACCGCGGCCTTTCACGCGCTCCAACCCCACTGCGAGGGCGATGAGATTACCGTGGGGACCTCGATTAACATCCAGCACCGTGCCGCGAGCGGCATCGGCTCGCACATCCGGGCCGAAGCTGTGCTGGAATCACTTGATAAGCGCTTCTACGTGTTGGGAGTAACGGCGCGCGACGACGTCCAGGAAATTGGCCGCGGCACCGTGAGCCGCGCCATCGTTAGCATTGGCAAGTTTGTAGAAAGAATGAAGAGGAATGGCGAAGGCGGAAGTCAGAATTTATAAGCCGAGTGAACCCGCAGCTCCCGTTGCGAACTCAGCCTCACAAATGAGAGTATGACCTTCACCATCTGCAATACCGGAGGTCACGTCTGATCAACGGTGCGCACATCGTGATTTACACCAAGGATTCGGAAGCGGACCGGGCTTTCTTTCGCGATGTCCTTGAGTTTCCGTCCGTCGATGCCGGCCACGGCTGGTTGATTTTCGCCATGCCACCACTGGAAACCGCGTTCCATGATTCCGAAAGCAATGACCGCCACGAGCTATACCTCATGTGCGACGATCTTGCGGCGACCTTAAAAGATTTAAGATCGAAGAAGGTAAAGATCTCGGATGTGAGCGAACAGCGCTGGGGAAAACTGGCCAGCATCACTCTCCCCGGCGGTGGCAAAGTAGGAGTGTACGAACCAAAACATCCTACTCCATTGAAGCGCTAGACGCGCTAATCGATGCAACCTGAAGGCATTCCATCCTGATCGGCGTCATATCGGATACCCATGGCCTGCTGCGTCGTGAGGCAGTCGAAGCTCTGCGCGGATCGGACCGCATTATTCATGCCGGCGATGTGGGCGCGCCCGAGATCATTGCGCACCTCGCCGCGATTGCTCCCGTTACCGCCGTGCGCGGCAACGTCGACAAAGCTGCGTGGGCGCGCCATCTGCCGGAAACCGATGTTCTCGAACTTCACGGCATCTCCATCTACGTTCTTCACAATTTAGCCCAGTTGGATCTCACGCCCAAAGCCGCAGGATTTGCGGTTGTGGTCAGCGGCCACAGTCATGTTCCTAGACAAGAGACACGCGAGGGAGTGCTCTATTTCAATCCTGGGAGCGCTGGCCCGCGACGATTCAAACTTCCGGTAAGCATCGGCAAGTTAGTTTTGGAAGATGGCATCGTGCGGGGTGAGCTCGTGACTTTGCTGGCCACCGACCACTAGCCACTGATCACAGTCCCGTTGCTACAATCGCCAGAATGTCCATTGAATTTCATATTGAGGCCCGCATCGGTACAGCCCGTGCCGGCCGCCTGCTTACGCCTCACGGCGAGATCGAAACTCCCGTGTTTATGCCGGTAGGCACGGCTGGAACCGTCAAAGCCGTCCCGCAGGATGTTCTCGAAGAACTCGGCGTCCAGATTCTTCTCGGCAATACCTATCACCTTTATCTGCGTCCAGGAGTCGAAACCATCCGAAACTTCGGAGGCCTGCACGGATTCATGGCCTGGCCGCGGGCCATCCTCACCGATTCCGGTGGCTTCCAGGTTTTCAGCCTGAGCGCGCTTCGCAAAGTGAACCAGGAAGGTGTGACGTTTCGCTCGCATCTCGACGGCTCCTCGCACTTTTTCAGTCCGGAGAGCTCGATGGCCGTGCAAATCGGGCTCGGCGCTGACATCATCATGGCCTTCGATGAATGCACGGAGTACCCCGCTGACCGCTCTCGCACGCAAGCTTCGATGGAATTAACCTTGCGCTGGGCGGAGCGCAGCAAGAAGTACTTTGAGGAGCACAAGCATGAGGTGCCTTGGAAGAGAGTTTCCAGTGTCCAGTGCCCAGTTTCTTGTCCCGAGAATACTGGAAGCCAAAAACTGGACACTGGAAACTCAGGCCCTACTCAATCCCTCTTCGGCATAGTCCAAGGCGGCATGGATCTGGCTCTCAGAAAAGAATCTGCCGAGCGGACCATCGAAATCGGATTCCCCGGCTATGCCATCGGCGGCCTCAGCGTTGGCGAGCCTCGGAAGCGTACTCGCGAAGTGGTCGAAGCGACCCTCGAACACTTGCCCAAGGACAAGCCTCGCTACTTAATGGGGGTCGGCACGCCCGAGGAGATCGTCGAGTACTCCCGCCTCGGAGTCGACATGATGGATTGCGTCTTGCCTACGCGGGCAGCACGCCACGGCCTGCTGTTCACTTCCGAAGGAAAAATTTCCATCAAGCAGGCGCGCTACGCTCAGGATGCCGGTCCCCTCGATCCGAATTGCGGCTGCCGCGTGTGCCGGCGCTATTCCCGGGCTTATTTGCGGCATCTTTATGCTTCCAATGAACTGCTGGCTCAGGTCTTAAATACCATCCACAACTTGAGTTTCTACCTTGACACTATGCGGCGGGTACGTCATTCTATTGCACTTGGGGAAGAGTTCCGTTTTCTCTAGCGTCTGGTCTCAACTGAAACCCTGACGTCCCTGGAAAGACCTTTCCGGATTCAAGCCCGAGCAGTCGGGTTGGAGTTAGGACCCGGCCGGAATCGATTGTCACCCCCGTCGTGAAATGGCAGGCTCGTGGCGCTAGCAGGCGTGGGCAGTTGTTCGCGGACGAGGTTCAAATATCCGGTTAAACTGGTTAGAGAGTCTGGTGAACGTACTGTAGATGAACACGCATTTTCTCTTGGCGGTGCAGGCCGGCAGTGGAATGGGATGGTTAAGCGTCGCCCCGCTCATCTTTATTTTTGCCATCTTCTATTTTCTGCTGATCCTTCCGCAGCAGCGCCGTCAGAAAAAATGGACGGCCATGTTGGATAGCCTCAAAACTGGCGACAAGGTTGTGACCAGCGGCGGCTTGCGCGGCACCATTGTGGCGCTAAAGGACGACTCGGTGCATCTGCGCGTTCCTCCCGACAATCTCCGGGTAGAAGTGACCAAAGCCTCCGTAACTCAGGTCACAACCGCGGAGGAAGAGGCTAAGACCAAGTAGTCGCGGCACAACCTGATTTTTTGGACTTTATTTTTCCATGAATAAGAATCTTCTTTGGCAGCTCGTACTCATCGTCGGAGTCCTGCTCGTCTTTTTGTTCGGGATCTTCGGCATTCCTCAGAGTTTTTCGGGCCAGGGCTTGCTCGCGGCCATGACCAACCGCATCCATCTTGGTCTGGATTTGCGCGGCGGAACTCACTTGATCCTGCAAGTCCAGGTCAATGATGCGATCAATGTGGATTCCGACAATGCAGTTGAAATTCTCAAGGAGGAGCTCAACAAGCGCAAGATCGCCTTCGCGGATATCTCCAAGCTCGACCCGCAAAATAATCCCGATCGGATTGTTCTGAAAGGCGTCCCGGCAGACTCGCGCAAGGATCTACTGGATATCGCGAGCGAACGCCTGTCTGAATACAATCTGGCCTCGGGCGCGGACAACACCTGGACTCTGACGATGAAGCCGCAGATCCTTAGTGATCTGAAGAATAAGGCCGTCACGCAGGCCATCGAAACCATCCGCAACCGTATCGATTCGCTGGGTGTCAGCGAGCCTACCATCCAGGAGCATGGGCTCGGCCAATATCAGATTCTCGTGCAACTGCCCGGCGTCGATGATCCGGCGCGCGTCAAGGACATTATGCAGTCCACCGCCATGCTCGAGATCAAGCAGGTCCTAGGGGGTCCTTATCCTAGCGAGCAGGCTGCCCTGCAGGATAAGGGAGGACTTTTGCCCCCCGACGCGATTCTGTTGCCGGGCCATGCAGCTCCGGGTGCTCCTTCAGGCGACCAAGCCTGGTATCTCGTATCTCGCGTTTCCGCGGTCCGGGGAAAAGACCTGCGGGATGCGCAGCCCAGCACCGACCAGAACGGCCAGCCCAATGTACGCTTCCAGTTGACGGGCGAGGGTGGGCAACGTTTCTACAACTTCACCTCCGCGCATGTTGGAGACAGTCTTGCCGTAGTTCTCGACAACAAAGTTCAGGAAGTCGCCAACATTAAAGAGGCCATTCGCGATACCGGCGAGATCAGCGGTGGCAGCATGAACCAGCAGCAGGCCAAGGATCTGTCAATGATCTTGCGCTCGGGCGCGCTGCCGGCGGGCATTAAGTATCTGGAAGAGCGGACGGTCGGGCCGTCGTTGGGTACGGATTCGATCCGTGCTGGAATTCGGGCGGCCGTGGTCGGCATGCTGGCAGTTCTTATCTTCATGCTGATCTATTACCGCGCGGCCGGCATCAATGCCGACATCGCTCTGTTGCTGAACCTCATCATCCTGCTCGGCTTCATGGGCTATTTCGAAGCTGTGTTGACTTTGCCGGGGATTGCCGGGGTTATCCTTACGGTCGGCATGGGCGTGGATTCCAATGTGCTGATTTTTGAGCGCATTCGCGAAGAGTTGAGAAACGGCAAGACGCCGCCATCCGCGGTGGATCAGGGTTTCAGTCACGCCTGGATCACGATTGTGGACACCCACGTCACCACGATCGTCTCCGCGGCAATTTTGTTCTTGTTCGGAACGGGGCCCGTGAAGGGATTTGCGGTCACCCTCACCTTCGGTCTACTGGCGAACTTGTTTACGGCCGTATTCGTTTCGCGCGTGATTTTTGACTGGATCCTGAGCCGCAAGCAGCGCGGTGAGGCGCTCAGCATTTAGCAGAATGGAGTGATCGGGCGATCGGATCATCGGCTGATTGAAAATCGCCAGATCGCAAATCACCAGATCAAGATAAGGGGCTAGCTAGGTGGAGTTCTTTCGCAATACCAACATAGATTTTCTTGGCAAAAAGTGGTATTTTCTCGCCTTCTCGCTGGTATTCAGTGTGGCGGGCATACTTTCCATGTTGTTCTGGCACGGCATCCCGTACGGCGTGGACTTCCGCGGGGGCACTCTGGTGTATGTGAAGTTCTCACACACGCCGGACGACAACGCCTTGCGGGCGGCCATGGATCGCGCCGGCCTGCACAACGCCAAGATTCAGCGGTACGACCAGCCTTCGAACAACGAGGTGCTGATCGATCTCGACGTGCAGGAAACCAGCGAGCAGGCGCTCGACAACGGCAAGACTCGGATCATCAACACGCTGGAAACCAACGCTCCGGCGGGCAAAGTGGATCTGAACAACGCCAGTTCGTTGGCCATCAAGAATTACCTGATGGACAAAGACCCGATGCACCTGGGCTCCGATGCCGACCAGAAGTATACCCAGCAAGCCCAGGCCATCGTGAATGCCCGGGATAAGGGGCAGGGCGGGGTTTTGACTTCGTTCGACCAGCTCAAAGGCTCGGTGGACCCGGCCGTGGTCATTTCTCTGCCGGATGGCTTTTTCCTCTCGGATTTCAGCGTGCGAAATGTTGAGATCGTAGGACCGCAGGTGGGGGCGCAATTGCGTCGACAAGCCTTGCTCGCAACGGCTTATTCACTGGCGGGAATGCTGATTTACCTGGGGTTTCGTTTTGAATGGATTTACGGCGTTGCGGCCGTGGTCACCGTGTTTCACGACACCCTGATTACCGTGGGTGCGTTCTCGCTGCTCAACAAAGACATTTCTCTTACGGTGATTGCTGCCATTCTAACCCTGATTGGTTACTCTAATAACGACACGATCGTGGTATTTGACCGCATCCGGGAAAACATTAAACTCATGCGGCGCGAGAAACTGTCGGATATCGTGAATCGCAGCATCAACCAGACTTTAAGTCGAACTATCTTGACAGCCGGCCTAACCTTCCTTACCGTACTCGCACTCTATTTATTCGGTGGCGAGGTGCTTCGCGGGTTCAGCCTCGCACTGGTAATCGGCATCTTAATCGGGACGTATTCGTCCATCGCCATTGCGGCCCCGATCTTAGTGGCCTATCAGGACTGGCGAATTGGTAAAGGCAAACGTCCCATGGCCATGCCTGTCCGGACCAAGTGATTGCCTGATGGCATCGCAGGCAATTTTGTGATACGCCATTGTTCGTAAGATTGAGATCGCCAGGAATTTCCAGTCTTGGCGATGGAGTCGATTTTGGGAGCAAAGGGGAGTATGTCGGTGTCTAAGCTTACGTAGGCTCTAGGTGGGGAGAAACAACTATGTTTGAAGATAGCCTTCTGGAATCCGGTGGCAGATTGAAGACCAAGCGGGGACGGACCACGACCTTCGCGATCATTCTTGAAGTCGGGTTGATCGGGCTCATGGTTCTGATGCCTCTCATCTTCACGGAAGCCTTGCCCAAGCAACAACTCATGACTTTCCTGGTGGCGCCTCCGCCGCCTCCGCCACCCCCTCCGCCGGCTGCCGCGCCGGTGCATGTCGTGCACCAAATTCAGACCGATATCGTGAACGGTGCTCTGCGCACACCCACCAAGATTCCGCAGAAAATTCAGATGATCAAGGAAGACGAAGCCCCTCCGGCGATGGCATCCGCGGGCGTGGTTGGTGGCGTTCCGGGTGGCATTCCCGGTGGCCAGATGGGCGGCGTAATTGGTGGAATCATCAGCTCCACGCCGGTCGCCGTGCCTAAGGTCGCTGCCCCGCAACGCGTACGCGTTTCCCAGGGTGTCTCTGCCGGACTCTTGGTCCGCAAAGTCAACCCAACGTACCCGCCGCTGGCCCGCCAGGCTCGCATTTCGGGAACTGTGATACTTCGCGCCGTCATCGGCAAGGATGGCTCCATCCAAAACCTCTCACTGGTGAGCGGGCATCCAATGTTGGCTCCCGCGGCCATCGATGCCGTGAAGCAATGGAAGTACAAGCCTTACCTTCTTAACGGCGAGCCCGTGGAAGTGGATACCGAAGTACAAGTAAACTTCACGCTGGCCGGAGGCTAGACCCCGGGCCGGTGGGTTGAGTAAGCGTGACGCAGTGGTTGTGAGGCAGCAACGTTAGAAAGTGATCGCGAAATGGCCCTCCTTCCCGCCCAATTACGGCGTCGGGAGAGTCCGTTCGGCAGGCCCGGCCGCCGCACCTTTCTGCACTCAGGAGCAAGGCGCGGCCCCGGTTTCTGCGGTCCGCTTTTGCGCAGTGTGTAAATCTCGCATCAAAGTTTAGTAAGTTCCGAGGAGGGAAAAGCAACTCATGTTAGCTAACTTTGCAGTAGAAGCTTTCAATCATGTTCCCCGGGTAGCCGCCTGGATTGTGCAAGAAGGTGGCGCAGTGGGATGGGACCCGATTTCGCTCTGGAAGCAGATGGGTATCATTGCGAAGATCGTGGTCATCATTCTGTTCATCATGTCAGGCTGGTCGATCGGCGTCATGATTGATCGCGCGATGGCATATAACGCAGCCCGCAAGCAGTCTCGCGCCTTCGCTCCCGCGGTCGCCGGAGCCCTGCGCGATGGCCGCATCGACGAGGCCATCAAGGTGGCCGAGCGCAACAAAAAGAGCCATCTGGCCAAGGTTGTTACCGCTGGTTTGATGGAATTCAAAGCCCACCAGGATAGCCCCGGCGCCATCCCCGGCGAGACCATCGAAGCTTCCAAGCGGGCTCTGGAGCGCACCGAAGCCATCGTCCACGCCGAACTCAAGCGCGGTCTCGGCGGTCTGGCTACCATCGGTTCGACGGCCCCCTTCGTGGGATTGTTCGGCACGGTGATGGGCATTCTGAACGCCTTCAAGGGCATTTCTGAGCAGAAGGCTACCGGTCTGGGCGCGGTCGCGGGCGGCATTTCGGAAGCGCTGGTAACCACGGCTTTCGGGCTGCTGGTGGCCATCCCTGCCGTCATGATGTTCAACTACCTCACCGGCCGCGTCGAAGCGTTCGATGTGGAAATGGATAACTCATCCAGCGAACTGATCGACTACTTCCTAAAGCGGCGGGACGTTCGCCGTACCTAAGGTCCATAGCCGTCAGGCCGGACCTCCGCTGTGAGTTGCTAGTCCGGCGCCGGAATCAATTCTGGCGCCGGCTTTTCCGACTCTCGCGGAAACCTTGGAAGTACTGGAGATTTACGCTATGGCAATCGCAAAACGAAACGAAGGCGCCAAAGTCAACTCCGACATCAATGTGACTCCGATGGTGGATGTGATGCTGGTGCTGCTGATCATCTTTATGGTGATCACGCCCATGTTGCAAAAGGGCATCAGCGTGGATATGGCGAAAGTCAATAATCCCACCCCGATGGCCGATGCGGACAAGGAAGATGCTCTGCTGGTTTCCGTGATGCGCGATGGAACCGTTTATTTCGGCTCCGATAAGGTTGCGGTGGACAGCTTGACGGGCAAGGTAAAGGATCGCCTCGCCAATCGCACCGACAAGCGCGTCTATGTGAAGGCAGATGCCCGCGCTCACTTCGGCAACGTCGTCCAGGTGGTGGACGGCGTACGCGCCGCTGGGGTGGACGATCTGGGCCTGCTTACCGACCAGAGAAAGAGCACTCCAAACGCTCCGCCCGTCGCTCCGGCACCCGGGCAGTGATGTGAGCGAAATAAGAGGAGATCGACTATGAGTATGGCAGTTGGCCCGAGCGGAGGCCAAAGCGCAAATATTAACGTCACTCCGCTCATTGACGTGCTCTTGGTGCTGCTCATCATTTTCATGGTGATCACGCCCCTGACGCCGAAAGGTTTGGACGCGCTGGTACCCCAGCCGCCCCCGCCCAACGCGCCCAAGAACAACACACCCGACCGCACTATTGTGGTGCAGCTCATCGATCGCGGTCCCGGCCAGGACCCCGGCTTGAAGATCAATCAGGAAGATGCTACCTGGGACAATCTGCAAGGCCGTCTGGCGGACATCTACAAAACCCGCGCCGAGAAAGTCATGTTCGTGAAGGGCGATGACCCTATCCCCTTTGCCGATGTGGCCAACGTCATCGACATCGCGCACGCCGCCGGAGTCGATAAGGTCGGTCTGATTACGGCGAAAATTGAGGCGGGCGGCTAGACGCAGGTGCTGCGTTCTGCGGCCGCGTTTCAGAAGCGCCCGGAAGATCGCCGCCTATCGCATTCAGCCGCGCACGGGAGTCCAGGTTCCCGTGCCGCGCGCTGCCAGCGCTTGTCAAATTGCTGTCTCTGGGCCTACGATGCTGTGGCAAGGGAGACTTATACCGCAATGAATAAATCTATTCGACTGCTTTCGCTGGCGGCTGCGTTGCTGGCGATTCTTTCCTCCATGGGTTGCAGCAAACTGCGCGCCCGCGACCAACTGAACAAGGGCGTTACCGCTTACAAAAACGCCAAGTTCGAAGAAGCGATTGACCACTTCCAACAGAGCGTTGCGCTCGATCCTAGTCTGATCAACGCCAAAATGTATTTAGCTACCGCCTTCGCGCAGCAATACATTCCCGGCGTCGATACTCCGGACAACAACAAAATGGCGGAGCAGGCCATCGAGCAATACCAGCACGTGCTTGAGATGAATCCGGCGCGCGACCAGAAAGTAAACGCCGCCAAAGGCATCGCCTACCTCTACCTGAACATGAAAAAGTTCGACGACGCCAAAAAGTATTACCGCATGGCCGCCGATATCGATCCCAACGATCCCGAACCTTACTACTCAGTCGGCGTCATCGACTGGACCGCTTGCTACCAGCCGCGTATGGAAGAGCGCGCCAAACTCGGCATGAAGCCGGATGAGAATCTTAACCCCAAGAACAAAGATCAGAAAAAGGTCTGCTCTGAATTGAAAGAGAAGAACGGGCCGCTCATCGCCGAAGGCATCGATAGCCTGAATAAAGCGATTCAGCTTCGCCCCGATTACGACGACGCCATGGCTTATCTGAATCTTATGTATCGCGAAAAGGCCGATGTCGAATGCGACGACCTTGCCGCCCGTCAGCAAGATCTCAAGACCGCCGATCACTGGGTCGACCAGACTCTCATCACCAAGAAAGCCAAGGCCGAGAAACAGCCCGGAGCCAACGGCATCACCATGGATCAGCCGAAATAACAAAAGCCGAGGGGATTCCTGCTTAAAGCGAGGAACGCCCTTCGGCTTTTCTTCGCGCAACTCTAACCCAGAGCGTACTGCAGTACGTCAGTTTACTGGATCTTCTCTGTCTTGCTGTCGTACTTCACGAACCCATTCTGCTGTTCTTGCCGCGTGACATCCTGATTCGAATAGGTCCGCGTGGCCTGCGGTGCATTCCCTGGCGCTGCTTCTCCAACAGTTCCGACCGCGCTGAAATAAATCCACGCCTGCTGGGGTGCTGCTTCGCCATGCACTTCTTCGGGCGCTTCCATACGCCGCATCCCTCTCCGATGTTCGGGGACGTTCATTTTCGGCGATTCTTGTGACATCGGCGATCCCGCCGCTAGGGGCGATATCAGCGGCGTCTGGCCCCCGGAATACCAAACCGGCATGGTATAAACTGCGTCGGTATTGCCGGAGACCTCGGAGAGCGTTGAATTCGTGGCGCCGGCAACTAATCCGCCGGTGGCATTGGTGGCCCCGATAGGGTTCGGGGAAACAGTTGCGAACGACAGGCTGGGAGTTGTAAGCATCGGGATATACGGTCCACATCCGTACGGACAATATCCCAGAATGGGCCGCCCGTTTTGGCCGAAACCTAAAGCGGTGAACAGAAGCACAGAGCACAGAACCGGAAGTATGCGCATAGAAACCTCCCGTAAGGCTTAGATGCTCTTGTTCGCAGCAGGTAGCCTGCCACCAGTCTCTTTTCGACTTTCGAGCGTGTTCCAGGGCGTTCGCAGCGTGACCCGAGGCTCGGCGAGTGCAAAGACTTGCGCCAAAAATGCAGAATTTGCGGCGGTCTGGGCTGGTCGGCTTAAGGTCTGCGGTAGAGTCGCACTTCCAATTGGGCGAATTTTGCCCCTTCGACGTGCGGGAAGGAGTCGCCCAGCGTGTGGTTGAGCAACTGCGTCGTGGCGTCTGGCTGGCAGGGAGTTCCGTTGCTCATGAGGACCAGCCACACCCGAGAGTAGTGAGCCGGTACCGACTGCAGGAACTCCCCCGTGGGCTTGCCTGTGAAGTCACGATAGTCGAGACGGTCGCCGTGCCGCGGATAGATGATTTCCGGACCGCTGGTACCACCGTGACGGAAGCGGATTGACTTGAAAAACTGGTAAGGCACGCGCGCCTCGGCAATATGAAACAGAATGGCATCGCCTGATTGTGCGCGGTCGAGGATGTAGTTTACTGCGGCCTCGGAGGCATCGCGCTCCAGATCAAAGTCGTGATCGTAGTAAGAAAATGTTCCCTGCAGCGAAAGCGCGAGTATGGCCGCAAGACTCAGAGCCATCAGCCACGGTCTCCCCAACCGAGCGATACCAGCTGCTGCCAGAATCACCAGTGCCGGCAGGCAAAAGATGAAGTAGCGTCCCAGAAAAATCGGACGCGCCAGCGAAAGCAGCACTACCAATGCCACTGGAAAGATAAGCCAGATCAATAAGAAACGAAGGCGCCAGACGTCCCAGTCAATGTCGGCGCGAAACATCCGCGTCACCTTTTCCAGCGGCATGATGGCTGCAATGCAAGCGGCCGCGTAGAGCAGCGCCAAAATGATTCCATCGTTTCCGGATATATGTTCTGCAAAATCCACCAGGTCGTGAAGCCGGGGCCGTTGGATCCATCGAATGGGACCCACTCCGGTTTTGGCCGCGAAAATCACCAGCGGCAGCGCCGCAGCGCCAATCCAGATCCAGGGGCGGCGCAAAGTGTTAAAACAGACGCGCTCTCGGGTTTGATCCCACCCGCGCGCCGACAACCAATGCGCCCCAAACAACAGCAACGCGTAGAGGTGAGCGTAAACCCCGAGAACACTGGCGAGAATATATCCCACGCGGTTCGTGCGCGATGGGTTCCGCAAGAGCGTGACGAAGAATCCGCTCGACAGCGTGGCCAGCAGAACCAACAACGAGTAGCTGCGCGCCTCTTGCGCGTAACGAATGTGATACGCATTGAAGGTTGTTAATGCGGCCGCGAGCAAAGCCACGCGCCGGTCAAACAACTTTCCGGCCAGCCAGTAAATGGCCGGCAAACTTGCGAGAGAAATGATCACCGACAAGCTGCGAATGAAAAATGGACTGGATCCAAAATGCAGCCACCCCCGCAGCAGCAAGTAGTAGAGCGACATATTGGCTTCGCGCCGCCACAGCAGCCGCCCGAAATCGTGCCAGCTAAGCCGGGCCACCTCCACGCTAAAGCACTCATCAAACCAGAAGGGTTTGCGGATGAGAAACGCAAAGCGCAATACCGCAGCAGCGCCAGCCAATAAGGCTAGCGTGAATATTGAAGCGCTCGTCCAAAGCGGCTGCGCAGAACAAGCGGCCAGCGATCTGCCCGCGTCATCGCTTACCGTATTTACGGCCGTTTTCGAGGGCAGCATGCTGGATCGTAGGGCAAGTGTGTGGGATCCAAATGATATTATGCTAAGACTAGCCCACAATTAAGCGGCTTTTCTGCATGGCGGGTTTTCGTACCATGAGTGTTGCGTCATTGGAAGCATCACCACTTCGCAGTTCGGAGACTGCCGGTTCACCAGCAAGCGACCGGTGGGCCGGATGTGTGTCTGTGATTGTGCCTGTCTACAACGAGGCGGCGCACGTGGACGAGTTGCTGCGGGCCATCCAAGCTTCGCCGGTGAAGAAAGAGATCATCGTCGTGGATGATGGTTCCACCGACGGAACGCGCGAAAAGCTCCAGGCCATGCCGCTGCCCGGCGATGTAACCGTAGTCCTCCACGAAAAAAATTGGGGCAAAGGCGCGGCCATTCGTACTGCACTCGAATACGCTCGCGGGGAATACGTTCTGGTCCAGGATTCAGATCTCGAGTATGACCCGCAAGACTATCCTGCACTGCTGCAGCCTTTGGAAATGGGTCAGGCGAACGTGGTCTATGGCGTACGCCCCGACCGTCCCGAACGCGGCCTGCGGTTTTTCCTGGGCGCAAAACTTCTTACTCATCTTGCCAATCTCCTCTATGGTGCGGGCATCCACGACGAGGCGACCTGTTATAAGGTTTTTCGGCGATCGTTGATCACGCAGGTCCGTCTCGAGTGCCATCGTTTCGAGTTTTGTCCCGAGGTGACCGCGAAGTTATCTCGCATGGGTGAAAAAATCGCTGAGGTGCCGATCAGCTATGCTCCGCGTTCGGCCGGAGAAGGCAAGAAGATTCGTCATTCCGATGGCTGGCTAGCCATCTGGACACTACTGCGCTACCGCCTCAGTCGCAGATCGCGATGGGCGAAGGCAGTCCCGGCGAAAGACAAATCGCAATCGCCATTTCCCGTGAGTGTCTTCCGCCTGCCGCCGGAATAAGCGCAATGGTTAGTCGCTGTCTGTTCCCCTGATACACTTCCGCTCGATGGAAAAGTCCTCTCCGACGCCGATTCCAAAGTCTGTGTTCTGGCTCGTGTTGTGGTCGCTGGTTCTGCAAGTGGCAATGATCGGGGTATTTCGCGAATATCGCACGCGCCCACAAGAAGATCATTTTGGCTTCGGCTGGGAGATGGGCCGCGTCGCTCGTTCAATCGCGCTGGGGCAAGGTTTCAGCAATCCTTACGGCGACAATACTGGCTCGACGGCTTGGGAGCCTCCGCTTTATCCCTACCTGATGGCCGGAGTCTTCAAGCTTTCCGGCATTTATAGCTATGCATCGGCGTGGGTCCTGCTAACAATCAACAGCCTCTTCGCCGCGCTAACGACCATTCCAATTTTCCTGATCGCTCGGCGAACGTTCGGCGACCGTGTTGCAATCTGGTCGGCGTGGGGCTGGGCCCTCAATCCTTACATTTGGTACTGGTCGATTCACTGGATTTGGGACACGACGTTCACGCCGCTCGTGCTTAGCCTGATCTTCCTGGTGGCTCTGGAATTGCAGGACTGGCGCGGCCTGCAAGGCTGGGTGATCTTTGCCTGCCTGTGGGGTGTGGGTGCGCTGGCCAATCCCTCGATGCTTGCTTTCCTGCCATTCTGCGGGCTCTGGATATGGCGCCAGCGATTCAAGAACGGCCTCCCTTCGCTCGCTGGCATTGCACTGTCGTCAGCGATTTTCTTTCTCGTGTTGTTGCCTTGGCTTGTCCGGAACTATGAAGTGTTCGGACGATTTGTTTTTCTGCGCGACGATTTCGGACTGCAGTTCCGGCTGGGCAATTCGAAAGGCGCCGAGGGCATGCTGATGGCCTACCTTCAGCCCAATCTCAACAAGCTGGAGTTGGAAAAGTTTCAACGCATGGGTGAACTCGCCTACGCGGAAGACTGCAAACGGCTGGCTTTCGAGTGGGTCCGGGAAAATCCCAAACGCTTCGCTGTAATCAGCCTGAAGAGATTTTTCTACTACTGGAACGGCGTACCCAAACCCACCGACAGCCGTGCCCCATGGGACTTCCGCAACTCGTTGTTTCTGGCGTGGTCGGGGCTCGCAATCTGGGGAGCGGTTCGAGCCGTGCGCCAAAAGGTGCGCCGAGCATGGCTTTTCGCGGGACTGCTCCTGACTTATCCCACGACATATTATTTCGTGTTTCCGCACGCGCGCTATCGTCACCCCATTGACCCTGAACTTCTTATCCTGGCAGTATTCTTGCTTTTGCAAACTGGTAAGAAAGCTTCCCGGGCCGTCGCCGACAAGTCCGTGTAGCACCGACGAATCTCGACCTTACGCAGGGCGGCCTCGGCAGCGGGACGGCATACTCCTGCCGCAGCCAAGACGGGGCGCAACTGTTTGCATTTCCAAACGTGATTGGACGATCTCCTGTAGAATTTTGGGTTCTCCGGTCGCCCCGATGTTCAAGAAAATTCTCATCGCCAACCGAGGCGAGATTGCGGTCCGCGTGCTTCGCGCGTGCCACGAGATGGGGATTGCCGCCGTGGTGGTTTACTCGGACGTGGACCGTGCGGCGCTGCACGTGCGCAAAGCCGATGAGGCGTATCCGATTGGCGCCGCTGCGGCGTCTGAATCGTATCTCAACATTTCAAGAATCCTCGACGTTGCGCGGCGATCCGGCGCCGATGCCATTCATCCCGGCTATGGATTTCTATCGGAAAATGCGAAGTTCGCGCAGGCATGCGCCGATGCGGGAGTGAAATTCATCGGGCCCACTGCAGCGGCAATGAATGCGATGGGATCGAAAACACGCGCGCGGCAAGCCATGGAGAAGGCAGGAGTGCCATTCGTGCCCGGGACGTCGCGCGGATTGGAGTCGTTCGAGGAAGCGCACCAGGTGGCTGAAAGAATCGGTTATCCGGTGATGTTAAAGGCTGCGGCGGGTGGCGGCGGTAAAGGTATGCGCCTGGTTCATACACCCGACGAACTGAAGTCGTCGCTGGAGGCGGCTCGCAGCGAAGCGGAACGCTCGTTCGGCGATAGCGAAGTTTACATCGAGAAGGCGATCATCAACCCTCGGCACATCGAGATGCAGGTGCTGGCCGATGAGAACGGCAACACGGTCTATCTCGGGGAGCGCGAGTGTTCGCTGCAGCGCCGCCATCAGAAGGTGATGGAAGAGGCGCCTTCGCCGATTGTCGATCCTGATATGCGCCGCCGCATGGGCGAAGTCGCAGTTCGCGTGGCGCAAGCGGCGGCCTACACGAACGCTGGTACCGTCGAATTTCTTGTCGATCAGCAGAAGAATTTTTATTTCCTGGAGATGAACACTCGCTTGCAGGTGGAGCATCCGGTGACCGAGCTGATCACCGGCCTTGACCTGGTTCATCTCCAGATTCGAATCGCAGCCGGGGAAAAGCTGCCCTTCACGCAAGCGGATGTGCACATCCGCGGACACGCCATTGAGTGCCGCATCTATGCTGAGGATCCCGACAACAACTATTTTCCCAGCCCGGGCAAGATTACGCTCCTCCTGGCGCCCTCAGGGCCCGGCATCCGGCGCGATAGCGGGATGTACGAAGGTTGGAACGTACCGATTGACTACGATCCGCTGTTGGCCAAGCTGATCGGATACGGCACCGACCGCGATCAAGCCATCTCACGGCTGACGCGAGCGCTCAGCGAATATTTTGTGGGCGGCATCAAGACCAATATTTCGCTGTTCCGGCGTATCCTGCGCGATCCAGATTTTCGTGCGGCCAAACTTGATACCGGATTTCTCGACCGCATGTTGAAGCGCGCTGAGGATAAGACGGTAGATGCGAAAGCGGCGGAAGTGGCGGCGATTGCCGCAGGACTGTTTGCCGAAATCAACGCATCCACGGCTGTAAGCACGGCTGGCCTATGCAATAACGCTGGCGGCGTAGGAACCGGAGGGGACGTTGCTTCGAACTGGAAGAGTGCCAGTCGTCGCGAGGCGCTTCGATAACGGCGACCCTCGGGTTGGGTAAGTGCTTATGCTCTACGACGTAACCATCGACGGCAAGAATTACCGGCTTGATCTCAACCGCGCCGAAGGGCGCTGGTTCTGCCGTCTCGACGGACAGGAGTTGGAAGTTGACGCCGTTCTCACGCGAAAGGATGTCCTTTCCCTTCGCATCGGAAACATGGCGTATGAAATTAAGTCGGAGCGGGTAGCGAGCGATTTGCATCTTTGGGTGGGCAGCACACGCTTCGCAGCGGAAGTCCGTGATCCGCGCTCACTGCGCGGCCGCACGCGGGCCGGAGACGACCAAGGTCCAAAGAAGATCGTCGCCCCGATGCCAGGCAAGGTGGTGCGCTTGCTCGTGCATGACGGAGATGAAGTGGAACAGGGTGCGGGCGTGGCGGTGGTGGAAGCGATGAAGATGCAGAACGAGATTAAGTCGCCAAAGAAAGGATCCGTCCAAAAGATTTTGGTGACTGAGGGTGCGGCGGTAAACGCCGGCGACGTGCTCGCCATCATCGAGTGAATCGCTGGGCCGGAAACCTGCCTTCCCGCCTCGATCACCTATTTCATCAGCCCGTTACTATCCAGTATTTTCTTGGCGAAGTAGTTCTCGACCTTGGCGGAGTCGCGCAGAACTTCGTAGTACGCGGCCTTGAGCAATTGCTCGCGCCGGTCGTGAAGTTGCGAGCGAATTGCCTGCTGCACCCGTGGATCGGATAAATCCCGCTGCCCGGCCGGCTCTTTCGAGACCAGCTTTACTATGCGAAATCCCACCGCTTGCTTGTTCGCGGGATTCACCACCGTGATGATCGGGCTGTACTGCCCCGGTTTCAGCTTCATCACGGTATCGCGAGTGCCGGGATCGGTGTTGCGCAGCGAGGATTCGGGTACCGTTCCCAGGTCACCGCCGTTCCCGGAAGTTTCTGGATCCTCGGAATAATTCATGGCCAGCGTAGCGAAGTCGTCGCCGCTATCCAGCCGATTGGAAAGCATCTGGATTTTCTTGCGGGCATCGGCCTCGTTCTGCGCCTTATTGTTCTGGTTGTGGACCTGGGGATTGGGCGCGGGAGTGACGAAGATCTGAGCCACATGGTATTGCGGTTCGATCAGGTTGAATTCGGATTTGTGCTCGGCAAAATAGTTGTTGATGTCCTGGTCGGTGACATTAATCTTCGAAGCCACTTCCTTGTTCATCACCTTTTCGACGGTGATCGAGCGACGGATGTCACGCTTGAAGTCTTCCAGCGTGATCTTTTTTTCCTTCAGCCGCTGATCGAATTCCTCCTGAGTGTACGGCGACTTGATCTCGTTTAGCTTGCGGTCAACCTCTTCCTCGGTGGCCAGCAGGCCGAGCTTCTCGGCGCGCCGCATGACCATTTCGTCATCAATCAACTGCCGGAGAATGTTCAGCCTCAGGATCGTGGCTTGTTCGCCGGCAGGCGCTTGCTGCGCGCTCGCCACCTGGTTGTCGTAATACTTGTCGACGTCAGAGCGGAAAATCTTGCGGCCATCCACCGTGGCCATTACGTCCCCGCTTACTTGCGATTTGCAGCCCAGCAGCGTCGCCAACAAAACGGCAGCGATGAGCAGTGCCGCGAGCCGGACCAATCCCGGATTATTTTTCAAAGAGTGTCTCTCCTAAACTGTTGGTCCACACTGCCGATGCCTGCGAATCATTACCGGGCGGCGGGCGCCGTCGATGCGGCCGCATGATCCGGCACTGGCAGGTTGGCATCTTTCAGCGCGCGATCCAGAGCGGCGCGCAGTTCGCGTGGAGGCACGGCCCCGTCGATTTTTTCGCCATTGACGAACAACGTGGGCGTCGCCTCCACTCCAATTCCTTCCGCCTCTTTCATCGATGCCTTCACCGCGCTATCGTTCTGCGCCTTGACGCAGGACTGCAACCTGACCGTGTCGACGTTATGCTTTTGTCCCTGCAACATCGTGAGCCGGTCGAGCGCTTCCAGCCGCGCCGCCGGCGTTTTCTCGTTACTCACCTCGTGCTGGTTGGCGTGGATGTAATCGGCGAAATCCCAATAGGCATCGGCGTTCTGCGCAGCCAGACAATTCGCGTCCACGGCGGCGTGCGTCGCCCAGGGATGAATCTCGACCAGCGGGTAATCCTTGTAGATGAACGTGATGCGGTCGCCATACTCTTTCAGAATTTCAGGAAACAGTTCCTGGTGCATCCGTGAGCAGAACGGACACTCGAGGTCGTCGAAGTTGACCACCACCACCTTAGATGATTTCGCTCCCCTCGTGGGCCGCCCCGTAACATCAATCTTGCTCATGGTTTCGGCGAAGGGATCTTTGTTCAGGTCGAACTTGACCATGCGGATCATCTGAGAATGGTCTTTGGAAATCAGAAACTTGAGATCCTGTTTCTTTTCCCCGCTGTCGATGGTGACGACCACGGAATCGTAGTTGGGAAAGTCAGCGCTGGGTGAGGCAACCCCCACCAACACTTTAAGGTCAGATGGAACCTTGTAGTAAGACCGAACCTGACGCTCGATCTTTTGGGCTAATTCGGGGGAAACGGATTGGGCAGCGCAGCCGAGACAAACTATCAGCAGCAAAAGAAAAGAGCGTCGAAATAGTGTCACTGAGAACCGCCTGAACATTTAGGAGTTTAGAGTTGATTATCTCACAGCGCTGGAGAGTGCGGAGTAGTAAGGCCGCTGGAGATCAGTATCCATGCGGGCATCGAAGGCGGCATTCTTAACCGGTTCGGCGCATCAATTCTTCCGTCGGCAGCAATGCGTTCATCGATCCGGATCGGAAACCTTCCAGATCGAGGGTGACAAATTTGAAGCCCAGCGATTTGAAAAGGCTGGTGAATTGCGACGCCATGGCAGGATCGAGGGCCCGCGCCAGCTCCTCGCGAGAAACTTCGATGCGGACGATCTCGCCATGATGACGCACCCGGAACTGCCGGAAACCCAGGGCGCGAACCGCATCCTCGCCTTTTTCCACGACGGCGAGAGCCTCGCGCGTAACCGGACGTCCATATTCGATGCGGGACGAAAGGCAAGCCGATGCAGGTTTGTTCCACACGCGCAGTCCATTCTGGCGGGCGAGCGCCCGAATATCGTCCTTGGCCAGTCCGGCGTCAAGCAGGGGCGCCACGACGCTGTGATTGGCCGCCGCCTTCTGGCCAGGGCGGAAGTCCCCGCGATCGTTTAAGTTGACCCCGTAAGCGATGGCTTTGAAGCCGCGAGCCTCGCGCAGTTCTTCCATCAGCGTGAAGAGTTCATCCTTGCAAAAAAAGCAGCGCTGCGAATCGTTGCGAACATATTCCGGGCGATCGAGCTCCGAGGTCGCGACCACTTCGAGCGGGATGTCTTGTTCCCTGGCAAAAGCGATCGCATCGGAGAGTTGCGTGCGGGCGAGGCTGGGAGAGTCGGCGATGACGGCCAGCATTTCATCTCCCAGTGCGTGGTGAGCAGCCCAAGCGAGATAAGCGGAATCCACTCCGCCGGAATAGGCGACGAGCAGCCGTCCAAGTTTCCTCAGGCTCGCTTGTAGCACCGCGCTCTTGGACGCAAGGTCACTGTTTACGGCGAACATAGGCATCATGTTAGCAGGCTTGGATGCTTTCGCGACTTATTGCGGTGCCATGAAAATTGCTAATAGAGCCGACTCTGCTGTCGCAAACTCCCGAAACCGCCAATGTTTGCCAAGGTGAAGTTGAACAGGAAAAGGTTTTCGTTCCGCACGTTGGCCACCGTGTAACTGCGATACTCGAGCGTCATGCCGCAGCAATCCCAATTGTAGGTGGCCTGCGCGCTGACGAACTGCAGTTGGTTGACATTGGCGTCAAAGCCAAAGCTGCTGGCGGCGCTGAATCCGCGCTTGTTGGTGCTGCCGTATCCCAATGCTGCGCGAAATTGGTTGAAACGAGCCGGCTCGGCCGAGCCTGAGGATGAAGTCGCGGTTTGCCCAGGTATCTGCAGAATTGCATCCCCTCCGCCTACGGTCACCTGACCAATGTGATAGTTGACCAGGAGAGTGCTGGCGTTGACGCGATTGCCCTGGAAGTCGTAGTCCATGTCCCATTCCGCGTCCGTGCGCGCACTGGTTTCCACGTGCAACCGCGAAACCAGGGGCGAGAGATGACGGGGCTGCGTGAGAAATGCGATTCCCGTGAGGTCAGCGGTGGTGGTAAATACGTTCCGCAGACCGGGAATCAAGGCTCCGCCGAATGTGGGATCGAGGAAGTATTTTTGGGCCAACTCCCAAGTCAATACTTCGCGCACCGGCGGCCCTGGCTGACATGCCGGACCCGCCAGCAGATTCGTATGCTGCCAGGGGACGGTCGACTCCGGCGCCGCGTTTCCCACCGTGAGCGCCGTCATGATTTTGCTGCAATCCTCCGGCTGATTGGCAGTTCGCTTGGCATACAGACGGGTTACAAACCCATACTCTACCTCGTGGGTGTCGCTGAGGATATCGCGGTCGTCGAATTTCAGAACATTCGCGAAGTTGTTCACGCCGGTAACGAAACGGTAGACGGCGCGCGGTTCGATCACATGCTTCCACTTTCTTCCCAGGAATTCCTTATCGAAGACGCGCTCGAGCGAAGGGGGCCGTAGTTCCACCGCAGTCTCCACGGCGTGGCGGTCGATCGCACGGTCGACGGCCTGCCCGGGATCTTCCCCAATCGCTCCTACCAGTCGCTGGGTGTAATAGGTCTCATGTAGCGTCAGATCTGGACGCAGGGACCATCCCCGGAATAAAAGCGGCAGAGAAATTTCCGGGCTGAGGTCGAATCGCCCCAGCAGATTTGCCGTACGGAAAGCCGGGATGCAGGACTGAAATGAGCCTACGGTTGAACATTGCGCCGGCTCACTGCGTGACAGACCTGCGGTCGAGGCGTCGAAGGACCAGTACAGCGGTGTGCGCCACACTTTCTGGTCTACGCCGGAAAAATCGAAACTCGGAGCGTGCAGTATGGTGATTACCTGGCCCGGCGTGGTGCTCAGAAAATTCTGATAACGCTCCGTAAATCCGTTCATGCTGAAGCCATCGGTGGACTTCGATAAAAACGCCTGCGACTTCACTTCGGAATAGACTGCCTGGCTGAAAACTTCGTTGAAGGCCAGGCGAAAGACAAATGAACTCAAGTAGTCGATGTTGGTGACGCCCCGGAAGCCGTCGAGGTTTCCGGCAGCATTCAGGCGAGCGTTCTCGCCGCCTTCTTTTACGGGAGGCGAACCGATGCCGCGGTCAATCACTCCGAAATAATTCAGGTCGACATAGGAAGTTTCGCTGGGCCGGACCCGGAACTCGCCGCGCTGCGACCCTCCCCGCAGGGAAAAATACTCAGCACCCACGGTGGCATCCATCATGCGGTTGATAGCCCAGTAGTATGCATCACCCACCATGTAGCCATTGGTAGAAGAGTGCCCGACCGACGGCATCAGAAACCCGGACTGCCGGGACTCCTTTTCCACGGGATGAGTTGCGTACGGAAAATACAGCATCGGAATCCCATGCAGATCGAAAGCGCTACGATAGATTTTGGCATTGCCGCCTACGTCCACATCCACCTTGCGCGCGTCGAACTGCCACTTGGGATGGGGCAATTCGCAGGTGGTGATCGTACCGTCATACACGAGGTAGTGATCGGGACTGGTTTTATCGACGACTTTGCCGGTGAAGCCGAAAGGAGCGGTCGAAGTCAGAATCACTCGGTTGGCTCGAAAGCGCAGGCCGGTGGTTCCCGTTACGTCGTAAAATTTGCCAGTCTCCGAGGTGAAGTTGTAAGTGCCGTGCGAGGCCCGAATGTGGTCGTCGTTCGGACCGCCGTCGAGCGCAAAATGTCCACTGGCAGTCGCTTCGTTGGTGTCAGAGTTGAAAGTCGCTTCATCGGACTTCAGAACGTAAGTTTCGTAATAGATTTCAACCGCACCATGCAATTTGTAGATATCGCCATCTTTTTCCTGCTGGATGGCGCAGATGGTGGCGTGGTTGTTGGGTTGTTCCGCAAAGGCGCGACCGCAAGGAGTGGTCGAAGCAGTCGGCGATTTTTCCGCTGCAGCCCCGGCTTGTGTTGCAGGAGCGGAATTCACAGGCGGCAACTGGCTGGTAACTAACGGCGGCAGGAGAAGCAGGTGACAAAGCAGCGCCGCCGTGATAAGGAATCTGTTGCGGAGAGTCATCGGGAGAAGATCATTGGAATGCTGTCATCGGAAGCGCCCAAGATTAACGCTCCGAAGCTTTTGTTGGCAACAATCGTCGTGAACTTAGCACGGCTGTGCCTCGTGAGGCAAAGGCGTTCCTTGCATTGGATTCCACGGTGCCCTTCGCGGTTATCCAGTTGCCTTCGACTTCCGGCGCTCTCATAAGATTTATTCATGCCTTGTTCGCTTTGTGGTGACATCTGCCGCTGCTCTTCCGAAAAGGAGTCTACCCCTGCGCCGCGTTGGCGCGCAGAGCCGGAGAGTTCCATTGCGGAGCATCCGGACAAAATCCTGAAATTGCAGGAAGCTTCCGAGCCGAATCCGCCCGTCGCCAGCGAAGTTGCTTTGTCCAGAGCTGCCGTTGCACCCCCGCGCGAAGACTCTTCAGCGTGGCGTCAAGAAGTGGCGGCACGGCTGAACCGTTATCAATCGCGGCGCAAGCCGCGTCCTCCTCGCTACCCGTCCCTCCGGTTGCGCTTTGAAAGAAGTAACCCGGATTTGGCGAACCGGTCCTCCACTGAGTCTTCCACTTTTTCACCAGGGCTGCTCTCCAACCAAGCATTGGCGTTCGCCGGCGCTCCCGCGTCGATGCCCGACCCTTTGGCGCTCCAGGGTGCACAATTCATTGAAGGCAGCCCGGCGCTGCCTCCCGCCGACGAGATCGACCCAGGGGTGAGCGCTGTCCTGGCCACGGCGATCGCGGCCCCGGTTCCAGCCCCAGTCACAGCCCCTGTTACGGCGAAGATTATCGAGTTTCCCCGCTCCTGGACTCCGCCTCCAGTACCTCTCGACGAATTGGCCGAGCCAGTGATCACCCGTCCTCGCATCCTGGAGGCTCCGGAGATTGTTCCGCCGCCCCCGGCGCTTGGCGGAATCACCATTGAACCTGCGCAAGCGCCCGAGTTGGAGAAGCGTCCGGGCATCGATATCCCACTGCAAAGTGGGCCGGTTGCACGGCGACTGCTATCCGCCCTCATCGACACCGTCATCATCGCCGCAGCGGGAGCGCTCTTCGCCTTCATCTTCTGGAAATTGACCGCCATCCGGCCCCCGCGATTGCCGATGATTGGGTTTCTGGCCGGACTGTCCGGCCTACTCTGGGCAGCCTACCAATACTTGCTCGTGGTCCACGCAGGCACAACCCCGGGCCTGCGTTCGGCCGGACTTGAACTCACCCGCTTTGATGGGAGTCCAGCCAACCGGCGACTTCGCCGCTGGCGCGTGCTGGCATCCTATCTTTCGGCCATTTCCCTTGGCATGGGATACGGCTGGGTTTTCCTCGACGAAGACGCTCTCTGTTGGCACGACCGCATTACCCATACGTACTTGGCCGTGTCGCCGAACCGGCAGCAACGGCTTGCCACTCCAGATCGCGTTGGCTAGATACGTTTCCACCCCCTCGCTTAGGCTGGGGAGCGCCCAATCCGCTCGGCTGTGCTATCTTCAAGGTTTATCTGCATCTGCGTTCGGCACTTCTCCCAGGCATGGCTACATCCGTTGAAGGCTCAAAACCGGCCATAAGGGTCTTCGTCGCCACCACGGTGATGTTGACCTTCATCTCCTTCTGGCGAGCCTCCGCCATTGTTCTCGCCGATCTCGCTTCTTCGGCGTATTATGCCGGCGGCGATGCCGAAAAGGTCATCGGAAAAAGTGCTCCCTGGTTCATTCTGGCGGTCATGCTGTTCAGTTATGCCGTGCGCGCGCTCTACATCGAATCGAGCAGCATGTTCGTCCGCGGCGGAGTTTATCGCGTGGTCAAAGAGGCCATGGGAGGAACTCTGGCCAAGTTCTCCGTCTCGGCCCTGCTTTTCGACTACGTCTTGACCGGACCCATCAGCGCCGTATCCGCTGGCCAATATCTGGCAGGCTTTATCAAAGACATGGGCGTGTATATGCACCGCCCGCTTCATTTTTCTGACGACCACTTCGCTGCCGGCCTGGCCGTGATCGTAGTGGCTTACTTCTGGTGGAAGAACACCCAGGGCATGCACGAGTCCAGCCAGAAAGCATTGCAGATCATGGTCATCACCACGGTTATGGTGGTGATCCTGCTGATCTGGTGCACCATCACAGTGTTGCGCGCGCCGGTCGTGCTGCCGCCTAGCCCGCTGCATCCGGGGGTGATTCCGCTGAACAAGGAATCACTGGGCTGGCTGAACGGCTGGCTGAACGGAACCTGGTTCAGCCACATCACCTGGATCATTCTCTTCGTGGGTTTTGGCCACTCGGTGCTGGCCATGAGCGGCGAAGAGACCCTCGCACAGGTGAATCGTGAGATCGAACATCCCAAGCTGAAAAATCTGGAGAAGACGGGCCTGGTAATTTTCATCTACAGCCTGCTGTTTACATCTCTCGTCTCGTTCTTCGCGGTCATGATTATCCCGGACAAGGTTCGGCCCGACTACTTCGCCAACCTGATCGGCGGAATCGCCATGTATCTCGCGGGGCCGCAGAGTCTGAAGCTGCTTTTCCATGCTTTCGTGGTCTTGGTGGGCGTCCTGATTCTGGCGGGTGCGCAGAATACTTCCATCGTGGGCGCGAACGGAGTTCTGAATCGCGTGGCGGAAGACGGCGTGCTCACCAGCTGGTTTCAGAAGCCGCACCACCGCTTCGGCACCAGTTACCGCATCATCAACTTGATCGTGGGTATGCAACTGCTTGTCATTTTTCTGAGCCTGGGAAATGTATATGTGTTGGCGGCGCTCTACGCTTTCGGCGTGATCTGGAGCTTCGCCATGAAGTCCATCGCCGTGCTAGTGCTGCGCTTCACCGAACCGGGAAATCGGGCATGGAAGGTGCCGGGCAACCTGCACATCGGCAAGACCGAAATCCCCGTGGGGCTAATCCTGATTTCCGCGGTCCTCCTGATCACAGCGGTGGTTAATTTATTTACGAAATACCAAGCCACCATCGCTGGAGTGATTTTCAGCGCTGTATTCTTCACCATCTTCACGGTTTCCGAGCGCCATGTTGCCAAGGAGCGTCACGGCAAACCTGAGCAGCTCGATCAGTTCCGTGTCTATGGCAATCAGGAGTTGGGCAGCGGCGCCATGGGTGTTCGGCCAGGAAATATACTGGTCGCGGTCCGCGATCCGCGCAATCTCTACTATCTGCGCCAGGTGTTGGCTCACACCAACACGGCCAAGCAGGATGTCGTCGTCATGAGCGCCCGCCTGTATCATCGCGAACATAGTTTCAGCGGCAGCGCGGTCCTCGAGGCTAGCCAGGTGTTTGATCACTACGAGCAGGAGCTGTTTACTGCTGCCGTCGCCGTCGCCGAAAAAGAAGGCAAGCCAATCTCTCTTCTGGTCGTGCCTGCCACGGATGTTTTCGAAGCGATTATGGTAACCGCGCAGCGATTGGATTCGGTTCGCGTCATCTGCGGGCTTTCTAACAAGTTATCGGCCGACGAGCAAGCCAAGCTCACGGGCGATGCCTGGGAACGCATGCCCGAACCGCGTCCGCGCTTGTGCCTGGAAGTCTGCGCTCCTGACGGCACCGTGCGCGAGTACACCATCGGTCCGCACAATCCGCGACTGCGCCCGCAGGATGTCGAACTCATGCACAAACTCTGGCTCGACATCACCACCGATCCCAAATACGCCGGGGCGCACCATTACCACATCGTGTCTCTGGCGCTGGAAGAATTGCAACGCGAGTTAAGTACGGAACAGCGCGCCCAGCTATTACAAAAGCTGCAAGAAGAGATGAACCGTTCCGAACCCAACTGAACTGCTCCGATTTTCAATCCTGTTTGCCGGGCAGCAGAAGACTTAGAATTAGAAGAAGAGCCCCAGCCGACCCGCCGGGGCTCTTGGATTATGGGAACCTAATTGCCGGCTCCCGCTGCTGCGTGGTCGGACGCACCGTCGGCGCAGCGTCCGCCGCAGCAAGAGTTGGCTGCCTTTTCTCCTTGCTTGCCGGAGCGGCACTCTTTCTCACAGTCCTTGCCGCACTGCTTGGCGCCGCAGCATGCAGCGTCCGTCTTGTCTGCTCCGTCACGCTTGCACGACTTCGCGTTCTTGCCACTGCAGCATGCTGCCTTCTCCTGCCCCGCGCAGCATGCCGCTTCTTTCCCGTCATTGGCGGCGGTGTGATGCGCGCAGCAAGCATGGCTGGCTTTCGTGTCAGCCGATGCTCCCTTATCGCAACAGGCACATGCTTTCGCCCCAGCGGGAGCCGTGCTTTGCTGTGAAGTGGGAGGTGTGTTTGGGGTTGCGGTCTGGGCCCATGACACGACCGTGAGGGCCAAAATAAGAGCGATAAGTTTAGCTTTCACTTTTTAATCTCCATTAAGAATCTTGTTTGGAATCTCGTTGCGGGTTCACGCCCGGCATCAAGCGGTCGACACTAACGTGCCGATGGGCTCAACTCGGGGTGTGGGTATGGACGAAGGCGAGGCCGGGCCTCAGATGCGAAGCACCATGCTCGATGAGACGTAAGGCTGAAGGGCGATGCCGCTAGAAGCATCGTAGGCGAAGCGAAGCTGGAATCCTGTATCGGTTTTCTCGCCGAATGCCTGCCGGATGGTTGGCCCGCGTCTCCCGGAAGCCGCCAGCAAATTAGGAGGAATAGCCGGTCCGTGGCTTACGCAACAGGGATGCTCACTGCAGGGAACGCCCCCCCGGCGAAGGCTCTACCGCGATTGGCGATGCGAAAGCCGGGTGGACTCGGGGGCGGCAGGAGTGGTCCTGCATGTGGGGAACTGGCTGAGGCTCAGCAGCGGTTGCGCGCGCGAACGATGCCCCTCCGCCAGAAACGGAGAGCAATACGACCGCCGCGAACAACTGCCTCGTTATTGCCGAGCCTGTCTCCACCCATCGAGCTTGACAGTACAGAGGCAGTGCGGTCAGTGACTGCGGTCACAGACCGTAGTCGGCCGGCGTTACATCTTCATCACGCTCTCCAGCGACGCTCGCAGTTCGCGATAACGAAATGGATATCCGCTCGAGATCAGCTTGCTGGCCTCCACTTTCTGGCTGGCCAGCAGCAGTTCTTCGCCCATCTCCCCCAACGCCAGCTTTACGGCGAAAGCCGGCAAGGGAAAGATCGCCGGGCGCGATAGCACGCTGGCCAGCGTTTGGACGAACTCCGCATTCCTCACCGGCTTGGGCGCGACCAGGTTCACCGGTCCCTGAATCAAGTCGTTTTTCAAAATGTGATGGATCGCCCCCACCACGTCCCGCACGTCCATCCAACTCATCCATTGCTGACCATTCCCGGTACGCCCGCCAAGCCCAAGCTTGAACGGCGGCTGCATCGCTCCGAGCGCCCCACCTTTGCGGCTGAGCACGATGCCTGTCCGGATATGAGCGGTGCGAATATCGGCCTGCACGGCGGGTGTGGTCGCTTCTTCCCAGTCCTGGCAAACCTCCGCAAGAAACCCGGTACCGGGTGCGCTCTCCTCGCGTAAGAGTTCATCGCCGCGATTGCCGTAATAGCCGATCGCAGATCCGCAAACGAACACCCGGGGCTTGTCTTCCGCTTGCGCCAGAGCCGACGCCAGGTTGAATGTGCCAACGACGCGGCTGTCTCGAATCTTCGACTTCTTCCCCGCGGTCCATCGTCCAAAAATGCTTTCGCCCGCGAGGTGAATCACGGCGTCAAAACCCGATACTGTTTGCGGCGCAATCGGCACGGACGGATCCCATGCGATCTGGTCCTCGCCGGTCGCGGTGCCGCGCACCAGTCGGACCACGGAACATCCGTTCGTACGGAGGGAGGGAAGAAGCGCGGCCCCAATCGGCCCGGAGACCCCACTGACAAGGATTCTGGAAATCATGATGGCAGATTGTCACTCTACCAGTTCATCGAGCGGACGACCAAGCACGGATGCATGCAGGCGCAAACCGTAGTGCTCGCGGGGGACTGAACGATGGAGTGGTCGGCTAGCGCGTAACCGCCTCAAATCGCCTGATTTACCCGTGTGAGAGCGATCACTGCGAGGTTCGGGCATTCAGACTATCGTAATCTGCAGGTGTTTACCATGGTTGAGACATCTCTTGGGGCCCAATACCTGAAGGCCGCTCTCGCACGGTGGAGAATGGCGAATCCCTGGGGTAATCACATGCCCTGGGAAGAAATACCGCCGCGGTACAGGCATGAAATCGAACCATCGGCACGATGGGCGATGGCGAAAAGCAATCCTAATAAGCCCGGCCGAAGGCGTCATCCGGGAAATCGATGAGCTAGCCGCCTGAAGCGCGGCTCGTCAGTCTCCTCGTTTACTCAATCGGGATCATTAGGATCACTGCAGCTTCGCGTACTCGGCCTTGGCTTCCTTCAGAATGGGAATGTCCAGGTCGGCGTCTTTCCAGACGTTGAAGAAGTCTTGATAAGCACTCCGAGCCTTAGCCGAGTCGCCAGAGAAGGCATAGGCACGGCCGAGTTGCAGATGCGCCAGCGCGCCCAGAGGCAGGTTCAGCACGATACCGCTGTGATCGAGAATCTTCTGGAACTCGCCGGCAGCCGCGGCTCCATTGTGGGCCGCAAGGTACGCCTGGCCGCGCACGTAAACCGGATATAAGCCGCCGATGGGAAGAGGACCGCCTAGTTCGTAAGGGCTGGCCGCTTCCAGATCAATCACTGCCTGAGATGGGCTGCTGCTGTTGAGATCGATGGCTGCCCTGATCGTCGGCAGCCAGTAAATCTTCATCATCGTATTCGTGGCTTCGCTTTTTTCCAGCTGTTCGACGATCGCCTTGGCTCGTGCGATATCGCCGGCTCGCGCCAAGGTCATGGCGGCCAGCAACTTTACGTCCCGTCCGGGAGCCAGGGCCAGCGCGGCATCCACACGCTGTTTGGCGGCGGCGGCATTGCCGAACTCAGCCTCCCGCAGAGCGGCATTGGCTTGCCACAGCGCACCCGTCTCCTTGGAATCATTACGCACTGCGGCGTCCACGGCACGGCGGGAAAAGTCGCGGGCCCGCGTCAGCCGTCCATAATAGGCTTCCGTATCGGACTGGGTGGAGAGCATCCCATCTTCTTCCCCAGGCCGGCCTGCAGCCCAGGCTACCTGCCTCCCCATTTCAGCTGCGTCGCCGCGTAGGAATGCAAGGCTATACAGGTCTCCACGGATAGCGAAGCCATCGACCTGGTTGGTTTGGGCCTGCTGCAGCAGAGCCCGCGCGTCGTCCAGACGGCCGAGGTTCGTGTAAATGCCCGCAAGATTGCCGTACCCGACCAGCGACGGCCCAAGCCGCTGTTGTTCCTCAGTCTCGGCCGCAGCTTTATCGTACTGTCCGAGAACGGAGTATATATATCCCAGGTTGCCGTGGGGCACTTGATCGCGCGGGTAAGTCTTAGCCCAGAGTTCGTAGGCTTCCGTGGCTTTTTCCACTTCGCCGGTGACGTACTGGTAGTAAAACGCGGAGATGCGGTACTTCTCGCGGTCACTCACGCGATCCCGCAGGTCATAGGCTTTCTTGGTATACTCGGCGGCCATGCTGGCTTGGCCGAGGTTGGCATATTCAACGCCCAGTCCGACATAAGCCATGGCAAAATTTGGATCGAGTTCGATGGCGCGCTTCATGAATGGAATGGCCTCAGCGTCGCCCTTCGTGCGCCCCGTGGTGATGCCCATGCTGTAAGCTTTTAACGCCTCCAGAGACGGCGTAGTTGCTTCCACCGGAACATCGAACTTCTGGACGGAGGCCAGCGATTCGCCCAGCTTTCCCCGTAGAGCGGAGGCCGCCGTGCCCAGGGCCTTCAGTACGTTCTCCTTGGTCGCAGACTCCTCCTGCTCCGTGGCCAGCGTATCTCCACTGCTGCATCCAACCGTGTTCAGGCCGATCACATACTGGCCTCCCAGGTTGGAAATGGAGCCTAGGACGATCGCCTTGCTGCCCGTCCGAATACAAAGTTCCCGTGCTACATCGCGTGTGATCCGTTCAGTCGAAGGACGGCCCATTAAGCGCAGCGTTTCCTCGACCTTGCGGTCGGAGAGAATATTAAGAAAGGGCGATTGTCCGAGCTGTACCGCCAACGCTTGCTTCAGAGCGTCATCGAACACAGGATCCCCAGTCTTGTTCTCGAAATCTGCCAGCACCACCGTATCTTTCTCGGTCAGCTGTTTTGTGTTCGTTGCGCCTGTTTCCGGGCGCGAGCGTAGATAAAGGCCAACCGCAACGATGCCCACGACGAGCACGACAACCAGCGGGACCAGGAGTCTCCAAAGTTTGCTTCGCACACCCGCCGATATCTGAGCGGCGGATGAAGATGCCGCAACAGCAGCAGGTGCCGAGCCCGACCCCGGAGGCGCTGCTTGCGGACTACTCTCCTGCACCACCGGCATCGCCCCGGAGACAGCGGCTCCCGCGCGACCTGTGTCTGTGTCCCGCTTAAGCCGCTGCAAATCTGTTCGTATGTCCGCAGCGTGCTGGTAGCGTAGATCGCGATCCTTCTCCAATGCCTTGTTGATGATGTCTTCCAATTTGCTGGGCAAAGCAGAATTCAAGCGGATCGGTGCTGCCGGAACCCGATTGAGAATCGAATCGAAAACCTCCGCTGTGCTCTCTCCACGAAAAGGCACCTGGCCCGTCGCCATCTCGTAGAGCACCACTCCGAACGAGAACAGGTCGGTGCGGGCATCCAGTTCCTTGGCGCGCGCTTGCTCGGGCGACATATACGCCACCGTCCCCACCGCCGACCCTGGACTCGTCAGGTCTGGCTCCTGGGTTCGCGTCGCCGTCGCTTCGCCCATCGATCGTGCTGCAACCATCTTCGCCAGTCCGAAGTCGAGCACCTTGGCGTGCCCGCGCTTGGTGACAAAAATGTTGGCGGGCTTGATGTCCCTGTGGACGATGCCTTGGGAGTGCGCCGCGTCGAGTGCGTCCGCCGTCTCAATGGCGACCGACAGCAGCGTGTCCAACTCCATGGGACGGTTCCGGATCACGTGCTTCAGGGTTTCGCCGTCCAGAAACTCCATGGCGATGAAAGCCTGGCCGTTTTCCTCGCCGATGTCGTAAATCGTGCAAATGTTGGAATGGTTGAGCGCCGACGCTGCCTGGGCTTCGCGTTGGAAGCGGCTCAGAGCTTGCGGGTCCCGCGCTACTTCATCGGGCAGGAACTTCAACGCGACAAATCGGTGGAGACGGGTGTCCTCGGCCTTGTAGACCACACCCATGCCTCCGCCGCCCAACTTCTCGACAATCCGGTAGTGAGAAATGGTTTGGCCGATCATTCCGGAGACGCCTGGCCTTTTGGTCGCTTCATCTTACGGAGGCGGCAGCTGCTAGTCAACGAATGAGGACGGAAGGGCTTGGCTCACCCACCCCGACAGCATTGCCCCCTCATTGCGGATGCAGCGATGCATATCGCTCGATGAGATCCGCCACTTCTTCGGGCTGATCCTCGACAACGTAGTGCACAGCACCGCGAATCATTCCGGTCTCAACGTGAGTGCATCCGCTTGCCCGAAGACCTTCTGCCATCTTGGGAACCAGCTTTGCAAAAGGTGACCCGTCTCCTGTGCCCACTAATAACGGCACGTCATTTGGTCCGCGTTGCGCCGCGTTGAATTGCGCATTCGCGGGGAATGCGCGGTACATTTCAAATACCGCGTGAAGCTGCGCAGGGCTGGCGTAAGCCTGCACAAAATGGGCCTCCTCGCCCGGCGTGAATTTGCCGAAGTGGAAGAAGTAGCCGAAGTAGTCGGCCTGCCGGCCGGCGACAAGTTTCTCGGCGAGTCCCGGAACCTGCATAAACCGGATGTGCCAAACGTGGGGATCGCCTAGAATCTCGTCCCATCCTTCGATCCCCGGAATTGCTGTATCGAGGATCATAGCCCCGCGCGTCGCTTCCGGATAACGCCGAACGAATGCGTAGGCCACGTGCCCGCCGATGTCGTGACCGACAATATAGACGCGATCCAGTTTGAGCGCCGCCGCCAGTTGATGCACATCCTCCGCCATATTGGCCGCATCGTAGCCGCCTGGCGTCGCCGTCGAGCCGCCCACGCCGCGCAGATCAACTGCGATCACCGCAAATTGCTTCGCCAGGCGCGGCATAATTGCGTGATACTCGAACCAGTCCTGCGGAAAGCCATGGATCAGAATAAGGGCAGGCCCTTTCCCCCCGCGAACGTAGTGAAGTTTGATTCCATTCACCGTCGCGGTTTCGGACGCGAATTCCTTGCCTAACCCTGTTGCCAGTGGACTCATTTTTCCTTGCGCCTGCGCCTCATAAAGCATGGTAATCCACCCTAGCAAAATGGACAGGAGGATGAGAATTAGACGCCCAAAATGCCGCTTCACCCGCAGCCGTGTGATTACATGGGGCTCTTGAACCGTATTTCCCTCCGACAAATAATTCACAGATTTCTCCTATCTCCGCTCTTGCAATCCGAAGCGACACTCGATGGTATAGCAACGTACGCTGTGCCGGTGCGCTTCGGCACCCATAACGGTGACCCTCCTCACAGATTTTGCCCTTCGCCAAGCCTAACCTTCCAATGGAGGAGGACTAGCGGTCCTCCTTCGTCCGACTCAGACTCGGAGGGCAGTTCTTCGCCATAACGCTACGTTCCGCCCGTGCAGTGTAGCTGTCAGGCGAATGGCTCTTTCTCAACCATCCCACTTTTCCAGGTCCAACACTCGAAACAGTTCTTACCTTAAACAGTTCTTACCTTTTTGTTCCAGGAGAGATTCCATGTTGCATCTCGATACTGGCAATACAGGTTTCATGATTTTATGCACCAGCCTGGTCATGTTGATGACGCCCGGCCTCGCCTTCTTTTACGGCGGCCTGGTCGGACGCAAAAACGTCCTCGCCATCATGATTCAGAGCTTCGTCTCCATGGGCTGGACGACCGTAATCTGGTACCTCTAGGGATACTCCCTGTGCTTCAGCGGCGACTGGCACGGGGTCATCGGCAACCTTCACAACGTTTGCTTGCGGGGGATCGGCCTCAACCCTCCATCGCCCAATGAAAGCATCCCGGCATTCGTCTTCATCGCCTATCAAATGATGTTCGCCATCATCACCCCGGCGCTCATCTCGGGCGCCTTCACCAACCGGGTCACGTTCAAGGCCTACATGTTGTTCCTCACCGGTTGGCTGACCTTCGTTTATTTCCCATTCGTCCACATGGTGTGGGGCGGAGGTTTCCTCCAGCAGTGGGGCGTGAAGGACTTCGCCGGCGGCATTGTGGTACACAACATCGCGGGCGTTGCCGCCTTGGCCTCAGTTCTGTACGTAGGCCGGCGCCGCACTGCGGATCGCGGTCCGCACAGCATCCCGCTGGTTGCCTTGGGAACTGGCCTGCTGTGGTTTGGCTGGTACGGCTTCAACGCGGGCAGTGAAATGCGGGTCGATTCCGTCACCGCGACCGCATTTCTAAACACCGACGTGGCAGCTTCTTTCGCGGCCGTTGCCTGGTTGCTGGTGGCGTGGTTCAACGAAAAGAAACCGAAGTTCCTCGGCCTTCTGACTGGCGCAGTTGCAGGTCTGGCGACGGTCACTCCCGCAGCTGGATATGTTTCTCCCACCACCGCAGTGATTATCGGATTAGTCGCAGGAGTGGTTTGCTACTACGCGGTGGAGATGAAGAACAAGCTGCAATGGGATGACGCTCTCGATGTTTGGGGAGTCCACGGCGTTGGAGGCTTCCTCGGCAGCGTGATGCTCGGAATCTTCGCCAGCAAAGCCTACAACCCGGAGGGAGCGAATGGCTTGCTCTACGGAGACCCAGTCTTCTTGCTGAAACAAGTTGTGGCCGTCACGTTCTCATCCGTCTGGGCATTTGTTTTCACCTACGCCATGCTTCGGATCATCGATGCATTTACGGCGGTGAAAGTTAGCGAGATGACGGAAGAAATTGGCTTGGATGAATCCATCCACTGCGAGCACGCCTATGAGGAGATCTTCGCCAGCGATGGCCTGGCGCATGCCGTAAACCAGGCTCATGCGGAGGCACTAGCCAGCAGGAAATAATCCGCCCGCGTGTGGGGACAGCCGCTCTCGGCTGTCCCCGGAGCGAAGCGACGGCGTGGCAATTGCCCTGTGGCGCGGGTGCCCTCGCCCGCGTGCCGCCATCTCTACGTGCATACCTGGTCCACGGCAGCTTTCGGGCGCAACATGCCTTGAGCTTTGTCGAGGGAGTACCCGTTCCGCACGGACATCGCGGGCTATAATCCTACATGGCGAGCTTGCGCCAACAGATCGCGACAACCGCTCTGACGCTCACGAAGTTTCGCGAGCTGATGAAGCGGATCCAGGAAAACCGTCCGCACGACGATCTATCGATCGTCAAGAAAGCCTACGACTACTCCCTAAAGCACCACGAGGGCCAATTGCGCGCCTCGGGTGAGCCCTACTTGGTGCATCCTCTGGAAGTCGCCTTGGTATTGGCCGAGATGAAGATGGACCCGGTCGCCATCGCCGCCGGCCTGCTCCATGACTCGGTCGAAGACACTTCCGTCACTATCGTCGACATTCGCAAGGAATTTGGTGAGCAAGTCGCCCACATCGTCGAAGGCGTCACCAAAATCAGCAAAATCGACTTTGCTACCCGCGAGGAAGCACAAGCCGAAAACCTGCGCAAAATGATGCTGGCCATGGTCGACGACATTCGCGTGGTGCTGATCAAGCTCGCCGACCGCCTGCACAATATGCGCACCCTCGAGCACCTGCAGCCCGACCGCCAGCGCAAAATCGCGGAGGAGACGCTCGAGATCTACGCCCCCATCGCCCACCGCCTTGGTATGGGTAAGATTCGCGGCGAACTCGAAGACCTCGGCTTTCGCTTCCTCGATCCCGCTGGTTACGAGGAGGTGGAGAAATCCGTCAACGCCCGCCGCAAAGAGGGCGAGGCTTTTCTCGCCAAGATGCAGCAGATCATCAGCGACAAGCTGAAAGAGGCCGGCATCCAGGCCAAAGTCGATAGCCGCATCAAGCGCCTGTTCAGTATTCACAAGAAGCTGCAGCGCCAGCGCATCTCCGTCGATCAGGTCTACGACCTCTTCGCCATGCGCGTGATCACGCGCTCGCTGCAGGATTGTTACGCCGTGCTCGGAATCATCCACAACATCTGGCGGCCGGTCCCGGGGCGTATCAAAGATTTCATCGCCATGCCACGTCCGAATTTCTATCAGTCGCTGCATACCTCGGTCATTACGGAAGACGGCACGCCCTTCGAGATCCAGATTCGCACCGAAGAAATGCACAAGATGGCCGAAGAGGGAATCGCCGCCCATTGGAAATACAAAGACGGCCCCGTTTCCGCGCAGGACGAGCAGCGCCTGGCTTGGCTGCGCCAGGTGGTCGAGTGGCAGCGCGACGTCAGCGATCCCAATGAATTCTTATCGGCTCTAAAGGTCGATCTTTATCCTGAAGAGGTCTACACCTTCACTCCGAAGGGCAAAGTGGTGGTCCTTCCGCGGGACGCGACGCCGGTCGACTTTGCCTACAGCATCCACACGGAAGTGGGTCATACCTGCGTCGGCGCCAAGGTGAACGGCCGCATGGTGCCGCTGCGTCACAAGCTACATTCCGGAGACATCGTCGAGATCATTACCCAGGCCGGCCACAAGCCCAGTCGTGACTGGCTCGGCCTGGTCAAGTCCTCCCGCTCTCGCAACAAGATCAAACACTGGCTCAACGTCCACCAGCGCGAGCGCTCCATCGAAATTGGCCGCAAGGTGATCGAGAAAGAAGCCCGCAAGTATCGCATCGCGCTCAAAGAGATCAAAGACGAAGAGCTGCAGAAAGTTGCCTCGGGCTACGGACTCGGCAAAGTCGATGACCTGATGTCCGGCATCGGCTATGGAAAATATTCCGCGCGGCAGGTGCTGGCGCGCCTGTTGCCCTCCGGCGCTACGCCTTCGATGGCCGGCGACATTGAAGCCGAGGGTTTGAGCTCAAAGCCGGGTGCCATCGCCAGTGTCGTCCGCCGCGTCTTTGGCGACCACAACGCCATCATGGTCAAAGGCCAGGGCGACATGCTGGTCTACCGCGCCCGCTGTTGTAACCCTATCCGCGGCGAAAGCATCGTCGGCTACATCACCCGCGGAAAGGGAGTCGCGGTGCATGCGGTCAGCTGTCCCAACATCACCAACTTGATGTATGAGCCCGAACGCCGCATCGACGTAGAGTGGGCCCGCGACGAGACCACCCCCACCGCCTATCCCGTCAAACTCACCGTCTATTGCGACGACCGTTTCGGCATGCTGAAAAACATCACCAGCGTCATCGGCGACGCGCAAAGCAACATCCGCAACATCGGCGCCCACACCGCCAACAGCCAAGCCAGCGTGGAAATCGTCCTCGACATCTCCGATCTCAAACATCTCGAGCAGATCATGTCCGGCCTGCGCAAAATCCCCGGCGTGCACGAAGTGCAAAGACTGCAGAAAATCTGAAAGCAGTGATTAGTGGTCGGTGATTAGGCAATAGGCCATACATAGTTGACCTCTGCCACTCAATCTGAGTTAATTACTGTGTCGCGTGGCGTTCACTAACCGCTAGCCACCGAGCAATGACTATGCGCGAAATCATTTCCACCAAAGACGCTCCCCAGGCCATCGGCCCCTATTCGCAAGCCATCAAGGCCAACGGTTTCGTATTTACCTCCGGCCAAATCGCCATCGATCCCGCCACACAGCAAATCGTCACGGGAGACGTAGCTGCACAGACCGATCGGGTGCTGCGCAATCTATCAGAGATTCTGGAAGCGGCGGGCAGCGGACTCGGCAAAGTTGTCCGCTCCACGGTTTTCCTCAAGAACATGAACGACTTCGCTGCCATGAACCAGGTTTATGGGAAATATTTCAGCACCGCGCCGCCGGCTCGCTCCACCGTGGAAGTGGCGCGCCTGCCCAAGGACGTGCTGGTGGAAATTGACGTAATAGCGATACAGTAGCAAACATCTCGCTATAGAGAACAAGGGGAATCGTCAAGGATGCGATAAACCTCCGTGTACCTTCGTGCCCTCTGTGTTTAAGATTATGGGGATGCAAAGGAGCTCAGAATGACCAAGTACGTTGCTGCTGTTGCAATTGTTCTCGTGTTAACCGTCGTCTCTGTTATCGCCCAAACCGCCAGGAAGTCCGCCACTCCCAACACAAATGCACCCACCAAAGTGACCGGCGACGGAGTGAAGACCCCCTCCGGCCTGATCTATTGGGACATCCGGGTTGGCAATGGCGAAGTTGCGAAGGAAGGCAGCCACGTGCGGGTGCACTACACCGGCTGGCTAACCAACGGCAAGAAATTCGACAGCTCGGTTGATGCCGGGAAGCCCTTCGATTTCACCATCGGCAACGGTGAGGTTATCAAGGGATGGGAAGAAGGAGTGGCGGGAATGAGAGTCGGCGGCAAACGCCAATTGCGCATCCCGCCGGATTTAGGTTATGGCGCCGAAGGCACCCCGGGCGGCCCGATTCCGCCCAACGCGACTCTCATTTTCGACGTCCAATTACTAGGCGTGCAATAGGATATCCGCCGCCGAGCGCGCGAAGAGCGCCGAACGAATTCCTAACTTTAGATGTAAAACTGGAATAGCTCTCTTGGCGGGCTCGGCGAACTTGGCGGTAAGTTCTTGTTCTTACGCCTTGACCACTTTGCCGCTGCGAATGCAAGCCGTGCACACCCGCATGCGCTTGGTGGTAGCGCCCACGCGCGCGTGCACCGGACGCAGATTGACGTTCCAGCGCCGCTTGGTCACGTTATGGGCGTGACTGATGCGGTTTCCTGATTGCGGCTTCTTGCCGCAGATATCACACTGTTGAGCCATGACTGCTATACATCCTTTCAGAGCCTTGTGACCGAAACGATCATTTTACCGGATTCAGGCCGTCCCTGGCAATTCGCTCCTGTTGACTCGCCGAGGTACACTTAGGAGATGATTCTTTCCCCCGCAATCTTGAGGAGGAACCTATGCTGAGTCGTGGAAACCCAACCCTGGTAGAAAGCGCTCTGGTGTTGGCCTTGATGGGTATTCTGGCCGGAGCCATCGGAGGCTTGGCCATTGGTGTTGCAACCAGCCCTAAAGCCAGCACACAGTCAACCACCTCGCACTAGAACTCGCATTCCCGCGGCTTTGCCGGGCTCATGCGCGTGCGATACTAGAAATCATGCAGTCCCCGCTTCAATCCCCCACTGCAGCCACAGATCCTAAGTCGGTAAAGGTGAACCTCACCACCGGTACCGGACTGGATATCGAGTGGAAGGACGGGCACGTTTCTCACTACGACTTTGCCTACCTCCGCGACGCCTGCCCCTGCGCCATGTGCAACGAAGAGCGTGACAAATCCGGCCGCAAGCCGGGCGAACCCGCCAAACTTGCTCCCGGCATGTTGCCCATGTTCAAAGCCGCGGCCAAGCCCCTTTCCGCGGAAGGCATAGGCAAGTACGCCATCCGCTTCGCGTGGAATGACGATCATGACCTCGGAATTTACTCCTGGGGGTTCCTGCGGGAAGTCTGTCCCTGCCAGGAGTGCAGAGTCGAGCGCGCGGTAAGCGGCTGAGCCTTCCATGCAAGAAGGCAATTTCAGTAGAACGGCATATCGAGTGGCGATGCGGCGGGCCGCTCATCAGCTGCTCGACCAGCCCAAAGTGCTCGACGATCCTTTGGCGCTCCGCGTCATCGGCTCCGAGGCGGCCGAAGCGCTGCGCTCTGATCCGAAAGAAAATCATTCCTTCGCCCGCGCCTTTCGCGCCTTCATGGCGGCGCGCAGCCGCTACGCCGAAGACGAACTTGCTTCCGCCGTCGCACGTGGCGTGTCTCAATACGTCGTTCTGGGTGCGGGACTCGACACCTTCGCCTACCGCAACCCTCATCCGGGCTTGCAGGTCTTCGAGGTAGATCACCCAGCCACCCAGGCTTGGAAGAGCGAACAACTGCAAGCGGCTGGCATTCCAGTCCCATCATCCCTGACCTTCGTCCCCATCGACTTCGAACGGCAAACGCTTGCGGATGGACTTCATCACTTCGGCTTTGACACAACCGCGGCGGCATTCTTTTCCTGGCTTGGAGTAACGCCATACCTGACCCGCGCGGCCTGCATGACCACCCTCGGCTGGATTGGCCGAATGCCTCCGGGAAGTGGCGTTGTCTTTGATTTTGCGGTCGATCCCGCACTACTTAATGACGGCCAGCGCCAGGCGCTTGGTGCACTTTCTGCGCGCGTGGCCAGATACGGGGAGCCGTTTCAGTTATTTTTCAATCCCGAAGAATTGCGGGCCGAACTGAGGAGCATGGGATTCGGCCGCACCGAATTTCTGCAAGGCAAGGAACTCAACGCCCGCTACTTCAACGACCGCACCGACGGACTGCTTGTCCGCGGCGGGTTGGGACACCTGATGGCCGCGTGGGCGTGATGGTGGCCGACGCGGTCCAAGTACGATTCGTATCAGGACACGCATTTATGCGAGCCACAAATGCCGCATTATGAGCTCGCCTTCCGCGGATCGCGCTCTGCACAGCGTGGCGGATTGAGCGATGCTAATCCTGTAAAATTGAATCATCAGCTCCGGAGCCACTTCCGCATTGTCTTTTCTCGATCAACTTAACCCGCAGCAGCGCGAAGCCGTCGAAACCACCGAAGGCCCGGTGCTGATTCTCGCCGGCGCGGGTAGCGGCAAGACGCGCGTCATTACCTACCGCATCGCCTACCTCATCGAGCACAAAGGCGTGATGCCGGAATCTATTCTGGCGATGACCTTCACCAACAAGGCGGCCGCTGAAATGGGCGAACGCGTCGAGAAACTTGTCGGCGGCTTGAGTATCGCAAAGCCGGTCATCTCGACATTTCATTCATTCTGCGTGCGCGTTCTTCGCCGCGACATCGAAGCCTTGCAGATTCCTTCGACCGTCCCCGGCCAGCCGCCCATCGGCCACACGAAAAAATTTGTCATCTATGACGAGAGCGATCAGCAATCGGTGCTCAAAGGCATCCTGAAGCGCCTCGGCCTTGACGATAAACAACTCACGCCGCGCACCGTGCTCTCGCGTATCTCCTGGGCCAAGAATCACATGCTCGATCCGCAAGAACTTTACTTGCAATCAGCCGATCCCAAGACGGAGAAGATCGCACATCTCTTCGAGGAGTATCGCAAGGAACTGCGCAAAGCCAACGCCCTCGACTTCGACGACCTGCTGCTCGAAGCCACGCGCCTCCTGAAAACCGCCGCACCTGTGCGCGAGTATTACAACCGCCGCTTTCAATATCTGCTCATCGACGAGTATCAAGACACCAACCGCCCGCAATATGAGCTCATGAGCATGCTGGCGGGTGAGCGCCACAACGTCTGTGCCGTCGGCGATGAAGACCAGTCGATCTATTCCTGGCGCGGCGCCGATATCCGTAACATTCTCGAATTCGAAAAAGACTTCCCCGAAGCTAAGATCATCCGCCTGGAACAGAACTACCGCTCCACGCAAAACATTCTGCAGGCCGCGTCCGCGGTGGTCGCCAACAACATTCGCCGTAAAGGCAAAAACCTCTGGACCTCACGCCAGGGCGGCACGAAGATCGGCTACTACGAAGCGCCAGACGGCGAGAACGAAGCGCTCTTTGCCGCCGATCACGTCGCAAAATATCTGCGCGAGGCCGCCCAGCGTGGCGAAACTCCGCGCGCCGCCGTGCTCTACCGCACCAATTCGCAATCGCGGCTGTTTGAAGAAGCCATGCGCCGTTACGGCCTCAAATACGAAGTTGTCGGAGGATTTTCTTTCTACGAGCGCGCCGAGATCAAAGATATGATCTCGTACCTCAAAGTCATCCAAAATCCCGATGACTCGATTTCTCTGCTGCGTGTAATCAACACACCCACTCGCGGCATCGGCAAGGGCACCATCGACACTCTCGAACGCCTCGCTCTCGAGACCGGCCTGTCGCTCTGGGGCGCGATCGGAGAAGCCATCCGCCGCCAACTGCTTCCCCGACGCGCACTCGCAGCTTTGAAAAGTTTTCTGCAACTGATCGTGGATGCGCAAGCGATGCAGGCAGGAACCTTTGCCCAGCACGTTGAACAAAGTGTAGGAACAGAAATGCCGGAAGCAGCAGAGTCCATGAGGAGACAGCCCCCCTCCCCTGCCCTGAGCGGAGCCGAAGGAGCTCTCCGGCAGGGCGAAGCCCTGCCGTCCCCGGCTGAGCCAGACGATGCCGCCGCCTTCGATCCCAGTGAATTCGAAAACACCGCCTTCGAGTTCGGCGGAGCCTACGCCGGCGGCGAGGCCGACCGTAGCGCCGCCCTCCAGCTGCCTTCAGCGGAAGACCAATCCGCCGCACCGGTCGCAGAGACGCCAGCACCCGCCTTCGATTCATTTCCTGTTCCCACGGTGAGCCCGGCCGACCTCCTTAAGTTCCTCATCGACCGCACCGGCTACATCAAGCTCCTCGAAGCCGAAAACACGCCCGAGTCCTTCTCCCGCATCGAGAACCTGCGCGAGTTGGTGAACGCCGCCATGGACTCACGCGACCGTGGCGAATCCCTCGACCAGTTCCTCGATCACGCCGCGCTCATCAGCGATGCCGATGACTACGACGAGCGCTCCCAGATCACGCTCATGAGCCTGCATGCTGCCAAGGGCCTCGAGTTTCCGTTGGTTTTTCTTAGTGGCCTTGAGGAAGGATTGTTTCCGCACTCGCGCACCATGCTCCAGCCCGACGACGTAGAAGAAGAGCGCCGCCTCTGCTACGTCGGCATGACCCGCGCCAGGGACCAGCTTATCCTCACCCGCGCCGTCTACCGCCGCCGCTACGGCACGGACTTGCCCGAAGCCAGCGTCCCCTCACGCTTTCTGGAAGAAGTCCCAATCCAGTTGATCGAAGAGCTAGGCGGACGCCGCAGCACGGCGAGTGCAAGCACCGGCCATGTGGGAACGGCCGCCCTCGGCCATCTAGCGCGGCAAAGCCCCGCAGCCTACGACACGGAAAGCACGCACTACTCCTACGAAGACGAAGATCAAAGCGCGACCTGGAAGCGCAGCGGAGTCGCTGCAAGCCGCCAAAAGCCCACGTCCCCCACCAAACCCTACAACTCCATCGAGAATATCGCCGAGTTCTTCGCCAGCCGCGGCAAGAAGTTTACTGTCCCGAAAATCCCCCGCGAAGAGCCCACCGGCAAGCGCGGATTTCGCCCGGGCCAGAAGGTCCGCCATCCAAAATATGGCGAAGGAACGGTCTACCAGCGAGAAGGAGAAGGCGAAGAAGCCAAGATTACTGTACAATTTCCTCGCTTCGGCTTGAAAAAGCTGGTGGAGAAATACGCACAGCTAGAGCGCGCCTAGAAATTACGTAGGAACAGCCGCCTCGGCTGTCCAGCCAAGCGTAGCAAGGCTAGTTTGCACGGTATCACTGATCACCGAGCGCAGATCAGCCGAACTTGGATCGGCCAAACTTAGGAGAAGCTAAATCGCATTCATGGCAAACACAGCAGAATTAACCAAAGAAGAACGCAAGAAATCAAAACGCGCCGCTCGCAAGAAGGCGAAAGTGGAGAAGCCGAAGAAGCCCCGCGATTACGCCCGCGGATCGAAAAAGCGCAAGGTGAAGAAGTTGGCTCGCGGCCAGTCCAAGCGGTAAGACGGGTGCCCCATCTTTCCCTGGTTTTGGGAAAGGTGGGGTTTTCCCGACGAGCAAATCGCCAACAGTTTCCTCAGGAGACAATCACCGCTTGTCACAACCAACTACGGAACCCGCCGCTACGGTTCGCACCTCCGACAACCAGCTTTTCTGCTGCAAGTCGATCGACAAGCTGATCGCCGAATCCGAAGCTCCCGGACAGCGGCTGCAAAAAACACTCGGCCCGTGGTCGCTTACCGCGCTGGGCATCGGTGCCATCATCGGCTCCGGCATCTTCGTTCTCACCGGAACCGCTGCCGCCGGAGAATACTTCCAGGCCCCATCCATCCTTCACGCGCAAGTTCTCGACATCATCGTGAACTTCTTTCGCGGCGGCGGCATGGGCGCGGTCCTCATGCATGGCCGCCCGGCCGCTGGTCCCTCCATCGCCATCTCGTTCTTTCTGGTCGCGATGGCCTGCAGCTTCGCCGGCCTCTGCTATGCCGAACTCGCCTCGATGATTCCCATTGCCGGCAGCGCCTACACGTATTCCTACGCCACGCTCGGCGAAATCTTTGCCTGGATTATCGGCTGGGATCTCATCCTCGAATACGTGGTCAGCAACGTCGTCGTCGCCATCGGCTTCGCCGCTTACACCAAAGCCCAACTGGAATCCTTTGGCGTGCATTTGCCTGATCGATGGTCGACGCCCGTCTGGGAATCGGGCCACTGGACCGGCTCTTACTTCAACTTCCCCGCCTTTCTCATCATTTTCATCCTCACTGTGTTGCTGGTGCGAGGTGTACGCGAGTCCGCCGAAGCCAACAACATCATGGTCGCCATCAAGATCGGCGCCATTCTCGTCTTCCTCGTCATCGGCGGCGCGCTGGTGAATCCCAGCAACTGGCATCCCTTCGCGCCCTCCGGATTCGGTGGCGTTGTTACCGGAGGCGCGATCGTTTTCTTCACCTACATCGGATTCGATTCTGTCTCCACCGCGGCCGAGGAGGCACGCGATCCGCAGAAGGACTTACCCTTCGGCATCATCGCCTCCCTCATCGTCTGCACCATTCTCTACGTGGGCGTCTCCGTCGTGCTGCTCGGCATGATGAAATACACCACGTTCGTCACCGGCGAAGCCGCCGACGCTCCTGTCGCTTACGCGCTGAAAGTGCTCGGAGCGAGCCGCTGGTCGCGCTCCGTCATCGTTATCGGCGCTCTGACCGGAATGATCTCGTCGTTGCTGGTCTTTCAATACGGCCAGGCCCGCATCTGGTACGCTATGTCCCGCGACCGCCTCTTCCCGGCGCTCTTCTCCAAAGTCCACGCCAGGTTCAAGACGCCGCACTATTCCACCTGGATCGCAGGCTTCGCCGTCGGCATCCCCGCCGGAATCTTCGCCATCAGCGACGCCGCCGATCTCTCCAACATCGGCACGCTGTTCGCGTTCGTTCTCGTCTCACTCGGCGTAATCATTCTGCGACGCACCCAGCCCGACCGCCCTCGTATCTTCAAAGTGCCGCTGGTCCCGTGGTTTCCGTTGATCTCGATCATCCTCTGCGGTGGCCTCATGACCGGACTCACCGTCATCACCTGGCTCCGCTTCGTAGTCTGGCTCGGCCTCGGTCTGCTGATCTACATCTTCTACAGCCGCCATAGAAGCGAGTTCGCGAAGAAATAGCCGTCAGCTCTCAGTGGTCCGCAAAAAAGGGCCCTGTCATCCTGAGCGGAGCAGACCGGTGAGCGAAGCGAATCGGTCTGCGTAGTCGAAGGTTCCCTGTAACCGCATGCCCCGCTGCAGCCGCGTAGAGGCTTCTCCCCGTCGCCCCTGTTGACTACTACGTTTCTCGGTGACTCCGTGACTCCGAAGTGAATTCTTCTCCTCGCAAATCTTCTCCCAAAAATCTACAATCAGAAAGTGATGTCCATACTCGATCGATCGCCGAGCGGTTTCCTCCGCCTTCTGCCCAAGGCCGAGTTGCATTTGCACCTGGAAGGTGCGATCGAACCAGCCACGCTGCTCGAACTCCGACAGCGCCACGGAGAACGCGTCACGCAAGCCGAAGTCGATGCACTTTATCGTTACGAAGATTTTCCCGGTTTCCTGCTCGCCTTCAAGAACATCACCGAGCACCTGCGCACGCCCGAAGATTACGAACTCGTCACCTACCGCCTGATGCAGCGCTTGAAAGAAGAAAACGTGCTGCACGCCGAGGTCTACGTCTCGGTCGGCGTCTGCCTCTGGCGCAAGCGGGATTTCGCCGCGATCTTCGAAGGCCTCGATCTCGGTCGCGCTCGTGGTGCGCGGGATTTCGGTATCTCGCTCATCTGGATCTTCGATGCGGTGCGCCAACTCGGCGCAGAAGCCGCGCAGAAAGTCTTCGACCTTGCAGTTCGTTATCATGATCGCGAAGTCGTCGGCGTCGGCATCGGCGGCGACGAGCAGAAAGCTCCGCCCGAACTTTTCCGCGACGCCTACACCTGGGCCGCCGAC
>Ga0182015_10000104_pt1 | contig 114325 bp, 65 predicted proteins | sample 712P3MmetaG_FD_120478 | JGI IMG/M metagenome (GOLD analysis project Ga0182015, IMG submission 120478) | Permafrost microbial communities from Stordalen Mire, Sweden - 712P3M metaG | ecosystem: Environmental > Terrestrial > Soil > Wetlands > Permafrost | place: Sweden: Stordalen | collected...
CGAACTTCCACCGGCGAGATGCCCACGACGTGGGCGATGCGGTCCATGTGTCGCTCAAGAGCGAACAGGCTCTGTGGCGCACCAAACCCCCGAAACGCCCCATGAGGAGGCGTGTTCGTTGCCACCGCTTTGGCCCGAATGCGCACACTCGGCCAATAATAAAGGCCGCCCGCGTGAATTGTGCCACGCGACAATACGACGGAAGATAGCGTGGCGTACGCGCCGCCATCAATCGTGAACTCAATCTCACCACCAAGAATTTTCCCATCTTTGTCTACTGCGGTGCGATGTCGCGTTCGCGAAGGGTGCCGCTTGGTGGTAGCGGCCATATCTTCCGCGCGATCGTAAATAATTTTTACCGGGTGGCCCGACTTGATCGAAAGCAACGCCGCATGCGCGGAGATCATCGACGGATATTCCTCTTTTCCTCCAAAGGCCCCGCCGGTTTCCATTTGTACGACGCGAACTTTGTCCTCGGGAAGATTGCAAAGTGTCATGAGCGCTTTATGCACGTAATACGGACACTGCAACGATCCCCACACTGTGATTTTGTGCTCCGGTTCGAACGACGCAATCACTCCATTATTTTCGATGTACAGTTGCTCCTGCGCCCCGGTGAAATATTCCCCTTCGACGATGAACGCAGCGTCAGCCCATACCGAATCGACTTCACCCTTCTCCACCAAATACGTTTTAAAGACATTATCGTTACCCCAGATGATGTGCGATTGCATCTCGCTCTCTTCGATGGTGTGGACTGGCGGAAGAGGCACGCATTCGATGGAAATCGCATTCACCGCTTTCCGCAGCTTGTGCGCGTCAGCATGCGCCAGAAGAAGGACGGGTTCTTCCTGATGATTGACGTGCTCCGATGCGAGACAAGGCTGATCGTCGAGGATCAACGAAATGCAATTTTTGCCCGGGATATCTTTAGCGCTGACTATCGCAAACTCGTCCCACGCGATGTTGGTGTCAAACAGGACATTTTTGATCTTGCCTCGCGGGATGCTGGAACGCAGCGTTGCACCATAAAGCATTCCCGGCAACACCACATCATCGACGTAGCGAGCCGCTCCGGTGATCTTGTCCCAACCTTCCTTGCGCGGCACGGACGATCCCACGATGTGCGTATCCTTCATGTTATTTGCGTTCATTTCGTCACGGACGCAGCTCTCGCCCGAAAGCTTCGCCAGGAAATTCACCCTCCACAAAAACGCAACGACCGCGCAAATAAGTTTTCTTCACAACTCCACGCAGCCGTTCGCCCAAATACGGCGAAACGCTGTGACGGTAAAAAAGCCGGTCTTCAGTCACATCAAATTCCAATTCAGGCTCAAATACCACAAAATCGGCGTCAAAACCCCTGACGAGTTGCCCTTTCCGCAACTCACAACCCGCCAGCCGAGCCGGCCCTTCCGCCATCCACTGTGCAATATCCGTAAGCGTAAATCCGCGTGCGCTCGCGTCCTTCCACATCACTGGCAACGCCAGCGAGATGCCGGCGATCCCGCCCCAGGCCTTCCTGAAATTTCCTTCGCTCAGCAGCTTCATCCCTGGCGGACAAGGCGAATGGTCTGTCGTCACCAGGTCAATCACCCCCTCCTGAAGGCCTTTCCAGAGGTTGTCGCGGTTCTCGCGAGTGCGGATTGGCGGCGCGCACTTGAATAAAGTCTTGCCGTCGCGGATTGCCTCGGAAGAAAAATGCAAATAATGCGGACAGGTCTCCGCAGTAACCGGCAGTCCTTCCGATTTCGCCGCCCTCAACATCTCCAGGGCCTGGCCCGTTGCGACATGCACGATGTGCAGGCGAAACCTAAACTCGCGGCACAGAGAAATCATCTGGCGAATCGCTGCGAGTTCCGCTTCATCGGGGCGCGATTGCACGTAAGTGGAATACTTGCTCCAATCCGCGCCTTCCAACAATCGCGTAGCCTCATCCACGGGCCCTGGCAATTCGGCGTGCACCAGCAGAGGCAATCCTGTCTTTGCAACATGCGGCAAGGCCGCCCGCAGTTCCTGCTCGCTGACCATCGTGAAGCCATCGATGCCCGGATGAACCAGGAAGCACTTGAAGCCCGGCACGCCGGCCGCCGCCAGACTCTCTATGTCTTCCTGGTTGTCGCTCACTACTCCGCCCCAAGCCTTCCAATCCACAGTGCACTGGCCCTCGGCGGCACTGCGTTTCGCTTCGAGCGCCTCGACCGTAATCGTTGCTGGTAAACAGTTCAGCGGCATATCCACAACCGTCGTATAACCGCCCGCAGCCGCAGCACGCGTTGCCGTGCGAAATCCTTCCCACTCTGTACGTCCGGGCTCATTGATATGAACGTGAGAGTCGACCAGACCCGGAAGCATCGCCGCATCACCGAAGTCCGTTACCGTCGCGTGCGCCGGGATTTTATCCGGCGGGACTACTTCCAGGATTCGTTCATCTTGCACAAGCACAACCGCCGCTCTGATTCCGTTAGGGGTCACCACCCGTCGAGAGCGAAACGCTGCGAGACTCATTGGCAAATTCAATAGGTCGTTTTATTTTCCTGCTGCTTCCATACAGAGAAAACCTCCAGCGCTTCGTCGCGAAGCAGTTGTTTCATCACCAGCCGGCGATCGCCGAGAGCGCGTTGCAGCTCTTCGTAAATAAACGCATCGTCAAACCCAGCCGCTGCTGCATCCGCAGCAACGGCCGCGTAAAACACTCGCGCGGGACGCGCCCAATAAATCGCGCCAAGACACATGGGACAGGGCTCGCAGGTGGTGTACAGGTCACAACCGGAAAGCTGAAAGTCCGAGAGCACCCGGCACGCTTCGCGCATCGCTACAATTTCCGCGTGCGCGGTAGGATCATTCGTCACAGTAACGCGGTTCGCGCCCTCCGCAAGCACACGCCCATCCTTCACCACCACCGCGCCGAACGGACCGCCCTGCGCGTTACGAACATTTTCCGTCGCCAAAGCTATTGCCCGGCGCATGAAATCGGCAGACATGATGGCGCTCCCGTCGAGGCTCCCGTCATCTAGGTTGATAAATGGTATAACACTACCGTTTGCCGCTTACTCGGTGCCGCAAAAAGTCATGACCACTCCTGTTTTGGACTACCAGGTTATGTTGGCTGTCGCCATTGCCGAAGCGCGCCAGGGGCTTGAGGAGGGCGGCATTCCCATTGGCGCCGCCATTTTTGACGAAACCGGCAAGCTGGTCGGCTCCGGACATAACCGCCGCGTTCAGCAGCACGATCCTTCTATCCATGGCGAAACAGACGCATTTCGCAAAGCCGGCCGGCAAAAAAGCTATCGCAACCTTATTATGGTCACCACTCTTGCGCCCTGCTGGTATTGCAGCGGTCTGGTCCGCCAGTTTGGATTCGGCACCGTCATCGTCGGCGAGAGCCATAATTTTCAGGGCGGCATGGAGTGGCTGCGCTCACTCGGTGTGCAAGTCATCGATCTCGATTCGCAGGAATGCGCATCGATGCTCGCAAACTACATCCGCGCGAATCCCGCGGTGTGGAATGAGGACATCGGCGAAGAATGATGGAACTCACCGGAGTCGACCCCTCTCTTTACAATCCCGATTTGGCGCCCGTGCCCCGGGAGCGCCGTTCTTGGGGCGTTTACAATTACGCATCGCTCTGGGTCGCCATGAGCGTCTGCATTCCAACCTATATGTTGGCGTCTGGCTTGATCGCTGGCGGGATGAGTTGGATCCAGGCGCTGGTCACCATTCTGCTCGGAAATCTCATCGTGTTAGTTCCCATGCTCTTGAACGCCCACGCTGGCACTCGCTACGGCATTCCATTCCCTGTTTTCGTGCGCGCCTCCTTTGGCGTTCGCGGGGCGAATGTTCCTGCAGTCCTGCGCGCTCTTGTAGCTTGTGGGTGGTTTGGAATTCAGGCTTGGATCGGTGGGCAGGCCATTTACTCCATGCTCCGCATCGTATGGCCTGGCGCGGCAAATCTCCCCGCCAGCAATTGGGTCTGCTTTTTTGCATTCTGGGCCATCAACATGTTGGTCATCTGGCGCGGCATCGAGATGATCAAGTTTCTCGAAGGCATCGGCGCACCGTTCATGCTGGTCGTTGGACTCGTTCTTCTTTTCTGGATTACGCGCAAGGCTGGTGGTTTTGGCCCGGTGCTGCACACCGCCAGCAAATTTCACAGTTCATCGGAGTTCGTGCGCTTTTTCATCCCGGCTTTAACTGGCATGGTGGGCTTCTGGGCTACCGTCGCGCTGAATATTCCGGATTTCACTCGTTACGCCAAATCGCAACGCGCCCAAATGGTCGGGCAGGCGCTGGGCTTGCCTACCGCCATGACACTCTACGCCTTCATCGGTGTCGCCGTAACTTCCGCATCGGCGGTGATATTTGGTCAACCCATTTGGGATCCGGTGATTCTGCTGGGCCGCTTCAATCAACCGGTTGTCGCAATAATTGCCCTGGTTGCCCTGCTCCTTGCAACATTGAACACCAACGTGGCAGCCAACGTAGTGTCCCCCTCCAACGATTTTTCCAATCTGCGCCCCAGCCTGATCTCCTTCCGCACCGGCGGACTCATCACCGGTGTGGTCGGCATACTCATGATGCCGTGGCGGCTGCTCGGCGATTTCAGCGCCTACATATTCGGCTGGCTGGTGGGATGTTCGGCGCTGCTCGGGCCCATTGCCGGCATCATGATTTGCGATTACTACTTGATCCGCCACCGGCAACTACTCGTTGAAGATTTGTATCGCCGCCGCGGCATCTACGAATATCGCAATGGTTTCAACCCCAGGGCCATGGTGGCGTTGGTTGCCGGCATCGCCGTCGCGCTCATCGGTCTCGCCGTACCGGCTTTGCGTTGGCTATACGATTACGCCTGGTTCGTCGGCTTCCTCATTTCCGGAGGCTTCTATTTCATCTTGATGCAACGCCCGCCTGCATCTGCGTAGCTCTGTCACTCAACAATGGCTATTGTAAGAACCGCTGTTCGCACATAACCTGCTTCCTTAGCCCGATACTTGTTTTCCGTGAGGAACGGTCAGGAAAATCCGGTGACCGATATTCAGCAAGCAGCGCCGGTAAACGCGCTCCATGAACTCTTGCCGCCTCTGACCCGCAATGAGGCGTCCGTTGAAGCCAACCGCTGTCTGATGTGCTTTGACGCGCCCTGCACGCACGCCTGCCCTACACACATCGATATACCTAAATTCATCAAGAAAATTGCTACAGAAAATCTACTTGGGTCCGCGCGCACTATCCTGGAATCGAATCTGCTCGGTGCCACCTGCGCGCGCGTCTGCCCGGTACAGGAATTGTGTGAAGGCGCCTGCGTTCTCGGCGCTGAGCATAAGCCCATCGCCATTGGCCGCCTCCAGCGGTATGCGATGGATTTTGCTTATGGAAAAGGGCTGAGTCTCTTCAATCCCGCAAAACCCAGCGGCAAAAAAGTCGCCGTGATTGGCGCCGGCCCCGCAGGTCTCTCCTGCGCAGGCGAACTATCGAAACGCGGCCACAGTGTCACCATTTTTGAAAAACGCGAGCTGCCTGGTGGCTTGTCGACCTACGGGATTATTGCCCTTCGAGAACCGGCGGACATCGCACTGGCCGAAGCCGCCATGATTGAAAAACTCGGAGTCCGCGTCGAGCGCGGCAAGGAATTAAAAAACGAGCGCATGATGGCTGACCTGCAGTCGGAATTTGACGCCGTATTTCTCGCCGTAGGCCTGGGCGCCACGCCCAACCTTGAAATTCCTGGCGAAGAACAAATCCTCGACGGCCTTGAATACATCGAGCAAAGTAAACTTGCAGTCTCCAACTTGGTCGTAGGCCGCGACGTAGTGGTGATCGGCGCCGGCAACACCGCCATTGATTGCGCCACGGTAGCTAGGCGTTTGGGTGCTACCACCGTCACTATGATTTACCGCCGCACCGAGCATGAAATGACCGCCTACCCGCACGAATACGAATTCATCAAGCAGGAAGGCGTAAATTTCCTATTCTTAACTCAGCCAATTCGGGTTCACGCGGAAAACGGGGTGGTGAAATCGCTGCAATGCGTGCGCATGACTCTGGGTTCGCCGGACGCGTCCGGACGTCCTTCGCCGCAACCCATCCCCGGTTCGGAATTTTCTATCCCGACCGACCAGGTCGTAAAAGCCATCGGCCAAGTAAAGCCTTCGCTGGCATCGCTGCTGAAACTAAGTACCGAAAAAGGATTTATCCAGGTCGATAAAAACATGGAAACCAGCCTGCCGCGAATTTTTGCCGGCGGTGACTGCACCCGTGCTCGCGGCGCGGCCTCCACCGTGATGGCCGTTCAGGACGGCAAGCTGGCCGCATTTTCCATTCACGAAAGGCTCGTGGCGCATGGCTGATTTGAGCATCAACTTTGCGGGCATTCGTTCCCCGAATCCCTTCTGGCTGGCATCCGCGCCGCCCAGCAATTCTGGCATGCAGGTGCATCGCGCGTTTGAAGCCGGATGGGGCGGCGCAGTGTGGAAGACCATCGGCGCCCCGGTGCTGAACGTCTCGAACCGTTATGGCGCGTGGCAGTATGGCGGCCAGAGAATGCTCGGCATCAACAATGTGGAACTTATTTCCGATCGTCCATTGGACATAAACCTCAGTGAAATCGCGGAAGTGAAGCGCGCCTGGCCCGATCGCGCCGTGATCGTCTCCGCCATGGTGGAATCCAAGCGACAAGTCTGGCACGACATCATTCGTCGCATTCAGGATACCGGCGCCGATGGCATCGAACTGAATTACGGCTGTCCCCACGGCATGAGCGAGCGCGGCATGGGCAGCGCCGTCGGTCAGGTGCCCGAATATTGCGAGGAAATCACTCGCTGGGTGATGGAAGCCGCCAAAATTCCCGTCATCGTGAAACTCACGCCCAACATTTCCGACATCGTCATGCCCGCTCGCGCGGCGATAGCCGCCGGTGCCAATGCCGTGTCCTTGATCAACACTGTAAATTCCATCGTGGGCGTCGATCTCGATACCCTCGAAATCACACCCAACATCGCAGGCAAAGGTGGCCACGGCGGCTATGCCGGCCCCGCTGTGAAACCTATCGCGCTGAACATGCTGGCCGCAGTCGCAAAAGACTCCGCCATAAAGGAATCGAAGGTGCCCATTTCCGGCATGGGCGGCATTTCCACCTGGCGCGATGCGGCGGAATTTTTGTTGCTTGGCGCGGGCAGTCTGCAGGTCTGCACCGCGGTCATGCATTATGGGTTCCGCATCGTGGAAGATTTATGCGATGGCCTCTCCAATTGGATGGATGAAAAAGGATACCGGCAAATCTCGGATGTCATCGCGCGCAGCCTGCACCGCATCACTGACTTCAATAATTTCGATTTGTCGTTTCGCGCCGTAGCACGCATCGACCAGCAAAAATGTATTCGGTGTGATCTTTGCTACGTCGCTTGCAATGACACGGCGCACCAGTGCATCGATCTCATCGATCACCAGGGTCATGTAGTCCCGCCTCACTCCTACGAGGTCCAATCCAACGGTAAGGAAGAAGCCGTTAACACGCGGCCAAAGGTAGTAGTTCGCGAAGAGGATTGCGTGGGTTGCCGCCTTTGCTTCAACATCTGTCCTGTGGAGGATTGCATCCACATGCTGGAGGAACCCTCCGGGCGGCCGCCGGTTACCTGGGGACAACTTTCGGAATCGCAGCGCGAAGTGACCGATGATTGGGTGCAAATGAAGGCTTACCGCCAGAAAATGGGAATTCACATTCCGTGATACACGACGAACACGACGTATGTTGAGCACGCTGTAACACCGGCGGGAGTACACTGATGGCTTTGCTGATTCGAAATGGCGAAATTGTAACGGCCGGCTCGCGCACGCAAGGCGACATCTACGTCGAGAACGAAACCATCTCGCGTATCGGCAAAAACCTGGATGCGTCGCCGGGCGCCGAAATTATCGACGCCACCGCAAAGCTGGTGTTTCCGGGCTTCATCGATCCCCACGTCCACATCTACTTGCCATTCATGGCCACCTTTGCCAAAGACACCCACGAAACCGGAAGCATCGCCGCGCTCATCGGTGGAACCACCACATATATCGAAATGTGTTGCCCCAACCGCACCGACGACGCACTCGAAGGCTACCAGCTGTGGAAATCCAAAGCCGACGGTAATAGTGCGTGCGACTATGCCTTTCATATGTCGGTCACCAAGTTTGTAAAAGAAACCGAATCGCAGTTGGCCCAGATCGTTGCCGATGGCACTGCATCCTTCAAGATTTTTCTGGCCTACAAAAATTTCTTTGGCGTTGACGACGGCGAAATGTACCAGACCCTCGAGCTTGCCAGGCGCCTCGGCGTGATTGTCACCGCTCACTGCGAAAACGCCGAGCTCGTCGCGCGCCTCCAACAAAAGCTGCTATCCGAAGGGAAGACCGGTCCGGAGTGGCACGAACCCAGTCGGCCGGAATCGGTGGAAGCCGAGGGCACCGGCCGGTTCGCCACTTTTCTCGAAAATACCGGAGCCACCGGCTATGTCGTCCATCTTTCTTGCGAGAAAGCTTTGCGCGCTGCCCTCGACGCCAAATCACGGGGCGTGAAGATCCACGTCGAATCGGTTCTTCCGCACTTTCTGCTGGATAAAACTTACGCCGAGCGTACCGGTGTCGAAGGCATGAAGCACGTAATGTCTCCGCCACTTCGTGCTAAACAGAATCAAGCGGTCCTCTGGCAAGCGTTGGCGGCCGGCTCCATCGATACCGTCGGAACGGATCATTGCCCTTTCGACACCGAACAGAAGCTCCTCGGCAAAGATTCGTTTGTAAATATTCCCAACGGCATACCTGGAATCGAAGACCGTATCAATCTGCTCTACACCTACGGTGTGAATCGCGGACAACTTACTCTCGAACGCTTTGTCGACGCGGCCAGCACCCGTGCAGCCAAGCTCTTCGGACTCTACCCGCGCAAGGGCGAAATCGCCGTAGGCAGCGACGCCGACCTTGTGATTTTCGATACGAACTACCGCGGCACCGTGTCCGCCAAAACCCAGCATGTAAACTGTGACTATAGTGGCTTCGAAGGAATGGAAATTGACGGACGGCCATCGGTCGTTACCGTGCGCGGCAAAATCCAGGTTCGCGACGGAAAATTTGTTGGCGAGCGCGGCCGCGGCAAGATGCTGAAGCGCGAACCTTCTCATTTCTGACTGGATTCAAACTGCATGAGCCTCGACCCCAAACGCACCGTCGCGGAACTGAAAGAGCTTCGCGCCCTGACTGGCGATGAAGATGGCGCGCAGCGCGTAGCCTGGACGGATACCTGGCTCAAAGCTCGCGCGTGGTTCACCTCGAAACTCAAAGGCCTGCCTGTTGAGCATCATCTGGATGCCGCCGGTAACAGTTGGGTCACCCTGCCGGGTGCATCGGACAAATCTTTATTGATCGGCGGACATCTTGATTCCGTTCCAAACGGAGGTTGGCTGGATGGCTCCCTCAACGAGCTTGCCGGCCTCGAAGTTCTGCGCCGGATTAATTCCGAGTTTGCTGGCCGGCCGACTGTCACGGTGCGCCTCGTGGATTGGGCTGACGAAGAAGGCGCGCGCTTCGGCCGCAGCTTGTTTGGTTCTTCAGCTTTCGCTGGAACTCATTCGATCGTCGCAGACCGGGTCCGCACCGACCGCGATGGCGTGAAACTGGAAGACGCCGTGCGACGGTGCGGCGTCGAGATGGATAAAATTCCTGACGCCGCGCGGGAACAGAAAAACGCGGCGGCTTATCTGGAGCTGCACATCGAACAGGGGCCTGTGCTGGAGCGCATGAATTTGCCGCTCGGTGTTGTGCTGGGCACCAAAGGTGTGGAGCGCCACACCATCACCTTCCTTGGCCAGGAAGCTCACTCCGGTTCCACACCCATGAACGCTCGCCGTGACGCTCTGGCTGCCGCCGCCAAGTTGGCACTCGAAATCCGCGCCATCGCAAAGAAACACGAAGACGCCGTCTGTACGATCGGCAGCCTGAAAACATTTCCAGGAATTGTGACCGCCGTGGTTGGGCGCTGCGAAGTTACCCTCGACCAGCGCGACCTGGACGCCAGAGTTTTGGCCCAGATGTATCGCGAAGCTCAGGAATCCAGCCAGCGCTTCGCCACAGAAGAAAAGTGCACCGTAAGTTGGTCGCGGCTCTGGAACATCGAGCCAGTACCATTTCATCCCCATCTCCTCGATCTCTGCGAGCAGGCAGTAAAGGAAGTCTCAGGCGCTTCTCATCGCATGCCATCCGGCCCGCTTCACGACGCCGCGGAAGTGTCCCGCGCCGGAATTCCCACCGTGATGATGTTCGTGCAATCACTGAACGGCATCAGCCACAACAAAATCGAAGACACCAACGAAGAGCATCTGGAAATGTCGGTCGTGGCGCTGGACCGCTTGGCAACCAAAACAATGGATTGGATCGTGCAGCAGCGCTGACCTCTAAAATTGACCGATCAACTGGGAGTCTCCAACATGAATCTGGACACCGCACTTTTAAAGAAGATGCCCAAGGTTTTATTGCATGAGCATCTTGATGGCGTACTCAGGCCAAAAACCGTAATTGAACTGGCAAAAGACGCCAACTACTCGGAACTCCCCACCGAGGATCCCGAAGAATTGTCACGTTGGTTTCACCAGGGCGCGAATCAGGGAAGTTTGCAGAAATATCTCGAAGGTTTCGCCCACACCATCGCGGTCATGCAGACCGAAGAAGCGCTGGAACGCGTTGTGTACGAACAAGCCGAAGATTTAAGCCGCGACGGTGTCGTTTACTTCGAAACTCGCTTTGCCCCCATTTTTCACACGCGCAAGGGTCTCAGTCATCAGCAGGTAGTTGCCGCCGTGCTGAAGGGCATGGAGCGAGGCAAGCAGGATTTTGGAATTTCCTCCGGCCTGATCATCTGCGCCATGCGCAATATGGACGTCTCCCTGGAAATGGCTGAGCTGGCCGTCGACTTTCGCGAACGTGGAGTTGTGGGATTTGATCTGGCCGGCGAAGAAGGCGGCTATCCGCCAAAAAAACACGTCGACGCTTTCCATTACATTCAGCGCCAGAATTTCAACATCACCATCCATGCTGGCGAAGGCTTCGGCAAAGAATCTATTTGGCAAGCCATTCAGTATTGCGGCGCGCACCGCATCGGACATGGCACGCGGCTCATTGAAGACATTGCCGTTGTAGAGGGCAAGGCCGTGAAATTGGGTAATCTCGCGCAGTACGTTCTCGACAAAAGAATTCCACTGGAGATTTGCCTGCTTAGCAACGTGCACACCGGCGCTGCAAAAAGCTTGCCGGAGCACCCGTTCAAAATTTTCTATCAGGAAAAATTTCGCGTTACCTTGAACACCGACAACCGCTTGATGAGCGATACCACCATGACCAAGGAATTCGAAGCTGCCGCGGAAACCTTCGGTTTGATCATGGACGATTTCGAAACTATCACCATTAACGCCATGAAAAGCGCCTTCCTTCCTTACGATCAGCGCTGCAAATTCATCTACATCGTGCTCAAACCAGGTTACGCCAAACTGCGTCAACCGCAGCTGGTTCCGGACCGCAACAAGTTGTCTACCATCTAGACGATCTAAGCTTGTCTACGAAAAAACATTCCTGTTCAGGAAGTCGTTGCGAAACTTCCCCTGCGGATCGTACTTTTTGGCGACCTCTATAAACTCCGGTAATTTCGTATAGCCGGCTTTCAATCGCTCCGGGTCCATGGTGAAGAGTTTTCCCCAATGAGGACGCGCCTGAAATGGCGCCAGCTCTTTCTCTATCACCGGCAGAAGTTTACTCACCGCCGGCCAGTCCGGCTTCAACGTGAAGTGAATGGTCACCGAATCCTGGTGATAACAGGGACTCATCCACAAATCATCGGCAGCAATCGTCCGGATCTCGGTAATGAACAGATGGGGTCCCACTTGATCGTGTAACCCTTCAACCGCCAAAATCGCATCCACCGCATTTTTTCGTGGCACAAAAAATTCCGCTTGCAGCTCATCTCCCGCGCTCGGCGTGAATCCCATCTTGAAGTGTGGCAACCGCTCGTACCACGGCCCCGGCACACCCATTTGCTCGGTGCAATTTTCAGCCGAAAGCTCCGCAATTGGATGGAAATTCCGGGTTGCCAGTTTGGCCCCAAAAAATTCCGGCGTCGCCTTGAACTCCTGCCCCGGTTCCATGCGCGTCTTGATCCACACTTCGTTGATGCGTTTCTTCTGCCAATCGGTGAAGAGACTCACGCTGTAGCCACTCGCTTCGATAGCGTCAAAGTGCTGCTGCATTTCGCTGAAGGGCAGGTCAAGGTATACGTACTGTTTCATCAGAAACGTAGGTTGCAGGTCGAGTGTCAGCTTCGTGACCACCCCCAGCGCTCCCAGACCCACCACTGCGGCCTGAAAATTCTCACCATCTTGCTTGCGTGACAACTTCACAATGTCGCCCGATGCCGTGATCATCTCCAGCGCCGAGACTTGCGTCGCCAGGTTACCGTTCTTCTCACCGGAGCCGTGCGTCGCCGTCGCGCAGGCCCCGGCCACCGAAATGTGCGGCAGGGAAGCCAGATTATGCAGCGCGAAGCCGTGCTCATGAAGATACGGAGCCAGTTGGCCATAACTCATATTCGCCGGAATGGTCACGGTGCGCCCTTGCGAGTCCAGCGATAGCACTTTATCCATGGAGCGCAACGACAGAAACTCGTCGGTGCTGTCGGCGATGTGATTGAAGCAGTGGCGTGTACCCAACACTTTGAATTTGGCCGTCTTTTTAACAAAATCCTGCGCCTGCTCGATCGAGCTTGCCGCGTACAGCCTGTCCGTGCCATAAACCACATTTCCCGCCCAATTCTTTAATTTGTCGCCCGCTGCCCACGCCAGCAACGGTGACAAAACAGGCACCGACATCGCCGCAGAAATTAATTTCAGGAAGTATCTTTTATCCATCAACAATTGAGGCGCTCCTGACATCCAACGCTTCGCAACAAACTAGCGCACTCTATCTTGCTCCTGCGCTCGGAATTTTGTCATTGAAGTATTATCGGCGGTATCTTAGGTTTCCGTCGTTCCGGACGCGCCAGTCATCTCATTGGGAAGCCAGGTTATATGCAAGGAAGTGAAGTTCACACCGTTGAGATCGTTTTTTTGCTTCTGCTGCTCTTCGTCGTACTGTTCGGCACGCTGGCGCGAAAGCTGAATACCCCCTATCCGATAGTTATGGTCATCGGCGGCCTGCTGCTCAGCTTCATTCCTGGAATTCCCAAAGTCACTTTAAATCCCGATCTCATTTTCCTGGTGGTTTTGCCTCCGCTGCTTTTCTCCGCCGGATGGCTCACCTCTTGGCGGGAATTTTCCTACAACCTTGTCAGCATTCTGCTGCTTGCCGTCGGCCTTGTGGCCTTCACCGTTCTGGGTGTCGCACAAGCAGCCCACTGGTTCCTCCCCGGATTCGATTGGCGCATGGGATTTGTTCTCGGCGCAGTAGTGGCGCCGACCGACGCCATCGCCGCCACCTCCATCGCTAAACGCATCGGTCTGCCGAAACGCATCGTCGATATTTTAGAGGGAGAGAGCTTGGTCAACGATGCCACTGCGCTACTGGCCCTCGAGTTTGGCATTGCCATGCTCAACGGTGGAAACACTCCCACTTTGCTCTCCGGTTCCTTCCGGCTTCTTTATCTCTCAGGTGCGGGAATCCTGGTTGGATTGCTGGTGGGAGAAATCGTCCATCGCATCGAACATCTGATTGACGACGGACCGATCGAGATCGCTCTGAGCATTCTCACTCCGTATGCCGCGTATCTCGCGGCCGAATCTTTGCATTCTTCCGGCGTGCTGGCAGCGGTGACGTGCGGGCTCTATCTAAGCCGCAAGAGCTCGCACTTTTTCTCTCCCAGCGTTCGTCTGCAGGCTCACGCAGTTTGGGATTCCCTCACTTTCGCGCTTAACGGTTTTGTTTTTGTTCTCATCGGACTGCAACTCCCGTATGTCCTCGAAGCCATCCGTGGACACAGTGTGGCGAGAGTATTGACTTACGGAGCTTTGTTCAGCGCACTGCTCATTCTCTTGCGTTTGGTCTGGACTTTTCCCGGCGCCTACCTGGCAAACCTCATACGTAGGAAAATTTTCCGCCAGAAAGAAAAGGTGCCATCGCTCAACCAGATCTTCGTGGTGGGCTGGACCGGCATGCGCGGCGTCATTTCGCTGGCCGCCGCAATTGCCTTGCCGCAAACACTGGAGAATGGCGACCTCTTCGTTCAACGCAACTTTATAATTTTCCTGGCCTTCTCCGTCATCCTCGTCACGCTCGTGTTTCAAGGCCTCACTTTGCCGCCGCTCATCCGCGCGCTGCATCTTGCGGGCCCCTCCGAAACAAACACCGAAGAAAACGAAGCACGCCGTACTATCTTGCAAACGGTACTGCGGCGCCTGGAGCAGTCTGCCGACAAGGATGAGCCTCAATTCGCGACTGTCTACCAGGATCTCGCGCAGCATTACCAGCAGCGCCTGGCCAGCATTGACCCCGATTTGGAACCCAACGAAGCTGATATAGGCCCGAACTTATACAAGCGCTACGTGGATTTGTCTCAGGAAATGCTACGGGTTGAGCGAGGCGCCGCCGTTCAACTTCGCACCGAGGGCCGCATTGATGACGAGTTCCTCCGCCGCATCGAGCGCGAACTGGACTTGGAAGAGACTCGCTTGTTGCTCTAGCGCTTTTCGCAGACCGCTCGAAGACCCCAGACGCATCTGAAGCCAAAGTTTTCCTGGTTAGGCCGTGGGAATTAGTATTTGGGTGACCAGTTGGTCCTCTGGAGTAGTTCGCGGATCGTTCACATAATTTTCAATGCAAAAATCATCGCGAACTTGGATCTTCTTGTCCTCCACCAGCTCAAAAACCCGCCCGCTGGCCTGCGGTAAATTCGCGTAGGATCCGGCCAGCACAAACTTGCTGTACTTTCCGCCGGCGAACTTTTCATACCGGACGCCTTCGGGCAATTTCTTCGGCGCCTCAGCGACATTCACTCCCGCGCGATATATTTTTGGCCCGCGTTTGTACAGAGCCATAAACCCATTGACCTTATTATCCTCAGAAATTTTGGGGATCAACTTTTGCATATCCTGCCAGGCCTTCGGAGCGGTCTCTTGGAACGGTCCCGTTTTCTCCATGAAAACATAGTGAGTTTCAGGCCAGTGAACCACTTCTGGTTCTTGCGTGAGGTTCATTGCTTCTCCAGTTCGGAAATTTTATGGGCAATCCAATCGTCCTGCGCTGCAACTGACAAATGAATTCTCACCGATGTTACTTGCATATCGCAAGCTATATTCGGACTTCATATCCACGCCCTTTGTAGCCTTACTACTGGCTCGATCCGTTAGCCGCATTCCCCGCGGTCCGATGAATCTCCAGCGCCACCACTGGAGATCCGTCGCACGGGATATTAGTCAGAAAACGTAGTGTTCCTGCGCTGTCTTCAAACGCTAACCCCGCCTGCGTGGAACCTCCCCGGTACGTTCCCCATGATTTTGGAACCGTCGCCACGCACCCCGGAGTCCACACCTGCGGCGCGGACGTTTTAGGTGTCGCGGCGTACACTTTGAACGAGATGATCCCAACAATCGCAAAAATCAGCACGGCGACTTTGTAGCTTACGTTTTTCACGTTTTCCTCCACGCTTTTCGACCAACCGCATCCGTAAATCTATCCACGAACCTTACCGTGCCATCAACCTTTGTCGAGGTTAATTTTTTGACCTTTGCTGCGCAAAAACGAACGCTCGTCCCCGCGCCAACCATGGCGTATCACTTGTCGAAAATTCCATCCCGCAGATTTCACCCAACCTTTTATTGACCCTGCCACTCGCCAAGGTTAGTGTCTGACCTTCGCAACAGAAGGTAACCCGCTTGCCCACGCCAACTCACGGAACTGCACCCAAGCCGCTTCGCGTGATGGGATTCCGCGACTTGGTGCTTTTCTATGTAGTTACCGGTGTAAGTCTTCGCTGGATCGCCGCCGCAGCCAGCATTGGTCCCAGTTCGCTTGTGGTCTGGGTTGGCGCTTATCTGTGCTTTTACGTTCCGCTGGCTTTATCGGTGATCGAGCTTTCTTCCCGTTACCCCGCAGAGGGCGGACTCTATATCTGGACGAAAAAAGCGTTCGGCGCCGGCCCCGGTTTTATCGCTGCATGGACATACTGGAACAGCAACCTGCCATATTTTCCCGCTGTACTTTATTTTGCCGCCAGCAACATTCTCTTTTTGCGGCCCGCTTGGCAGCGTTATACCCACAGCCCCGCGTATTTCGTGATTTTCTCCGTCATCGTGCTGGCGCTACTCACCTTCATCAACCTCATCGGCATGAACATCGCTAAATGGTCCTACAACGTCGGCGCGCTTTCGATGTGGATTGCGGCTCTGATGGTCGTCGTGATGGGCTTCGTCGCCTGGACGCGTTTCGGTTCCGCAAATTCCTTCCATCTGACGGCCCTCCTGCCCAGCCCACACCTACGCGACATTATTTTTTGGTCCACGCTGATTTTTGCCTTGGGCGGATGCGAAAGCGCATCCTTTCTCGCCGGCGAAATTAAAAATCCACGCCAAACCATCCCACGCGCTCTGCTCATCGCGGGCTTCACCATTTCGTTCTGCTACATCCTGGGCACCTTCTGTGTTCTGCTCGCCCTGCCCAGCGCGGAAATAAGCAATCTCGATGGCTTGGTGCAGGCGATCGATAGAACTGCTGTGCGTCTGGGCCTCCACGGCGTCACTTCCACCGCAGCGGTCCTGATCGCCGTAAGCAACATCGGTGCCGCCGCCGCCTTTCTTGCAGCCGCTGCGCGTCTTCCCTTCGTGGCAGGCATGGACGGCTACCTGCCGGCTGTATTCGGCCGCATCCATCCACGCTGGCACACGCCCTATGCATCAGTACTCGCGCAAGGTTTGATCGGCATCGCGTTTGTTTTTCTTGGTCAGGCCGGAACTTCCGTGAAGGGCGCCTACGATGTGCTCGTCAGCATCGGTGTAATCACCTATCTGGTTCCCTATTTGTTTCTCTTCGCTGCGTTAGTGCGCGTTCAACGGGAACCCACCGGTCCCGAGGTCATAAGGGTCCCTGGAAAAAAACGTGGGGCGATATTGCTCGCCACCGTAGGCTTCTGCACTACCTCCTTCGCGATTCTCCTTTCGCTCATCCCCTCCCCGGAAGAGCCGCACAAAGTTTTGGTCGTGGTTAAGGTATTGGGCGCGGCCTCGGTCTTGATTGGCCTCGGCACGGTCGTTTACTGGATGGGAAAATCGAAGCGCAGGCTGTCGCAGGAATTCAGCGCTGCGGCCATCGAAGACTGACGGCGTCACCGGGTGCGTCATCATTCGTCGACATTTACTGGCCCTAGACGCTCCATCACATATCTTCGAATGTCCGCGCTGAGATCCTCCATCGGCGCGTAATAGCCAAACTTGTGCACCCGCGAATTCATGCCTTGCTGCACACGTCTGCAGATGGCCCAGTCCTGTCGATTGACCAGGTCCCAGAACTCCATGGCATCTTCGGGCGCGAAGCCGGGCTTCTTCATCTCGTCAGCGTGAAATAAAAAACTGCAAGTGATCCGCGTTTCCTGCGCGCTGATCGGCCACAGAAAAAAAGCCGCTACATGATCCGCGGCCAGGCTCAGCATAAAGTTGGGATAAATCAGCTCGCCCTTGTGCCGCACTTTTTCATCATCATTCAAACCGGGAAACGGAGCCCGCGTCGTCGTACCGCTGAAACTGAAGGTTGTGGCCCCCTCCCGATGCGGAATCCCTCGCTCCCAATCCAGTTGCGCTCCGCCCTGCTGCCGGAATGCCGGAACCACCTCGCACAACTCCGGATGCACTCCGCCGCAGTGATAACACTCGTTGTAATTTTCCAGGATGGCTTTCCAATTCGTCCGAACGTCGTACGTGATGGTCGATGCCGTACGCAGTTCGCTGAGCGGATACCGTTTCACTCGAGTGGTAATTTCTCCCAGCTGTTCCTGTAACGAACCGCCCTTCTCCGGCAGTTCCCCTGCTGACAATTTCAAAAAGAAAAATCCGCCCCACGTTTCCAGCCCCACTGGATACAGTGAGAAATCCGATTTGGAAAATTCCTCGCCTTCGGCAAAGTGCGGAGCATGAAGCAATCGCCCGTCCAGCGCGTACGTCCACTGGTGATATGGACAGCGGATTCCGGTTGTCCCAAGCACGCCGCCTTTCAACTGCACATCTTCAGCTTTGCTATTTCCTTCCGCGGCAGAAGTGCAAAGCCGTGCACCGCGATGCCGGCAAACGTTGTAATGCGCTTTTAAATACCCTTCTTTCGTCCTCACCACCAGGACACTTTCACCTGCGACATCCAGAACCACGAAATCGCCGGCGTTCGGCAATTGCTCTTCGCGCCCGGCGCAAAACCATTCACGGTAAAAAATGCGCTCTTTTTCCTGAGCAAAAATCTCTTCAGAAACGTAATAAGAGCTGGGCAAGGATTTCTGTAGCCCGCCGCTTTGGTTTTGCTTTATGTCGCTCATGCAGCCTCGCGGCTTCTTTCACCAAGAATATCGCAAACATTTAACCTGGCCACTCTCACATGGCCTGCTTGCGTAGCTTTTTCCAATCGCGCAATGCTTGGTGGGCAGCGTTGTGCCCCGGCGCTCCGGTTACTCCGCCCCCGGGGTGCGCCCCCGCACCACACAAATAGAGCCCCGTAACTGGCGTCCTATACTGTGACCATCCCGCCACCGGCCGCATAAAAAATAATTGTTCGAGATTCAGTTCCCCGTGAAAAATATTTCCTTCCGTCAATCCGTAGGTGCGCTCCAAATCTAGCGGCGTCAAGACTTGCCGCGCGATAATGGCGTTCGGCACATTGGGCGCGTATTCGCCGATTTTCTTGACCACCCGGTCACCCAGCAGTTCCCGGTTCGCGTCCCAGTCGCCTTCTCTTAGGCGGTACGGAACGTATTGCACAAAGCACGTCATGATATGCCGTCCCGCTGGCGCGAGCGAGCTATCCGCGTTGGACGCAATCACGCAATCCACCCACAGTTCTTCCGGAATTCCTCCAAATTTGGCAATGTCGTAACAGCGTTCGGCAAATTCCAGCGACGGTACCAGCGTGTACAGGGTGCGTTCAAGCGGCGAGGCGTTCGCGGGTCTGCCCGTGAACCGTGGTTCTTCACTCAAAACAAAATTCACTTTTGCGCATGGACCGTCCATCTTGATCCCGCGGATGGCCTGCAGAAATTCTTCCGGCAACTCCGCTGCGTTCACAAGTTTCAGAAAGGTTCGTTTCGGATCGGCGTTGGACAGCACCATTCGCGAGCGAATCTCCGTGCCGTCCTCCAGAATCACGCCTCGCGCCCGCCCTTCGCGCACATCTATCTGCGCCACCGGCGAATTTGTCCTGATTTCCACTCCAAATTTCCGCGCCGAGCTGCCCATGGCCTGCGTGATCGCGCCCATCCCACCCATCACATGACCATAAAATCCCTGTTCCTCATGCTCTCCCCCGCTCAGCAAGTGAAATAACAATCCAATCGCGGTACCCGGCTGATAAGGTCCGCCATGTTTGCCGTACACATTATTCGCCAGGAACAGTGTCTTGATTTTTTCCGACTCGTAATTCCGGTCGAGAAATTCCCCTAGGCTCCCCGTCAAAAACGAAACCAATTCAGCAATTTCCCGGCTCGATATTTTTCGAAACCTCTTTCCAACACGCAACAGATCGCTCCAGCCCGCCAGCGAATCGGCCCCCGGTTCCGGCGGCGGCTCCAGAAAAAACGGCTGCAGGTATCGCGCGAGGGCCTTCAATTGCTTGTCCACCCGCACAAAAGTCTTCGCGTCCTCCGCTGAAATTTTGCTGAATTCCGCGACGGCACGCTCCTGTTGCGCCCACCACGGCACCACGTGTCCATCCAGAAAGGGCACTTGCAGTGCGGGATCGCAGGGCACCATACGCAGCCCGTGTTCGCCCAGTTTCAAATCGCGAATCACTTCGGGACGCAGCATGCTGGCGATATAAGAAGTCGTGGAAGCGCGGCAGCCTGGAGCAATCTCTTCCGTAACGCAGCACCCTCCAACCATCTCCCGCCGCTCCACAACCAGGGTGGATAGGCCCGCCCGGGCCAGATACGCCGCCGCGGTCAATCCGTTATGTCCACCGCCCACAACGATAGCGTCGAACACTTTTGGCTTATCAGCAGACATAGATTTCAAGCTTTGCGAAAAATGTTGTTGGTGAAACCCCAGGCATTATTACAAACAAGCTGCAAATTAAAACACGAAAGAGTACAGTCGCACACCTCAAGGAATGCAGCGCGGTCTGGAAGTTCGCCAGCGCTCTAGAATTCAAATTTTTCTCGGGGATAAATTCCAAAAATGTTGGTGCAGCACCGAACATCTTTCTTCGCGACTCTCCTGATCGCATTAACTCAATCTTTCTTGGCAATCTCCTGCTGGGCAACCGAGCCGCCTTCTCCTCCTGTCTACGGCGTGCGCCTCCTAAAAGTCTGGATACCTATGCAGGACGGCGTGCGGCTCGCCGCCACTCTATACATGCCGTATGGCGCTAAGCCGAAAGAAAAATTCCCGGCCCTATTGGAATATCTCCCTTATCGCAAAGACGACGGCACCGCCGTCGGAGACTACGCACGGCACGCCTATTTCGCGCGACGCGGCTATGTCGGCGCGCGCGTGGACATACGCGGTTTCGGTAATAGCGAAGGCGCTCCTCCGGAGCGCGAATATTCCGAACGAGAACAACTCGACGCGGTCGAGATCATCGATTGGCTCGCCCACCAGCCCTGGTCCAACGGCAACGTCGGAATGTTCGGTATTTCCTGGGGTGGCTTCAACTCTCTCCAGATGGCCATGCGTCAGCCCGCTGGCCTGAAAGCCATCATCGCTATCGCTGCCACCGATGAACTGTTCCACGACGATGTGCATTATGTTGACGGCTTGATGCACATCGACGAATTCGAATTAAACATGGACATGGCGCCCGGCATGACCGGCGCGCCAGACTACACCCTCGACGAAAAAGTTCTTGGCCCACGCTTCGATACGCCACCGTGGTCGCTCACCTATCTCAAACACCAGCACGATGGCGCTTTCTGGCGGTCGACAGTTCGGCCCGTAGAACAAATCCGCATTCCCTGCTTTCTAATCGGCGGAATGCTGGACGGCTATCGCGACAGCATTCCAAAAATGCTGGAGCGCACCAAAGCTCCGGTGCGCGCGCTGATCGGTCCGTGGAACCACAGTTTTCCCAATGACGCCGACTTCGGCCCGCGCGTGGAATGGCGCGAAGACGCCGTGCGTTGGTGGGATTATTGGCTTAAAGGCCGCGACACCGGCGTGCTGAAAGACCCCAGACTCACCGTCTTCATGCGGCATTATCATCCTCCCAATCCAAAATTAGAAAACGTTCCCGGTGAATGGCGCACAGAAGAGGGCTGGCCTCCGCGAAATGTCAGCAACATGCAGCTTTTTCTGCGTGCGGATCACAGTTTGGTGGATTCTCCTTCCACACCCACGCTTCACAATTTGAAATATGTCCCTTCGGTTGGAGTCGAAGCCGGTTTCTGGTGGGGCGAATTGCTTAGCGACCAGCGTCCCGTCGATGCTTACAGTTTGACCTATGATTCCGCGCCACTCGATGAAGACGTCGCGATTCTCGGCCACCCCCACGCTTTGCTTCAGGTCTCTGCCGACGTGCCGCTGGCCGACTGGTTCGTGCGCATAACTGACGTCGCACCGGATCAATCATCCACCCTTGTTACCGGCGCTGGCCTGAGCGGCGCGCAACGCGCGTCCAAAACCGATCCTACTGATCTTGAGCCAGGCAAAATTTATCCGCTGGACATCGAACTGCACCTGACTTCCTGGGTTTTTCCCAAGGGCCATCGCATCCGCGCTTCCATCTCCAATGCACTGTGGCCCATGATTTGGCCCACGCCCTACGCCATGACCACCAGCCTGAAACTCGGAGATGAGGACGGCTCGCGCATCGTATTGCCAAAAGTCCCTGTGCATGGAGTTGCACCGGATTATTTGAAAGCGCCCGAACCCTCCGAACAACGTACCGACATAAAATCCATCGGTTATCCGTGGCCGGGAGAGTGGACCTTGCTGCGCGACGAAGGCAGTGGGAAAGCCACCGTCACCTGGAAAGGCAAGGCTGAAACGGATTTCCCGTGGGGCAAGGAAATCGACCTGGAACAATTAACGTATGAAGTCGATGACGCCCATCCCGAGATAAATACCGTACTCGGCGAAGCCGACACCGTGATCCAACTCAAAGATCGCAAACTCAACTGGCGCGGCCATTTAAAAGTCACCAGCGATCGTGAAAATTTCTTTTATAAATACACGCGCGAGTTGCTCAAGGATAACCGGCTCATCAAGCAGAAAACCTGGGAAGAAACCGTCCCACGCGATGACCAGTAGGCCTTCCAAATCATCCCTTTCCAGCCGTCATCATCCTTGCAGCAAAAAACTTGATTCAGAGCATGAGCAACCTTCTTCTTCTTTAATTCATCACCTCAGCGTAGAATCGCGCCATCGCCATATTTCTGGAGCTTTACGTCATGCGGAAGCTATACCTATTTCTAATATTACTGATGGCCGTGGCGCCGGCATTGCATGCCCAGGACCAGGCAAAGAGTGAAGCAAATACTAAGCCGCGTCCTCACGTGGTCGTCATTGGCGTCAATGGCATGGAGCTGGATGTTATCCGTCCGCTTCTCTTAAAAGGCGAAATGCCCAACCTCGAGCGCGTTGTGAACAATGGCGCGTACGGAAAGCTTCGCACCGTCTCTGCCCCCAACTGCCCCCGCGTCTACAGCACCATTTTTACCAGTACCAAGCCCGACGAGCATGGCGTCACTGGATTTCTAGTTGGTGGAATCACTGCAAACACCAACATGCTCAAGGAAGAGCCCATCTGGTCGGTCCTATCACGTAACGACGTCACCGTCGGTATGGCCAACGTTCCCGCCACGTTTCCGGTCATGCCCGTCAACGGCTACATGATCAGCGGCATGCTTACGCGTGGCAAAAACTGCGAAGACGGCGTTCTTTGCGCTCCAAAATTGTCGGAAGTTGAAGGCGGCGACGCCGTTTACCCCAGGAGCATGCAGCCCGAGTTGCTGAAAAACGTTGGTGACTTCTACATCGACTGCGAACGCATGCCCGGCGCTTCCGATTTGAAGGGCCACGAGAAGGAAGTCATCGACAAGTGGCTGGATAAAGTGCAGTTGATTCGCGATGAGCAGACCAAGCTCTTCGATTATCTGCTGACCAAACATCCAACGGACTTCACTATGCTGGGCCAGTCATGCGAAGACCGCACTGGCCACTGGCTTTATCCTATTGCCCCTTTTAACGCGGGCTACAACGCCAGCATCAACAGTGTGCGTGTGGAGGCTTTTCCCGATCAATACATCGCCTTCGATAAGGTTTTGGGCTCTATCCTCAAGCACGTCGACGAAAACACCTACGTGATCATCCTTTCCGATCACGGCATCAAGCCGCTTCGCGAGTTCGAGAATAAAGACCCGCACGCCCATATGGATCACGAAAAAACCACTCCCGTGATCGCCAAGCATGATTTTGCCGACGGCGACGACGTGCCGGGCTCGTTCTTTGCCATGGGCCCCGGAATCAAGCATGATTCGCGTCTCATGGGATTTGAAGCCAGCGTTTATGACATCACCCCGACCATTCTTCACATTTACGGCATCGAGCAGCCCAAACAAATGCGCGGCCGGGTACTGACGGAAATATTCGAAAACACCGACAATAAGACTGCTCCCAGCTCTTCGAAATAAATCTCAACGGTTACCAGCCATCCGTTGTCAGGGCTTCTTTTTCTGTGCGGATAACGCTTTCGCGTGACTCTGCGCCTTTTGGGCACTCTCGTTTTTGCCCAGTCCGGTGTACGCACGCGCCAGCAGTTCGTAAGCTTCCGCCGAATCTCCACGAATTTTGATGGCCGCTTCCGCCTCCTGACGTGCTTCCTCAAATTTCTGCTCCGCCAGCAGAACTTCCGCCAGCTCCAGGTGTGCTTCTGGCGTGGATTGAATTAGCAGCGCAGCTTCCAACTGATCTTGCGCGGCGTTCCATTGCTGCGTTTCAAAATAGATGGATCCCAACAAAAATCGCGCCGCATATTGTCTGGGATTTAATTTCAAACTGGCCTGCACAGCCTCTTCCGCCTCTCGCTGATCCCCGGCCTTGCTCAACGCTTCGCCGTAATTCAAAGCTAGATTCGCATCGTCAGGCCGTAGTTTTTGCGCTCGTGCCAAGTAAGTTGCCGCTGTGCCGTAATTCTTGCCATTCAACTCGAGTTGCCCAAGCTGTGTCAACGCGATCACAGAATCCCCATTCATTGCCAGAACTTTTTCGAGCGCGCCACGTGCATCCGACGTGTGCCCCTCATCACTTGCCAGCATCGCGGCGTGCAACAGATTCTGCTCTCCGATTTTGTCTTTGGGATCAGGCAAAAGCGACGGCTCCGCCACAGTCGACGAGCTACCCACATCTGCCGGGCCAAGATACCCAAGCGCTTGCAGTTCTTGCGTGGTTGCCGTGCCCACCGTCGCGGGAGATTTCGCCGCACGCGGATATCTTTCGCGTTCGGCTGCGAGTTTTTCGCGTAATTTCTGCACCTCGGCATTCCACGGCTGATAAACGCTGTGCAGTTCCCCGGGGTCGCCGTTCAAATCGTAAAATTCCGGATGTGGCGCTTCGATGAATTTAAATCCCGGGTCGCGTACGGATCGCAACGGGGCCCACCCAAAGCTGAGCGGGTAATCGGTTTCCCCAAAAGCCGTCTGGCCCGCTCCACCCCTCCCTTCGATATACGGAATTAGCGACTCTCCATCGCTGCGCGCCAATGGAGGCAAATGCAGTTCATCCAGAATCCCCGGCAATATGTCCGTCGTCGTTACTTGCGCGTCGACCGTCGCACCGGCCTTCTCACGCCCTGGCAGTTTCACAATCAGCGGCACATGTGTCGTCGAATCGTACAGAAAAATTCCGTGCGTCTCTTCGTTGTGCTCTCCCAATCCCTCTCCATGATCGGCCACCACAATCACTAAAGCCCCGTCATACCATCCATGTTTTTTCAAATACCCCACAAAATCCCCGAGTGCTGCGTCTGCATAAGCAATTTCGCCGTCATAAAGCCGGTCACGAAAACGTCCATCATAGGGAGGCGGAGGATCGTAGGGATCGTGAGGGTCGTATAGATGTACCCACACGAAACGAGCACCCGTCTCGTGCGCATCGAGCCACTTTTCCGCGCGCGCCACGACATCTTTTCCTCGCCGCTCCACACGCCCCCATCGCGAAGAGTTTTTGGCCGCCGGAGCAAAGTGGTCGTAAAAATCGAATCCGCGATCGAGCCCAGGCGCCAAGGTTTTACTGTCCAGCACAACAGCGCCGATGAACGCCGCAGTTTGATACCCCTCATTTTTCAATAGTGACGCCATGGTCGGATGCGACCCGTCCAGCGCCACGCCAAAATTGGTGACGCCGTGCCCTGAAGGAAGCAGCCCTGTCAGGATTGTGGTATGCGAAGCATTTGTGATCGGGCTTGGTGTAAATGCGTGCGTGAAACGTACCCCGTCGCCCGCCAATTGGTCTAGCGTGGGAGTCTCGCCGGCCCCATATCCGTAGCAGTGCACATGATCGGCTCGCAAAGTATCGATGGTGACCAGGAAAACGTCTCGGTGAGTATGAGTAGTAGAAGAAGAACGACCGGAAACGTGTTGCTGCGCATAAGCCGGCGCAGTCATCACCAGGCAGCAAAGAAAACCTCTGGCCCACTTCATGTTCGCGAGCGTAGCACAGCTAAATCCTCCATCAAGCGCACGAATTGCCTTCCGTCGGAGCAAATTTTGCTTTGGCTTCCGCCTCCTCCGCGCCGCTTGCGGAATTCCCAGTTAACCGAATTAAGGCCGACCCTCAGCCTTCAAACTCTCTGCCGTGGCTCGCTCCCGCGACGAATCCTCCTGCTGTCCCGTTTGCTCATAAGCATCTGCCAGAAAAAGGTGTGCCTCCACCGACCGCGGCTCCGCCTGCGCGGCCTTCTTCAAATTCGGCAACGCCTCCGCTCCTTGTCCTTCCAGCGACAAAATCCGCCCGCGCAATAAATTCGCGCGGTAATGCTCAGGATTCAGTTCCAACGCCGTCTGCAATTCGGACATCGCCTCCGGCACTCGATCGATTCGCGCATACACGGCCGCCACCGAAAAGTGTGCATCTGCCCATCGCGGCGCATGTTGCACCGCAAACTCAAACTCAGGCGCAGCGCCTTGCAAATCTCCCGTATCAAACAGCGCCAGGCCCAACTCGTAGTGGGCCATGCCGGAATCCGGCTGCCGCTTGACGGAAGAGCGCAACAGCGGAAGCGCAACAGCGGGCTTCTTCAGCCGCGCAAACGCAATGCCAAGCTGCATTTCAGCGACGGCCATTTGCGGTTCTTGCTTCAGCACTCGTTCAAGGTGAGGGACCGCTTCCTCATATCGCCCGTCCTCCACTTCCATCAGCGCATCGTGGATTAGATTCGCGGTCTCAATTCGCCCCTTCGGGTCTGCTCCTTCCACTTTTGTTCTCACGGGAACAACCGATCCCGCCGTCACATAACCAAGCGCGCTAAGTTGCTCGGCCTGCTGCCCGTCTGTCATCGGCGCCGCATTCAGCTGCGCGTTGCTCGATTCCCGATGAAATTCATCGACCTGCGCCTGCAAAGTCTCGCTCACCGCCGGCGAAGTCGCCGCCAGATTGTGCGCGGCATCCGGGTCCACCGTCTGCTCATAAAGCTCCTTAACCGGGGCCTCGATAAATAAATATTTCCCGGTTCGCACCGCACGAAGCGCGCTCCAGCCAAATGCGCGATGCGGGTAGTCCGTCTCCGAATAGGCAGGTACATCCGCTGGACTATTGGAATCCTCGCTGTTGATTTTGGAAGGCCCCAGCGTCGCAGCTCGTGCCAGCGCGCGTCCAAAAATCTTTTGCAAAGACTTACCCTGCACCTCAGCCGGCACCGGAACGCCAACAACCTCCAGCACCGTCGGCGTAACATCCACAAGGCTCGCCCGTGTCTCCACTCGGCGGCCTGTCGATCCGGCGCCCGGAAGCTTGAACAACAACGGCACGTGAATGGTCTCGTCGTATAAAAAAACGCCGTGGGTCTCCTCCCCGTGCTGCCCCAGCGCCTCGCCATGGTCCGCCATCACCGCCACTAGTGTGCCGTCGTACAGACCCGCCTGCCGCAACGCCGCAATCAACTTGCCTACACACGCATCGGAATAAGCGATTTCCCCATCGTAAAGTGCATTCGCAAACCGCGTGGCATAAGGCGCGGGCGGATCGTATGGATCGTGCGCATCATACAAATGCACCCACAGAAAAAAAGGACCGCGCGGCCGCTGCTTCAGCCATTGGATGGCACGCGCGACTACCTCTCCTCCGCGGCGTTCCACCGTCTCAAACCGCTCCTCGCCCCTCCGGCGGATGCGAAACCCTGCGTCGTACGTTTCAAAACCGCGATCAAAACCCGGCGCCGTCCCGCCTATCGGATCAAGCACCAGTGAACCAACGAACGCCGCCGTCTGATATCCATGCTGGCGCAAAAGTTCCGGCAGGTACGGAACATCCTCCGGCAGTGGCCTGCCAAAGTCATTCACCCCGTTGAACTCCGGAAATGTGCCGGTAAGAATCGTTGCGTGCGACGCAGTGGTCAGTGGCACTACCGCATATCCGCGCGTAAACACCACGCTGCGCTTTGCCAGTTCATCCAGATTGGGAGTCAAACCCCGCTTTGAGCCCAAAAATCCCATGCGATCCGCGCGCGTCGTATCCAGTGTGATCAGCACTACGTTTGGCGGCCCGGCAATGCAGCTCAACGCAGAAATACCAATTGTCAAAACCGTCAGACTGAATCTTCGCATGCTCAGCCGCAGCGATATGCCCATGCATTTCATGTACGTCCACTCTAATAAACTAACTAGGCCGGGGCAAAATTCCCGGCGGCAACGATTCGCGCTATAACATGCCAGTTTAGTATTCGATTGCAAACCACCTCGGAACTAGCAATTTGTCTTCTCTTACCCATCGAAATCTTTTACAAGTCCTTGACGACATTCCTCTTGACTTCCTATTCACTCGCACTAGACTCGCACTCACTCTTCGTGTCTCGCAGTGGCGTCATGCGGTACGGAACAAGGGGCGTGCGATGTGGCTTCGTTCTTCTAGATTCCTTCCTGCACTAGTGTGTCTTCTTCTCCTCACTACCGCCTATTCTTTCGCGCAAACCATCACCGGCGGCATCAGCGGAGATGTGACCGACAATTCCGGTGCCGGCATTCCAAACGTGACCGTAACCGCCGTGAGCGTTGAGACTGGGCAAACGCACACCGCCGCAACCACCAGCAACGGAACCTTCACGTTCACCGAATTGGCCATTGGCACCTACAAGGTCACCGTGTCCGCCGACGGCTTCAAGACCGTCGTCACTAACGCGACCGTGGCCACCGGCGCGGTCACCCGTGCGGACGTTGTGTTGCAAATTGGACAGCGCAACGAGACCATCACGGTCGAAGGCTCGGCACCCCTGCTGGACCTCACTCCTAACGACAACAATTTTGTCGATAATCTGAAAATTGAAACGGTCCCCCTCAACGGCCGCGACTTCAACTCGCTCCTGGCCATCACCCCCGGGGTCCAACGCGCACCCGGCGGCGGATTTCTAGCCATCAGCATCAATGGTTCCCGCACCACTTCCAATAATTATTTTATCGACGGCATGTACAACAACGATCGTTATTACGGTGATTCGGCGATCAACCAGACCGGCGTTGTCGGCATTCCCGCCACACTTTTCCCTCCCGAAGCTATTCAGGAACTTAGCGTCCAGGAAACACCTTCTTCCGAATTCGGTGTTAAGGGCGGCGCTCCGATTCTTCTGGGCATGAAGAGCGGCACGAACGAGTTTCACGGTTGGGGGCAGATGATTCGGCATACCGCCTTTGGCGATGCCGATAATTTTTTCTCCAACAGCGGTGGTTGCGACCTGGTCGGCGCTTGCCAGCCTACGCCCCTGCGCAATTTGCAATTTGGAGGCGGCGTCGGCGGACCGATCATCAAAGACAAGTTGTTTTTCTTTGTCTTCTACGAAGGCCAACGCTATTCCTCTCTGGCCACTAGCGCTAGGACCGTCCCATCCACCGCCGACGTAGCCGGCGCCATGGCGGATATCGCCGCCAAAGGCCTGCCCATCAACGCGGCCGGCCAGGCACTGCTGAATTTCTTTCCGATCACTCCGTCTGGCACCTTCATCGCGCAGACGCCCACTACCGCGAAATTGGATGAAGGTGCTTTTAAAATCGATTATCAACTCAACAAGAACAACACCATCGCCGCCCGCTACATTATTGGTGACAGCTTCCAAAGCGCCCCGGCATACGCCGGGTTGCCCGCAGGCGGAAGCCACCCCGCCGATTTATTCAACTCCATCGCGCCCACACGCGCACAGATGGCCGGCTTGAGCTGGACATGGAGTATCAGCAATAGCAGAATCCTTGAAAGCCGCCTTGGATTCACCCGTTTCTCCCAAATTATCGGCATCAATAACAAGATTGATCCAAAGAGCTTGGGTGTAGACACCGGGCCGCTGTCGCCCGTCGATTTCGGCGTTCCCTATGTCTATCTCGCGCCTCTCGGCTACGGCGGCTACATCGGCGGCGTGCAGGGCTATCCTCTTACCACCCGTCCGGATCAGACGTGGGATTGGTCCGAGCATTTCTCCTGGGTGAAAGGGACTCATACCCTCAAGTTCGGCGGGAATTTCCAACGCGCCTATACCAACAGTCTTCGTAACCGTGCTCGAACTGGATTGGCTCTGGGCTATCCCATCGCAGCCACGGGATACGCTCCGGTCTCTATTCAGGACGCTGTCGAGGAACTTCTCCTCGGCAAAGCCGACAGCGCCACCCGTAGTTTCGGTGACACTCAACGCTATCTATTCCAAAACTCCATCGGTTTTTATGGCCAGGACGAGTGGAAGGTCAAACCCAATTTCACTTTGACCTACGGCCTTCGTTATGAAGTCAATGGCGCTCTCGGCGAGGAGCAAGATCGTGGCGCCAACTTCATTGTCGGACGCGGCCTTGTGCAAATTGGCCAGGGCATCAGCAGTCTGTACAACAAAGATCTCCTGGATTTTGGGCCCCGCCTTGGCTTTGCCTGGAACATTTTCAAGAACGGAAAAACCGCGCTTCGAGGCGGCTACTCGCTCACCTACGATGTCTCGAATTTTGGTGCTTTAGCCGCTCCGTACTCCATCTCTCACGCTAGAGCCGGCGCTTTTACGCAACCTGACTTGGGAGACTTTTCCGTTTCGATCGCCGGCAATGCCACCGTGGCTCAGAACGATCCGGCCGCCAGTTGCTACGATCCAGTAGCCCAGACTGGCGATTACATCTGCTTTGGCAACGGCCAGCCAATCTTCGGGCCCAACCCCAACGGGCAACCGCCGTTCAATGCCTTTTCCATCGTTCCAAATTTCAAAACCCCACGCGCCCACAATTTCAATCTCGGCATTCAGCACCAACTCTTCACCAATAACGTCTTGACCGTTACATATTCTGGTCAGCGCGGCCAGGATTTACTGATTTACCGCGACATCAACGCTAGTCCCCTCGGCGGTAACGGGGTTCGGCCTTTCGACAATGTGTACATTGATCCGACCACCGGCGGGCCCGAGTTTGCCCACATCATCCAGGCCACCAATCTGGCCTCGTCGCAGTATGACAGCCTCCAGACCTCCTATAACCAGCGCAACTGGCACGGCTTCGACACCCAGTACAACCTCACCTGGAGCAAATGTTACGACGACAATTCCGTAAATCGCGGCGGAGCCGGGGATTTCCCACAGCTCAACAATCCTTTAAACATCTCCGATTCGCGTGGCCTTTGTGATCAGGATGTGCGCCTGAATTTTAATGCTGGCGGTGTCTATTCTTTCCCGGCCATCCCTCACCTCGGCGAGCGCTTGGGACACGGTTTTCAGCTCAGCTCCATTTATACGGCGCTGAGTGGCAAACCCTTCTCCGTCCTGGTGGGTGGTGGAACGGATTCTTCCGGCCAGGGATTCGCTGGTGATGCGCTTCGTGCCTCTTGGGACGGCACGCCCATAAAATACAATACTCGCAATCCCAATCAGTACTTTGATGAAACCTACACCGTAGCGGGACAGCCCGACCCGTGCGGCAATACCTCCGGAGGCTTGCCGCTTAGTCCGTTTTATATTCCCTGCGCCGGCACTGTCGGCAATTCGCGCCGGAATCAATTAGTCGGCCCGGGACTGAGTCAATGGGATGCTTCGCTGATTAAAGACACCAAACTCACCGAAAAAACCTCCATCCAATTTCGCTGGGAGGTTTACAACCTGCTGAACCGCGCAAACTTCTACTATCTGCCGAACAACACCTTGAAGGGCGGAGACCTGGGGATGATTACCAAGACTCCGGATGTTGCGGTGGGTAATCCGGTGATCGCGCAAGGCGGCCCCAGAAACATGGGCTTTGCGCTGAAATTCATCTTCTAACGAATAAATTCACTCTCGGCGAGCAACTCTTGCGCGCCCTGGGGTTTTCTCAACTCGACTCTCGCTTACGTCTCGTCGTGCGTCACGATGTGCACGTCCACCGCGGGAGCATCGCGCAGAAATTGGTGTATGCCCAGTAGGTACGACAGCTTCCGCATTCCTTTGACGGCAGCCCGGCCAAAAATCACCTGCGTCACATGCTTTTCACGCGCAAATCCCGCCATCGCATCGGCCACGCTTTTTCCCCGTAATTGAACAACTTTTGCCCCTAGGTCCTCCGCAAATCGAATGTTTGCATCCAACAGCTTCGGATTGTTGCCAGTGTTGTCTCTCCCGGTGTCTACATGCACCACGTACAACTCCGCATCAAGCCGCCGGGCCATGCGTGCTCCTCGAGCAATCAGGTATTGCGCCGAAGGATTCGCGCTGATGCACACCGCCAATCTTTCTCGCACCGGCCAATTTTCCGCAATATCTTTGGCCGCCATGTACGATTCCAGGCTGCGGTCTACGTGCTCGGCGACCTGCCGCAATGCCAGTTCGCGCAACGCAATCAAATTCCCACGACGAAAAAAATTATGCAGCGCTTGCTGCACTTTATGTTTCGAGTAAACGTCGCCGCGCTCCATGCGCTGCTGCAGCGCTTCTGGCGTAAGGTCCACCATCACCGTTTCGTTGGCCATCAAGGGAACCCAATCGGGCACCGTTTCGCGCACCGTGACCCCCGTGATGCTGCGCACCGTGGGTGCCAGGCTTTCCATGTGTTGGATATTTAATGTGGACAGTACGTCGATCTTCGCGGCCAGAATTTCCTGTACGTCTTCGTAGCGTTTGCGATGCTTGCTTCCCGGAATATTGGTGTGCGCCAGTTCATCCACTAAAACCACCGCCGGATGGCGCGCGATGATGGCGTCAACATCCATCTCCTCGAAGATCGTTCCCTTGTATTCAATGCTGCGGCGAGGCACGGATTCCAGTTCCGGTGCCAGTTCCTCGATGCCTTTACGGCCATGCGTCTCGATGATGCCGATCACTACATCCTCGCCGCGGTTGTGCCGGCGGATGCCTTCGCTCAACATGCTGTACGTTTTTCCCACACCCGGCGCGTAGCCCAGGAAAAGTTTGAAGATCCCCTTGGTTTTTTCCGGGGTGGCCACCTGCTCCAACCAGTCTTCTGGTTTCTTAGGCATCGGGAGTCTTATTCCGGCTACGTGTTTACAGCTGGGCTAGAATACTGCGATGTTCTCACGCCTTCCGATACGTGTCCTGCACTTCATTTCTGCGCTTGCCATCGTTTTCGGAATTACCTTTTTCTACCGCAGCGTTGTCTCTGTAAATCAGACCACCGTGGCGTTGAGTTTTGTTCTTGCGATTCTAGCAGTTTCGACCTTTTGGGGTTTCGCCGTGTCCGCCTTCATGTCCATTGCGGCCATGCTGGCCTTCAATTATTTCTTCCTACCCCCGGTCGGAACCTTTACCATTGCCGATCCTCAGAATTGGGCCGCCCTGATCACCTTCCTCGCCGCCTCGCTGATCGCCAGTCGCCTGGCGGCACGCGTTCGCAAAGAAGCTGACGAAGCCCAGCGGCGCCGCAACGAACTTGAGAGGTTATATACCTTCAGCCAACAACTTTTGGTGACGGGCAACGTCATAACCTTGCTCAACGCCATTCCCAACTTCATCGTGGAAACATTTGAAGTCGGCGCCGCGGCTCTTTACCTGGAAAACAAGCAGAAGTTTTACCACTCCGGTTCCGGCTCGCATTTTGTCGACGAAGAATTGAAACGCGCCACCGCACGCGAAGATCCGCTGCGCGACCCCGCTCGCAGTTTGTCATTCGTTCCCGTTCGCATGGGTACCCGGGCCATCGGCAGCCTGGGAATTTCCGGGCAACTGCTATCCCGCGAAACTTTGGACGCCCTTGGATCCATGATCGCTATTGCGTTCGAGCGTGCTCGCGCCGTCGAGGAACTCGGAAAGACTGAGGCCACCCGCGAAGGAGAGCGCCTGAAATCGGCTCTCTTGGATTCGGTCACCCATGATTTCCGCACTCCGCTGACCTCCATCAAAGCCTCCGTCACCAGCCTGCTTTCCGACGGTAATGTCGCCGCAGCACAAAAACACGAACTGCTTACGGTCATCGACGAAGAGTGCGACCGCCTGAATAAGCTCGTCGGTGACGCCGCGGAAATGTCCCAACTCGACGCCGGAGAATTCGAACTAAACCTCGAGCCCGTCGCCGTGAACGACATCGTTGCGGCCGCTTTGGCGCATTGCAAGAGCCTCCTGGGCCCGCGCAGCGTGCGAGTAGAAATTCCCGAGGACCTGCCCCCTGTGCGCGCCGACTTCGATCGCGTGCGTGACGTCCTGGTGCGTTTGATTGAAAACGCTGACGCGTATTCGTCCAAAGATCAGCCCATTACTATCACCGCCGAAGTTAGCGGAAATTTCGTGGTAACCAGCGTGGCCGATAAAGGTCCCGGCATCGAGGACATGGAGCTGGGGTTGATTTTTGACAAATTTTATCGCGGGAAAGATCAGCGTTATCTCGTCCAGGGCACGGGCATGGGATTGCCCATCGCTCGAGCCATCGTCCAGGCCCACGGCGGATCCATCAGCGTCACCAGCCAGCGCCAGCATGGCTCTGTCTTCTCCTTCACGCTCCCCATCGAGCACATCGCCAAAGCGCCGCCCCAGAATAAATCCAGATGACCGCCGCAACCATCCTCGTCGTCGACGACGAACCACAAATCCGTCGCGTTTTGCGCACTACCCTTACCACCGAAGGATACGCCGTGATCGAAGCCCGCGACGGCGCCGAAGCCTTGGACAAAGTTCGCTCAGAGCGTCCTGATTTAATCCTGTTGGACATGAACATGCCGGTGCTCGACGGATTGCAGGCCTGTCGCGAAATTCGCAGCGCTTCCGATGTGCCCATCATTATGGTTACGGTTCGCAACGCCGAGAAAGACAAAGTCCGCGCCTTGGACGCTGGTGCTGATGATTACGTTGTCAAGCCTTTCGGTTTTCCAGAATTGCTCGCCCGCGTCCGCGCCTTGCTGCGCCGTGCTACCGACGACAAAAATGCGGGTTCACTGGCCTCCAAAGAACTCAATTTCGATTTCGAAAAGCGCGACATTCGCGTTCGCGGCACCTCCGTGCATTTGACCCCTAAGGAATTTGCCGTTCTTAAGGAACTGGTCGTAGCGGAAGGGCGGCCGCTCTCCCATCGCAGGTTGCTGCAATCCGTCTGGGGACCTGATTACGGCGAGGAAACCGAATCCTTGCGGGTCGTGATTAATCAGCTCCGAAAAAAGATCGAGCTGAACCCCGCAAAGCCCAAATTTATTCAAACCGAGCCATGGATCGGCTACCGCTTCAACGCACCCCAGGACGCCACGAAACCGGGTCAGGTTCAGCACCCGGACTAACCAACCGCACCCGCAGCCGCCAAGACCTCCGCTTTGACATCTGTCTCACCGCTGCTCGCTCTCTGTGATTTTTTCAATGTTCTTCCTTGATTTTCACGCTGGGGCTATCAAAATGCTTTTAATCTTGTAAGAACCTTGTTCGGTATAGGTGTGACCCGGGCTAATGACGCCACCAGTCTGGAAAAAGCCTTTCTTTGCATGCAAAAGGCTAGCGTCCTGGGCTGCAACGCCTTTGCGGCTCGTGAAATCGGGGTATTAAGGTGCAAAACTTTTCCGTCTGCCAAGCACAGATGGGCACATTTGGATAACGAAAAGGTGACAGACGAGGAGCACCAACCATGTCTGTACCTCAATTCGGGTGGCAGTTCAGTACTAGAACGACGGGCCCTTTAAGCTCTTTTGGTTGTCCTTAGGCCGTTTTGGTTTGAAGAATTAGAAAACTTCAACTGAAGCTCCAGTGAAAGTCTGTGGAGGCGGGATGTTCGCAAGCTCTCGGGTTAGCGCGGCGTCATTACTAAACATTAGAAATTCGACAGGCCACATTCCACGCGCGCCGCGATCAACCTGCCGCCGAACACTCCGCTTCTTGCTTGTCATCTTCGGCTGCTGGCTATCCTTGGCGGGCCCCGCCTTCACCCCGGCCCAAAACGTCGCTACCACTCTCAACCCTAATGATCCGACCAAAGCAATCACCGGAATAGCGGTAGATCCCAGCCAAAACTATGTCTATGTAACTCAGGGCGACGGCAACCTCACTATCATCAATGCTGCCACCAATCAGGTCGTCAGCAGTTCAGCCCCTTCCACGAACGGCGCAGCCGCCATGGCCACCTACTTAAACAACGTTTTTGTGGTAAACAGCACCACCAATAACGTCAGCGCGTATTTTCCAGCCGATCCGTCCGGCCCGAATGGCGCGCCCTTTCAACAAACTTTCGGCGACTCTAACGCTGTAACTCCCACCTCCATCGTGGTGAGTCCCAGCGGCACCGGGAAATTATTCGTCAGCAATTCAGGCAGCAACAACGTCTCGGTGTTCACCCTGAACAACAGCGGCAACTGGCAACAGGTCGCTACCCTCGGGGTGGGCGCGAATCCGCAGGCGATGGCCATCAACCAGGTAACACAAAAGGTTTATGTAGCCGATCTGGGCGACGCCAAAGTCTGGATCATCGACGCCAGCAGCAATTCTGTCATCACCAGCGTCAACGTTGGTTCCTCGCCACGATCTATTGCTATTGATGAAGCCACTAACAAAATTTACGTCCCCGGCTTCGCCACCAATGACCTCACCGTCATCGATGGCGCCACCAACACCACCCAGACGATCACCGGTTTCGGCACCGGCCCCGGCGCAGTCGCGGTAAACCCGCTTACCAACCAGATTTTCGTCGCGGACATTGGCAGCCCAGGTGTACCTGGGTCGTTAACCGTTGTGAATGGAGCCAACAATACCTATTCAAACGCCTTCGTCTCCAGTGGCTCCGGTTCAAGCCAGGCGGCCGTCGTCGTCGATCCCCAAACAAATATTGCCTACGTCTCTATCAGTAGCGGCAACCTCACCGCCGTCAACGGCACCACTCTCGCGGTAACCGATCTCACTACCGGAGCCGGCGGCAATTCCGCCGTCGCGCTGAATCCAGTCACTCACAAGGTATACACTGCCGCAGTCAACGCCGGTTCGAACGTGCTCAGCGTTGTCGATGGCGCCGCAAACGCCAGCAACACACTCACGGCCCAGACTCAACCGTGGTCCATCGCTGTAAATCCGGCCACCAATAAAATATACGTCGCCAACTATGGCGCCAACAACGTTAGCGTGATCGATGGCACCGCCAACACCATCACCGCCACCGTCACCACCGGCACCAATCCCGATGCTCTGGCCGTGGACCCTAGCCAGAATCTGATTTACGCGGCGAATTTCAGCAGCGCCTCCGTGACCATCATCGACGGCTCTACCAACAACACCCATACCCAGCCGATCGGCACCACCGCTTCGCCGGACTCTCTGTCTGTAAATCCCGTCTTGGGCCAGGTCTACGGTGCCGCTTCCGGCCAGAGTGTCACCTTCGCGTTTCAATCCAGTTTCACTCCTGCCTTTAGCAGCTTCGGAGGCTCCAATCCCCGCCCCATCGCCACCGCCACCAATCCCGCCACCGGCATGGATTACACCCTCTACGGCAGCGGCACCATGGACATCAACGACGGGGCCGCTCCCCATACCTTCAACACCGGTGTATGTTCCGCGGGACCTAGCACACCCACCTCACTCGCCGTAAATCCTCAGACCAACACCGTCTTCGTCACCTGCGCGGGCGCAGAAGTCGACGCCATTCAGGGCGGCAGCGGCTTCTTCCCAGGAAATGAAACTCCCATTCAGGATCCCAACGCCATTGATCCCGTTGCCGTCGCCGTGAATCCCACTACCAACCAAATTTATGTCGCTAACGGCGGAAACGCCACTGGCAACGGCAGCCTCACCATCATCGACGGCTCCACCAATAATTTCGTAAATCTTCCCATCACCGGGAATCCTGTGGCCGTCGGTTTCAATGTCGCCACCGGAAAAGTCTACGTGCAGACTCAAACGGGCACGCAGTCCAGCAGCATTGTCGTGATCGATGGAATTTCGCAAACCATTTTGACCACCATCACCGCCGCTGGCACCAGCAACATCACCAGCCAGATCGCTGCGGACCCCATCAACGGAACCATTTTCGCTGCCAATCGCCTCTCCAACTCCATCACCACCATCACCGAAAACGCTACCACCGCCGATGGTCTCGCAACCGCCGTACAGCCTTTCTCCGGCAACACCACCAACACCACCACCCCGACTTTTACCTTCACTACCTCGAACTCACTCGATGGTGCGGGTCCGTACGTTGTGTACTACCAGATTGACTCCCAGACGGGATTCTGGAATTACGCGGGCAACACTGCCTCCAACACTTTCTCAGGCACTCCCGGAAATCCCATCTCGCCAGGATTTCACGTCGTCTACGCCTACGCGGTCAATGGTGGGGAGACCGGAGCCTACAGTTCCGGCGGCTCACTTGGCAATCAACAGAATCCTCAAATCGGCGCTGTCACTTCGTATGGCTTCCTGGTAGCTCCGCCTATCGCCAATGTGCCGTATTACCCGCTCGATTTCGGTACCACCTCAGTCAACGTCGCCACCGCCGCTCAGCAGCCTATCCTCATCAATGATGGGGGCGCGCCCATGAATTTTTCCTACGCCATCGGCGGCACTAACGGTTCGGACTTCCGCGAGGTCGCACCCACCAACAGTGTCACGCTTTGCAATTCCCTCGGCGGCGTGCTTCCCGCCGGAACGTATTGCGTCGTCAACGTGGTTTTCCAGCCGGCCTCCACCGGTTCGAAAAGCGCCACCATCACCTTCACGGATAACTCTCTCGGATCCTCTGGCAGCACGCAAACTGTCGCTTTGACCGGCACGGCTCAGGCCGGCAGCGTACAACTCACCGTAAATTTTTCCGGTAATGGAACGGGCACCGTCAGCGACGGCACGGTCACCTGCAATTCGCCTGGCCCCTGCAATCAGTCCTATAGCTCTGGAGCCACCGTCACCTTAACGGCCACTCCGACGGCTGGCTCAATATTTTACGGATGGACCGGCGCTTGTACCGGCAGTGGGCCCTGCAATCTCACCATGAACTCCAGCCAGTCCGTGACCGCGCAATTCACGACCTCTGCCCCCTCCAGTTGTTTGCAGACCGACACCATCTGGGTTGGTGGTGCTTCCGGGAATTGGAGTGTTCCCAGCAACTGGAACACGGACGCGATCCCCGCCACTGGAGCCCACGTCTGCATCAACAACGCCAAGTCTCCCGTATCCTCCGTCACCCTCGACGTCAGTGCCAACATCGGCGGATTGACCATCGATCCAGGAAACACTCTCACCGTGGGCAACAATCAGGAGCTTGTCGTGTCCGGCACCATCTCCAATGCCGGCCAGATCATTGTCTATTCCAACAACGCCAATACCTTTCTCACCTTCAGTGGTGCGGTCACTCTCACCGGCGGTGGCACCCTCACACTCAATCAGGTCATCGGTAATGGCCAGCCTATTCTGCGCAACGCCAACAGCGGCTCCCTCACCAACGTAAACAACACCATTCAAGGCGCCGGTCAATTCGGCAACAACGGTTTGCTCATCACTAACCAGGCCGCTGGCGTCATCAATGCCAACAATGCCACGTTGGCGTTACTTCTCAACGGCGGAACGGTTACCAACCAGGGACTGATCGAAGCGACTGCAGGCGCAACACTGAGTGTGTCTGTCGGTGTCGTAAATAAGAACGGAACTATTCGGGCAACCGGAACAAACTCCGTCGTTCAATTCCTCGGCGGAACCGACATTCAGGGCGGAACCATAACCGGCACCGCTGGAGGGTTGATCGGCAGCTTCTCAACCATCACCCTCGACGGCACCACTACAAACCAAGGCGCCATAACCCTCACTGGTACTTATACCGTTACCAATAACAGCGAGACGGTGATCTCCGGAACGATCATTAACACTGGCCTGATTTCCGTGCTCTCCAACAACGCCAATACTTTTCTGACCGTCAACGGCCCCGTGACGCTCACCGGCGGCGGCACGGTAACCCTCTCCCAAGCCATCGGCAACGGTCAGCCCATCGTGCGCAATACCAACAACGGCGCTTTGACCAACGTAAATAATCTGATCCAAGGGTCCGGGCAGTTTGGAAACAACGGCTTAGTGATTACCAATCAGGCCAGCGGTGTCATTAATGCCAACGGGCCTTTCTCGTTGCAGTTCAACAACGGCAGCGTCACCAATCTCGGCATGGTAGAGGCCACCGCGGGAGGCACGCTCACCGTAAACGTTATTGTGGTCAACAAGGGCGCAACGATGCTGGCGACCGGAACAGGCTCGGCCATTCAACTACTGGGCGGCGCTGACATTGAAGGTGGAACGATAACCTCTGCGGCCGGCGCCTACCTGGGTAGCATGTCGTCTGTCACTTTGGATGGCTCCACGCTAGGCATGTTGACCATTAACGGTATCTTTACCGTGTCGAATAACGAGGAAGTTGTTTTATTGGGCACCATCAACAACACTGGGCTGATTTCCGTTATATCGAACAACGCCAATACCTTCATTACTTTCAGCAGTACCGTGACCCTGACCGGTGGTGGGACCGTAACCCTATCGCAAGCCATCAGCAACGGCCAGCCCATTTTGCGCAATGTCGACAATGGCGCATTGATCAACGTAAATAACTTGATCCAGGGGTCGGGCCAGATTGGCAACAACGATTTGCCCATCACCAATCAATCGGGCGGCGTCATCGACGCGAATGGCACTTTCCCGTTGCAGCTTAACAACGGCACCGTAACCAATCTCGGCCTCCTGGAAGCCACTTCTGGCGGCACTTTGACCGTAAATGTGCTGGTCATCAATAAAACTTCCACCATCCTGTCGACCGGAGCGGGCTCGGCAATTCAGCTTCTTGGCGGCGCCGACATTCAGGGCGGCACCATAACCTCCGCGGCCGGTGCTTACTTCGGGAGCATGTCCAGTGTCACCTTGGACGGAAGCACTCAAGGGACCTTGACGATCTCCGGTACCTTTACCGTGTCCAACAACCAGGAACTTGTATTACTGGGCACCATCAACAACACCGGGCTGATTTCCGTTCTCTCCAACAACGCCAATACGTTTATCACCTTCAGTGGCCCTGTGACTCTAACGGGTAGTGGCACCGTGACCCTAACGCAAGCCATCAGCAACGGCCAGCCTATATTGCGAAACATCGGTAACGGTGCGGTGACCAACGTCAATAACCTGATTCAAGGCTCAGGCCAGATTGGCAACAACGGTTTGCTCATCACCAATCAAGCAGGTGGTGTCATTAATGCCAACGGCGCCTTCCCGCTGCAGTTCAACAGCGGAACCGTAACTAATCTCGGCCTCGCGGAAGCAACTGCTGGCGGTACCTTGCAGGTGTACGTCACCGTCGTCAATAAGGGCGGAACCCTGCTTGCCACCGGCAGTACCTCCGCGGTCCAATTTGACGGCGGCTCGGACATTCAGGGTGGCACTATCAGCTCCGCGTCCGGCGCCTACCTCGGCTGCATGAACACAACCACCCTCGACGGTTCCACCGCACAAGGCGCGGTCACCATCACCGGCACGTATACCGTTTCTAATGGTGAGGAAACCGTCCTTCTTGGCACTATCAACAATACCGGCCTCATTTCCGTATTGTCCGACAATGCCAACACCTTCCTGACCTTCAACGCCGCCGTAACTCTGACCGGCAACGGCACGATTACCATGAGCCAGGCCATCAGCAACGGCCAGCCTATATTGCGAAACATCGGTAACGGTGCGGTGACCAACGTCAATAATCTGATTCAAGGCTCTGGGCAGCTTGGCAATAATGGCCTGGTCGTTATCAATGGTCCTGCCGGAACGATCAGTGCCAACGGCGCGTACCCGCTCAACCTCACCAGCGCAACCTTCACCAATCAAGGCTTGTTCGTGGATGACGGGCCCTCGAATCCAGGCGTCGTAACCACCACGGGTTACACCCAGGCATCGACCGGTCGTTTCGAAGTCGCTATTGGCGGCCTCGGTGGTCCTGCTGCTGGCAGTCAATACTCGCAGCTGCAAAACACCGGCACCGCAACTCTCGCCGGCGAACTCGATGTCGTGCTTATCGATGGCTTCGTCCCCTCCGTCGGCAACTCCTTCACCATCATTACTTCCGGCTCCATCGTTGGACAGTTCACTACTATCAACTCCAGCGCGCTTCCCATCGGCATGGTCTGGAGCGCCACCTACAACGCTACTTCCGTGGTACTCACCGCCTCGGCGTCTACCGGCGGATCTTCCACGCTGACCATCACCGGTCTGGGCACGGGAACCGGAACGATTACGGATGACTTGGGCCTGATCAACTGCACCAGCACCGCCGGAACGCTCTCGGGTACCTGCTCGGCAAGCTACACCGTCGGATCCGTCGCCAATCTAACCGCCACTCCTGCTTCTGGTTCGACTTTCAGCGGTTGGAGTGCGTGCTCCGGAACAAGTGAATGCAGCGTCCCACTGAATAGCAATCAAACCGTGTCCGCTACTTTCGTACCCGCCGGAACCACGTCGTTCACTCTCACTGTTTCCTTGATTGGTACTGGCAACGGCACGGTCACCGATACCTCTGAACAGATCAGTTGCACCGACACCGCCGGCGTAATTTCCGGCTCCTGCTCCGGTTCTTATGCCCCCGGAACGGTTGTGAACTTGACCGCTACTCCCGCGCAGCCCGCTACATTTGGCGGTTGGAGCGGTCCATGCACCGGAACGGGTACTTGCAGCGTCACTCTAAGTACTTCTCAAACCGTAACTGCTTCCTTCGTGCCACCGCCGCAGATCATTACTCTGCCTTTCCCCGTTGGCACCAACGTAACCGAGATGGCTACCTACGATTGCCCGTCGAATCCCAATCCCACTCCCACTAATCCTTGTCTTGATCCCAACGCGCACGCTCTCTCTCTTAACGTCGGCCAGGTCACTACGCCCTTCACCCTGACCGTGCAGGTCAACGAAGTGCCCCCCAACGTCGCCGACGGCGTATGCCCCGCGGGAGACACTCCCACTCAGGATTTCGACTGCCGCTTCAAATCCTTCTTCACCTACCAGACTCTGCCGAATGGCAACACCATCGTTCCTCTTTGCTATCCCTACGCCAACGGCAACTGTGTGCACTACACCGTCTACTACCAGACGCCTGGAACCGAACCGGACCCGTCGTGGTACACCGGACCCGTCAATTGGGAAGTTACCTTCAACAACGACACTTTCGTGCCGCCCGCTCCGTACGCCGGCAGCACCCCGCGTCTGTACGACGACCCGGATGGCTATGTCCTTCCCAATTCGCCCTACGGCACCAATTGCAGCACGGCGATGGAAATTGGCAATCCCGGCACAGCCACCAGCCCGGCCATCTACTGCCAGTTCGTCTTCGACATCACCACTTTCTATGATCCGAACAAGAAGGTCGACGCAGGCATCGGCGGCAAAACCAAAGTCTTTAACGACGTGGTCGTCGCCATCCCCCCTGCCACCGCCGGATTCGTCACCGTCACCAGCACTCCGGATGCAGCCACCGTCACCGCCGGAAGCCCCATCGGCTTCACCATCAGCATCGTTAACAGCTCCGCTGCTACGGCCAACAACGCAACTTTGACTGATCCTCTTCCCTCGGGAACCGGAGTGAACTGGAGCATCTCCCCGGCTTACTCCGGCCCGGGAACCTGCTCCATCACCGGCGCCGTCGGCGCTCAGGTACTGAGTTGCTCGTTCGGCAATGTCGCGACCAGCGCCTCTTTCAGCATCCACATCGTGAGTCCGTCTTCATCCGTCGGTGCCATCACCAACGCTGCGACCGTCACGTCCACCGACCAACAAGTCCTCTCCATCGCCAGCATCACTGTTCAGGGCGTCACTGCGGCCTTCAGCGGTCTGACCCCGTCTCAATCCATCCCCGCTGGTACCAGCGCCATCGCCCTGGGCGGAATCATCGGTACCGGCAACTCCTTCCCGACTCCCGGCGAATCCGTATCCGTCACCATCGATGGAATCACGCAAGGCGCCAATATCGGCAAGAATGGCGTCTTCTCGCTCTCGTTCCCGACCGCCGCGATTCCGTCGTCAGCCACCGCATACCCAATCACCTATAGCTTCCCCGGTGATTCCACCTTTGGCCCCGCGACCGACAATTCCACCGCGCTCACCGTAACCCCTGTCACCGCGAATTTCACGCTTACCGTCACCTTGATCGGCACTGGCAACGGTTCCGTTTTTGACAGCACGCAACAGATCAGTTGCACCGATACTGCGGGCGTAACTTCCGGCTCGTGCTCCGGCACCTATCCGGCGGGAACCTTAGTGACTCTGACCGAGTCTCCCGTACAACCCTCCACTTTTGGCGGGTATTCAGGCGCCTGCACCGGAACGCAGGGTTGCAGCGTAACCATGAACTCTTCGCAATCCGTGACGGCTTCCTTCATACCTCCGCCGCAGACCATCAATCTGTCTTTCCCCGTTGGCACCAACGTAACGGAGATGGCCACCTACGATTGCCCATCGAATCCCAATCCCACGCCTACTAATCCTTGTCTCGACCCCAATGCTCACGCGCTTTCACTTAACGTCGGTCAGGTGACTACCCCGTTCACCCTGACTGTGCTCGCCAGTGAAGTACCGCCCAGCGTGGCAAACGGAGACTGCCCGTCTGGCGATACTCCCACTCAGGATTTCGACTGCCGCTTCAAATCCTTCTTCACCTACCAGACTCTGCCGAATGGCGACGCCATCGTTCCGCTTTGCTATCCCTACGCCAACGGCAACTGTGTGCACTACACCGTCTACTACCAGACGCCTGGAACCGAACCAAATCCGTCGTGGTACACCGGCCCCGTAAATTGGGAAGTCACCTTCAACAACGACACCTTCGTGCCGCCCGCTCCTTATGCTGGCAGCACCCCACGCTTGTACGACGACCCGGATGGCTACGTCCTTCCCAATTCGCCCTACGGCACCAATTGCAGCACACCTATGCTGATCGGCAATCCCGGCACACCCACCAGCCCGGCTATCTACTGCCAGTTCGTCTTCGACATCACCACCTTCTATGATCCGAACAAGAAAGTAGACGCGGGCATCGGCGGCAAAACCAAAGTCTTTAACGACGTGGTCGTCGCCATTCCGCCTGCCACCGCTGGATTCGTCACCGTCACCAGCACTCCCGATGCAGCCACGGTCACTGCCGGAAGTCCCATCGGCTTCACCATCAGCATCGTCAACAGCTCCGCGGCTACCGCCACCAACGCGACGCTCAGCGATCCGCTGCCGTCTGGCACGAATATTAATTGGTCGATCAGCCCGGCTTACTCTGGCCCAGGAACTTGCTCCATCACCGGAGCCGTCGGCGCTCAGGTATTGAATTGCTCCTTCGGCAATGTCGCTGCTAGCGCTTCCTTCAGCCTCCACGCTCTGAGCGCTTCGTCCTCGGCGGGCAATTTCATCAATCAAAGCACCGTAACCGCTACGAACCAGCAAGTCCTATCCATCGCCAATATCATCGTGCAGAGTTTGCCGACCCCGGTCTTCACCGGCCTGACGCCCTCGCAATCCATCGTTGCGGGAACCTCGTCGATCACTCTGTACGGAACCCTAGCCAGCGGCTCCATCTTCCCGGCCACTGGCGAAAAAGTCACCATAACCATCAACGCTGTTACCCAGCAGGCCAGCATCACAACGAACGGAGCGTTCACCACCTCGTTCCCGACGGCCACCATCCCGGCGTCCGCCACTCCCTACGTCATCACCTACTCCTACAGTGGAGACGCCAAGCTAGGCCCTGCTTCGAACACCAGCACCACGCTCACCGTAACCGCCGCGAATCAGACCATCACCTTCGGCACACTTCCGGCCAGCGCAGCGTATGACACCACCTTCCCCGTGAGTGCCAAAGCCAGCTCCGGCTTGCCCGTAACCATCATGGCCTCCGGCGCCTGTTCTCTCAGTGGAAGCACCGTCACCATGACCAGCGGCACCGGTACTTGCACCTTGATGGCGTCGCAGTCCGGCAACGGCCAATACAACCCCGTTTCACTAACGAAAACCGTCGCCGCGACCAAAGCCAACAGCTCCACCGCCATCACCGCCAATTCGCCCAACCCATCTACCGTTTCTCAGCCGGTAACCGTTAGCTTCACCGTCACAGGCGTCACCAAGCCTACCGGCTCCGTAAAAGTCACCGCCTCCACTGGCGAAACGTGTACGGGCACGTTAACCGCTGGTGCGGGCAGCTGCGCATTGATCTTCACCACCACCGGGCCGCGCACCATCACCGCGTCCTACGGCGGCGATTCCAACTTCAACCCCAGCAACTCCAACCCCGTCAACCAGACGGTTAATTCATCGTCCTCCTCGACCCTGACCATTTCTCCCACGAGCATCGACTTCGGTCAGGTGCCCGTCGGATCCGTCGCTGCCAAACTCATCACTCTGACCAACAGCGGAACAACCTCGATCAAGATCTCCAGCATCGCCATTGGCCGCACCGGCACGGATCTCGATGATTTCTTCGCCCTGCCTCTCTGCCCATCCTCACTGGCTCCCGGGAAGAGCTGCACCGTCTTCCTCTCCTTCCTCGGCGACAATGATCAGCTTGGCGTCACCAACGCCTCATTGGTTATTACCGACAGCGCCGCAGGTAGCCCCCAGACCGTTCCCTTGAAAGCCACTACCATCAATCCGAAAGCTTCGCTGAATCCCACGAAACTTTCTTTCAGTCCGCAAAAGGTGGGAACAACCAGTGCGATCAAGAGCGTCACGCTCACTAGCACCGGTACCACCCCTCTTATCCTGAACAGCATTACCAGCAGCGGAGACTTTTCCATCGCCGGCACCACCACCTGCATCGCCGGACTGTCTCTCGCTCCGACAAAAACTTGCAGAATCGACGTAACGTTCTCGCCCAAAACCAAAGGCCAGCGCAACGGAGAAATCACCGTAAAAGACAACACCGCGCAAGGTCAGCAACAAGTATCTTTGTCCGGCCAAGGCGATTAAACGCGAGCTTACCGTCTATTGAATGAACGCGAGGCGTTGTTTTCCCAACGCCTAGGTTGTTGGTTTGCTATTCAGAAAGGCGAGAACTTGAGCTCGCGTTAGCATGTCTTCTAAGCGAAACTGGCTTAGCCCCTGAACCACTAGGCGCGCCCCAGACGCCGTGGTTGCATCAGGGATTAACTGTTCCCTCTTATTGCCCCTTCACACTAAAAATCGGCGCCAGATCCGCTCTCTTACTCACTCGATCCGTCTGCGCTTCTTTCTGCACTTCCTCAGCCGCCCGCCGCGCTTCTTCATAATGACTCGCCGCAGCGCTGCCTTTTCCAGAAAGCTCCATCGCTCGCCCCAGCTCATACTGGCTTGACGCGCGCAGCACACGAAATCCCAGTTTTTCGCTTCGCAACGTCGCCGTATTCAATTCTCGCTCCGCCCCGACATAATCTTTCATCCCCACCAGCGCTTCTCCGCGTAGCACCAGGCATTGCGTCGATAAATATTTCAGCCCCAGCGAATCTGCCTGTTCGCCCAGCGTCTTCAAAGACGCCGCAGCCGCGGCGAACTTTCCTTCTGCCACCCCAAGCTTGGCCATATTTACTTTCGTCAAAAGGATCAGGTTCTCGTCGGTCGTCTTCGCCGCAGTCTTGAGCGCATCCGCGTATGCCGTCGAAGCCGCCTTCAAATCGCCGCGGTACATTGCGTTGTCGCCCTGATAGCTAAGCGTCGTCGCCACTTGCGGCTGGCTCTTGTTCTCTGTGGCCGACGTCATCGCCTCCGATAATTTTGCTGCCGCCTCGTCGCCACGGCCTGCCTGCGCCAGCGCTTGCCCCCCGGCAATCAACACTTCCGTGGCCCAGAATCCCTTTTCTTTGGCTTCGCGCAGCCCCTTGAGCGCGTCGTCCTGCGCGCTGATCGCCGCGCCAAACCTTCCTTGGTAGCTGAACAGCACGCCCAGTCCCGACGACTCGATGGCCGCGCCGCGTTTGTCTCCTAGCGTGCGCCGGATCTCTAGCGCCTTCAGGTATTGCTCCTGCGCCTGATCGAATTGCCCCGTGCGCATCGAAGTTTCCGCCAGGTTGTGCAACGTATCGGCAATATCGGAAGGCACCTTCAGCTTTTCGCGCATCACCAGCGCTTTTTCAAAATAAGTGCGCGCGTTGTCAAAATCTCCCTTTGCTAGATACGTGTTCCCGATTTGGTTGACCACCTGGCCCTGCTGCGATTCGTTATGAACTTCCATCTGGAGCTGCAGCGATTCCTTGAACAAGCGCAGCGCATCATCATATTTTCCGCGCTCCACGTAAAAATCGCCCAGATCGCTCAGCACGTCGGCGGTGCCCTGTTTGTCGCCAATCTCCCGGCGCAACGCCAGCGCCTGGTTGTAATTTTTTAGCGCCTTATCCACCTGCCCCAAGCCGTCCTGAATCGAGCCCATCATCTCTTCGCTGTCGGCAATTCCTTTTTTCATGCCCAGGCGCGTCTTGATTTCTAGCGATTCCTGCAAATTCTTCAGCGCATCCTCGGGGCGGCCCAGCGACGAGTACGCTACCCCCATGGCCTGCAGCACTTCCGCTCGCCCGGCATCATCTTGCAGTTCGATCGACATGGCTTGCGCGCGAGTTAGAAATTCCAAGCCCCTCTGTGTGTTGCCGCTTTCGATCTGCACCCGCCCCAGCGCCAGCAGTCCTTCGATGCGATTCGGGTCGAGCTTCACCACTTTCGTAAAACACTCCGTGGCCTTGTCGTAAGCGCCCGCGCTTTCATATGCGGTGCCAAGATCAAAAAGATAATCCGTATTGTCCGACGCCACTCCCACCAGGTTTTGATACGCCTCAATTGCCTTTGGATAATCCTTTAAAATGCGATCGCGATTTGCCTGGATCAGGTATTTTTCCTGCGCCGGCAACGCCCCGCTCAGCGAAATCGCTTTTTGTGCCGCCTGTTCCGCTTCATCGTCCTGCCCCAGTTCGCTGAAAGATTGCGCCAGCTTGGAATACGCCAGCGCAAACTGACCGTCCTGCTCGATCGCGCCCTGGAAATTCTTCACCGCATCCGCGAAGCTTCCTCCGCGAAGCTGCTGCAACCCCAGGTCGTAATCGCGCAATGCTGAAATCGATGTCGTGGAAGGCTTGAACGCATGTTCCTGAAGCTCTTTCTGTAGGCTCTTCGAAACCGAAAGTTGTTCGCGAATCTGCGCCGCCAACCTGTCCACTGCGGGCAATAGTTCCTTTTCGCTGGCGGCATCCTCTTTCACCGTAGCGCTGTGCCCGCGCTTCAAATCCTGAATCGTCGCATCGATGCGAATGTGGTCTCCGAATTGTGCGTATTGTCCCCACACCACCGTATCCACGTTGCTCTGATTCGCGATTCGCCCGACGGTGCCCTGATCCAGGCTCGACTGCGGCGTGATCCTCAAATCTTTCAGCACTTGGCCGACGCGGTCCGTGGAAACCATGCGCACGCTGGCCGATTGCCCCACATCCGTGCTGAGCATTTCCGCCATGCTCGATCCCAGCCAGTCCAGCTTTGCATCCGAGGAAGCATTGTGAAACGGCAGAATCGCCAGAGAATTCAGTGGTACTGCAGATCCCGATGCTGTCCCCCCGGTGAAAAGATACTTCTTCGCCAGCAAACCGCCCCCCAGCGCCAGAAAGACTAACGCCGCAGCTCCTACCATCATCGGCGTTCGCGATCGTGGCGGAACCACCACCACAGTTTTTTCCGGCTCAGCCTGCACCGGCACATCGATGCGCTTCGTCGAACCACCCCGCCACGCATCTATGTCCTGCTGAATTTCCAGTGCGCTTTGATAGCGCATCGCCGGATCAAGCTGCAGACACTTCGTCGTAATGTCGCTGAGTACCGGTGGCACCGTCGGGTCCACTTCGATCGGACGCTTCGAAGCTTCACGCGTGCGCTTGAACATTGCGCCCTGCACCGTGTCCGCTTTGTATGGCAGTTGCCCCACCAGCAGTTGGAAAAGAATAATTCCCAACGCAAAAAGATCCGAGCGCGCATCTACATGTTCGCCCATCACTTGTTCCGGCGACATGTAATCCGGAGTCCCGATCAGCGCGCCCGTATTGGTCATTCCCGCGCCATGCTCCATCGTGCGCGCGATGCCGAAATCCATCACGATCACGCGTCCGCTCTTGTCCACCATGATGTTTTGCGGTTTCAGGTCCCGGTGTACCACCCCTTCCGAATGCGCTGCATCCAGCGCCGTGCAAACTTGATAGATAATGTCCGCGCTTTTCTCCGCGTTCAGCTTTTCCTTCGCCAGGGAGCCCAAATCCTGTCCCTCGATGTACTCCATGGTGATGAATTTGACGCCGTCAACCTCGCCTAAATCGAAAATGCGAATTACGTTCTTGTGCGTGATTTTTCGCGCCAGAATCAGCTCTTGCTTGAAACGCCTGAGCACTTCTTCATGCAAGGCGAATTCCGGTCGAATTACCTTCAGCGCCACAAAGCGGTCCAGTTCCAGGTCCCGCGCCTTATAGACCGAGCCCATCCCTCCTTCGCCCAGCATCTGCACGATTTCGTAGCGCGACCCCAGGCGAGTCCCCATCGGGATTCGCCCGCCGCGAAACGCAACCGGACTCGGCTGTGACAGCGGTTTGGACCATCCCTGCCCGCCGGACAGATCGGTCATGTTTGCGCGATCGGGCTCCTCCACCACACTGGTAGAGCCGCCGGCATTCTCGCCGCTGAGAAACGTTACGTCGCTGATAGGGAATGGCGTCAGGCAGGCCGAACACTGCGAAGCCGAAGAAGTATTGCTAGCGTGACAATTCGGGCACTCTATGCTGTCCGGCGCCATAGCTGGTTTTGTGTTTCAGGGTTCTTGCAGTGCCTAAATAAAGCCGCGGAAGCCGCAATTTTACATCATGCTGCCACGCCGGAACGAGCAAATACCGCCGAAGTTGCGCCAAAGTTGCGCCCAATTGCTAAGTTATGGTCATTCGGCGGCAAGCTTGACCGCCATGTAACCCACCACCATGAGCTATTCGCGCACCTCCTACACTATCCTTTCGTTTAGCTGCTTTTAGTTTCGTTTACTTCTCTTTACGGGTACAATGGCGCGGTCTTCTCGGGGGGCATCTGTGAAAGTTAAATCGTTCGCCATCTGTCTATCCTTGCTAATTGCCGGCATCGCTGCCGTCGCCATGAGCCAGGACATCGTCTACAAGGAAGACCCCGACGCTGCCAAACGCATGACCCTCCTGCTCAAAGATTTCGACCCGCATCCCATGGTCCATCTCGCCGTTCATGAAGTTCCTCGCGCGCGCTTCCCCGTCATCGACATGCACAATCACGTCAACGACGCGCAGGGAATTAATGGCGACAAAGTTCCGCCTGCCGATGTCGTCAAAGCCATGGATCAGGCCAATGTCAAAACCATCGTCATTCTCACCGGGTTGTGGGGCGACAAATTACAAGGCGTCCTCGACACCATGGTCAAACCTTATCCGGGACGCTTCATGGTTTTTACCCAGATGGATTGGAGCAAGATCGATGATCCCGATTTCAGCGCGGCGATGGTCCGCCAACTGGATGATGCCGTCCGGCGCGGCGCGCGAGGGCTAAAACTATTGAAAGATTTAGGGCTGAGCGTTCGCGACAAGAACGGCAATCTCGTTGCCATCGACGATGAGCGGCTCGATCCCGTCTGGGAAGAGTGCGGAAAGCTCGGAATTCCCGTAGCTATCCATTCCACCGATCCCGAAGCTTTTTTCACCCCTACAGACAATCACAACGAGCGTTATGAAGAACTGATGCACAATCCCACCTGGAGTTTTTACGGTCCCAAGTTTCCCACCAAACAAAAACTACTCGACGAGCAGCATCACGTTTTCGCCAAACACCCCCACACCACCTTCGTCGCCTTGCATGTCGCCAACTGGCCGGAAAATCTGGATGCCGTTTCCGAATGGCTTAGAAAATATCCCAACATGCTCGTGGAGTTTGGCGCGCGCGAAGCCGAACTTGGCCGCCAGCCCCGCCGCGCTCGTCAATTCTTCCTCGATTTTCAGGACCGCATCATGTTTGGCACCGACAGCGAACCGGATCCCAAAATGTACGCCAATTATTTCCGCTGGCTGGAAACCGCTGACGAGTATTTTGATTACTGGGGCTACCCTGGACAGGGCCGCTGGGAAATCTATGGGATGGAATTACCGGACGCCGTTCTGGAAAGGGTCTACCACAAAAACGCCGAGCGCCTTTTCGCGCAGTTCAAAGGCAACGCCAGGGCGGGGAACTGACCAATGCTCTCTCTTGACTATTCGCAAAAATTCTTCGCAAATGCTCGCCACGCTTGCTCGTTCATCGCTTTGATTGTCGCGGGTTTTATGTTCTCGCAAAGTTCAGGATGCAAAAGCAACGCACCGCCGCAATCCCAGGCTAATCCTATGCCTCAGACCTCTGCCATCGTCGTCCGCGCCGATCCGGATGGAATCCACGTACGCACGTCTTCAGCCGAATTTGTACTCAATGCCTCGGGCTACTTGAACAGCAGCCTCGACGTCGACGGCCGCGCCGTAACACTCGACGAGCCTCAGAAAGAATCCGGCCTGCTTGTAACCGCGGATCACCACAACGCTGACGATGTCGTTTTCGATTTGCAGCACGCTCGCATTTCCGATGCACAAGGAAAGCTCGGCCGCCTCGGAAAGCACATAGAAGTTTCCGGCGAGAATAAAACCCCCAATCTTTCAGAAACTCTGACGCTTGAGGTGTATGACGACTTCCCTTCCCTGGCCCTGCTCTCTGCCTCATTCAAAAACGAAGGCACCAAAGACGTTTCGCTCGAAAATGTCCTCCTCCAGCGTCACCGCTTGAACGCCTCGCAGGTTGACGCCTCAGCTGCGCCGCACCAGATGTGGTCGTTTTTTGGCTCCAGCATAAAATGGGGCAAAGACGACGTCCTGCCCATCCCCGCCAAGTTCGAGCAACAGAATCTCTTCGGCGCGCCGGTGGATACCAAGGACGATCTCGGCCGTGTCGGTGGCGGTATTCCCGTCGTCGCCTTCTGGACACGCACCATAGGCGAAGCCATCGGTCACATCGAAACTCTCCCTCTAGTCATGTCCATACCCGTGAACACCACCAAAGATGGACGCGTTGACGCAGCCGTGAATTTCCCCGCCAATACCGTGCTGAAGCCCGGCAACACCTACGCGACTCCACGCACATTTCTGGCCGTCTACAAAGGCGACTACTACGAGCCGCTGAACATGTGGTCCAACGCTGTCGAACGCGAAGGCCTGACACGCCCCACCAACAACAACGAAAACTACGCGGTGAGCTGGTGCGGTTGGGGCTACGAATCCGACGTAACGCCCAAGCAAATGCTTGCCACCGTGCCCAAGCTCAAAGAGCTCGGCATTCACTGGGCCACTCTCGACGATCGCTGGTTCAACGACTACGGCGATTGGCAACCCCGCGCCGACACCTTCGGCGGAAATTCCATCCGTCAAATGGTCGACGATTTTCATGCACAAAATATAAAAGTTCAGTTGTGGTGGCTCCCTTTAGCCGTCGAAGACGGACACTTCAGCTATGGTGGCCACAAATACGTAGTCTCTGACGTCGTCAAGCAGCATCCCGATTGGCTCATCCTCGACAAAAATGGTAAGCCCGCGCGCATGACCCGCAATCTCGCGACGCTTTGCCCCGCAGTTCCCGAAGTGCAGGCGTACTACAAACAACTCACCGAACGCTTTATCCACGACTGGGATTTCGACGGCCACAAACTCGACAACATTTACGCCACGCCGCCGTGCTACAACCCTGCTCACCATCACAAATCGCCGATGGATTCCGTTTACGCCATGGGTGACGTCTACAAGATAATTTTCGACACCACTCGCGCGCTCAAAGCCGACAGCGTCACCCAAAGTTGCCCGTGCGGCACGCCTCCCAGCCTCGCTTGGTTCCGCTACATGGATCAGGCCGTCACCGCCGACCCCGTCGGCTCCGTGCAGGTGCGTCGCCGCATGAAGATGTATAAAGCCTTGCTCGGTCCTCGCGCCGCCGTTTACGGCGATCACGTAGAGCTCACCCAGATTTCCGGTGTAGGCGACAACGAACAGGATGTTGGTAGCGACTTCGCCTCCACGCTTGGTACCGGCGGCGTGCTCGGCACAAAATTCACCTGGCCCGACTACGGTCCAAAGTTGAAAAATGTTTTTCTGAATCCAGAAAAAGAACCGCACTGGAAAAAGTGGATCAGTTTATACAACGAGAAGATGCTTTCGAAGGGAAATTTCCTGGACTTATACGTCTACGGCTACGATCTGCCTGAGGGCTATGCCATCGAAAAAGACGGAAACATGTTTTACGCTTTCTACGTCGCCAACAAAGCGGACAAAAGCGGCAAGCCTGGCAACATCCCAGAGGAATGGAAAGGCCAGGTCGAGCTGCGCGGCCTCCAGCCAAAAGCCTACAAAGTCGTGGACTACGTAAACAACAAAGACTACGGCACCGTAACCGGCCCCACTGCCAAAATAAACGCCGACTTCACCGGCAGCTTGCTGCTCCAGGCAACACCGCAGGCAGGCGCCTCCGTGTCGGGTAAATAATTTTTATCTTTCAAGTCGGCGAGCGCGTGCTTGCGCGAACATCCGCCAAACCTAACCCTGCGTCGCCCGCCCTTGCTCGCCCAAAAACGCTTCGCGATGCGCCTTGTCGCGAAACGCCTCCGTCCCTCCCGCGCGCGTCACCGACAGCGCCCCTGCGATATTTCCAAACTTGAGACACTCCTCAATTTTTGCGCCGCGAATAAACTGGTGAATAAATCCAGCGTCAAAACTGTCGCCCGCGCCAACAGCATCGACAAACTCTCCGCGCTTCGCCACTGCGGAAAAACAATCTCCGCCTCTTCGCGCCACCGCCCCTCGTGAACCGCGCTTGATCACCACCAACTCCACCATTCCCGACAAGGCCTCCAGCGCGTCTTCCACGTCCTGCTTGCCTGCTATCTTGCACGCCTCATGTTCATTGGGAAGCAGCACATCTACATACTTCAGAACCGCCAACAGTTCGTCGCTCCACTCGTCTTCAGGATCGTCGTTCGTATCCAACGACGTCGTCATCCCCGCCGATTTGGCGCGTCGAAACAGCTCGGCCATCTTCGGCCGCAACGCCCGCTGCAAAAAATAAGACGACAAATGAAAATGCTTCGCCCTGCAAACGTAGTCTAGATCCAGGTCCTTGAAACGCATCTCCGACATCGTCCCTGGATACGTCAAAATGTACCGCTGCGCCCCCGTCGGCAGAATCACCGTCAGGCCGGTCTGCTGTCCCGAAAAACACCGCACGCTGGAAAGATCGACCCCGCTCTCTCCCAGCCGCTCCAAGCAATTTTTCCCGAACGAGTCGCTTCCAATCGCGGAACTAAACCCCACGCTATTCCCGAGTAGCGCCAGGTTGTGCGCAAAAATCGCCGACGAACTACCCAGCGTAACCTTCAAACCCTCCGCCAGGTGTTCACGGTCAAGTTGCAATTGAGCGGGTAGTCCCGACAAAATAATGTCGAGATTCAATTCACCGACCACCGAAACATCAAATTTGCGCAACGGCATGCCCGCCGCCATCTAATCCAGCAACACAACGCGACTCAAGTGTCTCGGAGCATCCGGATTCAGCCCCTTCTTCAGCCCCGTATAGCATCCCAACAGTTGCCCCGGCACCACCGACGCAGCCAACGTCGCCATCTCCGGCAAATCCAGATTTAATTCCAGCACCACATCGCTCGACGCCGTAATCGCTTTGTTGGCGCGATTACAAACCGCGATCACCACACCACCCAGCTCCTTCATTTCCGCTAGCACTTCGCATTCCGCTTCCTTTCCGTTCTCACTGATAAAAAAAGTCAGGCACGTCTCCGGACCCACAATCGCTTTAGGCCCGTGCCGAAACTCCAGCGTGTGATACGCCTGACTGTACGAGCACGACATCTCCGTAATCTTCAATGACGCTTCATGAGCAATCCCTAGAAATGGCCCCTGCCCCAGAAAAACATAATCTTCAAAGATTCGCTCTTCCGTAAACCTGTCCATCTTCTCGCTAAACGCCAACAGCGATTTCTCAAAGCTGCTGGAAATCTTCTCCAGCGACGCAACCAACGCCGCATCGTTGCCCTTCCGCCCCGCCAGGTACTGCAATACCAGCAGCATCGACGTGAACGAACGCGTCATCACCGTGCTTTTCTCATCCGCCGACGAAATCTGGATCGTTAGTTCGCTGGCCGCTTCAAGTGGCGAGTTCGTAGAGCATGTCAGGCCGATCGTAGCGATGCCGTACTCTTTTCTCAGCAGTGTAGCCGCACGAACGGCTTCTGACGTGCTCCCAGATCGTGAAATCACCACCGCCTGCACTTCCGAGCCTCGGCGCAAATTAAGATCGGAAAACAACAAAATCTCTGAGGCCGGAAGAGCCCGCGCGAATTGCCCGGTGAGTATCGTCCAGGAAGCCGCCGCCGATTCGGCAAGATAAAAGCTCGTACCGCATCCCACAAACAACCATTCCGTCCGTGTAGCAGTCTGGCTCAGAATCTTTTCCAGCACCGAACTTGACTTGAAATGCAGCAGCGAATCCTTCCAGGCCTGCGGTTGAGACAAAATCTCTTGCAGCGTCGCCGAATCTTGAGCCCTGCTCCTGGTTTCCATGCCTCTCCGTATCCTCGCGTAAATCGAATGGCGCGCCCGTTCCGGTCCTGCTCCGCCGTTACACCAGCGTTACTTCAATATTTGCCTCACGCAAACTCTTCAAATGTGCTTTCCCAATTTTTTTGTCGGTAATCGTTTCATGCACCGCCGAAGTCGGCATGATCAGCGCCAGGCTGCGCCGCCCAAACTTACTGGAATCGCAAACCACGATGGTGCGCCGCGCCGTTTTGGCCATCACCCGGTTCACGCGCGCCTCCAGTTGATTGGGAGTAGTCAACCCATATTGCGTATCGAAGCCGTCCACCGCCAGGAACAGCATATCCGCGGAAAGCTGCCGCAAAGATTCTTCCGCCAGCGGTCCGACCAGCGAAAAAGAATTCTTGCGCAGCGTCCCTCCGGTAAGAATCACTTCTACTGACGTGCCCGCTAGCTCCTCCGCGATGTTCGTCCCGTTCGTAATCACTGTCAGGCTGCGAAATTGTTTGCACGCGCGCGCGATCGCTGTGGTGGTTGTTCCCGAATCCAGAATAATGACCTGGCCCTCTTGAATCATCCGCGCCGCCGCCGACGCGATGCGCAATTTGTCGTGCCGGTGCAGCCGCTCCTTTTCCTCCAGCGTGCGGTCCTGCAAAGCGCCGGTGCGAAGCGGCAGCGCTCCTCCATGGGTGCGTTCCAATTGCCCCTGGTGGTGCAGGAACTCCAGGTCTTTGCGAATAGTAATCAGCGAAGTTTTGAATCGATCCGACAAATCGCGAACGAGCACCCGCCCATCACTCTGCAGCAGTTCCAGAATTCCGCGTCTGCGTTCTTCATTCAGCATCGCTTGCGTCTCTCGCGTGTCCTCTCAGCGCAACTCGTCTGCATTAAATATCCGCCGCGAAACCACTACGCCAATTTCTCAATCCGCACCTGGCCCTCAAACTCGACTACGTCTTCCATGCGCACCCGCGCTGGCGCATCCGCAACGCAGTTTGCTGCTCCGCAGGCTGCCGCTAATCGCAAAGTTTTTTCCATTTCGAACCTCTCGCTCAGCCCGTACGCCAACGCCGCCATCGTCGCATCTCCTGCGCCGACGCTGGACCTCGCCGCAACGCTGGCGGGCTTCACGTAATAACCCTCCTGCCCCATTCCTGGCTGAAAAACGAAACCCTCGCTGCCCATGCTTACAACCACACTCTGCGCTCCCATTTCACAAAGCCGTTGCGCCGCATTTTTCGCCGCTATGCAATCTACAATTTCTTTGCCCAGCAGCCACTCCGTTTCATCACGGTTCGGCTTGATCAAATCGGGCTTCGCACTCAATGCTATGCGCATCGGCTCTCCGCCGGTGTCCACAAACATTTTGTGCCCGTAACTATGCGCCGATTCGGTCAACCGCTGGTAAACAGCGGCATCCGCGTCTCTTGGCAAACTGCCTGACGCAATCACCGTCCCGCCCTTTTTCCCTTCAGCAAGTAATTTTTCAAACGCTCTAAAAAATAGCTCCCAATCTGTTTCCTCGATCTCCGTGCCCGGCTCCAGAATCTCCGTAACGCCGCCATCGTCATCAATAATTTCCAGGTTCACGCGCGTATCCTGGCAGACCATCACCGGCTCAGTTCGAATTCCGATCCCTCGCAGTCCGCTGAGTAACTGCTGCCCCATACTTCCACCTGCAAACCCCAGCCAAATGGGGTCCGCGCCCAATGCCCCTAACACCATGGCAACATGCGCCGCTTTACCTCCCGGCTCTGCTCGCACCTCGCTGACTCGGTTCACGCCTCCGGTAATCAATCGCGGCACCCGCATCCGCTTGTCGATCGCCGGATTCAGGCTCACACACCAGAACGGCCCTGAGGCGCTGTTCGGCATTTCTAACTGGAGACCGTCGAATCAGTCGTCTTCTCGCAAAATCGAAACCACGGTGTTGCCGCGCTCAAAAGAGAATTTACACGCTGAATGTTTTTCACGCCCTCATCTGCGAGCCATTCTTCCAAAGCGCTAAGTCCGCTCTTCGCGAACACCGTCACACCATCTTTCCAGGTGGCCCGTCCGCACAACACACCTGAAAATCCTGCCCCAGCCTCAGCCGCCAACTCTAATGCGTGGCTGAAAACTTCATTACTCACGCCTTCCGACAAATAAATGAACGGTCGGCCAGCCGCCGCGGCTGCTCGGCGAAAACAAATTTTGGCTTCTTCGCGTGTATAGATCGCGTTCGTTTCACCACGCTCTTTGTCTCCAACGAAGGCCATATTCACCGGAGCTCCCACCTTCAAAACATCCACTCTGTATTGGTCCTTGGAAAATTCTTCGATCCCGCGCGTCACAATCTCCGGCTTAAGTGCCGCAAACTCACGGCTTTTTTCATCGATGTCGTCATGATAGGCGACCACTTCCAGAAAATAGGCTACGTCAGCCGCCGCGCATTCTTCACCAATGTGTTTGACCCACTCCTGTTTCTCGCGATTTATATTTGCCGCGCTGAACGGCGAATAATACAGCAGCGTTTTTATCCCATCGGCGCCCGCCGCAACCAGCTTTTGCGCGGACCAATCCTTTAAGATTCGCGGAAGTCTGCCCGCGACAGACTTGTCGTAGCCACTTTGCTCGTAGGCCAGCAGCAGGCCGGCGCCTTTCGCGCGCTGCCTCGCCGCTCCGAGACCAATTTCCGGATCCAGCAAAATCGCGCTCGCGTATGGAGTCAAAACGCGGCTCACCGCCTCCTTGAATTGTTCCAGCTGTTCGGTCGGCACTTGTTCGCCTTCCACTCCCGTCGCCGCCGAGAAGAGTTTTCGCAAAGCGCTGCGCTGATCGATAGCCAGGGCCGCGATCACACCACGATTGTCGGAAACCGCTTCAAGCCCCCTCCGTTTACCAGCCGAAATCTGCATTCCTTTTTCCCTGAACAAGCCCTTTTCACTAATTCCCGCTCAATGCGTCACGTCCGCGTCCTCGATCCACGCAACTGCGCCTCGTTCGAGCGGTGGAACCGTAAAAACCAGCCGGTCTCCCACATGCTGCCCACGCACCGTTTGCACTTCGCCTAAGAAAGGCAGAACACGCAATGTCCTTTCCTTTCCCTCCGGCACCGATATCTTTACGTTTCGTTGCACACTGGGAACGGCAATCTTCCGCGGCACCAGCCCCGTAAAGTTCGCCAAAAAAACATGTGGTCTTCCATCCACCGAGGCTATGTTGGCCACCACCGTTGGAGCCGCTTCAACGATTAATTCAGGCTTGCTGTCCACGCTGGCGAGAAATTCCTCCGCGTTTGTTGTACTAGTCGCCGCAAAATCCTTCAGCGCTTCATCAAAATACGCTTTTCCCGGACATTCTTGGAACCGCCTCAATCCGCTCGCCACATCCAGACCGGTCGCATCTTTTCCGGTAACTACCAGCCTTCCCCCTCCAGTCACATATGCCTTCAACGCCGATTTTTCTTCCTGACCTAGAACGCTCACATCGGGCAGCACCAGCACCGCCCCGCGAAATTCACCCAAAGTCCGGGGCGTGACCACCTGAAATTCCCGATGCTTTTGCAATAGCATCAACAATGTGCCGCGGTACGACGGCAGAAAATTTGCCCCGTCATAATCCCGGCTCTTCGCTGAGAAATACACTCCCACCGGGTGCATCGGAACGCGTGGCAAATAAAGTATCTTTTCATTCCGTGCGATCCACTGAAAAATCTCTTTGCGAGTAGCGATATCGTTTGATCCGGCCATCGAATGGTCCGGTGCATCCCACGTATTGACACCCGCCATGACCTGCGACATCGCCAGATTTTTCATGGCGTCCTTCGGTGCCACACCTTCATCGCCGTCCCACGAATAATTCAGCAACAACGTAGCCTTGTTCCCCGCGAAAGCTCGAAATGACAGCATCCCCGCCTGGTACAAAAACCAATCCAGTTGCGAACGCGACGATGCCATGTGATCGCCGCTGCCAAATTCATACTCGTGCGCGATCGCGTCCGCGACTCCATACATCTCGTACACATCCGCGCCCACGCGCACCGCCTCTTCCTCGATCCCCGGATAAATTTCCGGAATTGTCTTGATCGCCGGATTCACGCTGCGCGCCGTTTTCCCGATTTCATCCACAAAATCCGTGAGTGTCGCGATCCGAAAATCGATCCACTTGCGAAAATTCTCGTCCGCGAAATCTCCCAGCTTCAAATCGTGCCGGGCATCCAGCCCGGTGCTGCGCCGGAACGCATCCACGGTGTACTGGTCGAAACTGGCCCACGTATCTTCCCATCCCTCGAAGTGCGTCATCCAATACGGAATATCCACATAAATCCCATCGATTCCCGTCGCCGCAATCTGCCGCACCCGCTCCATGTACGTTTTTCGCCACTCCGGCGCGTAAGGACTGATCCACACATCCTCGTCTCCCGGACTGATCCAGAATGCTGCCCCGGAGGTGAACGTCGCCGGCTCACCCGAAAGTTTTCGCTGTAGCCAGTCCGGATGGTCCTTTGCGACGCTGTGCTCCACTTTGTCGGCGTGCGCTGTAATGCATTCCGTCCCCGCGATGTATACAAAACTTTTGTTCCCCGCTTTGTGCGCCGCTTCCGCAACCGCGCGAATCGCTTTCAGTTTTTCAGCAGGATCCAGAAAGCTCTCATAGCGCCCCGGAATATCGTTATCCACCTCAATCCCGAAAACTCCGCTGGCCTGCGCGTCGCGTACGATGGCCTCCGCATTGTCCGATCGCAGCCCGTACGCGCCCACGCGCGTGAAATTCAGCCAGTCGTGCTCCGGGCTATTCGCCTTGGCCACGGCGCACACTGCCGCGCAATACAATGCCGCTATCGTCAGGGTTTTCATCGCTAGGCTGCTCTAGAATTCGAATCTCAGGCCGAATTGCGTGTGCCGTGGCGTGTTCGCCGAAGAAGTCACCGTCCCAAACGAACCCGGATTAGTAGGATCCGTGGACACCGCCGTGTTCGGAGGTGCGAAGCGCACCGTGTTCGTGAAGTTAAAGAACTCGCCGCGTACTTGCAGCTTCATTCCTTCGCGGATCGCGAATTCTTTGCTGAAGGAAACATCGGCATTGCGAATCCCGTCCGTACGCAGCGTGGATATGTAGCGTGGCGCGTCTCCCGGCACCTCATCGCCGGGATAGCCGAAACACGCTGCGTTGAATACCGACCCATTCCCCGTGCCGTTTAACCCATTCGCAGCCGCCTGGTGATAACTGATCCCGCTGGAAAGTTGGTTGCACAAAATGTTTGGTCTCTGGTTTCCATCCGTAAACAATCCATCCGCGGTTCCCACCGTTGAAAACGCCAAGGGCTGCCCGCTCTGCCGCGTAATCACCATCGATGCACCCCAACCGCCGATCACCCCGCTTAAAATCGGATTCATGTCCCGGCCAATCCATCGGCCGCGCCCCACCGGTATCTCCAGAACCGAAGCGAGCACAAACCGGTGCGGCGCATCATTCGCGCTGATGCCGTGCTCCTGGTTCAAACGGTCTAACTGCTGCACATTTCCCGCGTTCAAAGTTCCCACGAACGCATTGAACCCCGCCGAAGCATCGTCCGTAGACTTGGAAAATGTGTAGTTTCCCTCGAAGCTCACGTAGTGGCCGGCCCTCTTCTGAAAGCGGACTTGCATCGAGTTGTAAAACGAGTTGGCACCCAGATTTGGCAGGCCCGTGAAACTCCCTGGAAATTGCGGATATGGCCGCAGCAGGTCGACCAGCGGGATCTGCGGTTGTACGTATGCCGAGGATGGCTGGTTGAAAATCGGTGCCGGCTGCCCCGGTACCTGCACAAACAAATATTGAAACGGATTATTCACCAGTTGATTCAGATAAGCCGTAACGCAGCCGTCCTGATCGCAATTGGGATCCAGCGCGTGCTGTTGCGCTGAGATTTGCGCCCGGAGGTCCGAAGAAAGGAAATTCTGATTACGCGTGGTCGTAATGTTATCTCCACCCCATGGCAAGTGATTGCTGCGATTGGCAGAGTAATCGATGCCCACCGTGATATCCGCGGGCAACAAGCGCTGAATCCCGATATTCCATTGATAAATATTTGCGTTGCGCGCTTCTTCTGTGCCCAGATTGTTGGCATTCGAGAATCCCCAATTCGGATTCTGCCCATAGGCCGTACCTTCCGGCTCTGGCAGACCGTTCGGAAACGGATTCTGCAACGTCGCATATTGCGTATTGAAGCCGTCCTGCGTAAAGAAAATATTGCCCGAGCTGCTGAATGCCGTGCCCGTATATTGAAAGTTGGTCGCCGGATTCAACCCGTAATAAATTCCCGCGCCTCCGCGAAAAACTGTCTTGGGATTGAATGCATACGCGAATCCCAGTCTTGGCGCCACATTTCTCCAGTCAATCGGCAAATGGCGTCCGAATCCATCCTGTCCTGGAAAAATGGTCGTTCCTTTGAGCTCCGTTGGCGACTGCCCGGGCAACAGGGAAATAGCGACTCCCGTGTCCCCGTTGAAATCGCTGTACTGCTGGTGGTTGAATCGCTCCGTATAAGGAACGCTCCACTCATAGCGCAGCCCTAGATTCAACGTCAGTTTCGAGCTCACCTTGAAATCATCTTGCAGATAGAACCCCGTCTCCCACGATTTGTCCGCCACCGTCGGCTGGATATTGATGAAACTCGACGGATCTCCATACCCGATCAACAGAGCCGCAAACGAATTTCCCGAAGACGTGTCCGTCGGCGAAACCGCCGTAATATTCTGCGGGAAATAAAAATATCCCGTCGGATAATTGGGCTGACCAAAATTATTGAAGAACTGCCGTTGCTCAAATCCGCCGGTAAAATTGTGCTTTCCGCGCACCCACGATATCGACGATGAGTACGAATACAGGCTGTGCGCAAACGACGTGTCCGAGCAGCACTGGTTGAAAAGCGAAAGCTGATTCATCGTCCCGCTGGTATCCATTTGTATCGTCGGCATGCGGTCCAGCCCATTGGCCTGCGCCAGTATCGACGGCAAGCCCACCGAACTTAGCGTTGGCCCTACGGAGTTGCCCGGCGACGACACTCGATCGATCGCAAACCTGCTGGTCCACAGCGTTGATGGCGTCAACGCATAATCCAGTTCCAGTCCCGCATTGCTGACCACCGTAGTGCCCGCCAGCCCATCATTAATCGTGTTTCCTTGCGCGTCGGTTCCGTCCGCCAGGATAAATGGCGTCGAAAAATCCGAATACAAATGGCTGTAGCGCGCCGACAAATGCACTTTATCGTTAAAGTGCTGGTCCACTTTGATGTCGTACTGGTAGCCGCTGCTTGACGCAATCGTCGATGTCCGGAAGTTCACGTTTGGATCGCCCGTGACATTTGGCATCGGATATAAATTCAGTATTTTTTGCCCGATCGGATTGATCTGGCTCTTGGGGATCACGTTGGGCACTCCCGCCAGCGAGTTGCCCGCCGCGTCAACACTGGAAGCGTCCCCGACGAACTGCGCCCGTTGCGCGCACGTCCCCGTCGAAGGATCAAGCATCAGGCACGCCGACGGATTGTAAATGGACGTGGAGTCCGCGGAAAAATTTCCCAACCGTTCGTCCGCCGTGGGCACATTGCCGGAAATATTCACCGCGTCCTGTACTCGGACTTTCTCCACATCTACAAAGAAGAAAGTCTTTTCTTTGCGGATTGGCCCGCCCAGAGAAAATCCGTACTGGTCACGCAGGTGATTGGGCTTCGCGACTCCCTCGGCGTTATTAAAAAAGTCGTTCGCGTCCAGCGCCGACCGCTGCCCAAACCACCAACCGCTGCCATGAAATTTGTTTCCGCCTTCTTTCAAAACCAGGTTAACCACCGTGCCGCCATTGTTTCCGTACTCCGCCGAAAAACTGTTATTCGCAACTTTGAATTCCTGCACGATTTCCACCGACGGCTGGTAATACACGTTGGTATTTCCGCCCTCGCCCTGTTCCGGCGCGCTGGTCAACGCGCCATCCAGGCGCACTTCTGCCGTCGCATTGCGCTGCCCATTGGAAACAAAGTTCGTTCCGGCCGGGTAGGAGTCTTGAATTCCCGAGCCCGCCGCTTCCGTCACGCCCCCGGCAAGAAACACCAAGCCGAAAAAGCTACGATCCGGCAAAGGAATATCTCGCACGTATTCATTCGTCACATCTGTTCCCAGTGTCGCGTTTCCTGTATCCAAGAGCGGCGCCTGCTCCGTCACCGTCACGCTGGTCGACACTGAACCGGGAGCCAGCGTGAAATTCAGATTCGCTTCCTGGCTCACCGCTAGCACAATATCCTTTCTTTCTACCGGCGCGAGATTCTGCGCCTCCACCAGCAGCGTGTACGTCCCCGGCCGCAATCCCGTCAACACGTACACTCCCTTCGTGTCCGTCGTCACCGTGGTCTTTACGTTGGTGGTGACGTCCGTAAGCGTGACCTTCGCCCCGGCAATGACCGCTTCCGACGAGTCCGTCACTTCACCCGACAATTTTCCCGTGTACGTGGACTGCCCGTGCAGGGACACGCAGAGCCACAAGCTCATCAACACCCACGCAGCCGCCCGCAAATGAAAAACGCTGCTCGCCCCGTGTCTCATAGAGACCCACCCCGGTTCGCTGGATTTTTAGCCGACTTTCGACTTCTTTCGATTGGTTACTTTTACTTCCTATTTGGAGCGATGTCAAGAACTAGCGAAATCTTCCCGAATCTCGACACCACGCCCTTCCCGGCCACGCGTTCCTAAAAAAAGGGGTAGTACGAAACTAGAGGATGAATTCCGTTCTTGAGTGGTCCATTTTTCGCGCCCCGCGCGAAATGCTGGGATTCCAGCCTGCCGCCGCAGTGCGCCTCAATCGTAGGAAGTGATCGCTACTCCGGGATCGTCGTACACATCAAAAATGTTCAGGATACGCACCAATTTAAACGTCTGAATCACCATTTTGGCCGGATTAAGCAGTTTAATCGACCCGCCCTTTTGCTTCGCAGCCGTCAGAAATCTCACTAACAACCCGATCCCGCTGGAATCCACCATGGGAACCTCTTGCATATCCAAAATGAACCGTGAATCGCCCGCGGCCAGCAAATCCGTAAAAGTTGCAGCCAGCTTATCCGCGGGCTCGCCCAGCACCAGCTTCCCTCGCAGCTTGATCACTTTCACTTGCGCCTGCGTCCGTACTTCGATGTCCAATCTCTGCCTCTTTCCGGGACACTGTGCGGCCTTCTAACCCACAAAAAGGCCGCGTTGACACTGTGGAAATCGTCTGTTAGAGTCCCGCACAACTTAGAAGAACCGTAGCGAATTTGCAAGAGAAGAAGGCTCCGGCTCGGGTCCCAGCTTGCGGCACTTCTCCAGCCGCTACGAAGGGCCAGGGCACTGGTTTGAATATCGACCTAGCAGATTTTTCGGCGCGACTCCTAGCGGACCAGGAAGTTAATCCGCGAGCCCGCACCGCCGCGCGAATCATCTCCCAATTGATCTCCGGTTCAGCCGTCAACGTCTACCTGATCGGCTCTCAGTATGGCGACGAGGTGTGGCTTGTTCGAGCCTCGGTAGGCGATGTCTCTGTCCACACTGCCCCTGTCCCCATCGATTCCGGCACTCTGGGAGAACTCGCCGCTTCGAAAACCCCCATTATCTTGGATGGCCAGGACCTCACCCGCGAAACCTACGCGCACCTCGATACTCGCAAAACGGTCGTATCCGTAGCATATCTTCCCCTGGTCAAAGACAAAGCTCTTACCGGCGCCGTCGAAATTCTCAGTTTCGAAAATCAAATCGACGAAGAAACCCTCGAAGCTCTGATCCCCCTAGCCAGAATCACTGCCGCCGCCCTTGCAGGCGCCACAACCTACGAAGCCGAACGAAATGAATCGCTCATTTCGCTGACCCGTCTCTCCCAACTCTACGACATCGAAAAAGTTTTCTCGTCTACTCTCGAAATGGACGAATTGCTCGCACTTATCGGCAGCAAGCTCCGCGAAGTCATGGAATGCCAGGCCGTTAATATCTGGCTGCTGCAACCCGACGAAACCGTCAAACTTTCCCATCAGGCCGGTTCCGACCCAACCAGTCCGGCGGAAAGTTCGCTTGGCCCGGGTGTAGGCCTGGCCGGCACCGTCTCCGACACCGGCGAAGGAATTCTGATCGCCGAGCCCGATGACGAAAGGCTCCTGGCCCGCAACGAAGCCGTGGAAGAAGGTCGCGCCTCCTCCCTCGTGGTCGTGCCCATCCTCGATAAAGGCGCTTTGGTCGGTGTCATCGAAGCCATAAATAAAATGGACGGCACCCCGTTTGACGAAGACGATTTGTTCGTCCTCAACAGCATGGCCGAGACCGCCTCCACGGCTCTGCATAACGCCAGCCTGCTTATGGCCGAGCGTAAAGTTGAAATTCTCGAAACGCTCGTCACCGTCAGCCACGAGATTACTTCCACCTTGAATCTCGAGCGCATGTTGCAAACCATCGTCAATGCTCCGCAAGCCGTGATTCCCTACGAGCGTGCCGCCATCGCGCTCGAAACCCGCGGCCGCTTCAAGCTCAGCGCCGTCACCGGCCTGACCCAGGTCAATGCCGACGCTCCCGACATCGCTCCACTCAACGACATCCTTCAGTGGGCCGCGCTTTCCGAGGAAATTATTCATGTCCGCCAGGTCGGCGACGAAGTTGACGCGGAGCGCGAAGAAACCCGCGCAAAATTCGAGCGCTACTTCGCTGAGACCGGCCGCCGCGCTTTCTACTCCATGCCCCTCAGCGACGACACCGGCCGCGTCGGTGTTCTGGGCCTCGAGAGCAATGACCCCGACTTTCTTTCTCCCGCGCATATCGAAATCCTGCAGGTTCTGGCTGGCCAGGCCACCGTCGCCTTGCGCAACGCGCAAATGTACAAGGAAGTCCCTTTTATCTCCATCCTCGAACCCGTCCTGGAACGCAAACGCAAATTTATGGCCATGGAGAAAAGACGGCGCACTCTGATTCTCACCGCCGTGGCCGCCGCGGTAATCTTCCTGGCAATTTTCCCCTTGCCGCTGCGTGTCGATGGTGATGCCATCGTCGCGCCCGCTCATCGCGCTCAAGTGCAACCGGAAATCGAAGGCGTGGTTGGAAAAGTTTACGTCCATGAGGGCGAACCCGTCTCTCGTGGCCAGGTCCTTGCCGACATGGAAGCATGGGATTACCGTTCCGCTCTCGCGGAAGCCGAATCCAAATATCAGACAGCCATTTTGCAAGTGAACCATTCCCTCGCTGGCAATGACACCGGTGAAGCCGGCGTGCAGCGCGTCCAGGCCGACTATTGGAAGAGCGAAGTGGACCGCGCGAAAGAGTTGCTCGATCGCACCCAGCTCCGCGCCCCCATCGACGGCGTCGTATCCACGCCGCACATTGAAAATGCCGCAGGCCGCAGACTCCAGCATGGCGACACCTTCGCTGAAATTATGGATAACTCGCAGGCCATCGTGGATGTGGCCGTCGACGATGTCGATGCCGGGCTCGTTCGGCCAGGACTAAACGCGGTAATGAAATTAAACAGCTATGCCACCAGAACGTTTCGCGGAAAAGTCGCGGTGGTCAGCCCCAAAGCCGAAATGGAGCATGACGAGCGCGTCTTCTTCGCCCGCGTAGCCCTGCCAAATCCAACGGGCGCCCTCCGTACCGGAATGGAAGGTCGCGGAAAAGTAACCGTCGGCTGGTATCCCGCAGGATACGTTTTGTTTCGCAAGCCGGTGTTGTGGGCTTACTCGCGCTTGTGGTCTTGGTTCGGGTGGTAGTCATGAACGGGAGAAGACACACAATGCGAATCGCCTGGGCGGCTCCCTTCTTGGCTGGCCTCATAGCACTCACCGGCTGCGGTGGCGGTGAGAAGGACGAAACTATCGCGGCCACCACCCCCGCTCGCACTTCCACAACCCCCGCTGCCGCGCCCGCTAACTCTGCTCCGGCGGCGCAACCGGCAGCCGTAGAAAACGAAAATTTCGTAAACGTATCGGGGCCGCTCATCGTGGAACATCAGGTCGACGTCACCGCACAAAAAGAAGGCACGCTGGCAAAAATCACAACCGAGGCTGGCGCTCGCGTCAAGGCTGGGACTTTGCTCGCGCAACTCGATGATCGCCAGATCGTCGCCAATCTCGAGGCTGGCCGCGCTAAATCTCGAAGTATCGAAAACGATCTGCGAAACTGGCAGGCCGAAGTGCAGGTCGTCAAGGCCGACCTGGTACGCGCGCAACGGCTGTACGACGACGGCTTGATTCCCCAGGACCAGTTACAGCACGCACAATTCAAAGTCGAATCGGAGCAATGGGATATCAAGCGCGTCAGCGAAATGCTCAATACCGCTCGCCAGGAAGAGCGCTCTCTCGAACTGGAGCTCGAAAAAACACGCATCACCGCGCCCTTCGACTGCCTGGTCGCGCGTCGCTATGCGCGTGAAGGCCAGAGCGTAAACCGCGGCGACAAACTTTTCTGGGTAACCGCCGAATCTCCGCTGCTCCTCAGGTTCACGCTGCCTGAAAAATTCCTCGGCCACATCAAAACCGGCCAGCAACTTGAGCTCACCTCTCCCGACGCTCCTAAAGAACAGCACTCCGCAAAAATAAAAGAAGTCAGTTCCGTGATTGATCCTTCCAGCGGAACATTCGACGTGCTCGCTGAAGTCTCCGGAGCACGCGGCTCCCTGCGCCCCGGCATGACCGCCACCGCCCGCCTGCAAATCCCCCAATGAACATCACCGAAGCCTTAAACGTCGCCCTTCCCGAAATTCCCGCTCGCACCGTCGCGCAACGTTACCCTCGCATTGATCCGGGCGCCACCTTCCAGGAACACCTGGAAGACGGTCAAAAAGTCGTTCGCGTGTATCTTCCCAGCGAAAAAATTATGTTTCGCTTTCCCATCGCCAATTGGCCGCTGATTCAGCTATTCGACGGCAAGCGATCCTATGAAGAGATTGCCGCCATCCATTCGGCGCAAAGTGGCGCCGAATACAGCGCCGAGGAAGTGCATCAGTACGCCGATGAATTGGAATCCGAAAATTTCTGGTATCGCACGCCGCAGGAAAAAAATATCCTCGAGCTGCAAAAGGGCAGCGAAGAGCGTCAGAAGAAGTTAAAGGCCAAAAGCCGCTATGGCGATATTTCTCTCATTCTCTTTCCCGCTTTTAATCCAGACCGCTTCTTGACTTGGTTTTATAACCGCACCAGCTACTTCTACACTGCGTGGTTTACCACGCTCACTCTCCTGGTTTTTGCTTTCATGACTTGGGTAACTGTCACCCACTGGAGCGAAATCGGCAGCGACACGTTTGAATTTTATAATTTTTCCCATAAGACCTGGGGCGACCTCGCGCTCTTCTATTTTCTTGCCATCGTCATTCTTGCCTGCCATGAATTTGGCCACGCTCACGCCTGCAAACACTATGGCGGACGTGTTCCGGCTATGGGTTTTGCTTTGATCTACCTTACGCCGGCCTTTTATACCGACACCACCGAAGGGCACGTCAAAGCCTCGCGGTATCAGCGTCTGATTATTTCCGTAGCTGGCGTCTGGGCCGAGTTGATGATTTGCGCCATTGCCACTCCCATCTGGTGGGGCACTCCTCCCGATACGCCACTTCACATTGCCGCCTATGACGTCATCTTGATAACCGGCATATCCTCCGCGCTTATCAATTGGAATCCCTTGATGAAGCTGGACGGCTACCATATGCTTTGCGAGATCATCGGCATCTCCGACCTCAAAGAAGCCTCCACCGCTTACGTTGCCTCCTGGGTAAAAAAACACATCTGGCGTCTCCCCGTGGAAGTTCCCTACGTCCCCAAAAAGCGCCGTCCCGCCTACGTAGCCTACGCGCTGCTGTCTGGGGCATACAGCTACTCGATCTTGTATCTCGTCGCCGGCTTTGTCGGAAACGTCTTTCGGAATTTCAATCCGGAGTGGTCCTTCATTCCGGAATTGCTCACTGCTGCTCTGATTTTTCGCTCCAGAATTCGAACCTTGGTGAACTTTATGAAATTCGTCTATCTCGATAAAAAAGATCGCGTGCGCGCCTGGTTCACTCCCCGGCGCATTCTCGCCGTCGCCGCCATTGCACTGGTGCTGCTGCTTCTCCCCTTGTGGCGTGAATCCGTCACTGGCCGGTTTCTTCTTGAGCCCGCCAACCGCGCCGTCGTTCGCGCGGTCACTCCCGGAACCATCACAGCGGTGTACGCCCACGAAGGTGCCAGCATTAATGCCGGAACCCCTTTGATGGAACTGCGCAATATTTCGTTGCAGTCCAAACTGGCCCTCAGCAAGGCCAGCTATCAGATGGCTGCTGAAAGAGCGAATTCCGCGGTCTTGCATTTCCAGAACGTCGGCGCTTTGCAACATCAGAGAGATCTTCTACAGGCGCAGAGCGCCGGGCTGACCGCACAGGCTGCCAAACTCGACCTCACCAGCCCCGTCGCCGGAACTGTAATTACTCCGAGGATCGAAGATCAATTGGGGAGTTATGTCACGGAAGGCACGGAATTGGCGGAGATTGCCGACCTCAGCTCCATGCGCGCTCGCATCTACGTATCTGAATACGAAATGTCCAAATTTCGGTTGGGTTCAAACGCCCGCATAGAGGTCGAGGGTGCCATGAGAAAGTGGAGCGCCAATGTCACCGGCATCTCCATGACTTCTTCTGAAATTAATCCCGTGCTCGCGGATCGCGCCCAATACAAAGGTTTGAATCCGCCGATGTTTTACGTCGTCGATTTGCGTATTAAAAATGACGACGGGCGCCTAAAGCCGGGAATGGCGGGCCTGGCCAGGTTGTACGGGCGTCGTGTAAGCGCTGCGGAATATTTTTGGATGGCTGTCAGCAATTTCTTTGGCCGCAAAGTCTGGTAGCACGAAGCAGTTCTGAAAAGAAAAAAAAGAGAGGCTGCCCTGGTTGGGATGGCAGCCTCTCTTGATCAAAAATTTACTTGTAAGTCCGAAGTTAACTGGAGAACTTGCTGCCCAGGTTGGATTTGCCACCCAGGTTCGACTTGCCACCCAAATTCGACTTGCCACCCAAATTGCTCTTGCCACCGAGGTTGCTCTTGCCTCCCAGGTTCGACTTTCCGCCCAAATTGCTCTTCCCACCGAGGTTGCTCTTGCCGCCCAGGTTCGAGTGGCTGCCCAGATCGGACCGCTTGCCCATATTGATGGTCGTCTCAGCCTTAGAGGCTTCGCCTTCCGTGGCCGTCGCGACATTAGCCTTCTTGGTGGTCTTCAAAGCGCTGATCAATGATTTCTTTTCGATAGACATTCTGGGCTCCTTAATCTCTTTTGGACTTCGTCTTTTAACTTCCGTCTGACGCCATACCTTAATGCAGCTTGCATGCCAAAACTCGTCGGTCTAGCTATAAAATCCGGTTGTTTAGACTCAACGACTTGCGCCTGCGCCGGGCCGCGACAGAGTCCGCCACTTCGGTGAAAAACTAGCCGACGGTTAAATTTTAACCTCTATCAGGTTAATTTTTAACCATCCTGAAGCTTCAGCTTCCGGCACAAATACTTCATTCGTTGGGGATCGACCCGCAAAAGCGCCGCCGCCGCTGACTTTTTCCCGCCGCTGCGCCGCAACGCCGCTTTCAGATACGCCACCTCAATACGCTCCATTTCAGCGTCAAAATCCACACCCTGTTCAGGAATCAGTATGGCCTCCTGGCTCGCCGTGCTGGCATAGAGCAGCGCCTGCGGCAGGTGTTCCGCAGTAATTGTCGAGCTGTTGTTCATGATCACTAACCGCTGGATCACATTTTCCAGTTCGCGCACATTTCCCGGCCAGGGATAATCCTCCAGGATGCCGATGACGTCGTGCTGCATGCTCTTTAGTGGCTTCTTCGCTGCCGCGCAAAACACGCGCAGAAAATGATCTACCAGCAGCGGCAAATCTCCTTCGCGGTCGCGCAGCGGAGGAACAAAAATCGGAACGACGTTGATGCGGTAATACAAGTCTTCGCGAAAGCGCCCCTGGCGCACAATTTCTTCCAGGTCATCGTTGGTTGCGCAGATCAACCGAAAATCGATTTTTCGCGTTGACCGGGCGCCCAGGCGCTGCACGCTGTGCTCCTGCAAAGCGCGCAAAAGTTTGCTCTGCAAATTTGGCGTCAGCGTCGTGATTTCATCCAGAAACAGCGTCCCGGTATGCGCGGTTTCGATCAGCCCCGGCTTGGCGGAATCTGCGCCGGTAAATGCACCTTTTTCATACCCGAATAGTTCCGATTCCATCAGCGTATCCGGCAACGCCGAACAATTCAGGCATACGAAAGGTTTGTCCGCACGGCTGCCGCTTTGCACGATGGCCTGGGCGATTAATTCTTTTCCCGTGCCGCTCTCCCCGCGCAGCACCACCGTGGTGTTACTGTCCGCTACTGCCTGGATGGTCTGATACAACTTCTGCATCGCGTTGCTGCCGCCGATCATATTGCAGAACGCCGAGCGGCTTTCCACTTGTTCCACCAGCCGCCGTCCCTCCAGTTCCAGCGCGCGTTTTTCTACCGCGCGCGTCAGAACCAGCGAAAGCTCGGCGGGATTAGCAGGTGAAAGAAAAAATTCGTCGGCGCCCGCGCGGCTGGCCATCACCGGAATGCTGCGTTGATTGGAACTGGATATCGCCACCAGCACGATATCTTCACGCAGCGCGCGAATTTCCTGCAGCACCTCGATGCCGTCCTTGGCGCCCGCGCCGATGCTGTCGAGATCAAAAATCATGGCCCGCAATTCCGAGTCATCTACAAAACTCTTGATCAGGTTTTCTTTTTCCGCTTTGACGACGCGAAACTCTTCATCCAGCGCATGCAGCACGTTGGAAAAGGCAGCCTCGTCCACGGTGACGACGGCGACCAGGAGTCGAGGCGCGCCAGCCGCCTCTTTTTCGGCATGAGAGGACATATTGCGGTACGTGGATTATAGGGGAGGAAAAGAAAGCCATTGAATAAAAATGCCGACCGGACCTATCTAAAAATGAGCAGTAATACTATAGCGGCCCACCCAATGAACCTTCCGGCTTGCTTGATTTTCATGCTATAGACTACATAATCGGCCATCAGTCCGGACTACCAAATATGGTTTGTCCACAATGCAATTACACCAACTCGGATGAGTCTGCCGCGTGCGTGAAATGCGCCACGCCTCTGCCCTCCGGCGACCATACCATCGCCCCTGACCATACGCTTGCGCCTGATCACACCCTGGCGCCCGATCACACGCTCGGCACCAGCGCACAAGGCTGGTCGATACCAGCACAAGACGGCATCGTCACCGCCGGCGCTCCCAAACCTCTCGGCCCCGGCACAGTGCTTGGTGAACGCTACGAAATTATCCGCCTGCTGGGGCAAGGCGGCATGGGTGCGGTTTATCACGCTCACGATCGCGAATTGGAACGCCAGGTTGCTCTCAAAGTCATTCGCAGCGACATGGCCGCGAATCCCGAAATTCTGAAACGCTTCAAGCAGGAATTGATCCTGGCGCGGCAGATCACCCACAAAAACGTCATTCGTATTTTCGATCTGGGCCAGGCCGACGGCATCAAGTTCATCACCATGGAGTACATCGAAGGTGAGGACTTGCAAAGCCTGCTGCGCCGCAAGAAAAAACTGGAACCCGCGGAAGCCGCCACCATCATGGCGCAGGTTTGCCGCGCGCTCGAAGCGGCCCACTCCGAAGGAGTCATTCATCGCGATTTAAAACCGCAAAACATCATGCTGGATAAAACCGGGCGCGTGTACGTGATGGATTTCGGCATCGCGCGTTCGCTGGTTACCAAAGGCATGACGCAAACCGGCGCTCTGATCGGCACGCCCGACTACATGTCGCCGGAACAAGCCAAAGGTCTCACCCTCGACGTACGCTCCGATCTTTTTACTGTCGGCATCATTTTTTATGAAGTACTCAGCGGCCAGTCTCCCTTTGAAGCCGACACCACCATGGGCAAGCTGTGGAAGCGCACCAGCGAACCGGCGCGCCCCATCAGCGAGCTGGACAAAACCATTCCGCAACCGCTGGTCAACATTGTGTCGCGCTGCCTTGAACTCGATCCCACCAAACGCTTTGCCAGCGCCCAGGAAATCGTGCACGAGATCGAATTGTGGCAGGGACCGGACGTCGCCACGCACGTGATCTACACCAGTCACGGGAAGCTGCCACCCTACGCAAAATGGGTCGGAGTTGGCATTTTTCTGGTCGCCATCGCCGCAGGCTTTGGTCTGCGCTCGAAATTTATTCCCAAGCCGGCGGCCACCGCGCACGCGCCGGTGAGCCTGCTGATCGCCGATTTCGACAACAAAACCGGCGACGCTGTTTTTGACGGCACGCTTGAACCCATGCTCGGCATCGCTCTGGAAGGTGCTCCGTTCATTTCTTCCTTTAACCGCGGGCAGGCCAAAAAAATTGCGCGCTTGCAGCCCGGCTCCACGCAAATGGACGGCAAGGCCGCGCAACTGGTGGCCGTGCGCGAAGGCGTCAACGTGGTGGTCACCGGTTCGATTGTGCAGGACCGCGGACATTACAAAGTTTCCGTCGAAGCGCTCGATCCCACCACCGGCAAGGTCATCGACAAAGCCGTGCGCGAAGCCGCTAACAAGCAAGACGTACTCGCGGCGGCAGGCCAGCTTGCCGAAACTCTTCGCAAAGGTCTGGGCGACACGGAACCGGAGTCAGTGCAAAAAGCCGCCGCGGAAACCTTCAGCGCCGGATCGCTGGAAGCGGCCCACGCGTACGCGGTGGCGCAAGATTTGCAAATGGCCGGGAAGTGGGATGACGCGCTGAAGTCCTACTCCAAGGCCGTGGAACTGGATCCGGATCTCGGCCGCGCCTACGCAGGGATGGCGGTGATGTCCGCCAATCTCGGCAAAAATGAAGATGCCGTGAAATATTACAAGCTGGCGCTGGCGCGCATCGATCGCATGACCGATCGCGAAAAATATCGCACGCGCAGCGGCTACTACCTGGTCACGCGAAACCAGGCCAAGGCCATCGAAGAATTATCCGCGCTGGTCAGCCAGTTTCCCGCCGACACCGCCGGACACGCCAACCTTGCGCTGGCATATTTTTATGCGCGGGACATGGGCAAAGCGCTGGCAGAACAGAAACGCGAGCTGGCGCTGACTCCGCACAGTATCCTGCAACAAAGCAATTTCGCGATGTACGCCTTGTACGCCGGCGATTTCGACACCGCGCTGAAGCAAGCGCAAAGCATCCTGCAGGAAAATCCAAATTTCGAAGAAGCGTTGCGCACTTCAGCGATCGCGCAACTGGCGCTGGGCCATAACGACGAGGCCAAAGCCGCGTATTTGAAATTGCAGGCAGTGGACGCGCGCGGTGCCTCCATCGCCGGGAACGGACTCGCCGATCTCGCGCTCTACGAAGGGCAACTCGCCGAAGCGACGGCGCTGCTGTCGAAAGATATTCCCACCGACATCGCAGCGAAAGACGCGGACTCCGCCGCAAACAAAATGGTGATGCTGGGGCTTACGGAAGCGTCGCTCGGAAAAATGCCCGACGCGCTCGCGCAAGCCACCAAGGCGACCTCGACCAGTAAAGACCCCGGCGTGCTTTATCGCGCCGCGCAAATTTATCTTGCGGCGGGCCAGGAAGCGAAAGCCTTGCAGGCAGTCGCTCCGCTTTCGCAGCACCTGGAGACCGAGCCGCAAATTTACGTCAAATTAATCGCGGGCGAAGCACAACTGAAAAAAGGGAACGCTCGCGACGCGCTCAACGCTTTTCAGGAAGCGCAAAAACTGGCGGATACCTGGCTCGGGCACTTCGACATGGGCCTCGCGTATCTGGCGGCTTCCACGTATCCCGAAGCTTCCTCGGAGTTCGATGTTTGCCTGAAGCGGCGCGGCGAAGCCACCTCTGTATTTCTCGACGACGTCCCGAGCTATCGCCTGCTTCCTCCGGTTTATTACTATCAAGGCCGGGCACGCGAAGGTTTGAACAGTCCCGGAGCGGCCGAATCTTACAAGACGTTCCTGGCACTCAAAGAAAAGGGTTCCGGGGATCCGCTAGTGGCCGATGCCACTAAGCGGCTGTCCGCCTCCAAGTAACCGCACTGATTTGAAGTCTCCTGCCAGCATTTTCGAAAATTGTCCTAGCGAAACTAAGAGTCCGCAATTCTCAGAAAGCGAACAACTTAAAAACTGCGCGCCACACCCCACGTTTTTTTGCAAAGAGTTCATAAAATGATGCTGGGTAAAGGCTTAGCCCGAAAAAGAGCGAAAAAAGAGTTCATAAGTTATTGAAAACAAAAGGGGCTATTTTGCACTAATGTACAAGAGTTCACATTTGTATGAAAAATAAAGGAGTACGTCCGATTTCGACGAAAATGACGCGCTGGCGAATCTCCGTGTGTGATGAAGCGTGCGATGCGATTGTGAACCCGGGTTAAGGCTGAAATCATACTGGTATTTTACTATACTTATACTATACCCACAAGGTACATGTGAGACGGCCGGGAGCCCGGCCAGGGTTTGGATTGAGGACCGACGGAATGGCGACCCCGAGCGCGAACCAGTTGAAGACAGACCGAACCTGCCGTGACAGCGGACGGCCTCAGGCGGACCGGTCGTACGGGGTTACGGCATATAGTTCTGAAGTCCCCGCCGGGTTACGGGCCAGGGTTATAAACTTCCGCAGGCACCGATCCGATTGAGCCGCTTTCAATTCCCCCGACGATCAGGACCTGGCCGCTGGGAAGGAGTGCGATTCCCGCCAAAGAGCGGCTGTAAGCCAGCAGGCCCTGGTCGCTGAATGTGGAGGCAGTGGGATCATAAATTTCGGCTTGATTGGTGCTGGCGTTTCCGAAGTTTGTCCATCCACCGGAGAAGAGCACTTTGCCATTCGACAGCAAAGCCGCGGAATGGAAGGAACGTCCGACATTCAACGGTCCGGTGGTAGCCGTGAAGGTTTGACTGGAGGGACTAAAGATTTCCGCGATGGCTGAACCGCCTCCGCCCGAGGCCTCTCCGCCCACAATCAAAACTGTGCTGTTGTTAAGCAGGGTAGCGGTATGCCCGACATGGCCAGCCGTCATCGTTCCAGCAGTGAGCGTGAAGGAACCGACCGAAGGATCGTAAAGTTCCGCAGTATTCAAACCCGGCGCGGTATCCGTGGCGCCATAGCCTCCGGCGATCAGCACCATGGGAGCTCCGCCGACACTGACCAGCGTGGCGGTGGCATTCGTCCGAGGCGAAGTCAGCAGGCCATCGTTGACCAAGAACCCGTTTCCGGGTTGGTAGAGTTCGGTTTCTTTGAGGTTTCCGGATGAATTCTGCCCACCCGCGATGAGCACGTTCCCACTGGGCAACAACGTGGCGGTGTGGGCAGCACGAGCAACGCCCATAGTGCTCATAGGGGGCGCAACCAAAGTGAACGTTCCGTTGGTGGGGCTGTAGATTTCCGCGGAAGACTCGTAGACGGTGCTTGGCGAAGTCGCAGAAATACCGCCGGTGATGAGTACGGTGCCGTCATTGAGCAGCGTGGCACGATGATTGGTTCGGGCAACCTGCATCGGACCTGTCAACGCAAAGGTTCCGTTCGTCGGATTATAAAGCTCCGCCGTTTTTACAATGGGAGCACCGGAGGTGGAGTCCTGTCCCCCGGTAATCAGCACCATGCCATTGGGCAATGCGATCGTCGCGCCGCCAGAATGGGCGGCGATGGGAGTAGCCGCGGTGCAGTAGCCGGTGACGTTGAAGGTGTTGGAAGTGACGCTGATGTTATTTGAAGATGTAACCGTCAGCGTGTAGCCATTGTCACCCGAGGTGTAGGTGCGCAAGCTGGAAAATGTGGCGGTGCCTGTGGCGTCGGTCACCGCGGTGGGCGGAGGGCTAACTTCCAACATGGCGGAGCTGCACGGCTTGGTGCCATAGCCGATGGTGAGAGTGGCATTGGCAACGGGCATGCTGCTCGCGTCGGTGGCAAGTACCTGGACCGACGGGGATGAGGTGCCATTCACCGGGCTATCGTCGATGGTCTGGGTCGGCTGACTCGTAAAGCTCAGATGTGCGATTACCTGGGCCGCCGGGGCTATGGTGATGGTGAATTGTTCATAGTAGACCTGCGGCGGATTGGAACTGTCGGACGCGGATACCGTGAACATATAGGTTGAAGCAGCCGTGGGGGTGCCGGTTACAGCTCCAGTCGAAATTACGTTCAGACCGGGTGGCAATGAGCCGTATGCAAACGAATAGGTGTACGGCGAAATGCCTCCACCGGAGGCGATGGGCGTCGAATAAGACGTTCCCACGGTGCCGGAAGGCAGGGTATTCGAGGTGTCTCCGTAGAAAAGAGGAACGATGCGAATAGATAAGGCCTGCGAGGTAGTGGAGGACGGCGGACCCGCGCTAACAGCCTGAATGGTGAAATTAAAGGTTTGCGGAGCGTCGGTAACGTTGCTGCTGGAGATCACGCCCGTAGCAGTGTTCAAGGACATGCTGGATGGCAGCGCGCCGGAAATTACAGAGAAGGTGGTAGCACCACCCGCACCGCCGGTAGTCAGCACCTGTTGGGAATAGCCGACGTTGGAGGTTCCAGGAGGCGCGCCATTCTGCGTGGGCGCATCGGGCAAGGTGGTGGTCGTAATCTGAATGGGAGCAGCGACGTTAAAGACCAACACGGCCGATGTGGATTGTGGCGGCACGCTGCTATCCGAAACCTGAACAGTGAGGTTGGTTGAACCTGCCGGCGGCACGGGACTGCCGCTGAGAACGCCGCTCTGGCTCAAGGACATGCCTTCCGGGAGATTCGGCGAACTCCAAGAAAGCGGGCCAACGCCGCCCTGCTCCTCGAGGAATTGGGTATAGGGTGAATTGGTGAGTGCGGTGGGAAGCGGACTGGGTGTGGTCACCTGTATTCCGCTGGAGGGATCCGGGAAATAGAGTTCAGAGAGCGCGAGGGAGCCGCCGCCGGTTCCGTAGCCTCCGGGAACCAGCACAGTTCCGTTATTCAACACCGTAAGCGGAAAGTACTCGCGGGCGGAAACCATGGGTGAAATGATGGTGAAGGTTCCAGCACTGGGATCATACAGTTGCGCCTGGCTGGTTTGTGGGTTGGGATTATTGAAGCCTCCGGCGACCAGGACTTTGCCGCTGGGCAACAGGGCAGCTGAGGAATTTATGGTGGGCGTCATGCTTCCCGTATAGGTGAACGCCCCGGTGCCCGGATTATAAATCTCGGCGCTACCTTCAAGAGTGTTGGAAGAATTGGTTCCGGCCGCAACCAGAACGGTTCCGTTCGGCAACAAGACGGCGATATCTTCCGCGCGCGCGGTATTCAAGGAGGCGGTGGCGGTAAAGGTGTTGGAGCTGGGGTCAAACAATTCTGCGACGCCGGTGGCCACGGAGATGAATCCTCCTCCGGATGGAATCCAGACAAAGCCGCCGGCAATCAGAACTTGGCCATTGGGGAGCAATGTGGCGGTGGGTTCGGCGTGAACCGCAGTCATATTTATAGGAGCGGAGAATTGTCCTGTAGACGCATGGTAAATCTCCGCGGTGTTCAGATAGGCATTCGCTTGCGCGGAGGATGCACCACCAGCGATGAGTACGTCGCCGTTTGGAAGCATGGTGGCGGTGTGATAGTAGCGCGCCACGGACATCGACGGGCCAAGAGTGAACATGGCTGTCGAAGGATTAAATAACTCGGTGGTGGCCGTGCCGTCATCGTTGTTATCGATGACCCCGCCGACGATCAATACGCTTCCGGCATTGGGCCCGGTGGTCAGAAGAGTGGCGGTGTAATTCGTTCGTCCAATGTGCAAACTTCCGGTGGTGTTGGCGAAGCCGCTGCCCGGGGTATAGATTTCGCCAGGAAGTACGTAGGCGTTGGAAACAGTGTTGTAGCCGCCGACCATCAGAACTTGCCCATTGGGGAACAGAACGCCGACCTGACCATCCAACGGGGCAGTTAGAGGAGTGGTGGCGCAGAAGCCGGGAACGTTGAAAGCATTGGAAGTGGCGGTGGCCGCAGGGGCGGTGGAAGTGGCCGTCAGTGTATAGCCTGGGCTACCGCGATCAACGAACGCCTGACTGAACGTAGCATTGCCGTTGTTGTCGGTTTGCACCGAAGTGGTGCCCGACAGAGTCGCGGAGCTGCAGGCCGCGTTGCCAAAACCAAGACTGACGGAGGCACCGACAACAGGCGCGCCGCCTTGCTGCAAGTTCACCACAAATTGCGGGATGTTTTGATTGGTGGTTTCGTTGCCCGGCTGACTTGTGAACATCATCACCGCAGGGGGAGGCGCGGCGGCATTGATAGTAACGGAGTAGGACTGGGTGGACGTCTGAGCCGGGTTGCCGCTATCGGTAACGGACTCGCTGAAGTTGTAGGTGCCCTGAGTGGTCGGAGTACCCGTCAAGGTATCGGAGGTGGTTCCGGTCGGCGGTTGAGTAATCGTTAGGCCGGGAGGAAAGTTCGCGGTGGTAAACGAAAAGGCAATGGGAGGCGTTCCGCCGCTGGTATTGATGGGAGCGGAGTAGGGCACGCCAACGGTGCCGTTAGGAAGCGTGGTGGTGGTGATCGCTAACGGTGCGATGACGTTGACGGACGGGTGCGTGACCGTGCTTTTCGCGGGCGAGCTGCTGTCCGTGATGGTCACGGTTAATGGGAACGATCCGGTCACGGTGGGCGTACCGGAAATTAGCCCATTGGTGCTGTTGAATTGAGTGCCTGCGGGAAGAGAACCGGGTCCACTCTGCAAAGACCAGGTTAGCGGACCCACCCCGCCCTGCTCCTGAAGGAACTGATAGTTCAGCTTGCTCTCGACGAGCGTGACAGTAGAGCCAGGCGTAGTCAGCGTGAGGGGCGCCAGCGTGGAGGTGCTGTAGAAGCGCTCCGCGCTTGACTGCGGACTGTTGCCGCCGAATCCTCCGGCGGTCAGCACGGTGCCATCGTTCAATATCGAAGCGGTACTCTCCCAGCGGTTTTGCGACATGCTGCCAGTGTTGGAGAACGTGCCGGCGACTGGGTTGTAAATTTCCGCGGTTATAAGTATGTCCGGGCTGACGGACACGTCGAAGCCTCCGGCAACCATAACGGTGCCGTCGGTCAAAAGCGTGGCGGTATGGTAACCGCGCGCATGATTGAGATTGCCGGTGTAGGAGAAGGTGCCGGCCACGGGATCGTATAGCTCCGCAGTGTTGATTCCGGTGGTGCTGGAAATGAGGCCACCGGCGATCAGAACTTTTCCGTTGCTCAAAAGTGTGGCGCTGGGGTTTTGCCGCGAGGTGTTGAGACTGCCGGTAACGGTAAAGGTTTGGGCGACGGGATCATAAATTTCGGCGCTGGCATCCTGGCCGGTGGCAATCAAGACCTTGCCGTTGGCGAGCAGGGTGCCGGTGTGATTAATACGGGCCTCATTCATAGGCCCGACGCTGGTGAATGTTTGCGACGAGGGGTTATAGATCTCCGCAGTGTTGAGCGTAGCGCTGTTGTAGAACCCACCGGCAATGAGCACCGTGCCATCGGCAAGCAACGTGGCGGTGTGCTGGCTGCGGGGCGAAACTGGATTATGGGTTGTGTTCGTAAATGTTCCGTTGGCAGGATTATAGATTTCCGCAGTGGCCACCCACCCAGCGGTATTCCGCCCACCTACGATCAATACGGTTCCGTTATTAAGCAGGGTGGCGGTGTGCGAATAGCGGGGGCTGAGCAAGCCGGTCGTGGCAGTGAACGCTCCGGTAGAGGGGTTGTACACATCGGCGTTATTGGTGGGCGCGGAGGCGGAATTTTGTCCTCCCGCGACGAGCGCGTTTCCGTTTTGCAATAGCGTGGAGGTCAGGAGGTCCCGCGCCACACTGAGGCTGCCGGTGGGGCAGAATCCGTTCACGGTAAACGCATTGGAAACGCCCTTGACGGTGGGCGCGCTGGCCACAAAAGCCTGCAGGGTGTAGCCGAGCTGTCCGCGGTCGATGCTCAGATCCGGGAAGGTAGCAACACCGGTGGGGCCAGTCGTTTGCGTGAGAGTGCCGCTCAGGACTGCCGCGGAACACGGCGGAGTGCCGTTGAAAGCCATGGTAACCATCACGTTGGGAACGACGGCGTGAGTGTTGTCGAATACCTGCACGGTTACGGGGCTGCCGGAAATAACCTGACCGCCGGTGGAATTTGCGGGCTGCGCGACAAACGTAACGCTGCCGATGTTGGGCCCGGCGGCAACCACGTTGATGCTGTACGGCTGCGTAGTTACCTGCGGTGGATTGGAGCTGTCCGTGGCTTTAACGGTGAAGTTCGCGAGGCCTGTTCCGGTGGGAATGCCGGTGATCGCTCCGTCGTTAAAGTTCAGCCCGGCGGGAACTGAGCCGCTGGCCAAGGTCAAGGTGACGGGCGCGAGTCCGCCGGTGGGCACGATGGTGTTGCTGTAGGAGGTGCCCTGGGTCGCTCCCGGCAAAGCTCCGCCAGCCAATACCAGCGGCGCTACCACGTGAATGGTAAACGCCTGCGTGGTGGTGTGCTGCGGGAACTGCGTGCCGATGGCCGCGTCTTTAACTTGAATCGAAAATGTGTAGGTGCCAGTGACCGTGGGGGTTCCGGTGATCGTTCCGGTGGTGGGATTTAAGATCAGTCCGCCCGGCAAGGCGCCCGAGGAAACGCTGAAGGTGTGGGACGGCGAAGGGTTCCCACCCTGAACGCCGACGGTGGCGCTGTAGGCATGGGTAGAAACGTCGTCCGGCAATGCAGCGTTGGTGATGATCAGCGGCGGAACGGTGACCGGCGGAAGCGTGGTGGTTCCTGGATTCGATAAAGCGGTGGTGGTGTTTACGGCGTGGGGAATAGTGACCGGAACGAAATATAGAAGCGGATTGATGGGCGTTTTGGTGGGGCTGAAGACTCGAAAATCGATGTAGGCGGTTTCGCCGGGGGCCAAGGTGACGGTGGCCTCGTTGGGCGTGGAGTTAGTGATATTCGGATTTCCCAGCAGCGGATCGGTGGGAGCGTAGAGCTTAGGATTAATGATGTTGGCTACGGTGACCCAATGAGTTTCGGTGGTGAGCTGGCATTGAATGGCGGTGGGAGTCTGGTACAGCTTGTTGAGGATGAGCTGGAGTAAGACGCCGTTGGGCGGCGTCGCCGACTCCGCTACCTTCACGTCATAGGTGGCAATGGTGTTCCCGTTGTTGGTGAGGGGATAAATCACGTCCTGGATCGAACCGTTGGTTACGTTTGGATTGGTGATATTCGGGTTGGTGATGTTGGGATTGGTCACGTCCGGGTTGGTGATGTTGGGGTTGGTGATATTGGGATTGGTGGCGCTGACGTTGGTGACGTTGGGATTAGTGATATTCGGATTGGTTACGTTGGGATTGGTGATGTTGGGATTCGTGATGTTTGGATTGGTGACGTTGGGGTTGGTGATGTTGGGATTCGTAACGTTGGGATTGGTGACTTCAAAATTGGTGATGTTGGGATTAGTGATATTCGGATTGGTGACGTTGGGGTTGGTGATGTTGGGGTTGGTCACGTCCGGGTTCAGAACGGTCGCGGAACTGAGACCGTTGGTAGTCTGCGATCCGCCGATGGAGTTGATTTGAATTACGTTGACGGTAACGGTGGCATCGGCGTTCGTGGAAGTGACGAAGACGCTGCGCGAGACGGAAGAAAAGGCTGGGACGGTGACGTCCAGGGTGGTGAGTTGGGAAAACTGCAAGAACGAGGCGGTGCCTCCGGTGGGTTGGTTGGCGATGGAGAAACGGACGTTGAGCGACGCGCTGGTGACATTTTGCGCTTCGACAGCGAAGGCGCGCTGAAATGGGACGGTCTTACCGTTGAATACCGTGGTGCCTAGCGGTTTGAAGTTGCCGGGAGCGCCGGCGACGAGACCGCCGGTGATTTGCGCGGTGTAGATGTTCTGATTGCGCATGCCCTCCTGACCGATCTGGCAATTTGGCAGCGTGGCACCGGGATCGAACACGCTTTTGGTGTTGATTGGAACGGCCGGAGTGTAGTCCTCCCAATTTCCATTGGCAGGAGGAACGACGTCGCGGTTGTCCGTCCAGGTGGCGTGAAATTGAGGATTGACGCTGGGCGTGAAGTTGTAGACCCACGAGGTGCCGCTGGGCAAAAACGCGGGTGAGGGAACCACGTCGATGTAATCGCCGAGGAAAGGCTCCTGGCCGCTGTCAAACAAAGGCAAGTTGGGAACGTTGAATTTATATTGTTCGATGTCCGGCAAATTTGGATTTACGCAGCAGCCGTAGGCGTATTGCGAAATAAGCACGGATGGACCCAGCGTGACGGTGGGGAAAATGCCGAGTTCCAAAACACGAAGATCGATGGTGTGGCGGCGCAAGGTCAGCCCGGCATCGTCCAGGTAGGGAGTGAACACCTTGCTGGGACTCGCGGGCGGCGCGAGCTCACCTTCGGGCGTTAAGACGGAGGTATAACCCGTGGGACTGCTGGGACTGGAGGTGTAATTGTTCTGGTAGTGGTCGAGACGAAGATCGTAATAAAGGATGGTGAGGCGGCCGTTGGCAAAGGTGATGGCGGGCATGATCTGGTGCCCGCGGCCCGAGGGGTCGGTCTGGGCATTGGTGGAGGGGTTATCGACCATGATGGGCGACAGCCAGTGCGTGCCGTCAATCGATCCGGTAGCGACTACGCGGGCGTCGCCGCTGGCGGAAAGTCCCTTGGCGGAGAAGGATACGTAAACAAATCCGAAATTGTCGGTGGTGATGGAAGGATAGGCGTTGGTGCGGATGGCGGTGCCGGTGGTGCCCTGGTCAAAAGGAGTGAAAGTGGAAATCTGGACGGGCGCGCTGAAGGTCTTACCGGCGTTCGTCGATTGCGCAATCATGATGGCGTTGGATATGCCGGTTGAAGCGAACTGGCGCCAAACCACATAGACGTTGCCATTCACCGGGTTGATGGCAATGGCGCTGCCCTGGCTGGTGGTGGTTCCGGTATTCACCTGGACTGGCGTGTTCCAGGTGACTCCACAATCGGTGGAGTGGGTGACCATCAAATGGGTGGGCGTGCTGTTGGACTTGGTGGCCTGCAGAAAATCGGTGTAGGCGAGATAGACATTTCCCGCAGCAAATGACTGATGGACGGAAAGAGAACCGCCGTTGGCTCCCACTTTTGGCTCATTGGCGGTGAATGAACAGGTAGAAGCGCCGGAGCGCGGGATGTCCACCGCCAAAGCGGGCTTGTCTAAAAACTGCGTGGAGTTGCCGCTGGCAACAACGTGCGTGTCTATATAGGTGATGGGGTCGGTGTTCTCGTTGTTGTTGAGGTCGTCGTAGCGGGCGACAAAAATGGCGCTGACGGAGCTTGCTGAAGTGGAACTGGTCGCGCGGTCAAAGGCCAGGCCAGCGTAATAAAACATTCCGTTGGTTCCGGCGCGCACCACCGGATCGGAACCGGCATCGTACAGGCCGGTCAAAGCGCCGCTGTCCTGGCATTGCGAAACCTGATATTTGCAACCGGGCAGTAGCGTGCTTTGCCAAGTGAGGCCGCCGTCAAAGGACTTGAAGAGACCCAGCCAGGAGTCGCCGGTCTCGGCGCCACCACTGAGAACCATCTCCAGGTCGACGGTGCGATAGTCGTTGGCACCGGCAAGAATGTGCATGGGGTTTCGCGTGGACACGGCCATGGAGGGCTCGTTCTGGCGCTGCAGGAAAGGGTCGCCGGTGGGCCACGTCGTACCAGAAACCATGTTCACGTTTTGGCCGGCCACTTGTGCAAAGAGGCCAGGCGCACACACCAGCGCACACAGCGCGAATATCGCGGGCAGCGCAATCTTGTGGAAACGATTCATGAGCACTCCTGAAGGTAAGAACCGTTGGTCGTGCAGTTCTAGGCAGCGGCCGGCCTGTTACACCCCGCCGCAGGGTCACTCAACGAAAAAGCAGGCCTATGGCCGCAGTTCAACATGCAAAGGGACGTATCTGACAACGGTGCAAAGAGTCTCTACTCAACAGAAAAGCAAGTCAAGCAAAGGAATTGTTAATTTGTGGTGTCACTGTTTGGTGACAGGTGGTGGCAGGAAAATGGCATTTTGGAATCAACTTTGGAGACTGGTTTCTGTGAAGTTAGACTTTTTTTGGCAGCGGGCAAGGGATTAGTTCGTGGAAGGCGTTGAAAAAGGGGTACGGGACGGAGGAGTTGGCTGCGAGGTTAACCGGCGTGACGCAGGTTACTTCACTTGAGGCAGGCCTTCCGTGGCAACTTTTTCATAGAATTTGTGCAAAACGGAGAAGGCCTGCTTCTTCTGACCGGAGGTGGAAATCAGCCCCTTGCGGTTATAATAATCTTCAACAACCGGGAGGGGACGGCGTGGCGAACGGAAATCAAACAACACCCAGGGCGTCATACCCGCCAATTCAGGAATTTTTGTCAGCATGGCAATCTGCTGTTCGTACAACCTGGCCTGATATTCCTCGCTGAATCGCGTTTCCGCATCGGCATGCGCACCAGCCAGCGCGTCGGCTCCGAATTCGCTCACAATCAGAGGCTTTTTCCATTTGGTGGAATATTGCAGGTGTGCGAGATCTTCGATGGTGCCCGAATACCAGCCCACATATTCATTAAGCCCCAGCACATCCAGGAATTCTCCCAGCGGATCATCCAACATCTCCTGTCCGGGACCCACGTTGGAGGGCTTGTTCATCGCGGAGGTGAGCAGGCGGGTATCGTCCATCTCGCGGGTAGCCGCCGCGAGATTTTTCAGGAATTCGGTGCGCGCCGGCAGGACCGGCGTCTCGTTGGAAAGGGACCACAAAATAATGGCCGCATGGTTCTGGTCGCGAGCAATCATGTCGCGCATCTGCGATTTAGCATTTTCGAAGGTAAACGGATTCGCCCAGTCGACTCCCCAATACACGGAAATCTCAGACCAGACCAGCAGCCCCATCTGGTCGGCAAGCCGCAAGGTGTTTTCGTTGTGCGGATAATGCGCGAGTCGCACGAAGTTGCAGCCCAAGTCGCGGGCCGCGCTCAGCAGCAACCGTGAATCCGCCTCAGAAACAGTGCGGCCACGACCCGGGGCTTCGTCATGAAAACTTACCCCACGCAAAAAAATGGGCTTGCCGTTCAGGAAAATCTGGGTGCCACGAGCTTCAATGGTGCGGAATCCGATGCTTTCGCTGACCGAGTCAGCGCTCGTCTTGATGGTCACTTGATAGAGTTTTGGTTTTTCTGGAGACCAGAGCTGCAGGTCCGCCGAAAAATGAAATGAGGAGCGCCCGTTCGCGCCCGTTTCGGCAATTTGCGTCACATGCGCTTCCGGAATCTCCACGGTGACCTTTTCACCAGCCGCCGCGCCATTCAACTGCACCCAGCCATTGATTTCATTGGCGGAATTTTTCGCCAATTGAACAAAATAATTTTCGATGAAGGAATCGGGCACATCGATCAGCGCCACTCCGCCGGTCAGGCCGCCATAGTTCCACCAGTCTGTGCTCAGGGCGGGTACTCCATCGGCATGCCGCGTGTTGTTTACCTCCACCACGACGAAATTGTCGCCGTCGACGAGTTTCCCGGTGACCTCAAAATCAAAGGGAGTGAATCCGCCGATGTGAGTGCCCAGCTCTTTGCCGTTCAGATAAACGCGCGCGAAGGAATTGGCGGCGTCGAAGTGGAGAAATACGCGCTTGTGGGGAGCCTGGTGATATACAAAAGGTTTTTCATACCACACCGCGCCTTCGTAAAAAAATAACTCGGTCTTTTGGGTATTCCAGTCTCCGGGCACGACCAGAATTGGAGAGGTGGCAAATTCGTATTCAATCAAGTCGCGCTTGGAAGCGGCCTTTTTGTTTTCGAAGTACTTGCTGGTGAGGCCGTTTTCGTAGGGGTCCACAATGACGTGCCACGGCCCGTCCAACGAAATCGAACTGCGCGAGGCCGGATTGCCCAGAAGGGGAGGAGCGGTGGTTTGGGACAGAAGATTCGGCGCAGTGAGGAACGACAGCAGAATAAGAAACAGTGGAACTCGCAGAATCTGAGTGACTTTATAGATCGCAGTTCTCCCAGCCTGAGGTTATTTCAACAATCCCTTGATACGGCTACCGAGCATCTGTTGGGCTTTTTCGTTGCTAACAAAACGGCTCAGCATACCGAGGTCAGCGTCTACGATAATGTCGGTGTCGGTGACTTCCACCGTGCCTTTAATAGGTGTGCTGATAATGCCCATTTTTGCGGTGAGCTGAAAGGTCATGGTTGAGCCCTGCCAACTGCGCTGATTTACCACCAATTTCACGGGGAGCCCGGCAGCCTCGTTGAACAGCTCATTGAAGGAACGATCTACGGATTGCACCACTTCCTGCTTGGAGCGATGATGTGAGACGGATACGCGCATAGTGGCTCCTTGACCGGATTGGGCAGTATATCGCGGGGAGGAACCGCATGCTTCGCGTCAGTTGGTATGTCTTTTGTGCCGGGCCAAGCATCCAATCCTTCCTCACGGAGTAACAACCTATGAGTACAGCAAATCGAGCGTTAGAGTTGTCTCCCGAGCGGCGCGAGCAATTGTTCCCGAAGCTTACGGACTTGCAGATCGAGCGTCTTACCGCGGTTGGCAATAAGCGCAGCGCGGCCAAAGACGAGATGCTGTTTCGCCAGGGCGACATTGCGCCCTTCGTGGTGGTTCTCAGCGGACGGCTGGACATCGTGCAATCGAGCCCCACCGGGGAAATCATCATCGTGCAACATGAACAGGGACAGTTCAGCGGGGAAATGAACCTGCTTTCGGGACGCCGCGCGCTGGCCGCGGGGCGCATGAGCGAAGCCGGCGAGATTGTCGAAGTTAGCGCTGAACGAATGCAGGAGCTGGTGCAGACGGATGTAGGCATCAGCCAAACATTGATGACCGCGTTCATCCTGCGGCGCCTGGAGCTGATCGCGCAAAACATGGGTGACGTAGTACTGATTGGCTCCCCGCACTGCTCGGGGACTTTGCGGATCAAAGAATTTCTGACGCGAAACGGCCATCCCTACCACTACCTGGACCTTGATAAAGATGACGGGGTGCAGGAGATGCTCGACAAATTTAACGTGAAGGTTTCTGAAATTCCGGTGCTGATCTGCCGCAGCTCCAAGGTGCTCAAGAATCCAAGCATTCAGGAAGTGGCCGACTGCCTGGGCCTGAATCCCAAAATTGACGAAACGCAGGTGCGCGACGTGATCGTGGTCGGCGCGGGCCCCGCAGGGCTGGCCGCGGCTGTCTATGCGGCTTCGGAAGGGCTGGATGTGCTGATGATCGAAACGACCGCGCCCGGGGGACAGGCCGGCTCCAGCTCCAAGATCGAAAACTATCTGGGCTTTCCAACGGGAATCTCCGGACAGAATCTGGCCGGCCGCGCCTACGCACAAGTTCAAAAGTTTGGGGCCAAAATGATCATCGCGCGCAGCGCCAAAAAGCTGAGCGGCAAGAAGCCGTACAAAGTGGAACTCGATGATGGGCACGTGGTGGAAGGAAAAACCGTGGTAATCGCCACGGGCGCGCAATATCGCAAGCTGCAGCTTAAGAATGTAAACCTGTTTGAGGGCATGGGCATTTATTTTGGCGCCACGGCCATTGAGGCGGCGATGTGCGGCGAGGAAGAAGTGATCGTGGTGGGCGGCGGGAATTCCGCGGGGCAGGCAGCGGTCTTCCTGGCGGACAAAGCAAAACACGTGCACATGCTGGTGCGCTCCAATGGGCTGTCGGACACCATGTCGCGCTACCTGATTCGGCGCATCGAGGACCATCCAAAAATCACCTTGCACACCTGTACGGAATTGGAAAGCGTCGAAGGCGAACATCACCTTGAGCGAGTGCGCTGGTGCGACAAGAATTCCGGGCAGTCGAGCACGCATGAAATTCGCCATATTTTTCTGATGACCGGCGCGGCTCCCAACACCAAGTGGCTGGACGGTTGCGTAGCACTGGATGAAAAAGGTTTTGTGCGCACCGGTTCGGATTTGAATACTGAAGATTTGCAAAATTCAGGATGGCCGCTGTCACGTCACCCGTTCTTGCTGGAAACCAGTCTGCCGGGAGTGCTGGCGGTTGGCGATGTGCGTTCCGGAAATGTGAAGCGCGTGGCGTCTGCAGTGGGTGAAGGATCGATTTCCATCCATCTGGCGCACAAAGCTCTGGCCGAATAAACCAACAGGGACTGGCCGTTCCGTGGCTTTCGCACACGTTAGCGTCGTTCGGAGCAGGGTCGTGGCAGGCTATGGCTGACGCAAGTCTGGCGCTAAATCGTTTTCGCCAGCGAACGTGGTATGGCGCGCCGCGGTGCTCATGAAGCTCTCGATCGTTTCGGCGCTTTCGATGGCTCCGCGAGCGCCAATGGCCTTGCAATTTAGAGCAGCGGCAGCGCAGGCAAAATCCAGTTGGCGGGCAAGCGGCCAGCCGCGAATCAGTCCGTAGATAAATCCAGCGTGAAAAATGTCACCGGCGCCGGTGGTGTCGAGAGTTTGTACACGATAGGCGGGAGCATAATGAAATTGCGTGCCATCCCAGGCCAGCACGCCTTCCTGTCCCAGCGTGGCCGCTGCCAGACGGCATGCGAAGCGGCTGCAGAGCGCACGCAGCGCGTCACGCAAGTCCATTTCGCCGGTGATGCGGCCGGGAATGTCCCTGCTGGTGATCAGATAATCTACTTTTCCGAGCAGGGCTTCCACGCCGGGATAGACCTCGTCCAGATCCGCGATGACCGGAACGCCTGCGAGTCGCGCCCAGCCCGCTGCCACGGTAGCGGCTTCCACGTCGTGACCATCCACATGCAAGGCGCGAGCTTCTACGATCCAGTCGCGCTGCAATTCTTCCGGACGAAGCGTCAAACGGTGATCGCGCTTCCATAACACGGTACGTTCGCCGTTCTCATCGACAAGGATGAAGGCTTGCTGACTGGGGCAGCCGGGGGCCACGTGCAGATGGGCTTCAACGCCGAGCTTCGCAAATTCGGCGCGATGAATATCCGCGGCGGCGTCTTCGCCAACTTTTCCAACGTAGCGCGTTTGCAAACCCCAGCGCTGGCAGGCCACGATCGCGGTGGCTACCTGGCCGCCGGGCAAAACATCCGCGGAGTAAAATTCAACTTTCGATCCGAGGATCGGAAAGTGCGGCAAGGGAATGAGCGTATCGGTGGCGTTGAGACCAACGCCGACGACGTCGACCTTTTGTGAGTTGGTCATGAAAAAATCGCGGCCCGCGCCGGCTTCAATTGAACCCCGTGGTTCGCCAAAGGGCGCGGCCGCAAATAATGAGGAGCAGCAAAATCGCCAAGCTCAACAGTGTTGCGACACCTTGATGAAAAGGCAAGCTGGGAGTGCGCGCCAGCGTGGCCAGCACGATGAAAATGCCGGTGGCGCTGGCGACTAAAAACCAATCCAGCGGGCTGCGTGTACGCCGGGGTTCGCCGCCGGCATCGGAGCCGGACATGCGCGCTTCGACGAGAGCACTATCGAGGCCGTAGCGATTGCACTCGCGCAGGGCCGCTTGTTTCCACTGCACCTGCTCGCCGCCGGTGGCGGAAGACAACGCAATGGCTGCCACTCCCAGCATCATCAGAAGAGAGCCGCCGATCACCTGCGTGTACGTGGAGGCGCTGGCGCCACGCAACTCGCCAAAGACAAAAATTCCCCACAACAATCCCCAGAGCTGGTTGGAATTCGACAGCGGGATGCCCCGGCTGATTCCCAGATATTTTGCGGCGTACTGTTGAAAGAGGTCGCCAATGACCCAGATGAATCCACCGGCCATCAGCCAGAAAAGGACGGCGCGCGCGCTGAGCAGTTCCTGCCACAGGGCCGCGGGACCCAGATAACTTACGGCCAGGGTGGACATCATTCCGAGTTCGCCGAAAGTAAAAAACGCGACGAAGGACATCGGATTCATCCCGGATAAATATGCTTTGCGATACGGGATGTACATGGTGCCCCAAAGTATGCCGGCGCCGAGGGCGGACCATACGCCACGCATGGAGTGCCCTGCGGGAGCCTGCGAGGACGAGGCCACCGCCAACAGCCAGGCGCCGAGGCACATCACGAGAGTGCCGCCTAGGACTCCGGTCCAGCGGCGCCAGCCGGCTTGGCGCAATTCGCGAAAAAAAATGACACCCCAGAGAATGCCCAGCAGGCTATTGGAATTCCACAGCGGAAAGGCAATGCTCAAACCGATGTCGCGGATCGCGAAAATGGTCATGGTGTTGGCCACCGCCCACATGCATCCGGCCAGCAGCGCCCAGATAATCAGGTGAGGAGTGCGACGCACGTCGGCGCGTATGGAGGAGGTGCCCACGATGAGGGCGGGCAAGCTCCAGCGCGCCAGAAAAACGCCGATGACCATGATGAGAGAGATGACGACAGGCGATACGCCGATGGAGACGAGTTTTGTGGGAGCTTCCGCGGTGCCGAGCCAGGCTCCGGCAGTCAGTCCGCACAAAAGGCCCAGCGCCTGCAACTTCTTGGCTCGCAAATCGGTTTTGGCTGAGATTTCGTGGGCCGGCGTTTCAGGCGGCATATCGCTCCGATGAGAATTTAGTGAATCGCATGCAGAAGCAACAGGCCGCCGATCAGAACGGCAAGCGGGACCCAGAAATGAATGTCGGTGAGCACGCTCATCGTGGAAGAGCGCGTTGGGGAAGAGGAATCAGAACGCGGCATAGAGTGGGTTCGTCACCGACTTAAAATCGCGACACGATGAAAAGTCCGCCGCCAATCGCAATGATGTCTTCCAGCGTGGCGATGACCAGGTCGGGAACTTTGAGGGCCCGCACCAGACCGGTGCGCGCGGCGTGTCCGCCGTACGTGCCGATCAACGCGCCGACAATGCCGAGCAAAGCGCCGAGAACAAGCGATTGCACGCCAGCGGCGGCAATACCTGCGCCGCATAGCGCTCCCGTGAAGATGCGCGCGATCAGACCAGGAGGAGCAGTACGGCTCGGGGTGGAGGGAAGCTGATCGGCAATCAATTCGCCCACGGCCAGCAAAATGAAAATAACCATGGCGGCGGTAGAGGCCATGAAGGATAGGCGCGTGCCGTGCAGATTCAGCCAGTCTCGATGAGCGGCCCACGCCAGAACAGCCGGCGCGGTCAGCGAGCGTAGTCCCGCAACTACCCCTAACAACAAGGCCAGCAGCAACACTTCAGAAGTACTCATGCGAAGACTCCTTAAGCCAAGCCGTCTAAAACCAGAACTCTGAAAAATAGCGCCAGGCTAGTGGAACGCCGAATAGCTGCAGGCGAGTATCAGCGCACCGCAAAATCGTTACGCGCCACCACGCCGCCTTTCATCACAAATTTCACGGACTCCAGGGTGCGCACATCGACGGTAGGATCGCCGGTCACGGCAATCAAGTCCGCGTAATGACCCATTTCCAGCGAGCCAACTTTATCAGGCCAACCGATGAGTTCGGCAGCGCTGATGGTCGCGGCTTGTATGGCCTCGATGGGCTTCATGCCCCATTCGACCATCTTTGCGAATTGCCGGGCATTGTCGCCGTGCGGATAAACACCAGCATCCGTCCCAAAAGCGATTTTCGCGCCGCTTTGCCAGGCGTGGCGAAAATTTTCGCGCTGCAACCGGCCAATCTTCTTTTCTTTTTCGATGGACTCCGGCAGCATACCGGCATTCGCGCCTTCCTGCAGAATGTAATCATCGTTGTAAATGTCGAAAACCAGGTAGGTGCCGTGCTGCTTCGCGAGAGCGATGCCTTCGTCGTCGATGAGGCTGGAATGTTCCACGGAATCGATGCCGGCGCGAATAGAATCTTTGATGGATTGCGTGCCGTGAGCATGCGCGGCGACTTTTCGACCGAGCTTGTGGGCTTCTTCGGCGATGGCCTGGAGTTCTTCAAAGGTGTATTGCGGGGTGCCGGGCTGATCGCCTTTGCTGAGCACGCCTCCTGATGCGCACACCTTGATGAGGTCCACGCCATACTTTATGTTTTCACGAACCTTGGCGCGCGCAGCCCATGGCCCGTCGGCCACGCCTTCGGCCTTGTAGTGAAATTCCGCTGGCAAAAGATTGTTGTCGCAGTGCCCACCGGTGATACTGAGCGGCGGCCCGGACACGCGCATGCGTGGACCTTCCACATCGCCGTCGTTGATGCCATCGCGCAAGGCCACGTCGGTAAACCCGCTCGCGCCGACATTGCGCACGGTGGTAAAGCCAGCACGCAAGGTGAGTCGCGCATTCTTCGCGCCGGTAATGGCTTCGCGCGGAACGGAAACTCCCAGCGAAGAATACCCGGCGTCGCTGGGATTGGAGGTGAGATGGGTGTGCACGTCGATCAATCCCGGCAAACATGTGGCGTTGGAAAGATCGATGATTCCGCCGTCCGGCGCCGTGGCACTGGAACCGGCAGAACCCACCGCGGTGATCGTTCCACTGGCATCAAAGGAAATGACCTGGTCGGTCAGCAAATTGCCGCTGCGAACATCCAGGACCTTGCCGCAACGCACGGCCCCCGGGCCCGCGTAAGCGAGCTGAGAAAAAGCCAACAAACACACGAGCCCGAACAGAAGTGTGCGCATGGTTCTCCTTAGGCTGGTTAGTTCGCGGATGGAGGATATAACCGGAAGTGAATCTTTGGGAAGGGCGATGTTGTGGCGGGCGTCAGTTGTGGGTGGTGGCGGCGTCGAAGACAGCTTTGCCGCCGACGAAAGTCTTCAGCACTTTAACATCGCGAATTTTTACCGGATCGATGGTGAGAAGGTCGTCGCTCAACAGCACCATGTCGGCAAGTTTACCTGCGGTGATGGATCCCTTAACCTTGTCCTGGAATTCCGCATAGGCGGAGCCCATGGTGTAGGCCTCGAGGGCTTCGGCGATGGTCAGCTTTTGTTCGGGAAACCATCCCTCGGGATGCTTGCCATCCAATGTGGCGCGGGTAACCGCGGCATAGAGTCCCAGCATGGGATTCAGCGGCGCAACATCCCAATCCGTGCCAAACGCCAAATGCACGCCATGATTTAAAAAAGTGCGGAACGCATAGGTGCGGCTGGCGCGATCGTGTCCAATGCGCGCCTCCGCCCAACGGCCATCGTCAATGGCGTGGTACGGCTGTACGGAGGCAATCACGTTGAGCTGGTCGTAGCGGTCGAAATCTTTGGCGGCCATATGCTGCGAGTGTTCGATGCGAAAGCGGCGGTCCGCCGGGCCGTGGGCCTTCACCACTTCGGCGTAAAGATCGAGAATCATGGAAATGCCCTGATCACCGATGGCATGCGTGCAGATCTGAATGCCGGCGGCGTCGGCGGCCATCATGTGATCGCGCATTTTTGAGAGTGGCTGCATCTGGTCCGAGAGCAAGCCGCGATTATTCGGCTGATCTTCGAACGGATCGAAAAAATATGCAGTGCGGGAGCCGAGCGAACCGTCGGCGTAACCTTTCACCGCGCCGATACGCAAATATGGACCGCCGAAAGCATGGCGCACGCCGATTTTTGCCTGATCGTCCACGTAGGCAATGAGGGGCGCGGCATAAATGCGGGTGGTCAGCGCGCCACGTTCGAGGAGTTCGGCGTACACAGCGATATCGGCAAAATCCGGATTCATGTCCTGCACGCTGGTGACGCCCAGCGAGGCGGCATGCGCCAGGGCGCGCGCAGCAGCACGAGAGCGCTGCTCACGAGAAAGAGGCGGAATGACTTTGTCGAGATAATCCATGGCGGCATCTTTCAAAGCGCCCGTGGGATTGCCCTGCGGGTCACGCACAATCGTGCCGCCAGGAACTTCAGGCGTGGATTTGTCGATGCCGGCAAGCTTAAGAGCCGCGGAATTTGCCAAGCCCATGTGGCCGTCGTAGCGGCTGACAAAGACGGGGTTATCAGGCGTGACCGAATCGATGGTTTCTTTGGTGGGCATCTCCGCAGGAGTCCACTTCGTTTCGTCCCAATCGCCGCCGAGAATCCATTGGCCCTTGGGTAGGGACTTGGCGTGTTCGCCCAAGCGGCGCGCAAACTCCGCAGCGCTGGTGGCGTCATTCAACTGCACGTTGTCGAGTTGCGAACCGCCGCTGATGAAGTGCACATGCGAATCGTTGAAACCGGGCAAAAGCAGTTTTCCAGCAGCGTCTATCACCTGAGTCTGTGGTCCGCGCCAGACATCGACATCGGCATTTGAGCCGACGGCCACGATGCGGTCTCCCAGTACGGCGACAGCCTGGGCCGTGGGCATAGCTTTATCGACGGTCCACACTTTGGCGTTGGTGATGATCAAATCAGCGGCGGGCTGGTGTTGCGCCTGACCAAGAACCGGAGCGGTAAATAGGGCTGTAAAAAGAAGCGCGGCAAGCGTCGAAAGAAGCGTCTTGCTTCGGTTTCCCATTGCCAGAGAATCCCCTTTGAAATTTTGGAGTTCGTTAAAAACGAACAAGCGGCGATGTGGGCAACGCCGGACCTGACGACTTGTTGGATGGAAGGCTACACGAAATCCGGGAAGTAAGAGGAAGGATTTATTACGAAGACCTCCTTTTGCGTGCCGTCGCCGCGAAAAGTTAGGTAAGGGAGCGGCCCGAGAATTACCTGGCGATTTGGGGGTTCATCCAGTTGCAGCAAAGCGCCCAGCAAAAACTGAGGCCGGAATTTGGAGTGTTGCCGCGCTTGGAAGAATTTGGCTCGGTCTGGGGCGCAAAAAATGTTCCACCGGCGAGGAGAGCCTCGATGGCCACAACCAAATCGCGGCCAGCTTGAGATTTCTGGACATAGCCGTGAGCGCCGGCCAATTTTACGTCGTTGGTAATTCTTTCCGATTCATGCATGGTAAAAATCAGGACGCGGGTATTCCCGGGGAGGTTGGCGATCAGCGGGGAAGCTTCGAGGCCGCTCATTCTGGGCATGGTTATGTCCAGGATGACGACATCGGGTTTCAGGGATTTGACGGCTTCGATGGCCTGTTGGCCGTCGCCGGCTTCTCCGCAAATTTCCCACTGTGGCCGAGCGTGCTTCAACACGCTACGCACCCCCTTACGAACTACCTCGTGATCATCGACAATCAAAATTCGAGCGCTCATCGCCGGTTGGCCGCCAAAGTAAAGGGTTCACTCAAATCGCACTGCGCTGACAAAAGCTCGTTGAGACTGCTGGTACTCAAAAGGGACGATGCCCAGGGTAGAACCGCGCGCTGTTCGCGGGGAACCCAGGCAGAAATGATTCTGGGCGTAGAGCGGGGCGGTGTCAATCGGGGGTTCGTAGTATCCATAACCGAATCAACACCATCTGGCTCGCTGGCGGGAAGCTTCGGGGGCAGCGTTCCGCTAACAATAAAGCTCTAACACCGGAGCGATTGCGTGAGGTGCTATCATACTTCGCGAAAAGAGATTCCTGCGTCGCGCAAATCTGAGATGAAGGTTCCCTCGTGCTAGCCGAACAAAACCCTGCGCCCCCCAAGTCCACGTACAAGAGGCCCATTCTGTACTCCTCTTTTGCACTCATGGCAGTGCTGCTTTATGTCATCTGGATCTTCTTTGCGCGATGGCAGGAAAACAGGCAAATCCAGCGCCGCGCCGACGAAGAGCGCACGGCAAAACAACTCGCTGACGATCGCCAGACGGTGGAGCAAATGGGTGGCAAGGAGCTGGCCATTCAAAGTTTTTACGCCAGCGCGGGAATCGTCAAACGCGGAGAGTCGCTGCAACTCTGTTATGGCGTGGCCAACGCCAAAACCGTCAAGCTGGAGCCGCAAGATAATCCGGTGTGGCCTTCGTACAATCGCTGCGTGGAGGTTTCTCCCAAGAAAGACACCACGTACACGCTCACCATACAGGATGCGGCCGGGCATACCCAGACACAGAGTCTGGACATAAAAGTGAAGTAGCCGCCGGTGTCTCCACGAAGAGTCCAAGACAACTCCAGCAGTTTGGCAGGAACGCCCCTTGTGGCCGCAATTCCCCCCCATCTATAATCATTGCTGTGCGGGGTCCGGCGAGCTTCGGACTCCGCCCGTCTTTTTAAGGCGTACCTGCAGCACTAAATGACAATGAACGACCCACTGGCAAAAATAAAACAGAAGCTGCTGGAAGAAATCGATCAGCTTTCGCACGAGCTAAACGTTGATCTGCCCAAAGAGATTGCCGTGGCTCGCGCGCACGGCGACCTCTCTGAGAACGCCGAATACAAATACGCTAAAGAGCGCCAGGGCTACGTGAACGCGCGCATCGGCCAGCTCAAGAAACGATTGGGCGACCTGGGCATGCTGAATTTGACCAACATCCCGAAAGATCGTGCCGGGTATGGTTCGCGCTTGACCGTCCTGGATACGCAAAAGGACATCAAGATCGAGTACAAGCTGGTGAGCACCGAAGAGGCCGATGCCGAGAAAGGGCTAATCTCCACGACGTCGCCCATCGGAAAAGCCCTGCTCAATCGCAAAGTCGGCGACGAAATCGAAGTGGCCACACCTGCCGGGAAAAAAGAGTTTGAAGTCGTTCACCTGCTGACCATCCACGACGAGGCGTAAACCGGGGAAAGGCAAAGTGTAACCCTGGGACATAGTCTGTCGTCGTAAAGACGACGGACGAATTGGACCGCCTGTGAGGCTCATATGTACTGGGGTGCGGGCCCAGAGTTAGGGCTCCTGACTGTTTTGGGGTATTTGTTTTTTCTGGCGGGAGCGGCGTCAATCTGGCGCAGCCGCAAGGACGTTTCGGTATGGCTGGATAGCGAGGCAGTGGTGCTTCGCCGCAACCTTTCCCGGTATACCACCGTTGGGCCATTTTACAGTCCCAGAGAACAGTCTCGCCTGGTGACGCTTCCCCGGGTATTCGCCGGCTCGCTCAGTCGTATGCCCCGGGCGCTGGCGTACCGCTCAGTGATTTTTCTGCTAATTGCTCCCGTCCTTGTTTTGCTGGATTTCTTTTTCTAGATCATCGTCATCTTCTAAATCACCGTCATCGCCGCTATCCCTTTCGCAATTTTGCCGCCGGTGTGCGTGGACAAAGTGAAATCGCTTTGCGATGCTCGGTTTGCCTATGAAACCTGCACTCATCGTTCATGGTGGCGCGTGGGACATTCCCGATGCCGCTGTGTTGGCGTGTAAATCCGGGTGCGAGCGAGCGCTTGCGGCAGGCTGGCGCATCCTGGAAGCGGGCGGATCCGCCCTGGATGCCATCGAAGCTGCGGTGGTGATCCTGGAAGACGATGCGGTGTTCGACGCCGGGTACGGCTCGCACCTTAATCTGGATGGACAAGTCGAATGCGACGCCATCGTCATGGATGGCGCGACGCTGCGCGCGGGAGCCGCAGCGGGACTGCAACACGTGCGCAATCCGGTGCGGCTGGCACGCAAAATTCTGGAGTATTGCCCGCACATGATGCTGGTTGCGGAGGGCGCGGAGCGTTTCGCGCACGAGCAGGGCATCAAGCTATGCGCGCCCGAAGAATTAATCACCGACGCGGAGCGAGAGGCCTGGGCCAAATGCAAAGCGGACAAGCACGCGGCAGCGTTCCATCACGGCCATGAACAAGGCACGGTGGGTGCGGTGGCGATGGATCGCGACGGCAGGCTTTTTGCGGCCACGTCTACGGGAGGAACCTGCTGCAAGTTGCCCGGGCGCGTGGGCGATTCGCCATTGATTGGCTGCGGATGTTACGCAGATGCGGAAGCTGGGGCGGTTTCGTGCACGGGGTATGGCGAAGCCATCATGAAGGTGGTGATGGCCAAGACCGCCGTTGATTTTCTTCGGAGCGAAGAGAGCTTAGAGCAGGCGGCAGACGGTTCTTCGGATCGCGCAATGACGGCTGCTTGCGAAGCTCTGGGGATTCTGACTCGGCGGACGCATGCCACCGCCGGTTTGATCCTGCTCGATAAAAACGGAAATCCGGGATGGGCGTTCAACACGCCTCGCATGGCGTTTGGTTACGTACAGAGCGACGGAACGTTGTTCACCGCCGTCTAGTTAACTTGACGTGCTGGTTGAATTGACCTGTGTCGCGCGTGCTCTTACCATTGAATCTGGGGAAAAACCGCTTCGTTCGATCGCCTTTATGAAGATCAAAACAGTTTGTTTCTTCGTCATTTTATTGTTCCCAGTCATAGCCGCAGCCCAGACGGCCGACGAAATCGTGAATAAAGTGCTGGCTGCGCGTGGTGGGATTGTGCGCATCAAGGCGGTGCACTCCGAGCGCATTACCGGAACAATCGATTTTGGCGGCGGCAATGAAGGACCCTTTCTGGTGGAACTCGAACGGCCCGGAAAAATGCATATTGAAGTGACCATTCAGGGCCAGAGCCTGATTCGCAGCTACGACGGGAAATCGACGGGCTGGATCGTGAATCCTTTCTCGGAACACAAAGGCGTGCAGCCTATGACGGCGGAAGACATCGGCAATATTTCCGATGAATCGGACTTCGATGGGCCGCTGGTGGATTACAAGGAGAAAGGCAACCATCTGGAGCTGGTGGGCAAGGAAAACGTAAACGAGAAGCCGGCGTATCGCTTGAAACTTACGAACAAGAAAGGCGAAACGCGCAGCTACCTTTTCGACGCCACGACGTTTCATTTGATGCGGTGGGAAGGGACGCGCAAGGTGGGCGAGAAGGAAGTTCCGTGGGAATCGCTGTTCAGCGATTATCGCGACGTGAGCGGTTTGCTGTTTGCGTTCGAGATTGATTCCGACGCGCCGGGAACGGAACAGTCTCAGAAAATTATTGCCGAGAAGATTGAGATCGATCCGAAGATCGACGAAGCGCGTTTCGGGAAGCCCACTGCTCCCGCAGAGCCGCCGGCACAGCCAGCGGAGACGGCCCCGGCGCCTGGCTCCAATCCACCGCCGCAAAAGTAGCGATCAAGATGGCTACAACTTCTTAGCGGTTTCCCCGCGGTATGCTTCACAGATGAGCGCGGCTGCCCCAAGCGACATCCATCCCAGCGCCGGTTTGTGCGCCGCCTGCCTGAATGCCCGCAGCGTCAAGTCGGATCGCGGTTCGGTATTTATTTTCTGTGAGCTGTCACGAATCGATCCACATTTTCCAAAGTATCCACGTCTGCCGGTGATTTCCTGTACCGGCTACCTTCCCACCGATGCACTGCGGATGCATCCCTCGACTTAAAAACGTTTGCAGCTCTTATTTATTGCTATGTTTACTTAATATTAATTATACCTTGTGGTATTATTCACAGCCTGTGAAACGGCTGGCGTCATCCTTCGCGCGCACGGTGCGCTGGTCACTTTGTGCCGGAATGTTTTGCGCGTTGATTCCGGGATCGACGCCGGCTGACAAATTGCGCATTACCAGCGTCCCTTCGGGCGCTTCCGTGCAACTCAATGGCGTGGTGGTGGGAACGACGCCTTACGAAATGAATATTCCCGGCGGATATTTGCACAAAACCAAGACCACCATCGGCTCGCGGCTCGAACATCCCATGATTGCGCGCCTGACATTGGAAGGTTACGCCGCCAAGGAAATTTTGCTGACCGATGGGCCGATGAACTGGGTTTCGCTGAAGGGCCATAACTACGGCGGCTACTGGCTGCTGAAAACCGATCACTTTCATATCGAACTGCAATCGGCGGCGCAGACGTTTACAGGCGGCGTGGTGGAAAGCACCTCAGGTGCGTGGCGGGCGGTGGCGAGCGGGCCGGCATCAGGAGTGGGCCTGGAGCTCTCACTCGAGGAGTTGGTGGCGCGCGCAAAACCGGCCGTCCTGTACCTGAAAAGTTTGACCAAGAGCGGCACGGGATTTTTTGTAACAGAAACCGGAGTCATCGCCACGAACGCGCATCTGGCGCGCGGCGAGGAATCGTTGCTCGCGACTTTGCCTGACGGAACGCAGTTCGACGCGAAGATTGTGTATGTCGATCCGGACCTCGATATTGCGCTTGCAAAAGTATCGGGTATCGGATTCCCTCACCTGGCGCTCGCCGATGTTGCAGGCGTGAGGCAAGGTGAAAACGTGGTGGCGGTCGGAAACCCGGGGGATGCGATGTTGTTCAGTGTCACCAAGGGAATTGTCAGCGCGGTGGGACGCTTCGATGCCGCGGGTCCCGGCACGTGGATACAGACCGACGCGCCGATCAATCCGGGAAACAGCGGCGGGCCGCTGTTGAATACGCGCGGCGAAGTAATTGGGATAAATTCTCAAAAACTGATCAAGAAAAATGTAAATGGGATCGGCTTTGCGCTGAGCGCTTCAGACCTGCTGGAAGTCCTGCACCGCTTCTACCCCGCGCCGCTCAAGGCGGATGAGAATGTCTCTGCTGCGGCAGCCGTTACACATGGAGCCAGATTGCCGTCTGGCGCTGCTTTGATGGATACGGCATCGCCCGCGGCGCCCGCGGCGACCGCTGTATCCGGTTTTGGAGTTACGGAGATTACCTCCGTTCCAGACGGCGCGGAAATTTTTCTGGACGATAAATTCGTGGGCACCAGCCCCGCGACGCTTCATATTCCGGAGGGCGCGCACGCCCTGGTGCTCAAATCCGCGCGTCACGCGGATTGGACTCGTTCAATTACGGTCATGAAAGACAGCACCGTTACAGTAAAGGCGGTGCTCGATCCCAATTAAGTACCACGACACGATCCTTATTCTGGATTCGCACTGATTGCCGCGGTACGAAGCGTTGTGCTAGCATCCGCCCGATTGGCTGCCAGGGGCGGTCAATCGATTGAAGAGCGGACCGCAATTCGATGATTTTGCGCCTGACTTTGCGTAACGCAAACGAGGCCAGCACAGGGCCGCGCTCTTCAGATGAGTTAACTCGCCAAGGCGCAGGCCCGCGTCCTTCTCACCGAGCACGGACCTCGCACGATGGAGGTCTACATGAAGAGCTATTCCACACGGGATATACGCAATGTTGGCATTGTCGGCCACGGCGGCACCGGTAAGACGCAGCTGGTGTCGTCGTTGCTCTTCACCGCGGGGGCTACGCCGCGATGGGGAAAGGCTGCGGAAGGAACTACCACCACCGACTGGGACGAAGAAGAAATCGCGCGAAAGATGTCGATTCAAACCGCGCTGGCCCAGGCGGAATGGCCGACCACGCCGGACGCGGCCGGCAAGGGCGGCGGCGAAAAAGTTAAAATCAATTTTCTGGATCTGCCGGGCTATTCCACGTTTATCACCGAATCCAAAGCCTCGCTGATTGCCGCGGATGCCGCGTTGATTACCGTCGATGCGCACGTGGGCGCGCAAGTGACCACGGAAAAAGTCTGGGATTACTGCATGGAGTACGACATTCCGCGGGCGTTTGTGCTTACCGGGATGGACCGCGATCTGGCGAGTTTTGAGCGCTCCATGGAATCGCTGGAACAGGTCTTTGGCCGCAACGTGGTGGCGCTGCAATTGCCCATTGGCCACGAACGCGCGTTTCGCGGGGTGATCGATCTGGTGGCCATGAAGGCGCATTTTTATCAAGCGGACGGCGATGGCAAGGCGACCATCGAGGAGATTCCCGCGGCGCTGGCCGATGACGCCAAAGAGGCGCACGAAAAATTGGTGGAGATGGTCGCCGAAGGCGACGACGCGCTGATGGAAGAATTTTTTAACGAAGGCACGCTGCCGCTGCCGGATCTTATTTCCGGGCTGCGCCGCGCCATCGTGGGCGAAAAAATTATTCCGGTGCTGATGACCGCGGCGCTGCACAACATCGGCAGCGTCAGCCTGCTTACTTTTATCGCCGACGTGTTTCCCCACCCGGATGAGCATTCCGTGGTGGCGTACAAAGAACCTAGCGGCAAAGGCGAAGCTCTTCCGCGCAAGTTTGAGGATGCGCAGCCGCTTTCGCTTTTCGTGTTTAAAACGCTGGCCGATCCCTTTGCGGGACGCATCAATTATTTCAAGGTGATGAGCGGAGTACTGAAGAACGACGCTACTTTGCTGAACTACAACCGCAATGTGCCGGAGCGTTTTCAGCACACTCAGGTGGTGCAGGGCAAACAGCTCACGGAAGTGCAGGAATTGCATGCCGGGGACATCGGGGCCATCGCCAAACTGAAAGAGACGGCCACGGGAGAAACTCTGGGGGACAAATCGACGCCGATTTTCTATAAACGCGCGCCGCTGCCGGAGCCTTCCATTACCTTTGCGGTGGAGCCCAAGACCCGCGCCGACGAAGACAAGATCGGAGTATCCATTCACAAAATTCTGGAAGAGGATCCCGCGCTGCATTTTTCGCGCGACCCGCAGACCAAGGAATTTCTGCTGGCGGGCACGGGGCAGCAACACATTGAAGTGGTGGTGGCCAAGCTGCACAAGCGCTACCACGTGGATTTAACGCTGAAACCGCCCAAGGTGGCGTACCGCGAAACCATTCGCGGGCGCGCGGATGCGGAAGGCAAACACAAAAAACAAAGCGGCGGCCACGGGCAGTTTGGGGTGTGCCGCATCAAGATGGAACCGTCCGAGCGCGGCAAGGGCATCGAGTTTGTGGACGATATTTTCGGCGGATCGATTCCCAAGAACTGGATTCCGTCCGTGGAAAAGGGCATTCGCGACGCGGCCGCGCGCGGCTACCTGGCAGGATTTCCGGTGGTCGATTTTCGCGTGAGCCTGTACGACGGCAAATACCATGATGTGGATTCGTCGGACATGGCCTTCAAAATCGCGGGTTCGCTGGCGTTCAAGGAAGCCATGAAGGCGGCCAAGCCGGCGTTGCTGGAACCCATCATGCATGTGGAAGTTTACGCGCCGGATCAATACTCCGGCGATTTAATGGGGGACTTGAGCGCGCGGCGCGGGCGCATCGCCGGCAGCGAAGTGCGCGGACACAACGTGGTGATCAAGGCGCAGGTGCCGTTCGCCGAAATGCTGACGTATGCCAACGACCTGATTTCGAAAACGCAGGGGCGCGCGACGTATACGATGGAGTTTTCGCACTACGATTACGTTCCCAACGAACTGGCGGAAAAAGTAATCGCCAGCCACAAACCCCACGCGGAGCACACCGAAGACGAAGCATAGAGCTCGGTTAGTCAGAGCGGCGGCGATCGCGATCGGAGGCGAACCGCACATCGTTCCAGCGAGCGCCAAAATGGTGCTTGCTGGAATGGCGGCCTAGGACCAACAATTCTTCCATCATGAAGACTACAGGGACGCAGAAATGGGGACCGCAGACGAACTCTGTGCATGCGGGAGAACCGAACCGGCATGGAGTGGGCGCGCCGGTGGGCACGGAAATCTGCCGCAGCTCGACGTTTACGTTCTCTTCCACGGCAGAGATGAAATTGTGGGCGGAGGGCAAGAGCAAGGCGTACATCTACACGCGCTACGGGAATCCAACGTTGACGGTGGCGCAGGGAAAAATTGCGGCGCTGGAAGGCGCGGAAGCAGCGGTGGTGACGGCCTCAGGCATGGCGGCAATTTCCAGCGCGCTACTCAGCGCGCTGAAAGCAGGCGACGAGTTGATTTCCACGGCGCAGCTTTATGGCGGCAGCTACCGCCTGATGCGCGACATTTTCCCCAACATGGGCATTACGGTGCATCACGTGGAGACGGACCTGGCCGGCCTGGAAGAGAAACTGTCGCCGAAGACTAAAGTGCTGTACGTGGAGACACCCACGAATCCCATGCTGCGGCTGGTGGATCTGCATAAAGCGATCGTCTTCGCCAAAAAGCACAAACTGATTTCCATCATCGATAACACGTTTGCTACGCCGATCCTGCAAAATCCCATTGCCATGGGCTACGACATGGTGGTGCACAGCGCTACCAAGGCGCTGGCCGGTCATACGGACATTATTGCCGGGGCGGTGGCCGGCAGCGCGGAGTGGATGAAGCACATCCAGCACATGGTGATTTCGCTGGGCGGCTCGATGGACCCGGAGGCCGCGTTTCTGCTGATTCGCGGCATGAAGACGCTGGGCCTGCGGGTGCAGCGGCAATGCGAAAACGCCATGGCCGTGGCGGAATTTCTGGAGACGCATCCGGCGGTAGCGCGGGTGCATTATCCGGGATTGAAATCGCATGCCGATCACGAAGTAGCCAAAAAGCAGATGCGCGGCTTCGGCTCCATGCTGGCGTTTGATTTGAAGGGCGGCATTGAGGCGGCGTGCGCTTTTGGCGACCGCGTGCAGCTTTTTCTGCTGGCCGTCAGCCTGGGGGGCACGGAGTCGCTGGTGGCCCTGCCGCTGTACTCTTCGCACTACAACATGAGCGACGCGGAGTTGCAGCGCGCCGGAGTAAGCCCGGGAACGGTGCGCGTGTCCATGGGTGTGGAAGATGCCGCGGATCTGATCGCGGATTTGCAGCAGGCGCTGGGGTAGCTGAAAAAAGTCGTCGGGAATAAAAAAAAGGCGGCGCACCGAAGCGCGCCGCCAATTGTGATTTTGCGAAGTGGGTTAGAGGGGCTGGACGTTAGAGGCCTGCAGGCCCTTAGGTCCCTTGGTAACCTCGAATTCAACCGCTTGGCCGTCATTCAACGACTTATAGCCATCAGCCACAATCGCGGAGAAATGCACGAACACATCTTCTCCACTCTGGCGCTGGATGAAACCGAAGCCCTTGCTGGCGTTAAACCACTTCACTGTTCCTTGTTCTTTACTCACTGCGTTACTCTTTTCTGTCAACCGGATTGACGGTTGAGCATAACTAAATTGAGCTATCTGATGCCTTTCCGAGCCCCTCTCAGAGCTTGGCCGTCTTCAGCCGTACACAAAAAAGGCCGCAAGTGTGACCTTGCGACCGCTTTCTTCACGTTCCAAAGGCGATACAAGAGCAACAAACGCGTACAGATAGTACCAGAAAGTGTACCGGTTGCCAAGTATTTTTAAGGCTTTTGTCTTTAGCGGCTTGCGAGGACTTTTCGCGAGGTGAGAATGTGAGAATAGAGGGCCTGAAACACGGTGAGGCGCCCCTCGCTGGGGCGGTGATGTTGGCGATGGATTCGGCTTCGGCACATGCTCGAAGGCTCACCGGATTTTCGACTGAGCGCCGTTCGCATGGACGTGCTCAGGATGGTCGGGCGTTATCGACGACCTTCGACGGCGCGAGCATTTTTCTGAGAGCGCGCATCCAGTTTTTTTAAGTCTTCAACGCCGAGGTAGCGCCAAACTGGTGTGGTGTGAAGGTCAACCCCAGGGTCACGGAAAGCGTTGACCATGATGGCGCTGGCTCCTACCATGAATGGATGGCCCCGCATCCTGGTGTCCGGCATAAAACATTCTTGGCTGTTGTGGCGATTGTTTTTTGCGCTACGGCCTTTGGCCCACAAACAACGAACGCGGCGCAGAAGGCCTCGGATAAGCAATCCGCGAAAGCGGCCGTTCCGGTCGATCTTCCGGTCCTCCCGCTGTATAACCCGCGCAGGAACATGGTGTGGCTGAACGCTCCGGCTGCGGATGCGCGGAAAGAGCTGATCCGGCAAGTGGAAGCAAAATTCGCATCCGGTGAGCAGAACTATAAGGCCGGTCATTTGGAAGCAGCGCGCAAGGACTTCGACGATGCCGTCGATGCCATGCTGCAGAGCGGGTACGATCCCAACGCCGATGCGCAGTTGAGCGAGCTGTATCACCGGGTGGTCGACACGGTGTACACCTACGAACTGCAGGCCTTCCGCGCGGGGGATGGTTTCAATGAAGCGCCCGCGGTGCCCGCGCCTATCGACGAAGTGGCGGAGATGACCTTTCCCGTCGATCCACGCTTGAAAGCGCGCGCCGAGGAAGCGGCCAAGAATATTTCGCACGACCTGCCGTTGACGGTAAACGACGAAGTGCTATCGTTCCTCAATTTTTTCCAAACGCCGCGCGGGCGCGCTATTGTCGAAACCGGCCTGCGGCGCGCCGGGCGCTACCGGGAAATGATTGCGCGGGTATTGAGTGAGGAAGGCGTGCCGCAGGATCTGATCTACCTGGCGCAGGCGGAAAGCGCATTTCAACCTACCGCGTTGTCGCGCGCGGGAGCCCGGGGCATGTGGCAGTTCGTGTCGTATCGCGGGCAGGAGTACGGGCTGCGCCACACCTGGTGGCTGGACGAGCGGCAGGATCCGGAGAAAGCTACGCATGCCGCGGCGCAACATCTGCGCGATCTCTATCGCTTGTTTGGGGACTGGTATCTGGCCATGGCGGCATACAACTGCGGGCCAGGGAACGTGCAGAAGGGTATCGAGCGCACCGGGTACGCCGATTTCTGGGAACTGTACCGGCGCAACGTGCTGCCCAAGGAAACCAAGAATTACGTGCCCATTATTCTGGCGCTTACGCTGATCGCCAAGGACGCCCCGCACTACGGCATTCAAGCCGAGCCGGAAGCGCCGGTGGCGTCGGATATCGTGAAGCCCGGACGGGCCATCGATCTGCGCCTGGTGGCGGAAACCATCGATGTGGACGTGGAGACGTTGCGCGCGTTGAATCCTTCGCTGTTGCGGCTGGCCACTCCGGATGATCCTGCTTTTGAATTGCACCTGCCGTCAGGAAGCGCGGAACGGTTTTCCGCGGAAATCGCCGATATTCCGCCGGACAAGTGGGTGAGTTGGAGACGGCACCGCGTGGCCGCCGGGGAGACGCTGACGTCCATCGCCAAGAAGTACCGGGTGACGCCCAAAGCCATCGCGGATGCCAACAACCTGGAGCACACTACGGCGCTGAACACCGGGGAGAAACTGATTATTCCGGCCATCGAGCCGGCCGCGGAGAACAAGCGGCGCATGGTGAGCTACCGCGTGCGCAAGGGAGATACGCTGGGAGGTATCGCCGATCGTTTCAGTGTGGAGACCGAAGACGTGCGCAAGTGGAATCACCTGGCGGCCAACCGGGTGAGCCGCGGCATGGTATTGCGGATTTACACGCTGGACAGCACCCCGGAGAGAACCGCGCACGCGCGCGCGAAGCCCCGGAAAAAGACTACGCATCCTGCCGCAGTAGCGCAGAATCGCACCGCTTCGGCCACGCGCGACTGACTTTTCAGGCCCGAAAATCCTCACCGCCCGGCAACACCCGCGAGATTTGGTGCGCAAGCTGCCGCCATATTCAGAATGCTTGACAACGTTGCGCGAGTACGATAACAACGGCGGAAGGATAAATTGGCTCTTCCAGTCTGCGTCTGTGTTTCTGGCTGGCCGGGTTCGAGTCCGTATGCGCTTTCGGGAGGATGGGATGGATTTCGATAAAGACAATTTCGAAGAAGAAAACGAACTCGCGCCGCTGGAAGAGGAAGAGGCCGGGGACGGCGACGAAGTCGCCGGCGTGGAAGTAGACGAAGTTGCCGTGGATGACGACTCCGAAGACGAGTCCGAAGAACCCAAGCGCGGTTCCTCTGCGCCGAAGCGCGGTTCGACCAGCACGGCCTCCTCCGGCAGAGCGGCCAGCAAGGCTCCGGCGCGCCCGAAAGCTCCGGCGAAAAAAGCCGCGGTAGCCCGCGGGAAGACCGCGGCCAAGAAGACTTCCGCGAAAAAAGTGGGCGGCAAAAAAACGGGCGGCAAGAAAGCCGCCAAGAAGAAGGCTGGAAAAGCGCGGGGCGGCAAGAAAAAGAAGCGCTAGTTCAGTTGGCATTTGCGGCCAGCGGCATCGGGCGCATGCGCGCTGGTTCCCTCTTCCGCCACCCGTTCCCACCATCTCTAAGCATTGTAGAAGGCTCGGACCAGTAAAAGGCCCGGGCCTTTTGTTTTCCGGTAGCCATGATTTTTGAGGCTGGCTGGAGAGCGTGGCTCCGTTTGTAGAGGCGTAGCGCGCCAGATCGGAATCGGCCGAAGCCCAAACTGGGAACGGAATGGCAAGTTTGCTGCCGTTTGGGAGACGAGCTTGCCTTACAGGTTAAGTAACGCTAGCATTACGTTCGCATGCCCAGAGCTTTGGAGCAGATTCGGCGAATGCGCGGCGGCGCGCAATCGCACCTGATGCGCTGCGCGGACGGCCACTACTACGTGGTGAAATTTAGAAATAATCCGCAACACCGGCGAATTCTGGTGAACGAATTGCTGGGAACGAGGTTGGCGTCAAGGCTGGGGCTGCCGACCACGCCGGTGGCGATTATCGAAGTGTCCGAGGAACTGATACGCCTGACGCCGGACCTCACCATGGAGTTTCCGCGTCATCGCTATCCATGCGACGCGGGACTGCAGTTCGGGTCGCGCTTCCCGGGCGATCCGCGACACCTGGCGCTGCATGATTTCCTTCCCGATCCATTATTACGGCAGGTCGAAAATCTGCATGACTTCGCGGGGATGCTGGTGTTTGACAAATGGACCTGCAACACCAACGGCCGTCAAACGTTGTTCATTGGCGAACCGGCCGCTTCCATGGATAGCGCGCAGGCTGACAGCGCAGATGGCGGCTCGTACTTTGCCTATCGAACGCTGATGATCGATCAAGGGTTCTGTTTCAGCGCGGGAGATTGGAAATTTCCCGATGCCCCGCTGCGTGGTTTGTACGCGCGTAACCGCGTCTATGAAAGCATCACCGGAATAGAATCCTTCGGACCCTGGCTGGAACGGCTGGAGAAACGCATCACCGAGCGGGTGCTGGACGAGGTCAGTCGAGATGTTCCGCCGGAATGGTATGGGGACGAGTACGACCAACTGGTGCGGCTGCTGGAGCAGTTGTTTCTCCGGCGCACGCGGGTCCCGGATCTGCTACGGGATGCAAAACGATCCAACCGGCAGCCATTTCCCAACTGGGTGTGAAGCATGACCGAGAACGACGCGCAAAATTCAGACAGGACGAAACTTCCCGGGGAACGCCCCGTGGCGTACCACGTGTTGCGCTATACCCCGAACCTGGTGCGCGATGAATGGGTCAACATCGGAATACTGCTCTTTGACCGTGACACCGGCGAGCGGCGTTTGCGGCTGATCGAAGAGGAAGAAGAATATCGCCGGGTACGCCGCATCCATCCGCAGGTGGACGAAAACGCGTTGCGCCTGCTACGCGATAACCTCGAAGACCGCTTTCAGTCCGCCAATTCACCTGCCTCGAACGGGGGAATGGAAAACGGGCCTGCGGCGTGGCTGCAAATGCTGGCCAAATGGGATGAAACGCTTTCGCAGGCGTTGCAGCTGGCCTCCCAGAAGGCCGTGTACACCACCGACCTGGACGCCGAACTGGAGCGCCTCTACGCCGACCATGTTGCCGTGCCGTATATTTCGAGCCGCGTCGGAGCGCCTGGCACCCGCGCGCGCGTGCGTGCCTATTGCTCGCAGGTTTTCCGCCAAGCGCGACTGTGGGAGCGTATCGAAAAAGCGGTGCGCGCCGAACAGTGGACCTTGCCGGGCGATCCCATGCGCATTGATTACAGTTACCGCCGCAACGGGACCCGCGGATTCGTACACACGCTATCGGTGACGCGGGCTCCCGGGGAGTTGAAGCAATTGGCCTATACCGCCGAGCACATCCACCGTAAAGAAAAACTGAAGACCGAATTTGCCGCGGTGACCGACGTGCCCCTGGTGCCCGGCAATAAGCGCGACGATTTTGTGGCCGCTTCGCTGCGCGAGGTGGAAATCGAACCGGTACCGCTGGAAGGGTTTGCCGTGTGGGTAGCCAAGCTCAAGCCGCTGCTCTTGCAGTGAAGATTATTTCTGCAGCCTGTGGCGGCGAATTCTCAAGGAGATTCATAGTGGCTTGATTTACGTTCGCTGCTGAGTTGCTATCTCCACACCCGGTACCAATCTAAATCCGGATGCGATGATATCAATGGTGCCGCCAGGTAATATCAGATAGACGGAAAAGTGGAAATATCCTGTCAACGCGTCTGCCGCGTATTGCAACCGCTCGTTCCGCAGCTGCGATGTGGCCGCGCAGGTGGCGGTTGAAATGTCATCCGAGCACTGCCGCTTGCCTTGAAGATCAATGTCGCTGAAGAAGAATGCGGCGTCCTCGAGGGGTAACGGTTATCGGTGTTAATTCACGCGACGAAATCCCTCGAAGTTCGACACCCAGTCGAACTTCATCAAGATCGTCTTCCGTCCGCACGATACGAAGTGAACGCACCTTAGAATCATGCCAAATTAGGCCGTTGAATGATTCTGGGACATTGCCACTCATTTCGCGGGAAGGCTGTGAAGCTTCAATGCGGCGGATACCATAACTATCCTCACAAAATGGAGCCTCGATATTAAGCAACCGCCGCGAACTTCCATCCGTTAGAGTAGCGGCTCGGACCAGTTTTCCAGCGACTCTTTTACTTTGTGCAGGAACTGGTGCGCGATGGCGCCGTCCACCACGCGGTGATCGTAGGACAGCGTGACATAGCACATGGAGCGGATGGCGATGGAGTCGTTGATAACCACCGGCCGCTTTTCAATCGCGCCCAGGCCGAGAATGCCGACATTGGGTTGACTGATGACCGGCAACCCGAACAATCCGCCGAACACACCGGGATTGGTGATGGAAAAGGTGCTTTCCTGCACTTCTTCGGGCTTCAACTTTTTAGAGCGCGCGCGCTCCGCCAGATCGTTCATGGTGCGCTGGATGCCCAGAATGTTTTTTTCGTCGGCGTGCTTGATCACCGGCACCAGCAGGCCCCAATCGAGCGCCACGGCGATGCCCACGTTGATTTCCTTGTGCATCACCACGTTGGTGCCGTCCAGCGAAGAGTTCAGCGTGGGATAGGCGCGCAACCCGGCCACCACGGCTTTCACGAAAAAGGGCATGAAGGTGAGCTTGGTGCCGTGGCGCTTTTCAAATTCGTCTTTGGACTTGGCGCGCAGCGCGGCGATTTTGCTCATGTCGATTTCATCTACGGAGTAAACGTGGGCGGACACCCGTTTGGAGGCCACCATGTGCTCGCCGATGCGCTGGCGCATGACGCTCATGGGCGATACTTCGTAATCGCCGAAATAAATTCTTTCGCGGGGGACGGCCGATTCGAACGCGACGTGGACCTGGCCGCCATGCTGGCCGGCTGCTGGAGCAGCGGCTTGGCCGCCTTGTGCCGACGCGGGCCGTGAAGGTGGTGGAGGCGGCGGAGCCTGGCGCGTTGGAGCGGCAGCCGGCATACCAGGGTTGAAGGCTTCTTCCATTTCTTCTTCCACCTGGCCGCTATCTTCCTGCTGGTCGACGTCAACATCGTGCTGCTGGCCGCCTCCGGCGATCAGCACTTCGATGTCCTGTTTGCTGATGCGTCCTCCGGCGCCCGTACCGGTCACGTTGCTGAGGTCGATGCCGTGTTCCTTGGCCATGCGGCGCACCAGCGGCGAGCTGTGAATGCGCGCGCCATCTCTGCCCACAGACGACGTCGCGCCGGATGAGGGTGCGCTCGGCGCACCGGTGGACGCGGAAGTTGCGGCAGAACTTCCGGAGGAAGTTCCGGCAGAAGTGGCGGGAGCCGGCGTACGCGCCTGGGGCGCGGTTTGCGGAGTGGCCGCAGCCTTGCCGTTTGCCGGTGAAGCGGTCGCCGCGGGCTTGGCTGGCGGTGCGGCAGTCTTTTGCTGCGGCGGCGGAGCTTGCTGCGCCGGCTGCGCTGCGGTAGCGCTGCCCGCGACATCGATCACGCCCACCACGGTTTGAATCGGGACAGTCTTGCCTTCGGCAACTTTAATTTCTTTCAACACCCCCGCGGAAGGCGAGGGAATCTCGGCGTCCACCTTGTCGGTGGAAATTTCGAATAACGGCTCATCGCGCTCCACTTTGTCGCCAGGTTTTTTCAGCCACTTGGTGATGGTGCCTTCAAAAATGCTTTCACCCATTTGCGGCATTACGATGTCTACGGCCATGTGCGTCTCCTGTAGGAAACTCTATTCTCTATCGCGGCGCGTGCCCACCCCGCCCAAGATCGCTGATTTCTTCTTCCAACGCTTTCCAGTAACCGCCGCTAATAACGGGCCAATTCCCTGGCGGCATCAAAAACTTTTTTCGCGTTGGGGAGAAAATATTCTTCCAGCGGCGGCGAATACGGCACGGGAGTATCCAGCGCGGTTACGCGCAGCAGCGGCCCATCCAGATCGCCAAACGCTTTTTCGCAAAGGATAGCTGCAATTTCACCGGCAATGCCGCCGGTGCGGGTATCTTCGTGCACCACCAGGCAGCGATTGGTTTTCTTCACCGATTGCAAAATAGTTTCTTCATCGAGCGGCAGCAGCGTGCGCAGATCGATGACCTCCGCTTCGATGCCTTCTTTGGCCAACGCTTCGGCGGCTTCCAGCGAAGTGTGCATCATGGCCGCGTAAGAAATGATGGTCAGGTGCTTACCCGGCCGGCGCACGATGGCTTTGCCAATGGGCACGGTGTAGTCCCCCGC
>Ga0182015_10000105_pt1 | contig 114276 bp, 136 predicted proteins | sample 712P3MmetaG_FD_120478 | JGI IMG/M metagenome (GOLD analysis project Ga0182015, IMG submission 120478) | Permafrost microbial communities from Stordalen Mire, Sweden - 712P3M metaG | ecosystem: Environmental > Terrestrial > Soil > Wetlands > Permafrost | place: Sweden: Stordalen | collected...
ACGGCAATCGAAATGCTTTCCTTGTGCACATCCATACCAATATACTTTCGGCTATTCATTCAGGGCGCTCCTTTCTGTAGGGGTTGAGGCAACTACCCAAACCCTACTCCGAAAGGGGCGCCCTTTTATATTGCGTCGGGTATCACTTTGCCAGTAAAGTCATATGCCCAATAGGTCTCCGGCGTCGGTGAAAAAGTGCCGTCCTTCCCGGAATCCACGGTGACCGTCTTGTTGTATTGAATTTGCGTTAATGTGAAAGACGCCTGGCAAGTGCCGGTGAAATTCACATCGTATAAAGAGATGGTGTACACGTAGGAGTTTCCATGCGTCAGGAGTGTCAGCGGAACGGGTATATCCAGGTTTGGCACGCCGGAGCCGGAAACGCCATTGAACTCAGGGACTTTCCCGGCTGGATCCGGTGTGCCAGCCACGATAAAGACCGGTTGAATTCCGTCTGTATCCACCACTCTGATCGAGGTGATATTGCCGAAGGCGTCGGCACCAATCGTAACGTAGCTCTGATTATAGGGGAGAAAGTCGGCTAAATTCAGGACAGTAGGAAGGGCGTCGGTCTTGAAGGCATTGGTGCTACCTCCAACCAGGATAAATGAGGAGCTTGTAATGCCACAACATGCACCGCCCGCGAACTCGTTGGCACCCGGGGTGCTGTCAACGAGGATCTGCTCACCGACACCCGTGAAACTCTTGTTCCCGTCTTTGTCGTCCACCACCGTGTTAAGAGTGTAGGAGGTGTAAAAAGCTTCATTGGCACCCATTGTGGACGAAGGCGTTTGCGTCGGGTTGTGATACAGGACCATGCTGTATTTGTCGCCTACGATGATTCCCGGAACCGAGCCGGCGATTGTTATCGATCCTTCGATGGTGACTTGCGTGTTTTGGGCCCGTGCTGTCGCGGTGCAGAGAGTTGCGGCAACCGCGAGCAGCGCGAGGACAACGATACGGCGAAATGCGAATCTGAACGGGACTGCGACGCTCGGCGAAAATTTGTACGCTTTCATGAGATTCTCCTCTCTTGGTTCGGCTGAGTTTTTCCAGAGGCACCGAATGCACGCACTTTTCCTTCGCCGCCCCGGGTGGGTCAGATTGAAATCGTCCCCTTACCCTCTATAGCGGAATATGTGGTCCAAACCAGTCATGTATTCCTGGCTTGAGCCGCTCCAAACAGGAATGGGCAGACATACCTGCCCATTCCCCGGAGACGCACTTGCCGACAACGACCGTGTTCAGAACGTCAGATTGTCAAAATTCCCAGCCAACTGGTTTGCACCCGAGTTGATGGCATCGTAAGGGACCGAGAATTCGACGTAGGCGATATTGGAATCGCTTACAGTCAACTTTTGAAAGCTAGTGGTGTTGGTTGGATCAGCTTCCGCCGTCTGCAATAGCGTTCCGGAAGAGTTAAACGCACTTAGGAACGCAGCTTCCGAAGCGGGGACGCTGCCAAGACACGCTGCGTCTTGGCCGATGCAGGTCTGTAGGACCTCGATGCTCACGCTGCTTTGTACGGACGAAAAGTTAGCGCGAACCGTGCCCCACTGTTGCTCCAGAGTTGGGGTATTGCCGATCGTGCTCACAACGTTAGGCGCGGAGAACGCAAAGCCGCTGCCGGCGGCGACGGCGAAGACCCCGGAACCACCGATACAAAGCGTCGTGCCCAGAGTGCAAGGGACAAACTGGAAGGTGACGCCGTCCGAACTATAGGTGCTGACGACAGAAGTGCCGCTGGCGATCGCGCTGCCGCCAGGAGTTGTATCGAAATTGATGGTGGTGGGCGTGATGGCGCCGCCATCGAGCGTCCTGAGCAGCACTCCAGCGGGACTGTACACTGTAATCGATGGGGTGCCGGCGTTCGAAACGTAGATGTTCCCGGTTTTATCTAGTGCGATGCCCTCGGGCAGACTCATTCCGTCCGTGATAGTCAGCAGGGTCTTGCCTGGGGGACTGTACTTTACGACATCGTTGGAGAACCGGTACGAAACGTAAATGTTCCCGCGGACGAGTATTCCAGTCGGTCCCGTACTTACGGAATCGGTGTACTTGGTAATCTCGATTGGAAAATCCGTGAGGAAATTTCCGATGTTGTAACTGATGACATCGCCCCCAATGACCGCCGCATAAATGTCCGGGCCCGAAATTGCGAGCGCGCCAGGCGCGGTGAAGGGAACTCCGCTCTTATCTTGAGTTAGAGTTTCCACCAGGTCTCCCGCGGCGTTGTAGGCCACGAGATTGTTGGAGAGATTGTTCGCGGCGTAAATGTCTCCATATGCGTCCACGGCCACGCCCAAAGGATGGCTTAAGCCGCTAATGGTGCGAGTGAGGGTGCGCGACTTGTTGTAAACCGTGATCGTACCAGTCGTGAAATTCGTAACGTAAAGATTGCCCGCACCGTCAAAAACAAGCCGGGTGGGTCCGCTAATACCAGCGGTTATTGTGTTCAGCACCGCGCCGGTGGTGGGATTCAATTCGAGCACGTTGTTCGCGCCCTCGTTTGCTACCCAGAGATTGCCGGCCGAGTCAAAAGCAAGGCCGTTGGGGTCATTGAGCTGAGCGTGGGCCGGCACAGCAAAACAAACGGCCAGTAGCGCGAACAGAAGCAATTTATGTTTCATTGAATCATCTCCCTATTACACGGGTTTGAGTTTCTATAGAAATGCCCGCCAATGCGGGTTATCACCCCTCAGGCACAACGGAAAGGTTGCGTTTGTGACTCGAAGTCTGCCCTCACTCTCTATAGCGGAGAGGGGGCGCGAAAACTGTCATGGGCATCTTTTTTTTCTTGGAGGGAGAGGGGGAGCGAGAGGCCCGATTGTGCCAAGGTTGACTTGGGCTTTAAAGGAGTGACTTTATTTCTTGGCGGCGGCGTTCAATTCCGCGAGATTGGCGTCGCACTTGGCGATCTCGGCGGCGAGGTCTCTTTGAGCGGGATCGATCAGGGAGTTGGAGGCGCCGAGGTGTTTGGCTTCCAGCAAAGTATCCAAACTCCTTTGGTAAGCTGAACGCGCTCGATTCCAGCGGGCGATTTTCTCCGGATGCGATATGCCGGCTGCTCGGCGTCGCGCGAGTAGGCGAGGGCGATGGCGGTGTAAGCGTCCACAATATCCGGCAGCGTGACGTAGGTGCCGGAATTGTCTCCGCGTCGCATTTGTTGGGCCACATCCAGTCCTTTGCGCAGATTTATCATTCCTTCGGTCGAGCGTCCCAAAGCGCTTTGTACTGCACCGATGTGCATGTAGCTATAGCCGATATACCTCTGGGCGCGGACTTCGGCGGGATCCGCCGTCGAAATGCGCTGAAAAATCGCGAGACCCTGCTGAAGGCTGACGAGTGCCTGGGGAAGTTCATTTTTCTTCTGTTCGTAATATCCCGTCCAGTAATAGCTTTCGCCGATGTAGTGTGTGTACGTTGCATTTCCCGGATCGGCCTGCGACAAGCTTTTCAAGATGGCCATGGCTTGCACTTGCATGGCGATCGCTTGGTCAAAATCTCCCTGCCTGTTAAACACACCGGCCATGAATCCATAGGTGCCGGCAAGCCTGGTTTGCATGTTGGCTTGCAGTTCCGGCGAGGTAAAGACAGTTGTTTCGCGAATTGCGGCAGCCTTGCGATAACTTTCCAGAGCTCCTTGCAGATCACCGGTATAAGCCTGGCATTGGCCCATTGAGAAATATTCGCCTGCAAGGGACTCCTGGGATTCCGGCCTGGAGTTCAGAACGCGTTCCTCGATGGTAAAAGCCTTTTGGAAATATTCCATAGCGCCGGGGCAATCACCGCGCGAGTTGGAAACCAGGCCGAGGCGATGATAATCGGCGGCGAGGAATTGTTCGGTATCCTCGGAATGGTCACCGCTTCGCTCGATGGATTCTCGAATCGCGAGAGCTTTTTTGTAACTTGCCAGCGCGCCGGTGGTGTCGCCCAAATTTGCGGAGTGGGGATCACCCTGCACGTCGCCAACCTTTTCATACGCGGTGGCCAGTTCTTTTGCAGGGACAGGTCGTTGCCTTCATCACTGGCGAGGCCGTCGAGATAGTGGAGGGCCCGATCGACCAGAAGCTTGCGAGCTTTGGTGGCACCGGGAAGATCTTTGATGGCGCCGTGTACATCGAACATCAGCGAATTCGCCAGCGCGCGCACATCTTGGAAGCGGCGCTCGGCACGTTGCTGCTGGAAACGCGCGATGCGCGCTTCGCGCACGATGGCTGCGGCTCCGGCGGTTAGTCCAATGGCTATCAGGATCGCGGCGGCCACGGCGGCTTGATGCCGACGAACGAATTTGCGCGCGCGGTACTGCAGCGTTCCGCCGGCGGCATTGACCGGAAGGCCTTGGAGATAGCGCCGTATGTCCTCGGATAACTGGTCAACGGAAGCGTAACGGCGGCTCGGTTCCTTGCGGAGCGCTTTCAGAACTATATTGTCGAGATCACCGGATAAAGTCCGCCGCAGCTTTTCCGCGTCCCCTGCGGAAGATCCGACCGTCGACGATCCGTCGGGTGACGAGGAACTCGAGTCGGTACGTACATCGTCGTCATGATGCATCACGGCGGCGCTAGGCTTCTCCGGCTCGGTAGAGCAAATTGCGTTTACAATTTCGTTGAGCGAAGTGGTATTCACGCGATACGGACGCCGCCCGGTGAGCAACACATAAAGAATCGCGCCCAGCGAATAAACGTCTGTAGCAGTAGTAATGGCTTCGTTGCGCACTTGTTCGGGGCTGGCATAATCCGGCGTCATGATGGGAAGGAGCGTGGCCGTATAATCGCCGCCAGCTTGGGGCTGCGAAGAGTTCAGAAGTTTTCCGATACCGAAAACCAAGAGCTTCGGAAGGCCTTGGGGCGTGACCAAAATATTCTGCGGCTTCAAATCGCGATGGACGACCAAGTTCTGATGCGCGTACTGTACTGCGTCGCAAACGCTACGAAAGAGCTTCAGACGTTCGCGAATATCCAAGTTGTGCGCGGCGCAATATCGATCGATGGGCTGGCCTTCCACCAGTTCCATCACGAAGAAGGGAAGGCCGTCCTGGGTGGTGCCGCCATCGAGCAGAGAAGCGATATTGGGATGTTCCAGGCCGGCGAGAAATTTGCCGCTCATTTCGAAAGCGGCGAACGATCAAAGCGGTGTCGTATCCCTGGCGAATCAGCTTGATGGCAACTTGTTTTTGGAACTGATCGTCGGCTCGCGCGCCACGATAGACTTCGCCCATCCCGCCGCTGCCCAGCTTCGCAACTAATTCATACTGGCCGATGCGTCTGCCGAGCATGGTGCGGCCCGCAGCGTCCTGATTCGCGAAACTTTCGGCGGCTAGCTCAAGCGCGGGAGTTTCAATGAATTTATCGGCGCGCAGAGCGTAATAGAGGAGCGATTCCACTTCGCGGCGCAAGGATTCTTCACCATTGCAGCTTTGTTGCAGGAATGCCGCGCGGGCGCTTTCGTCCTGGTCCAGCACGGCGTGGTACAAATCTTCTACGCGTTTCCAGCGCTCAGGCTCCATCGAGATTTCCCGGGTGACAAATCATGGCGATGTATGCGGCTTTTGTTGGTCGTGGACCATTTCACGCAGCAGCCAGCTCTTTGCGAAATTCCAGTCTCGATACACTGTTTCGTTTGATATTTTTAATATCTCGGCAGTTTCGTCCACGGTTAAGCCGCCGAAGAAACGCAACTCCACAACTTGCGATTTGCGCGCGTCTTTTTCGGCGAGCTTGTTGAGGGCATCGTCGAGCGCTACGAGATAGCTAGGCAGATTGGGAGAAATGAAAAGCGCTTCGTCGAATGTGATGTGCTCGGCTTCGCCGCCTCTTTTTTGCGAGTGGCTCGCGCGCGCGAAGTCGGTGAGGATCCGCCGCATCATGCGCGCGCAAATGGCGAAAAAATGAGCGCGGTTCTGCCAGCTCACATTTTTCAGATCGACCAGGCGCACGTAGGTTTCGTTGATAAGGGCTGTGGTTTGCAACGTGTGGTTGCGCGATTCGCGGGACATAAAACGCTTGGCCAAGCGGTGCAGTTCTTCGTAAACGAGAATGGTCAGGCGTTTCAGCGCCTCTTCGTCACCGTTTTCCCAGGCGTGAAGGAGTAGCGTGACCTCGCGAGTTGGACTGTCCGACATTTACACCACCGCAGCGTAACGGAGAAACCGAGTTACGTTTCAGACCTGGGCCCAATTCTAGAGCAACTGCCCGCGGGGTGATGGCTATGCCATCGTGAAAGTTTTTGGCGTGATTCGCGCGTGTGCAGGTAAAGCCCAAAACCCCGGCTGTCGTGGCAGGAGCATAACAATCCCATTCCAGACAGGCAAGTTGGCAATTCGTTCAGTATTTATTCGGCTAGAAAGCCAGCGATTGGATTTGCAGGCTAAACTAAGTAATAGAGTTCGCGGAGTTCGGCGCCGCTCGCTTCATTCCGGCGGCAATGCTCGCAGGTATTTTCGCCGAGCAGCTCGTAAACGCGGTGCACGGCCTTGAGCGTGGCGGAGAACGTTCGTGGTTCTTCGTGGAAAACGCGGTCGGCGGGCAGCCAGTCCTGAAAACGCAGGCGGTCCATCACGCTCGCAAATCCCTTACGGACGCCGCACAGCAACACGGTTACTCCGCGCGTATCCATTTCGCGCAGGAAACGATCGAAACGCTCCATGGAGACCATGTCGGGATAGCGCGTGCGTTTCACGCGAAGAATGACGAAGCGGATTTTCTCGTCTTCCGTGCGTTGTTTTACTTTCTCGAATAAGCGGTCCAGCTCGGGGGCCGCGCCAAAAAACAGTTCGCCTTCCAAGTCATAAAGAATTAGCGAGGTGCAAACCGGATCGTCGTGCATGCGCTCGCGAACCACACGGTCGCTGCTGACCGTCAACTCCGAAAAGCGCATGAGCGCGGCGCGCGGCACAAACAAAAGAATCGAGAGCGCTACGCCAATCAAAATGGAAAATTCAACACTGATGAATATCGCGGAGAAAGCGGTAACAGCAACCAGCAGGGCGTCGTAACGCGAAGCGCGCACCGCATATTTCAGGCGTTTCCAATCCACCAGCCTGGCGGCGGTGATTACAAGCAAGCCGGCCAAAGCGGCCTTGGGAATGTAGCGCGCGTAGGGTGCCAGCGCGACGACCACCAGCGCGACCGTGCCAGCCGCGAAGATGCCCGACATGCGGCTCACCGCTCCGGCTTGGAAGTTGATTGCTGAACGCGTAAGCGAACCCGAGCCGGGCAAGCATTGAAAGAAGCCGCCGGTTAAGTTGGCCAAGCCTTCCGCCATACATTGGCGGTTGTAATCGAGCTTCTGCCGCGTGGTGTTGGCGATGGATTTCGCAATCGCGAGTGCTTCCAGCAGTCCGAGGAATGCGATCGCCAACGCGCTTCCCGACATTTGCTTGATCCACCAAAGTTGTATCCGCGGAAGATGCGGAGTGGGCAGATTGCGCGGGAGGCTGGCCACCGTCGCAATAATTGTTTTGCCGTCGATTCCCGGTCTGGACCAGCCGAACCAGGCGGCCAAGCCGGCGACCACGAGCAACGACGCCAGCATGTCGAATTGCGGCAAACGAAACTTGCGCACCAGGTAACGCAGCGCTACGGCCAGCACGATGGTGGAGAGTCCGATTGCAAAGGCAGGGGGATTTATATGGCCACCGCGCACCGTCAACCAAATGCGGTAAAGAACATGCTGCAATCCGTTGCCGCGGTCCTGCATTCCGGTCAAGTTGCCAATTTGGGTGATGGCAATCAACGTACCGGCGCCGGCCATGAATCCGATAACCACGGATTCGGAAATGTAGCGGGTCAAGTCGCCCAACTTGAAGACGGCGATCAGGATTTGGATGCAACCGATCATGATTCCCAGCAGGAACATGGCTTGGTACGCTTCCATGTGCGCGCCGGTACTGAAAAAAGCCAGAGCGCTGAAAACGACCAGCGAGATGGCGTTGGTAGGACCATTGATTAGATGAGAGGAAGAGCCGAAAATTGAGGCGACCAGCGTGATCACGATTGCGGAGTAAAGTCCGAAGCGCGGGTCAACTCCTGCAATCAGGGCGTAGGCCATGGCTTGGGGCAGGGAGATCGCGGCTACGGTCACTCCGGCGAGGAGGTCTTTGCGCGCGTTGTCGGCTGAGTAGTTGAACTTCATTTTATGTCTAAGCCGCTTCAAAAGCGTGCCTTAGGCCACTAAGTCTAGCGACTTACTCGACATTTGTCTTGCACGAATCATGCCGTAGCCAGTTTGGGAAGAGGAGCCGGGGTTAGGTTCCTATCATAATGAGAAAGAATAGGTTAGGGTTACGCTGGCAGACTGCTGTCGAAGATCGAGTTGCCGCGGTGGACTTATCCTGCCAACGGAGTGCCTAACTTTTGCATGTAAATGCCCCGATTATGCTGGCGGGGGGTGCGGGTCCGTCGCGCAATAGAGGCGGCCTTTAACGCGGGACCGCGGACGATCACTGATGGAGTGGATTCGACTTGATCTATTCGTCGGGCTCGTCGGGCAAGACGGACGGCAAATACTTGATCAGTTCCGGCACGGTCATGCCGACGATGGCGGACTTTTTATTCGCCAGCAATTCCAAACGGAAGTCCGTGTAGGGTTCCACTTTTCCTGAAGTAAGATCCCAGTTTTGATTCGCGACAAAATATTCACCTTGGGGATCGTGCAACAACTGCAACAGATACCTGTGTCCGGGCTGAAACTCGTACTTCTTGGGCTCTACGCGCGACGTTACGATTTCGCCTTTGGACATTTTTACTAGGCCGCCGGGAATGCCGGCATCGACGAGCGCGCCGTCCGATAGCGACAATCCTTCCGGCAATTTCAAGACGTTTTCGACGCGGAAATTTATCTCGGTGTAAAGCAATTCGTAGTCGTGGTCGACTGCGTACACATGAAAGGTTTCAAACGTCGCGATCACCCAGGTGGCGCCCTTTACCGAAGAAAACTCAGGCGCGTTTCCGAGGTAGGCTCCCGGGGAAACGCTGAAATTGCCTTTCGCCATGTCGCGATATTCCCCGAGAGGCTTGCGCCAAAACGCGTCACGCTCTTCGCGCAAAGTGGGATTCACGGTGTCAAGCTGCGAACCCAGGTCAGCAGGCTCGAGCTGCCACTTATTCTGCGCGCCGCTGAAGTCAGGCTCGCTATGGAGCTTGGCGCGTTGCGATGTGGCGTGCGATTGAGATTCGTTCTGCGAAGGAGAGCACGGGCAATCCGAGTCTTGCGCCCTTATAACGGAACCGCTGCTGAGCGCTACGACCAGAAAAAATGCGAAGGTTGTACGAGGCAGGGAGCGTGGGCTCATAGCAACTCCTATTCACGGGTAGCAGATACGGTCTTAGACTTATTCAGCGCAAAACAGGTTTTCCAGGAGGCCAGATTTGTTGGACGGTAAAACATAAAATCGGAATGATTCCTATACCAAAGCACTAAAGCCGGGCTTGATTCCCAGAAAAAGTGATTTTATAATTAGGGTATCGACATTTTGTGTCGATAAGGAGGTGATCCCTGAGGTACACGAAAATTTGATTTATCTGTAGGGAGGCGCGTGTGATTCTGCCACGCGCCTCCCGTTATTTTGTTCACGCGTCCTAGCGATGGGACGGACCCGCCACGAATTAGGATTTAGGGTGCTTAAAATTTCGCTTGAGCCGAATTTTTACCCACCCTCCGAGTGCGGCGTAATCGCGCCGGCTTAACACTCGCGCTTCTTCACGAGTTTCGCCGACTTTCAGCAGCAATTCCTGCCTCTGCTTGCCATCGAGACTATTGTAATTCTGTTCCGCGGGCATAGATCTCCCATGACTACAGGGCAGTAACGTTTGCCGCCTGTAATCCCTTCGGGCCTTTTGTTACCTCAAATTCGACCGCCTGTCCTTCGTTCAGAGATTTGTATCCATCGCCTTGGATAGCCGAGAAATGACAGAAAACGTCCTCGCCGGACTGGCGCTGGATGAATCCAAATCCTTTGCTGGCATTGAACCACTTTACTGTTCCTTGTTCTCTCATCGATTGCTTCCTTCGTTGCTTTTTGAGCTATCTGTGCTTCTCGACCGCCTTCAGGAGATTAAGCTGCAAGTTTGAGCCTGCCCTCTGATCGAATCCAAAGGTTCACAAGAGCGACAAACGCGAGACGATTGTAACATGTCTACTCCCTCGTACGATGGTTTACGATTCCTAGGATTGAACTTATGTTGTTATTCGACATGGCGGGACTTAGCGCGGAAACATTAAAGGGTTGTTCGCGGAATACAAAGGTGCCGGCGCAAAGTTCGTCCAGCCATTGAGGAGAGAGCCTTGGGGGTCCTGGGCGTTTACGGTGCTGGATCCAGACGGCAATCACATTTAGTTCTCACGGTGACGGCAACAAGAACCGCGTATTTCACTTTTGCGTCGCGACTCCGAAGCAATGCGAAAAGCCATCGTCGTCGGTCAGGAAGAATTCGGTTTGCCCGTAGTCCCTATCTTCAAGCTCGGACACTTTGTAACCCAGTTGCATCAGCCGTTCTCTCGTATCACGAATATCCGACGGCGCCCAGTAAAGCCGAATACCGTTATAATCCTCCGGTTTGACCGGTGTGCCGGCTCGCCTGTGAAGCATGAAGGTCAAGCCGCCTTTGTGCAGCATGCAGAGGATTAGTTTACCGTCGGCGTGCATTTCCGTGTCCATCTTGAATTCAAGACCATCCACCCATAATCGCAGGCTCTTTTGCAGGTCTGCGCTTGGGATTACAGGTATGCATGATTCAACGCCCATGCGAATCCTCCTTGTCGCATAACTTGCTTTCGCCAATCAAAGCGCGGCGGAGAGCTTCGAGGCGATACGATAGTATCGGAGCTTATGCGCGCGCAAGTGCTGCAAGGTCAAGAAAGTTCTGGTAAACGCGCTCACCGAAAACCTTCCGCGCCTGAATATTCGGCCGAATCTCGAACAGACTAGATTCAGCGGACGTTTTCTACTATGAAGAGGTCGGAGAGTTCGAGGTCGTAGGAATAGGCATAGGTCTTGCCGTCGGGAGTCATGCGGACGTTCAAGACGGCTGTTACGCCGGCCGGATCGCTGGGCGCGAGCGTGGTCACCAGCTCTCGCTTTCCGGTTGCCAGATCTAGTTTGTATACGGGCGCTGATGTTTTTTCGTCGTGATAGACGTAGGCCGAATGCCCGTCTGCTGACCAAGTGATCCAAAAATCTTGCGGTAGCCAGCCTGAGACTATCCTGCGTTCCCCGCCGGCAACGGGATAGAGGCTGCCCGTTCCGTCCACCTCTGGGGCGAAAATAAATTTGCCATCGGGTGGGGCCAGCTGGGTTTCAAAGTGCGAAGGCCTGCCGGCGATCACTGGTGAGATGGCACGCGGCATCCCGCCGGCCAGGTCCTGAAGATACATCCGCCAGCCATGACCGTCATCGGCAGCGAAATAGACAGACTTTCCATCCGGCATAAATCCCTTGGGGCCCACTTGCTGAATTCCAGTGGACTTCAGCGTCTGCGTTTCCCCCACTCCGGTGGGAAGCAAAGCAAGATATATCCCCTGGCCTACTACGCTGGCTTCACTTACTAATACCCTCGTACCATCCGGGGAAAGAACAGGCGCGGACCATGCGCCGAGCTTCACCGCCGGCGATCCGTCAGATTTTCGCAAGTAGGCCAGCCCTACTGCGCCTGCTGCTGAACCCCAATCGTCGAATGCGATCTGCGTGCCGTCCGCTGAAAGGTCTCTTAGGGTCGCGTAATCGAGCCAGGAGAGATCGCGTTCTTTGGAGTCGGCTGGCCCACGAAACTGCAAGCCGCTGCGCCAGGATTCTCGCGAAAGCAGAATTCGGCCGTCATGCGAAATATCATGGAGGCGCACCATGCCGGGCAGGCGAAGGACGGTTCGCTCTTTGCCCTTAAGAGACGTGGCATGGATGGCATCGGCCCATCCGGCGGTGAAGGTGCCCGCGTACCAAACCTCATCGCCCGATGGCGGCCACGCTACTCCCTCCACACTAATCAAAGGTGCCGTGCGGATGAGCTTCTTTCCGCTTTTATCCAGGGCCACCACCGATCCTGCATCGCCGTCAACGCTGAGGAATTCTGCAAATGCCACCGCGTTGCCGCGGGGTGAGATGCGCAAGTATCCCAGCGAGTTCACGCTCTCGTAGATCACATTACCGCGGGGAAATTCAACGCGATATTTTCCGCCTACTTCGCGGATGATCGCCATATCGCTGCCGTCGGCGGTCCAGTCCGCGGAAAGAACACCTTCAGCGATTTGTCGAGGCGCACCACCGGAAATAGGCACGGTGGCCAAAGTGCCCTCGCAATTTCCGATAAAGCGATCTTTGCATCCGAGCGAAATTGCCAACTCGGTAGAAGATGTCGCAAACAAGGTGGAGTTGACCAGATTCAGCGGCCTGGATTCGGGACTGTCGGGGACCGTTGAATATATTTGGACGGGCTGGCCTTTCCAGGCTGCGCTGTAATAAATCGAGCGGCCATCGGGAGCGAAGCGGGCGGCGTAAACCAGGCCGCGTTCAAATGTGAGCTGATGGTAGAAAGGCGGAGTGGTGGAGGCGTTGCGCACACCGAAGAACCATCCTGCGATTCCGGCTGCGAGCGCGAGGACTAAACCGGCGACAAGCGGGATCAGCCAATTATGACCGGGCGATGCCGATGGCTCGGGGGGTGAACTGGCGGCGTGCATGCCGCTGCCGGCTGTGGTGCCGGAGAGGCCTTCGAGATCGAAGGCGAGATCGCGCGCGGACTGAAAACGCTGCTGCGGTTTTTTCTCCAGGCAGCGGCGGACGGTTCTTTCGATGGGGGGCGCGATGGGCTTGCTCGTCGTGCTGATTTCCGGTGGGTCTTCTTTCAGGATGGCCGTCATGGTTTCGGCTGAGGTGTCGCGCTTGAAAGCGCGCTGGCCGGAAAGCATTTCGTACAAAATAGTTCCCAGAGCGAAAATATCGGAGCGCGCGTCGGCGGGTTCGCCGCGCACCTGCTCCGGCGACATGTAACCGACGGTGCCGAGCACCATGCCAGGAGTGGTTTCCTGTTGCGCGTCAGCCAAAGTTAACGTGGCGCTGTCGTCTGTGGCGGCATGCAGCTTGGCGAGTTTGGCAAGGCCGAAATCGAGGATCTTCAGGCGGCCATCGTGGGTGACGAAAACATTTTCCGGTTTCAGATCGCGATGGACGATCCCTTTGTCGTGCGCAGCAGCCAGGCCTTGCGCGATTTGCGCCGCGTATTCCACCGCGCGCCGCGTGGGCAGCGCGCCATTATTCATTTCCACGCGAAGCGAATGGCCTTCGAGAAGTTCAGAGACGAGATAAGGCGAGCCGTTGTATTCGCCGATGTCATGAATGGCGAGAATGTTGGGATGATTCAGCGCAGCGACCGCACGTGCTTCCTGTTCGAAGCGCCGCAAGCGGTCGCCATCTTTGGCGAATGTTTCAGGCAGGACTTTGATGGCGACGTCGCGGCCGAGGCGCGTATCCTTGGCGCGGAACACTTCGCCCATTCCGCCCGCGCCGATCGGCGCGATAATTTCGTAGGGCCCTATTTTTGTGCCGCTGGGAAACGCCATTGTTTAGTCGGGTGAAATTGTTCCGTCGCATTATACAGATTTATCGGAACGTCAGAAGCAAAACGACGCAACCGGAACGTCACAATCCGAACCCTTTCCGCACACCAGAAAGGATTCGGCACGCGCGGGTTTCAATCGTGCAGATGGCGAATGCCGGCGCCGCGACGACAAAGGCAGAGCGGGGTTAAGATACACGAGTTGGAGATGCGAATCTAAAAACCAAGGAGGCGTTCTGTGAGAGTTCACCTTCTGAAGATTATGGCGTTCGTGCTGATGTGCGGGGCGGCGGTTCCTTCCCGCGCACAGGACCGCGTGACAATTCTCTACGACGCGTTTGGGGAATCGAAGGAGCTGACTAAAGATTGGGGATTTTCCGCGTTCGTGGAGCACGACGGAAAGCGTATTTTGTTCGACACCGGAAATAATGCCGCGACATTCGAGCATAACGTCAAGGCTCTCGGCGTCGATCTGACGAAACTGGATTTTGTGGTGATTTCGCATCGCCACGCGGACCACGCAACAGGGTTGCGCTATGTGCTCAGCGTGAATCCGAACGTCACGGTGTACGTGCCTGCAGATGGGTCCAACGGATTTGGCGGAGCACCGATTCAACAGACATATTTTCGTCCCGACGATACTCTTCCCGCGAGCATGCGCTATTTCGGCGGAGCAGTGCCGGATCACCTTGCTTTCGGCAAGCTCTACGACACCGGGAATTTCGTCTTGGTGAATCAATTGACGGAAGTTTCTCCCGGAATTTTCCTGGTGCGTACGGTTTCTAAGAAGACAGGGACGCTAGAGCTGCCTGAATTGACGCTGGCGATCAAACGGCCGAACGGATTGCTGTTGGTGGATGGATGCTCGCACGCGGGTATTGAAGCGATCCTGCAAGCGGCCAGCTCGGTAGATCCCGGAACGGAGGTTGTGTTCGGTGGATTGCACTTGGTGACCACGCCGGTGGAGGAGATCGACGTGCTGGTGGATAACCTGAAGACGAAGTGGAAGGTGCAGAGAATCGCTCCCGGACATTGCACAGGCGAAGCGGCCTTCGCGCGATTGAAAAAAGCGTATGGCGACAATTATCTATATGCGGGTCTGGGCACCAGGGTCGAACTGAAGTAAAAGACTCGCGGACTGGCAGCCGATATCAAGACGAGGGCTCGGTCGGTCGAGCACCCCGCGCGGTGGTTGCCATTTCGGCTACGGCTGCACCCTAGGCCAGTAGACTTTTTGTCGCGGATTTCTCTAGAGTGGGCATTGGGCAGGGAATTCCTCTTTTACGCCGGCACATTCTGATGACTGAAAAAGCTACGATCTCGCCGTCCGATGCCATCGCTGATTTCAAGGAAGGCGTCGCGCTGCTGAAAAATGGGTATCCGCAGCGGGCGCTGCCGCGTTTGCGAAACGCGTTTGAATTTGAGCAGCGCAATCCTTACTACCTTTCGTTCCTGGGACTGTGCATTGCGCGCGCGGAAAAAAAGTGGGATCGGGCTGCCGAACTTTGCGAGATTGCGGTGCAATTGAAGCGCTCGGAAGTGCAGTTTCATCTAAATTTGGCGGAAGTGTACCAACTAGCCGGAAGGCGTTCGCGAGCGATCGATGCTTTGGATGCGGCGCTGGAACTTTTCAACGATGACCAGCGTCTGAGACGCGCTCGCGGCCGCATCGAAAAGCGCAGTGCGCCGGTGCTGTCTTTCCTGGATCGCGATAACGTGTTGAACAAGCACCTCGGCAAGTGGCGGCATCGCGCGTTGAACCGGGTCAGGAAGCAAGAGTAGCAACCCTCATTTGCACTTGCATCGCGTTGGGTGTTTTGCATCCCACAATCGCAGGCCTTCGTAGCCATCGGCCAGGTCGTCGAAGGTTAGGCACAATTTGTCCGTGTTATATTCCGAGAATTTAAATCTAGTTGACTGGACTGGCTTGCCATCGCACCGTGCCACGAGCAGATGGCTTTCTGTGAGATCAACGTCTTCGATTTTCAAACTTCCTTTGCGTGGCCACGGAATTATTTCACGTTTGTCGAGCTGCACAGAAAGTTTCCTGGAATCACAGAGCGTGCCGAGCCCAGGTGAGGGAAGCCGGTCAGGAATAGGCCCGACGCAGAGCGAACCGCATGGCGATTCATCCGAGAATGCCGGGCAGGCGAGGAGCGCGATCAAAAGCGCGATTGCGGCTGCTTTCAAGTGTTGCCTCCAGCGAGCATTGACGAATGCGATCTCCTTATTTTGCGGCGGCGGGCTGGGCGTAGTAGAACTGGCGAGCGCGCGCGGTCAGGCCGGGCTTTCCCGTTTGAACATCCACGACGTGGAGTTCGTCGCGTTGGTCCACCGGCGCCGGAGTGAACGATATTTCGTAATAGGGCGCGGCATCGGCGACGCATTGCTGGAGCATGGCGGCGATGTCGTTGTTAAAGGTGAGCGCCAGGCCGCCGCTTTGAGTCGCGAGCACGGGAAGTCCGAGATTGCCGATAGCCACCTGGCTGGGTTTGCTCACACCTTTCACGAAATCCTTGTAGTAGTTGGCGCGGCCGATTGATTCGGCAGCGCCAAGAGGATTTACGCTGTAGAGCGTGACGCGGGCCTGAAGCATTTCATTGGAGAGAGCGACGATGTTGTCGAAAATGCTTCGCTGGTCCTTTGCAGAAAGCTGTGTGCGCGGACCCGAGAGTAACGGCCAGCCCGGAGAAACCCACAAAATAATTTTGCGTCCGGGGCGCGGAGCTTCTTTAGCAACAAGCTGGCCCAACGTCTTAACGGAAAGCTGCATGCGATCGACTGCGCCGTAAAATCCGCTTGAGCGTGTGCTAGTGCGCAGACCGGGCTCGGCCTGAGCGAGCGAGGCGCTGAGCGTGGCGCCGTCGCTCGAAAAATCTCCCAGCATTTGCGTACCTTTATCTGTGAAAAGAGCCAGCGCGACCGGGTAGGCCAGGCGCCCGCCTTCGGATTGAAGGAATTTGTCGACGCCGGTGCGCTCCACCGCGACGGTGGTGTAGCCGGTGTTGACGGCGTCAATCACTATGACGACTTCGATGGGGCCTTCGCGACCGGTGACGGGCTTGAAGGAAGTTATGGTTTGCGGGGACTTGTTGTCGAGCACGGTGAAGTCTTGCTGCTGAAGGCTGCCAACCGGAGGCCCGGATTTCTCGGTGACGACTACGTCGAGGGTGATTGTGCCGGTTGCCGCGGCACTGGCGCCTGGCGCTGGCGGCGGCTTCAGGTTCGCCTGTTGCGCTAACGCCGCAACCGGCCACAGAAGAGCCGCGCAAAATGCAGCCTTAAAGAACAAGCATCCAAATCGTTTATTGATCAACATTTTTCCTCCGCCTAAAGCGAAACGCTATTTTAAATGGGTGGGTTATTCACATCAGCTCCGCTTCTCGAGTTTTTCAATTGGTATAAACCGCGCCGTCACGGCGGTCGAGTGCTGCCCGCAGAGCACCGACGAGCTGCTCGCCGGGAAAGAAGAGAGAAATTATGTACAGCTGCTTCACGAGCCCGTGCGATCGGTTCAATTGAATCACGTGCCCGCCGCCATAGCTTCCTGAATACACGTCGATGTCTACGACCTCATCGAGAGGCACCCATATTTTACCCGGCGGCGCGTACACCCACATACCTTGCTGCGGTTGCAATGCTATGGTATATGGCCACATTGCAAGCAGTCTTCCCGGAAAGAGTACAAGGAATACTAAGATTCCGTTCAACACGAAAAATACAGCGATAATACGGTGGCTCTGAAATTGTGGCCAAATGAAGGCCCCGAATGCGAAATAGGCTGTAAGGCCGAGCCAAAATCCGCCGACTATGTTGACTGCATATATTAGCCGGCTTCTGAATACCCGTGCCTCCTCCGCAGGCCGGTGATTCAATTGTTTTTCATCTTTCATCGCGTTTTGTCCGCTGGGAGGTTTCCTTGCCAGCCACGAAGGATCGCTATTTCTTGCGATAAGGCTTTGGTTTTTTCGCCCATATATTTCCAGGCTGCGACGATGAGCTGATTGTCGGATGCGAGAGGCTCCAGGATGGATTTCCAGAGGAGGTTTGTAACTTCTTCGTCGTGACTGCTGGCCATTTCTTCGTAGAAAAAGAAGATGCGTTTCAGTGATTCGCCGTCTGCGCCGGATTCCAGTAATTCGATTACTCGTGGTTTGAAGATCTCTTCGAAGAGCGGATATGTTCCGGGGATTTGGGTTTTCAAATTGTAATGCGCGGCGTACCTCGCTTCGATTCGATCCCAGAGTTCGGGGAATCTTTCGAGGAACACGTTGCGAATGCTCCTGTACGCTAGCGCGTTCTCATCGACCGGGGTCTCGTCGTGCGCGCTCTCTTCGGTTGGCGTCTTATCTCCAACGCCGTTTGAGCCCGGCGAATTGTTCGATTGATCAGTGTTCATCAGTGTGGGGTGTTGATGCTGTCGGCGGTTTCGAAGATGGGCTCGATGTCGGTGGGGACGGTTTTTAAGCGCGCGAGGGCGTTTTGGACTTGAGGGCTTAACGCGCCGAGGCGCTCCATCATTGATTTTGCGCCGTCGTGGTCGCCGGTGGCTTCCGTGGTTAGCAAGTCGTGATCTAAGGACGCAACGGCGTCTTTCATTTTGGCCAAGTCGAGGCTGAAGGTGCCGTCGGCGTTGGCTACATAGGCGCCTTTTTCCACGAAATAATTGAATTGCATGGATTGGCCGCGTGCGTGCGCGTCCTGCAGGCCGAAGCGCATGGTGCGGAAAGAAGACGCGAGATACGTTGTGTAAAGTTTGCGCTCGGCTTCGGGGCCGTGGGGAAGCGGCATGGTGATTTTTCCGTGGTCGGCTTGGGTCATTAAATACTGCAGGGCGAAAAGGCCGGTGACGTCGGCTTTGGCTTCTTCCCAGGCGGCGTACTGTTCTTTCAGCTCCATGCGCGGATTGCTATCGCGGCTTGCAACTTTGATTTGGTGCGGGCCGAGGCCGTGGCACAGCTCGTGGGCCACGATGTGGGTGAAGAAAAGTTCGAAGCTCAGGTATTTCTGGTCCGCAGGGGAGAGCACGACGCGCGAAATGGGAATCAGCGTGGCGTGGAATTTCGCTTCCTGAATATTTTTCAGCATCACACGCTTGCTGCCTTTTTGCTGGACCACTTTGTCGTCGTTCGGAAGATTATAGGCGGCGGTGGCAACGCCGTGGCTCGCGTCACCGGCGGAGAAGATTTCGTTGACGACGCGTATGGGAGCGAGCGCGCCTAGCTTGGGATTTCGATATTGCGGATCTTCGGGGAGATTGTCTTCAATTTCCTGTAAATGTTTGCCGAGGAAAGCGAGGCGCGCGGTTTCTTTATCGTCGCGAACATTGATATAGGCTTCAAAGGCGGCTTTGTAGCCGAAGATTTCGTCGAGATAAGTTTCGTAGGGGCCAAAGGTGACATCGACGGGGGCGTCGAGGTCCATCCAAGCCATGTCGCTATCGTAATAATTGTTGGAAGAGAAGGCGTCGGCGCGCGAGGTGAGGAACTTTTTCAGGCTGTCGTTGTCGGTGAGTGCGGCGGCGTCGCGGAGAAGTTTGCCGGCGAGGTCGAGATCGCCGCGATATTCCTCGTTGTAGGGAACGATTTTCAACTGGTGGTCGGGGCTGCGGCGGATTACGGTGAAAAATCCTTCGGCTTGTTCCTTTTGTTCGGGCGAGAGAGTTTTCACCCAGGCTTCGAATTCGTCTTTGGTCATGTCTTCGGGGTAGAAATTTGAGCCCGGAAGTTTTCGCGCGGGGACGCCGGGGAGAAAAGCGGTCCACTCGTCGATTTCAGACCACGGGCCTTTGTTGATCGCGAAATAATGTTTTTGTTCGGCTCCGAGGGGAGTGCGGTCGTGGCGAAGCTGCTGGTAGGCGGCGAGGTCGTGGCTCCAGAGCTGTTGCATGAAAATTATGTTTACGATGCGCGCGGCGGAGATGAGTTTGACCAGAGCTTTTTGGTCGCCGGCGGAGAGGGCGGAAGTGTCCACGCGAAGGGGCGTGGGGGCGAAGCGGGCGGACATTGCTTTTAGTTGGGCGAGGTCGGGGATGGGTGGCGGAGTTTGTTGTGAGGGCGTTTGCGTTTGCGATGAGGGCGGCGGTTGCGGGGAGGTTTGTTGCGGATTTTGTGCCGAGACAAAAGCTACGGCGCAAGGCAAAAGCACGATTGCTGGTATAAGTTTTCGCATCCAGAAAAGATAACATGTTCCGTCCGATTCGTGGACCGTTCCACGATACCGCGTTTGATTGTGGCGCAAACGGACTTCCTTGTGACTGTTCAGGCTGTGCCATGCCCAGGGTCGATCGTTGAGTTGAACACTGCTGCCGCGCTGAAGGCCGCGGCGCTACATTTACACCTTGAAACCTTCATCCGGCTGCGCCGGAACATAGGATGGAGGGCTGGGCGCGGGGCGCCGATTTATGGTTTTGAGCCTGTGAAGTGGCGTGGCAATTTGAAATGAGTTTCGCTCCCGCGCTCGGTACCTTCCGGCGCGAGAGTCTCTTTCGCGACGTCTTCCCGGGCGGTATTTTCACGCAGGGCATTCTGGCGAGTGACGTTTTCCCGCGTAATATTGTCCCGGGTTTCGTGCGCTGCAAAGCCGGGTAGGTGTCCAGTCGCTTTTCGATTGACGTTGAAGACGGCAGTGGCTATCGTGTTTATCGCGACGCGCCCGGCACATCGCTTTTGAGCGTCTGAATCATCTGCGCTGTTTAACCCCAACCCACAGCGCATTTCCAATTGTTGCAGCGTTCGATTCACGTGCGTACGAAAAACGCAGCGGAACAGAGTACCGTTCCGCGTTCGGGGCAAAGCGCTTAAGCCGAGAAGTTAAGGCCCGTTAACGCGACGTAAAAGTTGGCGGGAGCAAGATTGCCCTGATGCTGATTCGGAGACGGTTCGTGGTCGAGACATGCGGCAAAACAGGTGGTCATATTTAAATCCAAGGTGAAAAATGAAAATCGGCGGCGCGATAGACAAACAATTTGAGTTTGTGACACGAAGGAGAGTGGTGCTGCGGTGCGCTGAGACTTTAGTTTTCGCGCTGACTCTACTGGCCTGCGTGGGCCTGAGCAGTGTGGCACGCGCGGCGACAAAGCCCACGATCAGTTCGTTTACCGCGAACCCGTCGAGCATTACGAAGGGGCAAAGCAGCAAGCTGAGTTGGGCGACCAGCGGTGCAACGAGCATCTCGATTGTTCCGGGAACATTTACGTCCACCGCTGCCAGCGGATCGACCAGCGTAAGCCCGACGGAGACAACCATCTATACCCTGAGGGCCAAGAATAGCGCAGGGACCGTGACGAAAACGGTGAAGGTGACAGTAACCGTGCCGCCTAAGCCGACGATCAGTTCGTTTAAAGCCAGTCCGCCGAAGATTCTGGATGGCTCAAGCAGCACGCTGAGTTGGGTAACCATGAACTCGACGAGCATTTCGATCAGCCCGGGCGGATTTAAGTCGAGTTCGGAAACGGGATCGGTAAGCGTGAGCCCGACGGCGACGACCACCTACACGCTCACGGCGACCAATCCGAATGGGACCAAGACGGCGACGCTCACGGTCACTGTGGTCACCGCTTCGCAACTGAAGATCAATTCGTTCATCGCAAAGCCGGCAATCATTGAGGCCGGGACGAGCACTAAATTGACGTGGTCAACCAACGGAACAACGAGCGTGTCGATCACGCCCGGATCTTTCACCTCGACCATGTCCGGCGGGTCCACGAGCGTAAGCCCTAGCGCGACGACAACCTACACGTTGACGGCGACGAATACCGTGAACTCCAAAACCGCGACGGCAACCGTTACTGTGACATCCAAGCCGGTGCTCTCCATTACGACGAGCACTTGCCCATCGGGCGTGCAGTATAAGACCTATGCGGGCTGCACGATCGCGGTGACGGGAGGAACACCTCCGTACAATTTCTCTGTTACGAAATCTCCTTCCTACGCGAGCTTGCCCGAAGGGCTGTCTCTTAACGCATCGACGGGCGTGGTTTCCAGCGCTCTGATCGGGGGGCAAGGAACCTACGGAGTGCAGTTTGCGGTCACCGATTCGAGTCCCACTCAGGAGTCGGCGAGCGTGCTCATCAGCTTTGCGATTCAGGGCAACAACACATTTCTCTCGTCGATCTTTCCATCGAACTCGATCTTTCATCACCGCATGGACGCTGCTACGACGAATCTTCCGGTAGATACTTCTCCCGCCGCGCCGATTTACAGCGCCTACCGGAGCGCGACGATCAAGGCATTTTTCGGAAATGCGGACTACCTGAACATTCCGAACGGGATACCGGCGATCGAGGTCCCTTACAACCAGGCGAACGTGCCGGTGAAAACACTGCTTTACCAGTCCTATTTCACGTCCGGACCGATTCCGCCCTACGCGCCGATTGAGGACACAGCTAATTCGACGCCCGATGGACAAGGCGGCTGCTGCGATATGCACGTGCTTGTTTACGTGGAAGCTGGAGGAGGCGACAATCCTGCGCTCTACGAAATGTGGAACTCCGTGCCGCAGGCCGGAGGCGCATGGGATGACGGCTCGAATGCGCTGTGGCCCAACGCCAACTCGAATCAGCTGACTCCTCAGGGAAACGGGACCTCCGACGCGGCGGGATTACCCGTCGCGCCGCTGCTTGTGAATGCGGATGAGGTGATCGGAACGGGCACGCCGACGTCGCCCAATGGCGTTGTGAAACACCCCGTGCGATTCACGCTGAATCATATGCTGAATTATTGGGTATGGCCTGCCACCAGCACGGCGGGCGAGGGCGAATGCAAGAACAGCGACGGAAGCGTCATAGCGACGGCCACCGAAATTTCGCAGTCGCCGCCGCCTGCCTCCTGCGAAGGGCTGTCCGGGCCGGCGGGAGAAATTTATCGGCTGAAAGCTTCGGTGGCCACGCCCACTTGCGCGAGCACCAGCCCGCAGTCGGCCGTCATCATCACGGGATTCAGAAACTATGGGATCATCCTGGCGGATAACGGAGAAAGCGGCGGCTTGATCGGGACGCCGGACACGCGCTGGAACGACACTGACCTCGAGTGCCTGACCAGCCTCACGCTGGAGGATTTCGAGCCGGTAAACGTCAGTTCGCTGATAGTCAGTCCGGATAGCGGCCAGACGCCCTAAGCGACGGGCGGTTGACGCGCCTGTGCGCCACGTCAGAACCGAAACGTCAAAACACGAATCTTTTCTGTACAAACCACAGGAAAAATTCGGCACCCCCGCGAGCTTCGATCCTGAATGGACTGAATGCAGGTGCGGCGCGCAAGGGCTGCTCACCAGCCTTGGGGCGCAACATGCTCTTGTGCTTCACCGGAGACGTAAGTAATGGTACGTATGATACCGAGCGTCCAAGTGGGATACTTCGGTAAGCGCTTTCACATTTGTGCAACGGAATTACCAAAAGATTCAATTCGTCTGCAGCAGATCGGAATGCCCTCATCGCTAACCGCATTTGCAACCCCTGATTACACAGTCAGCTTTCTCAATGCAGATTTGGCCGTCAAAGTGCCACTCGTAGATTAACGGCTGTCATGGCACATACGGGCGGGCGGCCTGCCTGCTGGACGCCCTGGGCGCCATAGTGAGGTCTCTATGAAGAAGAAAGTCGCGGGAATCGGTCTCGCTTTGTTCTTTTTGCTCTTATGTTCACCTCTCTCAAACGCGCGCTGGGGCAATTCAGGCCCACCGTGCTCGGGCTACGGTTGCCGGGGATTCGACTCTCCGAGAGGGAACCAGCAGAAGACGAGCGAGGATCAAAAATCAAAGAGCAATAGCAACGCTCAACTGTCCGCCAATCAGGACAGCTCTGCGTTGTCAAACGCCTCGCGCTAGCGCGCTTTAGTTTTTCGTTCGACGCGCCCCGATTTTTGTCTTCCACGGATTTCGCCGAGAGCCGCGTCAGGCCGGTGACCAACCTCAGGGGCTTGCCACCCGCACGATTCAACTTCCCGTTACTGTTGGATCGAATGTAAAGGCGATCGTGCAGCTTGTGTCGGGAGCCAGCGGCGAAACTCACATCTCTGTGACATTGAAGTCGCCGGGATCATTTCCGCGATTAACCACCTCGAAAATTAGTACCCTGACGTAGTTGCGCGAAAACGAGACTTCATTTTCTTTACCATGCCACAAATTGGCACAAACGCCTGGCGATAAATACACGGTTATATGTATCGCCATGCGAGCTTCTGCCTGTCACTTTGTTGTACCCCCCGTTCTGAGGGACCACCAATCCAGGGGATAATGCCCAAAACGATTCTTGTCGCCGACGACAATCAGGAAATCCGCAAGGCCCTGTGCGAAATGTTTGAAATGGAAGAAGACTACGATCTTTGCGCGGAAGCGATCAACGGCGCGGAAGCTGTGAGACTCGCGAGAGAGCTGAAAGGCCATCTACGCGGTATCGATTCGCCGATCGATCGCGTAGTTTCGAAGAACGACTCGGAAGACCTCATAAACCATGTTCGCTCGCTGGCGCCTGTCTAACTTGTCTAGTCCCAAGCTATTTCATGAACAAGAGTGTACGGCACTTGCAGTCAGTGTTCGTGGACTTACCCAAATCCCCCAAATTTCACCCAGCAACAGCACGACGCTTCGCAGGTTCAGCGGCGCTTCGATGAACACAAATGCAATCGTGAACTTCCACTGAAGAAATTTAATTGGACGTGAACAGATTCAGATGTCAGGCTAACGGGTTTTCGAGGCCTTCGAAGCACGCACCTTCTTCTTCTTTCGCGCTTCGGCCAACTTTCTCTCAGCCTCGCGGCTTTCAATCAAATAGAGAGACGTGGTGTTCCGGTGATAGCGGCCTCTTAGCGCCATGTTGAATTGTCCCACGAATTCCAAACTTCTTCGGTCCGCTAGGGTACATAGCGTAATTCCGCGAAGGCTGGGCAGAAGTAATTCCGTCAGCCGGTAGCACACAAAAGCCAAGTTGAATTCCTTACTTCGATTTACTCGGGCCTGTTGGGCAGGATGGCATGTGTAATCCAGAAATCATTTAGGCTTCTAACGAGGTTTTGAAACGCTCCCCACTCCTCGGGCTTTTGAAGATAGCAATTGGCTTGGAGTTCATAACTTGTCGCAATATCTACCGGGTTCGTGGAAGTCGTCAGGATGACTACAGGAATCGATCTTAGGAGGGCGTCTCCTTTCATATGGCACAGGACCTCATGACCTTTCAACCTGGGGAGATTCAGGTCCAGCAGAACCAGATCGGGTCGAGGAGCTTGGGAATGGGCGCCGGTTTGATGCAGAAACGTCAGAGCCTCGGCGCCATCGCGAGCCACACTAATACGGATGTAAGGATTGACGGAAAAGAATGCTTCTTTCGTTAATCGGACGTCACCCGGATTGTCTTCGACCAGCAGAACCTCTGTTGCCATGGAAAATCCTCGGATGGCTCATCTTTCCGCCCCAAACTCCAGCCGGCATGGCTGATGTTTGGCCCAGCGACGAAGAATTGATGGATCAAGTGGTCCGGGGCGATCAATCCGCCTTCGAGGCTCTCTACGACCGTCACAGCATTCGCCTTTTTTCCATGGCCCGCCGAATCACCGGGGACTCCGGAAGTGCAGAAGAATTGCTGCAGGACGCTTTCTTCCAGTTGTGGCAAAAAGCTTCGCGCTTTGACCTGACCCGCGGTTCGTTGATCGGATGGCTGCTGACCATTACTCGACATCGCGCTCTTTCGCGCTTAAGGCACAACAAACATCGGTTTTCCGAACCATTTCTCGATGAAGTTACGCTGACTAAGAACGTGGGCGCGACTATCCTGGATCAGCAAATCACAAGCGAACTGGTGGCTACTGCTCTGGCCGGGCTTCCCAAGGCCCAGTTGGAAGTAGTTACCTTGGCCTATTTTAGCGGACTCACGTGCGAAGAGATTGCCGTGCGGACGAAAGCTCCCGTGGGAACCACGAAAACCAGGCTGCGGTCCGCTTTGAAGAGGATGAAGAAAGCTTTATCCGACCCGAGCGTAGCCGCACAGGAAGCCCAGCAACCGGTGACTTTCACGTTGGAGAGCATCCTGATTACTGAACAGCTTGTGTGCCGCGCCCGCAGAGAACCGAGGGTTGCGCAGGAAGCGGAGTGCTTGCACAACTTGGCCGAGACGGTGGCAAGTTCGCCCGAACTTCTGATAGACACCTTCCTGAAAATTCCGCTGGAATTGTGCGGCGCGGGAACTACCGGTCTCAGCCTTCTTGAAATGCAATCTTCCGGCGAGCAGGTTTTTCGTTGGACCAACCTTGTTGGCAGACTTGCAAACGCTGTCGGGGGAACAACACCGCGGAATTTCAGTCCGTGCGGAGTTACACTCGATCGCGATTCTCCGCAGCTCTTCTCATATCCGGCGCGCTATTTTGAGTATTTTAAGCAGGTCGATGTTCCCATCGTCGAAGGACTGGTAATTCCGTTTCACGTCGGCGCCGAAACGGAAGGCACCGTTTGGATCGTTTCGCACGACGAGCAAGCGAAGTTCGATGCTGAGGATGTTCGAATTATGAGCAGCCTGACCGAATTCGCGGCCTGCGCTCTCCACCTCTTCAGGACTTTGCCAATGCATCCGCCCTTTGAATAGGGGGTGGACAATCCTTCCGCGCGGCACTAGCTTTCACCGTAAGCACGATTGAAACGCGTGGGGGTGCCAAACATTCTGAATGTTCACTTCCACCCAAGATGCCGCGCTGAAGGCCGCGGCGCTACATTTACATCTCAGAATTTTCAGTCCCTACCCAGGGGCCGTGCCGATCGGTTGGCGTCGCGGCCAAGACTGTTAACGCTTTACTATTTGTGTGGCTCCACTTCGCAGCCTTGCTCGAGTGGCGCGGGGTCGGGCAGGTCAAACTGCATGACGATCGGCGAGCCATTTTTATCCTGCGCGGTTATTTCGACAGTGTGAGCGCGGAGCATCTTCTCCAGCGAGCTTTTTGAAAAGGAGGCGGAAGTTTTGTCGGTGGAGGGCGTCCACTGCTCTTTGTCCTCTTTGGCGTCGTTCAAGCGATAGACGACGTCAACTTTGGGGAAGTACGATATTCCTTCGATCTGTTCAGGCTCAACCCAGTCGATTTTCAGCGGATCGCCGACAACAAGAGTCCCGCGGAAGAACTTGGACTTGTGCGAGCGGTTATAGGTGCCGCAGTCGACGACCAAAGCAGGGCGATTGGTTGAGTCACCGGCCGGGGCTTGCTGGAATTTGCCGGCCAAAGTGTAACGAGTGTATTGGCCACGGACGGAATCGGTCATTTGAGTTTGCCGCCATTCCGGCGTGGATAACGGCCGCTGCTGTTGCGCTATCGATGAGACTGCAAGAGACGCGCAAGCGAGCGGCAAGAGTAAAAATATTGAGGCTGATTTCATCGTTTGTCTCCTGTTAGCCCTCCGCAAAAATCAAGCGAGACACCTAGAGGGGAACTACCAACACAGGCTTTCGAGTTACCGGCAGCCTCTAGTATATATTTTTGGACGACGAGGTCCAACTAACGCGCTCTTGAGATACGAGATCGCCAAAAAAGTTCATGCGTCATTTCCGCTTGCTCGCTTTGCTATTATACGAAAATCGTTATTGATAAATTGGAGGAACTGCGATGGCACAGCAATCGCATGCGGGACTCGCGGAGATTCGCGACTCGCTGCTGGAAACCTACGCGATTAATGACGCAATGAACCAGCTCGTCCTTGCAGAACTGGATTCTCGCGCGTGGCGAGCGAAGCCGCCGGGTGAAAAGGGCGGTGGGCGGACGATTGCGGCCATCTTCGCGCATCTGCACAACTGCCGTCTGGTGTGGCTGAAGAATTCTGCGCCGCATTTGAAATGTCCCGCGGCACTCGATCCGGACCGTTGCACGATGAAACAGGCTGCTGTGGCGCACAGGAAAAGCGGGGCACAATGTTTGCGCATGTTGACGGATGCGCTTTCGGCGGCTCCGAATCGGCGTGTTACAAAGTTCTCGCGCGGGAGTTGGACGCAAACGTGGCCTGCCGGAGGGACCATGTTCGCGTATATGTTTTCGCACGAGGCGCATCATAGGGGACAAATATTGATGTTGGCGCACCAGGTTGGATGTCGCATGCTTCATACAACTCCGGGTGTGTGGCATTGGGAGAAGCTTTGGAAGGAGGCTGGGCTGACTGCGCGGTCGCGGTGACCTGAAACCGGTAGGATGTTTTCCCGAGCAGGAACAATTGATTCTACCGGACTCGATCCAGGATTTCGCGGCTCGACTCGGGGCGTCGCTGGACGAAGAAACAGGCTCGGCGAAAAGTCCGCGGAGAGGAAGTGATCTTGTATATTTTGGTTCCTAGCCTTTACGAGTTTGTGTCCCAACTGCAAGTCCCGTTCCTCAGCGGCTGAAGCCGCATCTATTTTGCGCCGTTTACGGCACGACTAAAGTCGTGCCCTGACAAAAATCGGAGTTGTGACACAGACTCTTACGGACTGGGCTAACTTCTGCCACGCCTACGGCGGTCGTATCCCGCACGACGAATCAGACCGAGGATGAAGTGCGGAAGGTTGGCTGCTGCCGGGACGCATTGGTGGACACAGAAGATTGGTTACCAATGCGGTTACGCGCCGCGATGCTCAGCCCGATTTTTTGAGGAGCCGGCGTATGATCGCGAATATGGAGAGAGAATGACGCCGGGAAGATTTTCACGTTTTACGTTCATCTTGCCGCTCATAGCGGTGGGAATGAGTTTTGCGCAGATGAAGCCGGGCGACCGCAGGAAAGCTTACGGAGACGCTCGGGCCGGGATAATCGAGTCGGTGCTGCCAATCCTTTATCCGGGCGCACAGGTGCAATGGGAACCTGACTTGATGGTGTTGATTCCCGGTGACAAGCCGCGAATGGTACAGGTGCCGGTGTATGTGAGAGGCGATGCGAGCGGAGGGCTAGTGGGTATCGCGAGCGTCGAACTGGAAGGAAAGAAGGAGAGATTTATTTTTGAAGCGCAAAGTTTTCAGCGGACAGACAGTCCGAATTTCCCTACCGTTCTGGTGGTCTTCCGCGCCGACACAACCTATCACATCGACAAGTACAAGAAGTTGATGCTCGATCCCGGCGAGCCTTTAACCGAGATTAAGACTATGTCGATAAAGGATTGGGATCAAACCGAATGGCCAATCCTGGAGGTGCAGTACGACACGCATCTGGCGAGCCGCGAATACTTCACCACTATCGAATGGCACAGCGTTCTGGATGCTAACTCGGGCGAATTTGTCAGCAGGCTGCCATTCGGCATCTCTCGAAGAGTGCGAGGCGGCCCGGAGGAATCTTACGGCTTCCAAATCGGCCGAATCGATCCCAACACGCTGCTCATCGCCGATCGAATGACTGGGACCAAACATCCATACCAGTGTTCCGATCCGTGCGTGGTCGATGCTAGAACGTTGTTGTCTGAGTGGGTGCACTAGAACAATTTGGTGGCTCGCATTTTCGGATGACGCGTTAAAGATAGAAATATCCGTAGAAAATCTGGAGATTTGGCGGGCTCGGCATGCGGCTGCGGCGAGTAAAAAGGAGGAACAGATGCCGCGCTGAAGGCCGCGGCGCTACATTTAAATCTTTAACCGGCATCGGCCGGAAGCGAGCTCTGTCGGGACGACGGAGCTCGGGATTAGTGGCGGCAAGAGTTTTTATTTTGTTTGCAGTTCGTCTTTTGCTTTTTCCAGCTTTGACTCGATGGCGGCGGCGTGCTCCATGGCTTCGCGCAATGCTTTGCGCCACTCGTCCGGGGAGAAAGCTGGATCGCTGCGGCCTCGACGGCCCGCTTCCAGTCCGAAGGCGACGCCCGCGGAGAAAATTTCGACAATTTCGGGATCAGCAATTACCCAAGCTTCGCTGAGGCGTCCTTCGGATTTCCAACTCTCTGCCAATTTCGATTGTTCGGTTCTTACGTCCGAGAAACTGGTTCTGACCGCCATTGCCTAGTCCTCCTGGCGTTTCCAATTGCCAGTTTGGGAGGAATTGGGTGATGCGTCCACTCCAAGATGGAATGCATTCGTCCAATCAGTACAGGGAGAAGGAATCGGGAGCGACTGTTGGTGCGCTGCCGTCCGTGGTGCGCCGGATGACGCTCTGGTCGCGCTGTCACTCTATCCAAGGTTAATTCATGCAGTAACTTGAGAAGGGATCCTATCCTCATACATATATTATGACCACCCAAACGGTTGCTAGATGTTGTCACGCGGCCCACAGAACACTTGCTTGGCTCAGGACTGAACTGCTTGCGAGGCGAACATGGCTAGAATTCAAGTTTTTATTCTCAGCGCGATTTTCTTGGTGAATTGCCTATTCCCCTGGCAGCAGCATCGCGCTGGAACTAGGGGGCCGGAGACACCTGCGTTACAAGGGCAGGGGCGCTGGCATTATCTGGCTCCTTTGCCGCATGCGCGCGGGGAAGTAGCGGTGGCGGAAGCGGGCGGCAAGATTTACGTGTTGGGAGGGTACGCCGACGGATTTGTGGACCAGCCATTGAATGAAGAATACGACCCGGCGACAAATAGCTGGAGTGGGCGCGCTCCAATGTTGCGGGGTTTGAACCATGTGGGAGCGGTGGGATTGAACGGCAAAATTTATTGCGCCGGCGGATTCGTTGACCAGAACAAAGGGGCGGTTGCGAACGTTTCGGTGTACGACCCCGGCACGGATAGCTGGAAAGAGCTGGCGCCGATGCCATCTGCGCTCGGTTCCGTCTCGCTGGCGATTCTTGATGGCAAGATTCACGCGGTGGGTGGACGCGAGCAAACGAGCGTGGGGACGCATCGGGTTTACGATCCTGCGACGAATAAGTGGAGCGAGTTGGCTGCGCTGCCGCAGGGACGCGACCACATGGGACTGGTCGCAATCGCGGGCAAGCTCTACGCCGTGGGCGGAAGATTTAACACGTTCGAATACAACACGAATTTTCTTGATGTGTACGATCCTGCGACCGACTCGTGGAAATCGCTGAAGCCGATGCCGACTGCGCGCAGCGGAATGGCTGTGGCGGCGATGGACGACAAAATATTCTGCTTTGGCGGAGAAAAGCTGGGCGGAACGTTCCATCAGGCTGAAGCGTACGATCCGGTGAAAAACGTTTGGGCGGAGCTGGCGGCGATGCCGATGTCTGTACATGGGACGGGGGCGGCGACTGTTGGCGATACCATTTACATTCCGGCGGGAGCGACTTTAAATGGCGGGACGGCGCAAACGAATGGAGTGCAAGCGTTCAGCTTGAAATAGACGGCGGCTTGCATGTGTTGGACGCTCGGGACAGGGCGGCGCTACATTTAAATCTTCAGGCGGACCGTGGTTTGTGGAGGGTCATAATTTCTGTCCTGTAAGATGCATTATAATTGGCCCAGGGCTGCCGATACAGCCGGGTAGGGAACTATGCCAATTACAGTGCTCCTCGTTGGTGACATGGACATCGAACGGGAATTGATTCGCCGGCTTCTGGAATCTCACCCGGAAATTGAGCTCGTGGGCGAGGCCACCGCTTTTCCGCAGGCAATGCAAATGTCGAGCGATTTAAAGCCACAAGTAGTCGTGACGGATTTGCATATGCCGGATGACGCACTGATTTCGCCGCTCGAAATTAAATCTTTGCTGAATTCAGGCGCGTCGCGATTATTGGTGATCTCTATTTGGAAAGATGAGGAAGCGAACGTTTTGGCTGACAACTTCGGAACTTATACGCTGCTGGATAAAAGCGACCTCGATCAAAAACTGATTCCTGCCATTCTGGGAATGGACGGGCAGTTGCGCGCGAAAGCTTCTAATAACCCTTGATTGCGACGCGCTGCTTGGGTCGTGCTTCTCAGGTGTCCTACATTGAACATTGTATTTCCACGGTTGAATACTGCTGGAGTAAGTTTACGCGGTGAACTTTCGCTCCCATAAACATGTGCTTATCGCGGACGACAGCACGATTGTCCGGCATATTCTGAAAAAGTACCGAGCGACAAGGACGGACGTAAAGCTTTGCGGAGAGGCCGTTAACGGCCGAGAAGCGGTGCAGAAAGCGATAGCGTGCTGAATATTGTTGATGTGGGGTTTAAACGCGCTCCTTTTCTACAGAAGGCGTAGAAAAAGTGCGGCCCCTAAAGTTTGCGTTGGAGTGAAACTGCGTGTGGGGTGTGAGGCTGAAGTTTCGCCGCTCGGCGGAACGAAGAAGCGGGTTCCTCGGGTTTCATGCTTCGAAAGCGAAGAATTCCAGCTTAGGCGTTTGAGGTGGTGAAGGCTTGCCTTACTGCGGGCTTCAATAGATAGGACAGCATGTAAACAGCGATGGCCACCACAAGCAGGTGGCAAAGAAGCGACAGGGCGATAGGCATCAGGAAGAATCTGCGGAAAGCGAATAGGCCGAGTACTGTGCATACTGTGCCTAAGCCAATCGAGACGATGGACGCGCTCCAAGCCCATTCGCGCAATTCGAACAACGCGATCGCCAAACCTGCGGCAATTCCCGCCAGAATTACCAGCGAAACACTGGCTCCGATGGCCATGCCGGTGATCGCGGTGGTGGCTGGATCAAATCCGTCTCCTGTCATCGTCATGATAGCGATGAACGCGAAGGCGAGACAGGCGAGAGCGAGTACCGCTGCTACGATTACCGTAAGAGTGGCGATGAGTGTGACGCCGATTGGCCGTTTCATGTCTGCGCTCTCCTGGAGCGTGCGCATGATGATCGGTTTTGGGCCGGCTGCGGTATCGGGTGCATGCGGTAGATGCGCGTAAAAGGTTCCTGTAGGCGAGAATGACGTTCTGCTCGCCTGTGAACAATTGTGGCGTGCGTTATCGCGCAGCTGAGAATGCGAGACTGTGCTGCGCGTTGCAAGTTTTTAACGGAGAAAATCTTTGAACCTGTACGCGGTAGCGGTCAGCGCCCGAGTGGGCGAGAGGGCAGTGGGATTACTCCGAAGAAGACCAGGAGCATGCAGATGCCGATGGCGAGGATGATCAGCGTCGGGGCCCAGTAATACACGGGATGCTCGGAGCGGTCGTAGCCGCCGGGAGGGCAGCCTTTGTAGTAGCCCTTTCCTGTGATCAGGCTATAGCCTGCCCAACCTATGCTGACGAGTCCTAGCAGCAAGAATGGCATTTGGTTTGCGCCTCTCATTTTATTCGGTGATTGGGGGCAAGCGGGATCATAACGTAAAAGCGCCAAGAGAAAGATGCCGCGCTGAAGACCGCGGCGCTACAGTAAAACCTTTAAGCAGATCGCGCGTGTGGGGCGATTTGAGTACACGCACCGCATGCGGACGCTTGAGCGAAAAAACAATGGAGGAAAGGCAAAAGAGAAACGCCGGCGCGTCTGCCAGTGGGCTGACGGAAGACCCGGCGTTTCGAAAACCGCACTTGCGGCAGAAAGTTAGAAGCTGATCTTTAGGATTTGGCCGTTGTTGCCTACGAACCAGCCGGCGTTTCGATTGGCGAAAGCGACGGCCCAGTAACCGCTGACTCCTGGGAGTTCGTACCACGTCTGGCCGAAATCAGGGGACCATGCGGCGTTTCCGGAACTGTAGTTTGGCTCGGTTTCGGACGTGACTACGACGGCTCGGTTATAGGGATTGTCCGAGTTACCGTAGCCATTTTGACCCTGCGGCTGTCCGCGGACCAATGCGAGGCAGAAGATCGCGCCTTCCACTGGAGCCGTGGGCGTGAGAGTCCAAGTTTGGCCGCCGTCACTCGAGGTTGCGACCTGGCCCGGATTGTTACTGGACAAGTCGCCGCCGGCAACGATGCCGTTCAATGGATCGGCAAAGGCCACGGAAATCGCGCCCGCGCTGGGATTGCTCACAAAGGGAGTGTCGTAGGCGTTCCAGGTGTTACCGCCGTCGGTAGTGGCGAGGATGCGCGCGATCGTGGAGCCGCCGGTGGCGATCCAGGCGTTCTCTGAACCCTCCGTGGCAATGCATGTGCCGCTCGCGGAGAATGATGCTTCGCCGGGCAATGCAGGCGGCATATTTCCGGCGATGGATTCCCAGGTGGTCCCGTTAGTGGTGCGAATGTCGGGAAAGACTCCGTTGACGGAGTCGCTGTGGGTGATGCCGCGATTGGGAGTCCAGAACGCGAAGCAGTCGTAGAAGGCGCCCTTCAGTTCATTTTCAAATTGCTTGGTCCAGGTGTGGCCGCCGTCGACGGTTTTGTATATGCGGAAAGAGGGCGCGTAGTTCCCGATGGACATTAGATAAGCGACTTTATCGCTGACACCTTGCACGTCGCGAAACTGGAAGTCCGCGGCTCCGGGGACGACGCCGGATCTCCAGGTGTTACCGCCGTCGGTGGTGACGACGTAAGTGCCTCCGGTTCCGGCAGCCCAGACTACTTGGTCATTCACCGGGCTGACGGCAATCAGCAGTTGCGTGGTACCGCTGGTTTGCGGAGTGAGCGTCGGTTGAGGAATTTTGCCGGGACCTTGCGCGAAAGCAACGGCTGTGGAAGCTGCAATCAGAAAAACGGCCAGGAAAAATTTGGACATTGAATCCCCCGGGAAACGTTGGCTGCGTGTGGAGGAGTATAGGAAGGTCGCGGTGAGGTGTCAAGGAAGCGATGATGAGTTTGGCTGGGCTATTTTTCCGATCCAATTAGAAAGGATTAAGGGTCGAAACCGGAGCTGCGAATTTACGAAGAAGTACGGTTGCGACGAGACCGATGGAAAGTTGAATCAGAATTCCAGGTTCGGGGACAGGCACAACGGGAACGGGAGTGGATGGCCGTGTGCCGGGCGGTGTACCCGGTGGGCTTATTAAAATGGCAGAAGACGAGGCGCCCGTCGTGGCGCCGGTAGAAGACTCGCTACTCTCTATTGCAAGGGCAAAGGGATTTACCGGCGAGGTGAGCAATGATTCAAGTGGAAAGTTTTCGGTTGGGATATTGGCGCCCAAAGAATCCGCAGGCGTATCGAGCGCTTCTGCTGTTGGCTCAATTGAAAGAGTTAAAGGCTGAGTTGAGTTAGGAATGACGTCCGCGGCCAGATTTCCGCATCTGGTCCGGGCCATCCGCACACCGTCAGTGATTACGGTTTCGCCTTTTGGGAGATTCATTCTGCGTTTGGTCCAGTAAATACGGCCGCCAATACGGTAAGAAACATGAAGTGAACGTGCACGATCCAATCGAACCACGCGCAAACTTGCCAATTGGAATTCGCCGTAATGGGCGGAAACGATCGGATCGTTTGCTATCGCGTTCCTCAACTCAGCGATGTTGCGTACCCCGCCAGGGATTACCGAATAAGGATAAACAGCGCGAAGCAATGTCTTAGGAGCTGGGCTCAAAAACTCAGGCGATTGAATCTCGGCTATTGGATGGGATGGCGGAACTTTATGATTATGAAGCAGTGCGAACGAGGCGAATCCAATTCCGAAAGCGATGAGCAACAACCACGCTAAGAGATGTACCGGAATGGATCGCGTTGATTTCTTCAGGCTTGAATTTTTCATGATCATAGGGGTGCTAAAGTTACGGGCGACAACTTGAGTCGCTCGCACTAAAGAAGAGCACCTGGATGCCTAATCAGAAATGGTAGGAGCAATGGGCATAGGAGCTGAGTGCCTGCGCGCCCTCCACATTCAGCACTAAAGGCTCCGTATAAAGGAAAAGATTAGCCTGCTTCAAATCGGAGCATGCCGCGATTGCGTAAACCAGCAACCGCGCGATATACCGCGGCAAAGAAGTCAGTCCGAGCGAGGAAGAAGGAAATTCGAAAGTGTGCAGAACAGCACAGACGGATGTCTTGTGAATGACTAGTCTTCTGAAATGCGACAGGCATCCCCGGGAAAGGCCTGGCGCGTTGAAAAGAGCGAGAAAGGGAAGGGTTCTCGCTCTTAACGACAAGGAGATGGAATATGCTTGGGTTACTTGCTGCAGTGCTGATCGTTCTTTGGTTGTTGGGATTTTTTGCGTTCCACGTGACCAGCTCTTTGATTCACATCGTGCTGGTTGTGGGGCTGATATTACTGGTGCTGCATTTCGTGCGAGGCAGCGCATCCGCGTAGAGTTTTAGCGAGTCTTCCGCGTAAACGCTTCGGAAGGGTCGACCTTCCGCAGACTGCAATTCTGATCCTGGAGGTCAGCGATGACAATGATGCGAAGGTTAATTGCCGTGGTGTGTCTGGGGTTGATTGCAGGCACCGCGGCTTACGCACAGAACAAAGAACAGAAGCGGCTGGAAAATTCCGGGGATGTGATGCAGGAAATTATGGACATTCCGGACAATATTCCTCAGTCGGTAATGGATAAAACGAAATGCGTGATTGTTTTTCCGTCGGTGCTGAAGGCAGCGTTCGTGGTGGGCGCAAGCTACGGCCGCGGAGCGATGGTTTGCAGAACCGGTGAGGATTTTAGAGGGCCGTGGTGCGCGCCGGCGATGTATGCGCTGGAAGGCGGCAGTGTCGGATTTCAAATCGGCGGACAAGCTACCGATCTCGTTCTGTTGATCATGAACGACAGAGGCGCGAGTTCAATTCTGGATAGCAAAGTGAAGTTGGGTGGCGACGCTTCGATTGCCGCGGGACCTGTGGGCCGCGATGCTACTGCTGACACGGACGCGTTCATGCGCGCGGAAGTTCTTAGTTATTCGCGCACGCGCGGTCTGTTTGCGGGCGTTTCATTGGAAGGCTCCACGTTGCGTCCCGATGACGACGCTACGGCGGATGTTTATGGCCGCCATCTCACGGCGAGGGAAATCGTATTGGGCGGGCACATTGAGGTTCCGGAATCAGGACGCCACTTGGTAGCTGTGTTGCAGAAAAATGCGTCCTCGCACGAATCGAAAGTAGCGGCAAGCAAGTAATCGGTTGCGATAGTTGTGAAACTGTGCTGATTCTCTACCCGAGAGTTTGGTGAAGATGGTTTCACCAGGCTCTCGGATTATTTTCCCTTCGATCCCCAGCACCAACCGCAAGGCAAACCCAAACGCAACGGCAGAGCAGATCCCGGTCTGCCGGGCAGGCAAGTTTCGAACTGAGTCTTGCGCACTGAAGGTGTACAGCGGATTTCCAGATGACAGCATAGCCCCACAAAGAACAAAAACGAAAGGTGCCGCGCTGAAGGCCGCGGCGCTATATTTAGATCTGAATTCGGGTGCTAACGGTTGGGATTCTCCGCGGCGCTTGCATATTTTGCGGGTGCGGCTTACTATCCACGCGCTGATGGGCCGGTTGTAAACCTTACAACATATTTCACGTTCAACTTAGGGAGGAAACACATGCGGATGAAGGTCGTTTCGTGTTTGGGTGCGCTGTTGTTGCTGGTGGGGATTGCGGCAACGTCGTCGGTTAGGGCCGCGGACGATCCGAACAATGGGACCTGGAAGCTTAACGTTGAGAAATCGAAGTTCGATCCCGGGCCGGCGCCGAAGAGCAGCACCGTAACAATTACGATTGGGAACGGGACAGAAACTTACAATGGGGAAACCACGGATGCGTCAGGGAAGACAACGAATATGTCTTTCAAGGCGCAGTTGGACGGCACGGACGCTGCCGTAACAGGAAACCCGACAGGCGACACCATCTCGATCAAACACCCGTCGCCGAACAGGCTGGTTGGCTCCATCAAACAGGGCGGAAAGCTGACTGCGACTGTACACGTAGTGGTATCAGCGGACGGAAAGACTCGCACAGTGACCGAGAGCGGGAAGACTCCGGATGGGAAGGCGGTCCACGCAGTGATGGTGTACGACAAGCAGTAAGCCAAAACCGACGCAAGCGAGAACAAAGTCTGAAGCGGAAGCAGGCGATGATTAGGGCCGCACCTTTTTCGGATCAATCCCGGAGAAGGTGCGGCGGACCGCTTGCTCAATCTGGTTTTCTCGAATGATTAGATGTGGATGCCAACGCCCTATTTTCCTAACACAGGATTCCCCTTGAGGTCTTGAACCGGACTCTGCTGAAGGGACTGCCAGAAGGGACTTTGGTCGGGCTATCCTTGACTGATAGTAGGGTTTTAATGGGGCGCTTCTACAGGATTTGGCATCCCGCGAAAGTGTAACTCGGTGCGGTACCCCACACTCTTTATACCGTGCGCCTTCGGGCGTGCGGCGGGAGGCGGCATGGACGCAGTGGGCGGCAAGTCGAGGATGGACGTTCCTGACTTTGTCGGCCGGCTGGTCTTTGATGCTGCCTGGATCGTGCATCAGCAGTGCTGCTTTTGGTCGTCAGTAGCGACGCAGGGCGGCGAGATTCGCGATCGTAGGAGAAAGTAAAGAATGCAGAATTGTGCAGTATTGAACAGTTCCGCGCTCTGGCGATTGCTAGCGTAGCACCGTGGGAAAGGCTCTAAATTCCGGAACTTGCACGTTGCCGGTGTAGGAAAACGAAAAGGAGACTTCGATGCTATTGCTCATCATCATTTTGATTTTGCTGTTCGGCGGCGGCGGGGGTTACTACGGGTATTCCCGGTGGGGTGCAGGCGGCGGGCTGGGCATCCTGGGCACGGTGTTGCTGATCGTGCTGGTGCTGTACCTGCTTGGAGCCGTGCGTTTCTGACGTTATTTTGCGGTTGCGCGGCTACCGGCGGATAAAAAGTGGTGCCAAGTTTTTGTTAGGGGCGCAGCATGCTGCGCCCCGACAAAACCGTCGGGCGTCGGCGTTTGAATGTTTTGAAATTTAGGACCCGGTTCGCAATTCATAGTTGGGTTTGTTTGCAACATAAATCGGCCAAGGAGGCAATTATGAAGCAGAGCAGCAGGGATCAAGCAGAAGGCAAGCTCCACGAAGTGAAGGGTAAAGTGAAGGAGAAGGTTGGTCGCACTACCAACAATCCGAACCTGGAAGACGAGGGCACGGACGAAAAGGTAGCGGGTAAGGTTCAGAAGAAAGTAGGACAAGTGGAAAAAGTATTCGAGAAATAGCTTTCTTTGAGTTGAATGCGGGTTGGCGTGCGGACGTTCGTCTTATGCGCGGGCGTCCGCACGCATTTTTTAGAACGCGCACGGAAATGTTCAAGCAGGATGCCGCAGCAAGAGTTTCCTCATGACACGCCTCGGTTCAAATTTCGTTGAAACTTTCAAAGCCGGAGAATTCTCGTGGCTGGAGGTAAGTAAAAACCCGCGCTTTCACACTTTGAAGGATGCGGCACCCTCGTGGTAATTTTGGGCGTCAGTGCGATTCGGTGTGATTCCTAATAGCCGGGATTCGGTCAACTTGTAGCGAATGACTTTTCAACTTCGAGGCAAGGCGGCGATGGAATGAAATGGAACATGGTGCGTAGGAAAGGCGCGGGCCGCGTTCTTCTTTTCATGGTGCTGGCGAGTTCGGCCGGTATGGCACGGGCGCAGAGTCAGCAAAATTCGCGAGGCACCGGCGCGCGCCCGAATACAACAGATGTTGAAAGCGACCAAGCGGCATCGAAGGAGCAGGACCAAAACCTACGGAAGCCCGAAGAGGACAAAACGAATTCCGCGGGGGCGGGAGTGCATGTGGCGCCGATTGCCATTACTTTTCCGGACACTATAGTGGGCAATACCAGCGCGGCGAAGACGGTAACGCTGACGATCGATGGCGCGGCATTGACGATGGGAGCAGTGCTCATCAACAACGCGGAGTTTTCCGTGTCGATCTCAACATGTACGGGCACGGTGGCTGCCAATTCCAACTGTGCGATTGAAATTAAAATCAAGCCGACACAGATCGGAGACCAGAAAGGATTGTTGATGATTACGGATTCGGACAAATCCAGCCCGCAGATGGTAACCCTGGTTGGGAAGGGAACTTCGCCGGCTTCTCTTTCGCCGGGCACCACTGCTTTTGACACGGAAGTGAGCGGGGCGACGAGTCCGAAGATGACGATTACGTTGACGAATCATTCCGATTCGAAGCTTGCCGGGATGAGCGCGGGAATCGGTGGGACGAATGCTGCGGATTTTGCGTTGATACCGGAAAGCGAGTGCGCTGGCTCGCTGGAGGCTCATGCGAGTTGCACGTATATGGTGACGTTTACTCCTTCAGGGCGCGAGGCGGAGACGGGCGAGCTGAGTGTGACCGATAGCGGCGGCACGCAGACGTCGCAGTTAGAAGGGAAGGGCGCGGGGATGAAAATCAGCGGCTCGTTGGCATTTGGCACGGTGACGAATCCGGGGACGAAGATTCTGTCGGTGACGGTTACGAATGGAGGCGCGATGCCGGTAGCGATTGGATCGCCGGCGATATCCGGTTCCAGCGACTCGAGTTTTGGCATTGTGTCTTATAGCGCGGGGCCGCCTGTTTACAGTTCGTGCATAAATGAAGTTGTAATGCTAAACAAGGGACAATCGTGCACGATCTCGGTGCGATTCGCGCCGGTGGCGGGGAGCGGAACAGTGTCGAAGGCGACGCTGAACATTTACGAGAGCGACGGCGAGACGCCGAATACGGTTGCCATTTCGGGAACAAATTAGATCGCCCCGTCATTAATGTCGAGGAGGGGAATGAAAAGCAGGTCCCTCAAGGCAATCCGCAAACATCGCGGATTTCGGGATGACAGCTTTAGGGAGAAACATTCAAACGGCGGTGGGGTGGCCTGCGCGGCATCGTGGACAACATGGTGGCGCTTCAGCGGGCGCAGCATGCTGCGCCCCTACGGGCGAGCTTAGCCATTACGGTGTAGGTGGTGAGGTTTGCTGCGAACGGCGCGGGCGAACAGCTTGGAAGCATGTTGTAAGGCTTGCTGCGGGATGGCAAACGAGAGAGAATGAGCGCCGCTGTACGTATTTCTACTTACCGATCTTGACTTGGGGGAGGATCGCCGTGGCTGACAATCAATTGTCGGAACAGAAGAGCAGTCTGGTAATTCGCGTGCCGCTGTCTGCGAATAGCTATGCGTCGATTTACTACGCGAGCAGCGACGGGGCGCAGATGAGCGAGCGCGAGTGGTGGCACTTGAAGCAAGTAGTGGAGCTGGCAAGCAAAGTTTTTGTGAAGCAGGAAGAGAGAGCGCAAGCGGCGTCCGCGGGGGCTTAGGAAGGCGAGCGCCGTCGGGACTGTTGGCATGAGATGAAGAAAGCGGCGGACGAACCTCGGCTGGCGCGCGTGACGGAGATTTGTTTGGCGCTGCCGGAAGCAACGCGCGAGTTGATGGGTGGTAGGCACGCGGGGTTTCGTGTCCGCAAGAAAGTTTTTGCGTACTTCTTAAACGATCATCATAGGGACGGGATTATTTCCGTCTGCGCTAGGGTGCTGCCCGGGGACAACACTGCGTTGATTGCGGCGCAGCCTGAGCGGTTTTATATGCCGGCGTATATTGGGCCGCGGGGGTGGGTGGCGCTGCGTCTGGATCGGGGCGCGGTGGATTGGAAGGAAGTGGCGGAGTTGGTGAAGACTAGCTATCGGTTGGTTGCGCCGAAGCGGATCGTTTCGAAACAATTGCCTGCGAAGCGTTGACGCATTTGATGGAAGCCTCATTAGAAAACTGCAAGTCGACCTGCAAGGTAGCGCACTAAGTCAAAACGCAGTGCATCCACATTTGTACCTCAAAACCGTAGGGCACACTTGCGCAAACCCGCACCCTTCACAAGTCGAAGGACGCGGCACCCACGAGTTTCCTAACGCGGCATTCGTTCGATCTGGTGTGACTCAGAAGAGTTTTCCGTAAGGGCGATTTGAGAAGATGCCGGGCTGAAGGCCCCGGCGCTACATTTACACCTAAGGCGCGCCTCGGCGTTGGCGGCGCCTCCGATTGAGGTGAGGAACGCAGGGTGATTGCCTCAGTTGTAGACCCACCGGGCTGAAGGCCGTCTCGGCAAAGGCTAGTTCTCGGAATTTACAAACGAGCCCCGACAGCAACACTTCGGAATTTACAAAAAAGTGACAACTGGGAGGCATGGCGCAGACACAGCAATCCTGCGTGGGGACCGGAGGCGCATAGCTTTCACGCTTGAGGCGATGGGCAACCGAGTGCAGAGCAGGCGGCGAAAATACGAAATTAGGCGGAACTAATCGTTTATTTAAGCCAATTCGTGCGAAATAAGGTTGAGTAATGGCCTCGTTCGCTGTATAAGTCCTAGACGATGAGTTCAGGACGTCCAACCCGGAATCGGCTACGCTTTGCGGTGGTGGTTGCCCTTTTGTTCAGCGGGTTGGCGCTGGCTGAGGTTCCGGAGCTGCTGCAGCTGAAAGACGATACTTCGAATGACTTCACGCTGGTGGTGGCGAAACAGGACGTAGCGTCGCCGAACTACGCGGCGAAATCCGGGCCCACGCCGGCTGCAATTTTCATAAAAGAACGCAGCGTTCAGGCGCCCATTTCTCCTCTTGCACTTTCGTTTTCAGATCCGGTAGTTCAATCGTCGATCGATTATCTGCATCTGCTCTGCGTTCATCGAACGTAAACCTCTCCTTTTCTGAAGGCAGGCCGCTTTCCATCTTACGAAACTAAATTGCCGACTCCGGCGACTTGTATTCGGTGGAGACCATTCGTTTTGGGAGTCCTTCATAAAAAGGAGCAGGTACGCCATGAAACTTTATCCAATCGATTCGGATCGAGACGCGTTGAAAAAGTATCTGCAGGAACTGATTTGCGATGCCGGCAGCCCGCAGGAGGTGGATGTTTTGATGGGGGCACTGAGTTCGTTGGAGCGATCCGCGGGATTTGGTTCGGAAGCGGAGCTGGAAAAGCGATTCAGGGTTGCCCACGGGCAGAAGGAAGACAAAGCTAAAAAGAGGTTAGCCAGATAGAGTTCGCGGTTGTTGCGTCACTTTCGCGCGAGTCAGCTCCGGGCGCGGCATCTCTCGCAGCAACGACGACAAGAGAAAGAACAGATCCCTCGGGCGGCTGAAGCCGCACTGCTTGTGGCTCACTTGCGGCACGACTGCCCTTCGCAGCTCAGGGTAAAAAGTCGTGGCCTGACGAAAATCGGAGTTGTAACACAGACTCTGAAGGCCGCAGCGCTACATTTGATTCAAAGGCAGCGATCCGTTAGTAGGGTACTCGGGGGAGAATTTGCGCGAAAAAAACACGGGCGAAGCGAGTGCCAGGACAGACGCTTCGCCCGTTTTTACAAACTTTGTCCAGAACTACTTGGGTTTACCACCGCCACCGCCCGATGCATGGGATGCCGCGGATTGTCTTGATTGCAACTGCTGACTCTGTTGTGTGTGACGCTGCTGCATTTGCTGCGTTTGTTGCGAGTGACGCTGTTCCATCTGCTCCTGCTTTTGCTGATTGGCATTCTGTTTCTGGGCCTGTTGATGCTCCTTGTCCTGCTGAGCTTGGAGCTTCTGGCGGTCTTGCTGCTGCTTGTTGTAGAGCTTTTCCTGTTGCTGTTGATATTTCTGGTCTTGCTTGGCGTTGCCAGTGTTTGGAGCAGCCGGACGTTCCGCTGCAGGCAGATCGTTCGGGTGGGTGTAGGTTTTCGAGCCGTTGTTCTCGGTGCGGGCGTTTGTTTCGTTGCGGGCGCCATTTTCCGCTGGACGTCCCGCGGCTTCATTGCCGCGCGCTGCGCCGTTGGCATGGAAGTCGCTTGGTCGGGCTGTCGCAACCGTAGCAGGGCGTCCATGATTGTTTGAGAAGCGCTGTTGCGGGTCGTTGCGAGCAGCTTCCCTAAATTGGGTTTGCGCGGCTACCGGACCGACATGCCGTTCGCGAGCTGCGGCTTCTTCCTGCGAAGTTGCACGAGCGTCGACTCCGCCGTGGCCGTTATAGCTCACGTGGGCATCGTTATGAATGTCCACATGTTCGTTGTAGACATTGTGGAAGCCGCCGCCGACGTGCCAGACGTCCGTGTTGTAGAAGAAATGGCCGCCTTCCCAGCGCCCGCCGTAAAAGCCGGTACCGAAGTAGCCAAAGCCGTAATTAATGCCACCATAAAAACCTACGGTCGGACCCCAGAAACCAGCGTTCCAAAGGAAGCCGGAGCCGCCCCATCCCCACCATCCAGGAGTCCAGAGGAAGCCGACTTCGGGCGGTTCAACCCAAGTGCCGGGAACCCAGAAATAATCGCTTGCGTCGTAATCATAGTCCCAGTATCCCGGGGTCCAAAAATAACCGTCGCCGGGACAAACCGGCTGGTCGTATACCAGCAACGGCGGTGGCGCGACACCGATGGCAACACCGACGTGCACTTGAGCGCGCAGCGTATTTGGGACAGCCATCATCAGGATTGCGAGCAATACCGAACCAACGACAAACTTCAAACGCATTTGCTTCCTCCTGGCCGGTCTCCGTCGCTTACCCCGGTTGTAAAGACCTACGTGGGGCTGCGCGGATTAAACGGCATTTTCCAGGGCCGAGTGAACGCCGTGCTTATAACCGACGGCGTGCGATAGTTGACCATAAACACCTTAGGGCAACCATACATCGATTCGTGTATTAGGCGGAGGAAGGAATAGCAGCGGACAGTTGCGCGAATTTACCCGAACGAGTGCAATGATTGCCGAAATGCAGAGTCAGGTGCCGCGCTAAAGGCCGCGGCGCTACATTCACACCTACGGCTGCTGCGCGAAGTATTTTTCCAGCGGAGTCCAATAGCGGATATGCCAGCCGGGGTCGAGGTGCGCGTAATCGCCTTCCGGAAAGCCGCTGTGATCGAGGATGACTGTGGTGCGCGAAGCGTCGCCCTTTAGTTCAAATTTGACGATGGAATAAATGCCGGGATCCCAACTGGCAGGGCGCCAAGCTTGAACGATTCGTTGGCTGGGGACGAGTTCCACGTTGCGACCCACGATCATGCCGCCGAACATAGTGAAGGCGCCTCCGGCGTCGCGGCTGATATCGGCAGGCATGCCGGTGAAGGCGGCGAATTGTTTGGAGTCGAGCAAAATTTCGTAGATTTTTTGTGGGCCGGCTTTTAGATCTATTTCCTGATGGAGGGATGTGCGCGTTGCGTCCGCGCCCGTGCTTTGCTTTTCGGCCATGAACTGCCGACCCTTTCCGGAGAGCGCCGACGAGGCGGCGAGAGTTCCCAGCGTTACGGCTGCTGCAGCGAGCAATTGGCGGCGGCTTGATGAATAAGCTGGTTCGATCCTGTGGGTTTTATCACTCTTCATTCGTCTCTCCTCGTATATATTTTCCTGTGTGCCAGCATCAGACCATCGGACCAAACGATGTTCAAGATAATATTTTGAAGCCATGCAATGATGCAGGACAGGGCAGGGCGGCGCTATATTTACATCTAATGCCATACCTAACCGCTAGGCCGGGCTGTGGAGGCCACATCTAATCGTTTGGCCATTTCGTCCTACTTGGTGCTGGAGGCGGGGAGCAGCATCTAAAGAGTTGTGAGGAACTGAAACGAACGGAAGAGCATGGTAATGAAGAAAATGCGAAACGCAACTTTCCGATGAATTCGGTGTTTGATGAGTAGACGCAGAAGTCAGCAAGCGTTGAAATGCAGCAAGAGGCGTTTTACAGGCTCAGAAGGGGCCCAGACATGAAATACGCAAAATACATCGTAATGATAGCGATAGTCGGTACTTGTTTAGCAGTGGCAGCACCGGCATCCCATGCACAAGTCGGGGTTGGAATTGGAGTGGGGCCTGGGTATGTCGCAGGTCCCCCGGCCTGCGCTTACGGTTACTACGGATATTACCCCTACGCGTGCGCGCCTTACGGTTATTACGGGTCTAGCTGGTTTAACGGCGGCTTCTTTATCGGAGCTGGCCCGTGGTATGGCTGGGGCGGACGCGGCTACGGGTGGGGCGGACGCGGTTATGGCTGGGGCGGTCGCGGATACTACGGCGGTCGCGGTTATGGATACGGTGGACGCGGAGCGGTAGGTGGCGGTGGTTTCCGAGGTGGCGCGGTAGGTGGCGGATTCCATGGCGGAGCGGTTCGCGGCGGTGGCGGTAGCTTCCACGGCGGAGCGGCCCGAGGTGGCGGCGGCTTTCACGGTGGCGCGGTTCACGGTGGTGGAGGCGGATCCCACGGTGGCGGCGGTCACGGTGGCGGAGGCCACAGGTAAGTTTTGAACCCAACACAGTAAAGGTGAACGACCGGCAGGTTAAAAACTGCCGGCCGTTTTTTATTTTGAACGATATTTGGATTTAGATATACCTTGCTTCCCCTTCGCGAACCTCAGAGTCAAACAGCGGCTGGTCCAAAGGATCGCTCTTGGCGCTTTGCCTCGATAGATCCTTGAGGTTTTCTCTAAATTCTGTGAATCGCGGCGAACGGGCGTGCTCGCATTGGCTGAAGCGGGCGCAGCATGCCTGCCGCGGCCGGCGGCCTGCGTCCCTGCAAAAGAGAAGGAGAGCGCCCGGCAGCGGAGTGTGTCGGCGCTTTGCTGCGGATCGATACGGATTTTACTTTTGCGATTGCGGGGCGCTGTTCGATGGATCGGCAACCCCTGTGGGTGGTTGCGATGTTGGCGGTTTCGGTGCAGGTGCATTGGCGGTAGAGCGGGTGTGCTCTTCGCGGGACTCGACGACCAGCAAAGGGCGGTGGTCCTGTAGGCGGGGATTGTTGTCCACGTCGAGGATGACGAAGCCGGCTGGGGTATCCCACACGCATTGACGGTTTTCCCATTTGGCGCCGGACGCGCCTTCGTGGGGCGTTACAGTTTCAGTGGTGGGCTTGCCGTATGTTTTCATTACTTCAGCGACGTCGTTTACCGACAACGTGATTTTTACGAGTTTTCCACCATCGATGACGAAATTGTAAGTGTCGTTGGAATCCGGATGGTCCAGGTCGGCGGGGACCGCGGTGGAAATTTCGGCGCGCTGCCCTTTTTCCACGGCGTCGAGGAGGTGGACGCACTGAATCTCGTTGGGATGCTGGTCGCAAACCTCGAGTTCGGAGCGCGCGTCAGGTTCCAGGCGGAGAAGAAGTTTTACGGATTCTCCGATGTGATGGCCGGCAGCGCCGACAGGTGTGACGTCCGCGCTCGGTGTTTGCAAAAGCACGGAAAATGCCAACAGCAAGAGGGAAGCAGTCCGCGGGTACATTCGGGTCGATAGATTAGCCTGATTTTGTGCGAAGCGGTTGGCTAGTTTTCGGCTGTGGCGCAATGATAACGAGCAATGCCGGTTGGAACTAGTTTTACCGAGCATTTAAACCACACAGCAGGTCCCTCGCTTCGCTCGGGATAACAATTAAAATAACGACCCCGGCGTGGCGATCAACTTAAGGCCAACTCCACGGAAAAAGGGTACGAGAAAAAGCGGGGCTAGGAAACGAGGACGAAGAAAGGCTCCTTCTGTACCACGCGATCGACGGCCCTGAGCAGGTTCTCGGCGGATTCACCCTTGGTGACAAAGCCACGGGCGCCAGCGAGTTTAGCGGCTTCCGTTAAAACCTCCATCTGGTGCATTGAAAACATTAGGATGGGCATCTCCGGGGAAAGTTTGAGGATGCGCCGGGCGGCTTCCAGTCCGTCGAGCACCGGCATGGTGAAATCCATGATGATCAAGTCGGGGTTTAGTTCTTTGGCTTTGCGAACGGCTTCTTCGCCGTTGGCGCCTTCACCGACTACTTCAATATCACCGCGGGATTCGAGAATGCCCGCGACGCCTCTTCGGACGGCCTCGTGATCGTCAACAATGAGTACGCGGAGGTTGGGCATGAACCTTAAAAGATTACCATAGCGAGGACGCAGGAAACGATTGTGGGTAAGTTTTGTTAACCGGAAGCAGGACGCAGGAACATTTCGGAGGAGATCGAAGCGCGGCGCCGAAATCGCGTTGTCGTTCTGAAGCGATGGCGGACCGGGGCAAGTTTGGGAAAAGTCTGGAAAAACAAAGAGGAATGGGCTGATAATCCGGCGTTCGCCCGAAGGAGCGAATCCTGGAGGATTTACCATGGCAACGAAGAAAGGCAAGAAGCCCCTGAAGAAAGCGAAGAAGCTGGAAGTGACTGAGCCTTTGACCGTGCGCGGTTTTAACACCGACTTCGGCCGAAAGTAGGGAAGGGCACGGAAGGTTGCCGGCTGGAACGCAGCCCTTCTTTTACTTTAATCCGCGACGTTTCGGCGCGTTGCGCGCGCGACTTATTGCGGGTTGGGAGTTGGTGTCGACGGACGGTTTGCAGGCGACGGCCCTTGCGGGTTTTGCTGGTCCGCAGGACGGTTCGCGGCCGGCGCGGGACGCAGAGTGAAAGTGATTCCGCGCAGCGCGTTTTCGTTTACGGTGCGCTGTAGATCGAGCTGATTCGCATCGATGGAATTTTCGCCGCCGTAGGATGTAACGTAATGCAGTTTGCCTCCGGCGAGCCAGTAATCGTTGACCGCGTAGCTGGAACCGTCGCGCAGAATCAGCACGGCGTAGGGTTGCTTCGCATTATTCTGCTGCGAATTATCGGCGGGCGCATCCTGCCAGTCGCCGGTATTGTCTTCCGGAGCGCCCATATCTTCAGGCGATGAGGAAGGTGTGGTGGCGTTAAAGTTCAGGTCCGACCCGCCATAATCGGGGGCTCCGCTGTAATAGCCGAAGTCGCCGCCGTATCCAAATCCTGCGCCATAGCCAAGTCCGTATCCGAAGCCATAGCCGAAGCCTGGAGGGCATCCCCACAACGGGTCGCATCCGAAGCCGTATCCAAATCCAAACCCGTATCCGAACGGATAGAAACCATAGGGATAGTAGGGATAATAAATATGGCGATGGAAAATATTTTGCGAGATACCAGTCGCGCGCGGATTGTTTGCGAACGTATTGCGGACCGGTTTTACGGTAGAAGATGCGGCGCCGCGATTTGCGGCAGCGTAATGATTTGTCGTCCCGCGTGTGTTGCTTGCCGGGGGATCCTGCCAAACATTATTTGTTGCGGCGAAGCGCGTGGTTCCGTCACTTGTGCCCTTGGCACCTGAATTTGTGCCGGACTTTGCTTCTGAGTTGCCGCTGTTGGCGTGGAAGGGATTCCACCAGTGTCCGCCGCCGTTTGGATTTGCCGGATTGCCGCCGGTGCCAGCGGAAGTCGGGTGCGATCCACCGCTGCTGGGATGAGAGCTTCCGGTACTCACGTGACCGCCACCACCACTGCTGGAGTGAGAGCCGCCGCCTCCACCACCTCCGTGCGAACCACCGCCCCCGCCGCCACCTCCGCCGTGCTGGGCGAAAACAGGGGCCGGTGCTAAGGCCAAGAAAGCTGCGAACGAGATAGCTGAGAAAAGTTTTGAGAAGCTGGAAATAAATGCTGTGGGATGTTGGGCTGGTTGAACCATTTGGGGCCCTCCGCCGCGCTAAAACTATGACGGACTGTTACTTAATTCTAACTTATTAGACGCGACGACGCATCAATTGGTTTCCAGGGGGAGAGCTATTGGCCGCTTTGTTGACAAGTTGTTGACAAATGCCCGGTCCACGCTCGCGCTACAGTGGGCGCAGCATGCTGCGCCCCTACATGACAACCAAAGTGTAATTACAGTTCGGATGCCAATTTCTTACGGATTGCCTCCGCCCTTCTTTGGGTGATTGGATTCGAGTTCTATAACGGCGAAAGTTGCCGCTGCCCGAAAGCGGCGCGAATCAAATAATTTTTTCCATTTCCAATTGCTGCACTATGAGTTTGGATACTGCATCGATGGCTTTCCGTGGAGTATGAGGGTCGACCGTGTCGCTGGTTCCAGTCCAAATAAGCTCCCCATCCGACTTGGACGTTGAATAGAAGTTCGTTTCGATTTGTGCCGTTCTTTCCACCCGGAGATAATCAGGAGAATAGACCTCCGGGTAAATCGTGCCGTAGTAGCCATAAAAGGTGTTGTAGTACGGGTAGGGAGTGTAAACCTGACCCGGAATTTCGGTGACACTCTTTTTCACCTTGATCAGCCGAGTGGCTACGATCGCGTCAATATTTTGCCCCAGAACGACATCTCTCAATTGAGCCATATCGAGTGGAGTCGAATTCGGCCGAGGAATAAGCGAGTAGCTGGGGATGGCAACAATTCCAGGCCTGGTTATCGCCGCTGAAAGTCGATCTTCGAATTCGGCGCGATTTTCTGCTCTTCCGTTGATGCCGAGGACGAGGATATTTTTGAAATGGGCGCCGGAATAGTTGGGATTCATCCAGGTGAACACAAACTTCGTAGATCCGGCGTGTGAAGAAGTCAGCGCTACCAGCAACACAAGAATCAGGACAGCGTGTCTGTTCAAGTTGCCTCTCATTCCTGTGGCGAGCTTTGAATCCAACGTACGTGCACAATATCACGAATTCCCGGGATTTCGCGGCAACACCGCCGGTTGCGCGCGGACCCATGGTTTGACATGGCAGAAATATGCGAGATGCCGGGCTAAAGGCCCCGGCACTACATTTAGACCTTAAAGGCGAACAAGGCGGCATGGGGACGACAGTTTGCTGATACCGGCAAGTATTTCTTATTCATGAGGAGTCGGGTATGCTTTGTCGCATGCATTCGCGTACAACGGAAGGCAATACGAATGAGATGGGGACGCGAGGTCACGCAGGGCGTCGGAAGGTCACTGCGATATTTGCATTTTTGGTTTGTGTTGTATTGCTGCTGACTTACATTCGGATGCACTCGATCGGTGCGGTCGCTGCGCAGGGGGCAATTGTGACGGAACACGCAAGTGGACCATTTGAAGTGAAGCTGGCGCCGTCGGGAGAAGCCGACAAGGCGGAAGGTTCGACGCTAGGATCGTACACTCTCGAGAAGCAGTATCATGGCGATCTGGAAGCGAGCGCCAAGGGAACCATGTTGACCGCGGGGACGGACGTGAAAGGCTCGGCGGGATATGTGGCGATTGAGCGCGTGACTGGAGCGTTGAAAGGGCACAAAGGAAGTTTCGTTCTGCAACACAATGGGACGTTGACACGCGGCACTCCTCAGCAAAATATTATCGTGGTGCCGGATTCGGGCACAGGCGAACTCACGGGGCTGACCGGCAAGCTCACGGTAATCATCGAAAGCGGTAAACATTCCTACGAGTTCGACTACTCGTTGCCTCCTTCGCGCTGACACCTGCTGGATCGTTCGAACACGCCGGCTTCTGAAAACTTGATATACAATTCCGTGGAATCAACCTTGCGCGCTCGGTTCTTTCGTTCGCGCGAGTAGCGAAATAGAACGGTTTGCGTATGAAAGCGAAGAGCAGATCCAAGCCGGCGCGGCAGTTTGTTGCGACGATATATAAATTATGGGTGATGCGGCATTTGGATGTGCCGGACGACGTGGCCAGTTCGTTGGCGAAGGAACTTGCGGCGGCCGGCAAGCAAAAGCAGCCCATGCGCGGCACTCGTTCCGACGGAAGCTCCGAAACTCGGCGGACGAAATATACTCCAGCGCTCGCCACGGTGAACGGGCAAGAGGCGCGCGTTACGCTGGTGCCGGCGGGTGGCGGGCGCTATCGCATGCAACTTAACACCGGGCTGCGCACGGCTGCGCGGGCTGATGCGGGAGATGAAGTCAGCGTGACGCTGCGGCTGGATCGCGAGTCGCGCGAACCGGTCTTGCCTGCGGATCTCCGCGCCGCGTTAAAGGAGAATACTGAGGCGCGAAAAGTTTTTGAGAAGCTTACTGCGGGGCACCGGCGTCACATCGTGGATTGGTTTGATTCCGCTCGCGGAATGGACACGCGCATACGGCGGCTGGGGTTCACTATAGACTTTCTGCTTACACGTGCGCGCGGAGGTGCAATGTCGCGGCGCGGAAGAACCGAGGGGCAACGGGAATGCTGACGTGACAGAAGGCTGCCGGGCTGAAGCCCGGCGCCACATTGAAATCTAGGGCGAAGGATGCAAAGGCGTTTCGTTGAAATTGGGAATAGCGTTGGGTATTTACCTGTTTAGGAGAATTCTTATGGCTGACAAAGGTGTGGGGAGTGGCGTGGGATTCGAAGGGGTGACACCGATTTTGCGGGTGGGGAATTTAGAGACGAGCGTGGAGTATTACGTGAGCAAGCTGGGTTTCAAACAGGACTGGGAAGGACCGGGGCCGTTCACGTCCGTTTCGCGCGGGAAGTGCCACATTTTTCTGAGCGAAGGGGACCAGGGGCATACGGGTTCATGGGTATGGGTTGGAGTGGAGGACGCGGAAGCGCTGTTCAACGAATATCGCGCATCCGGCGCCAAGGTGCGCCACGCGCCGACGAATTATCCATGGGCGTACGAAATGCAGGTGGAAGATTTGGACGGAAATGTATTGCGGATGGGGTCTGACCCCAAGAACGACCAACTCGCCGGCGAATGGCTCGACATGCACGGAAACCGTTGGGTGTCGACGCCGAGTGGCGAATCGGTCCGCGTCGAAGACGGTGGCGCGAAGGACTAGAGGAATTCGCACGACAATTGCCTTATGAAAATTCTATTCATCGGCGGGACTGGAACTATAAGCACGGCTTGCACTGCGCTAGCTGCAGAGCGCGGAATGGACGCGACTCTGCTAACGCGCGGGCAGAGAATGCCGCCAAGCCTTCCTCGCGGAGTGAAGACGCTGATTGCGGATGTGAACGACCCTGGCCTAGGACAGGAGTTTGAGCGTGAATCTTTTGATGCAGTGGTGGATTGGATTGCGTTCACGCCTGCGGACATCGAGCGCGATCTGAAACTTTTCCGTGGACGCACGAAACAATTTGTTTTTATCAGCTCGACGAGCGCGTATCAGAAACCTCCGACACACTATTTGATCAGCGAGTCCACTCCGCTGGCCGATCCTTACTGGGAGTACGCGCGAAATAAAATTGCGTGTGAAGAAAGACTGATGCGGCGTATCGGGAGGAAGATTTCCCGGTGACGATCGTGCGTCCATCGCTCACCTACGGCGAGACACTGATTCCGCTGGTGCTGAATAGCTGGCAGAAATCGTACACCGCGGTGGACCGAATGCTTCGGGACTCAAAATAGCGGTGCCGGGAGACGGAACCTCGCTATGGGTTGTTACGCACAATACGGACTTCGGAAAAGGGCTGGTCGGATTGCTCGGAAATCCAAAAGCGCTCGGCGAGGCGTTTCATATTACGTCGGACGAAGTTCTCACATGGAACCAGATATTTCGCACGGTGGGTGCGGCGGTGGGTGTCGAGCCGAACCTGGTACATATTGCGTCGGACTACATCGCAGCGCGAATCCCTGAAAAGAAAGGGACGTTGCTCGGAGATAAATCGGTGAGCGTGGCGTTCGATAATTCCAAGATTAAACGTTTTGTGCCGGGTTATTGCGCTACTACTACTTTTGCGGAGGGGATTCGGAAGTGTCTGGCATGGTTTGATGCTGACCCCGCACGCAAGCAGATCGACCATCAAGCGAATACCGCCATGGACGACCTCATCTCGGGATATGAAGTGGGCCTGAGTGAAGCGCTCAGCGGGTTTTCGTCGCGCACATAGTAAGGCTCACTCTGTGCTCGCTTCAGTCGTGCACGCTCGTTTCGTTAAAAACATCCCCTGCGATGATTTTTCTGGAAAACATGCCGGGCTGAATACCGGCGCTACGAAAGCTCTTGCGGGGGCGCTCACGTTTAACGGTTTTGGAATTCGGGGGAGGCAAGGAGGAAGCCGGCGACCAGGCGAAGGCCGGCGTCGGGAGAAGCCGCGATTTGGCGCAGCACTTCGGGGTCGGCGAGTTGTTTTTCAATAATGGCTTGATCTTTCGACGAAATTCCTACGGGTAAGAGCGCGTCCTGCGAGAGGGCTATGGCCAAGTCCATGGACGAGTGCTTGCCGAGTAGGACAGTTTTTGTGCGCGGCATATCGGGATCGTCAAAAATTGCGAGGGTAAGAAGATTGCCGGGGTCGAATTTCAGGCCGTTGAGTTTTCCTTGAGTCAACGCGGTAACGAAATTGATGCGCGCGAGAAGCGCTCCTTCGGTTTCCCAGGCTTCGGCCGTCATGGAATATCCGGTTGGGACGGCTTGGCCATAAGGCTGCATGCCCATCTGCGCGAGAGTCTGCGTGACTACATCGGGCGCGTCCATTTCCGTGCCGCTGGTGCGAAGGACGGACACCAGAAATTCGAGAGGCGTTTTCAATTTATTGTTTTCATATTGCGGCGACCAGAATTCCGGAGATTTGAAGAGGGTGCGAAGCAATTCGCGAATGTCACCGTCGGATTCCTGGAAGGTCGCCGCCATTTTATTTACCAGCGATTCGGGGGATTGTCGGCGACAAAGCGCTCGGCGAGTTTTTTTGAGACGAAATGCGCGGTCGAAGGGGAGTGCGCGAGCATATCGAGTACGTGCATACCTTCTTGTTGGCCGCTGTCGTAGATGGTTTGGTTCAAAACGGTTTTATTGCCGGGCTCATGACGCTTGGGATCGAATTGAAATTGGCCCCCGTCTTCCGGCTGAGCGATGGTCCATCCGGTAAGCACGCGAGCGACTTCAGTCACGTCGTTCTGCGTGTAACCGCCATCAACGCCGAGGGTATGTAACTCCATTAGCTCGCGGCCGTAATTTTCGTTCAGGCCGCTTTGGTTTTTGTTCTTCTCCGCGGCAACGGAATGCGGGCCGATGCTGAGCCAGTTATCCAGATAGTTCAACATGGCCGGACTTTGCGCGGTGGCTACCAGTAAATCGCGGAATTTTCCCAGAGCGTGCGGGCGAATCACATCGCGTTCGTAACTCACGGTGTAAATGGGAGCCTGATTGCTTTTATGTAGATACACGTTGAAGTGGTTGATCCAGAAATCGGTCATCACTTCCTGGAGCTGGCGCTCGGAGAACGTGGCGCGAACGACTTTGGCCTGCTGCAATTCGTAGGAAACCACGGCGACGGGATTGCTGAGAGCGCGCAGAATTTCGCGTTCGCACGGAGAAAAGCCGGCGTTCAGGCGATTTCGCTGATCTCCGGTGAGTTGGTCGGGGAAATTAATGAGATCTTCAGGCGGAGCCTTCATCAGCGCGTCCATGCGCTTGTTGTTGGGGAGTTCGAGGAGCGAATCTGCCAAGGCGCGCGCTTTTTCCTGCGGCGTGGGTTCGGCGCTCGTTTCAGTGGCGGTTTCTGCGGGCTTGTCTTTTGGTTTTTCCGCCGGATTGCTCTCTGCGGGAGGTTTGGCAGCAGAAGCGGCCTTCGCCGCTTCCTGTTGCGCCATTTGCTGCTTTAGTTTTACGACGAAAACTTCGTAGACGAGTTTCTGAGCTGGATCGGTGGGCATCGGGCGCTTACCGGCGATTACCTGGCGAATCATGGTGTCGGTGGGGAAGGTTTGCGCCAGTTCCTGGGGCTTCAAAGTAAGAGCGCGGTACGCGGACATGTGCGGTCCGAGCGCTGCGTCATCAATGCTTTCGGGATGGAGCTGGTCTTCAATCCAGGAGTCCACTCCTTTGGCCAGGACTTTATCCACTTCGCCGGGACGAGGCCCGAATGTGAGGCGATTCAGGGCATGCAGCGCGCGGCGGCGTTCGAGTTGAGCCGGCGTTTCAGCGGGCACCTTTTTATTTTGCCTAGAGCCTTGCGAACCACTTTTTGATGGAGCTGGACGCGAGTTTTGCGGAGGCGTTTCGCGAGCGGAAAGAACTGGATACCATAGCGCGGCAAGCAAAATGAGACTGACACAGCTCTCAATTTTCCGTTTCCAAGTTTGTGCCATCGAAAGAGCTGCGCCCAAAGACGCGACACTTATCCTAGCGCACAAGGATTCTGCCGACAATACGCTGAAGCATGCCTGCGGGAAAAAGTTGCTGGCCAGTGTTTAATGACGTGCGCGATAATGGCCAAGTATATGGATCACTGATCTGTGCGGGAGGAGGCCATGCGGCGAATACGGTACCAGGTGGCGATGAGTCTGGATGGATACATCGCGGGGCCGAAGGGTGAGTCCGACTGGATTATCATGGACCCGGAGATCGATTTCGCGGGGCTTTTCAAGCAATTCGACACGCTGTTGATGGGACGCCACACATTTCAAATGATGGCAAAGCAGGGAAACGCGGCGATGCCGGGCATGAAGACGATTGTTTTCTCGCGCACACTGCATCAAAGCGATTATCCGGACGTTACGATTGTAGCGGACGAGTGCGAGAAAACCGCGGCGTCGCTGCGAGCGAAATCCGGGAAGGATATTTGGCTATTCGGCGGCGGCTCGCTCTTTCGCAGCTTTCTTGACGCCGGGCTAGTGGATTCTGTTGAGCTGGCGGTGATTCCCGTGCTTCTCGGCGGAGGGATTCCGCTGCTTCCGTCGCCGGCTAAGCAAGCCAAGCTGAAGTTGACGAGCCACAAGATTTACAAAACGGGAATCATCATGTTGCAGTACGCGGCGACGGAAGGTTCTTACAAGGTCCGCGCGGTATAAATCAAATATACGGCCAGGATCGCTCCGAATAGCGCGGCGATTACGGCCCATACGGTAACGATCGTTCCCGCCGGTTTAAAGTCTCCCGACTCCAAACGACGCATGGTGGTTCTGTAACGGAATCCAGCCGCGAGCGCCATTAAAATACCCATCACCATAAATCCCAGGCCGATCATTAAGGAGGTGCCGCTTTCGCGCGCAGCGTTTCCGGAGATGCGCAGGAACTCGCGCAAAGTGATTCCGAATTTTGCTACCACAAACCCGAAGACGATGATGCTGATGCTGGTGCGTATCCAGGCGAGGAAAGTGCGTTCGTTAGCGAGATGATCGCTCGGTGTGGCCGGTTTGGAGGAAGGCGCGGGATTTGTCGCGGTCATGTTCGACTCAATCGTCTGTTCGCCGCGCGGTGGCGTCCGGCGTTTCTACATGCTCGGGGCGGAAACCGATGCCCACGATATAAGCCGGGATTCGGCGCAGAACGGGAAAGTTGCACAAGAGTTTTACAACTAAAGGAACTTCGATTTGTTTATTCGCGGATAAGACCCGACTGATCACCCGATTTTGAATGGCTACTTGTATGCGTTGCATCATACGCGTGGGAAATTCGCGTCGCCGTTGCACGGCGGCGAGATCGTCCTCGGTGACGGAACTGTAGGCTGGTTCTTGCGAAGGCGTGTCGATCGCTTGAGCAGGTGCGGCAACGCCGGCTGCGCTGGTTGAAGATTGCCGGCTGGCGTCGTCCAGTCCATCGCGCAAAAGTGATGCACTAAAAGGGGCGAACATGCCCGCGTCCGATGCGTATGCCAACGCGGGCGTCAGACCCATGGCAATTGCGGCTGGAAGCGCGCCCTCGGCGGGCGAAATTGCTTCGCTAATCGCGTCTATTACGGGAATCGTTCCAGACGTGGCGCCGCGCTGAAATGCGGGCGCGAGAATATTTGCGGCCGCGACTGCGTCTTGTATCGCGAGATTGATGCCCACACCGCCGATAGGCGACATGGCGTGCGCTGAGTCACCGATACAGAGCAAGCCGGGACGATGCCACTTTTTTAAGCGATCGATGACCACAGTGAGCAATTTAATGTCGTCCCAGGTTTTTAATTCCTGTTCGCGGCCAGCCAGAAAGGGCTGCCGGCGAACTATATCTTCGCGGAAAGCGGGCAGACCTTTTTCGCGTATGGGATCGAAGCCGCCTTTGGGTATGACGAAAGCGCACTGCCAATATTCTCCGCGCTGAATCATCACGAGAATTCTGCCAGAATCAATGTGGCCGAATGTTTGCGGGGGATCGCCGGCTTGGCGAGAGATACGCATCCACAAGACGTCGATGGGCGAGCCGAAGGTCTTTACTTCAAGATCGGCTTTCCGGCGGACTATGGAGCGGCGACCGTCGGCTCCGATTACAAGCTCGGCGCGAATTTCAACGAGGCCGAGCTGAGTTTTAGCGCGCACGCCGATGATGCGGTCGCCTTCGGTAATCACATCGGTCGCTTCCGCTTGCATGCGCAGATTAAATTCGGGATAGCGCTTGGCATGGTCGGACATAAAATTCAGAAAGTCCCACTGCGGCATCAGGGCGATGAATTTGCAGTGCCCGGGCACATGCGTGAAGTCGGCGACCGTGAATTTCACTCCGTTAATTTCTGCCGACAGCTCGCGAAGCTCGTCGTGAGGAACTTTCAGAAATTCTTCAAGGAGGCCGAGCTCGCGCATCAACTCGAGAGTGGAGGGATGAATCGTGTCGCCGCGAAAATCGCGCAGGAAATCGGCGTGCTTTTCGAGGACCAAAACTTCTACGCCGGCTCGCGCAAGCAAATAGGCGAGCACCATGCCGGCGGGGCCGCCGCCCACGATGCAGCAGCGCACGTTGATTTTTTGTACGGGCGCTTCGTCAGACATGGTCGATTACGTTCACTTCTTACCTTACCTGCGCTCGAATGCTCGCCAAAAGCGGCATGCTCGGCGATTGTACTTCAAAACGCGGATCGCTAACGGCTGAACCGTAAGTTATAGAGATTCATTCACAGATAGCATAAAATCCAGCGCGATTCGTCGAGGCTTGCGATGAAACTGCGGAGCAATGCGCTATGAAACACCGGCCCATTGCGATTTCCTGCGCCGCGATCCTGGCCTTGTTTGCGGCTGGTGGATCGTATTTGGCCGCGCAGGATGCATCTTACACTCCTCCGAAGGCTGCGCTGGCTGAAGGCGGGCCTAAAGCAATCTATTCCAGCGACCCGAATGATTCGTGGAACCGGATTTTTTATTATTTGTTTTCCCGGCGCATTGAAACGCGCCTCTCCGACCAGTTTCCGGAGGGCGCGCCGTTTGAAGACGGAGTCAGCACGCGGTTATTCGAGCGCGACGAAATCGGCGACCGCGCCATCGACCCATTGTATCCGTCGAATTTTGTGAATACCGGAAAGTATCTCGTTCTGACTGATCCTGCATACGCCAACTTTAAAAAGGCGCTGCAAGATGCGCTTGGCGATAACGTCCCACGTTCGCCGGTAGCCAGGGCCTTGATGCAAAGCGATCTGTGGGGCGCGCACGATATTCTTTTCTTTCCATTCTCGCGGGCGGACGAAAAGGACCTTGGACAGCTCAGGGTGATCGTGCTGGACTTAATCTCGCGTCTAATCAGGAAAATCGCTTTGACGCCTGAGGAAATCGAATCCCTGCCGAATAATTATTCCGCGGCGGTGAGAGAGCATTCGTTTCCGAACGTCTTCGCAAAAGATAGCGGATGGACTGAAGTTCTGTGGTTCTATCCGCGATTGCACGACAATATCGCCGGTTTCCGCCGCGCTTCACGCGTTTTTCTGAAAGCTGAAAGAGCCTCAGCGCGATATCCAACAATTTCTGGACGGAATGCCGGATCGACAGGAAAGTAATCCAATTTCCGGTTTGGACGGGGTTGCGCTGGTGACGCAACTTCTGCTGATCGATTCACGAGGAAAGTCGGAGCCGACCTCGTTAACTTCGGAAATTCAAGTGCGGCTTTTTGAAACGGTGAATAGAGACAGCATCAAGCCTAATGACGGCACGCTAAAAATGATCGATGGCACGTTCGAACGGGCAAGACTGCAGGTTTGCGAGATCAGCCGACGTCTTTTTCTGCGAGAGCCGGAGTCGGGAGGCCTTATGCAGGAAGATGACAATTCCCCGGCTTACGCTGGTCGCTACGGCTTCGCGGAAGGCGAACCCGTGGACCAGGCTGGGCCTAATCTCAAGATGATGGTTACATCCCCGGTTCAAGTCACAGTGCGGGTGCGCTGTGCTTTTTGTCATGGTGACGATTTAACGCAATTGAATACATTCGCGATTGCGCGTTCTCCACATCCGCCGCCGGTCAGGCAATTAGACCCGAGCGCGCATGAGACGGCAAAATTCGCGATCGAGCAAAAAGAAAAACAAAAAGAATTCCAAGGGTTGCTTGCGTATTTTGATCGGCGAACGGCGCGCCATTGAGAATCTCGGTGACTCGATTGCGATCGGGCCGTTGCCGTGCATCCCCTAAGTCGCTTGGCGCCAATTAGATACAGAGAGCCGACAAATTGATGAGAAAAACGTGGTTCGAACTGCGCTCATTTCGGAATTTATTTTTGGAGCAAAATTTGCTTGTAAGTTGCGGAAAAACATTTAGTTGCGCCTTGGACGACTTGTGTACACACACACAACCACTTGCGTTATTTTTCGAATTAGCGTAGAACTTTTTTTGTTACTCTCGAAATCCGCACAGAAGTTATCACCGTCCGCGTAGCACAGAGTCGAGATTTTGCCGAGCACGCCGTTAATTCTTCGAACGCACGATCAGGATGCCGGGCTAAAGTCCCCGGCCCTACATAAACACCTCGAGCACCACCATAAAAGCGGGATACGTGTGCGCAGCATTGCGAAAACGTCGTCGGAATCGCCCGCCTGAGAGGCGCCGCTACTAAATCGTAGCGCCGCACCCGAACAAGGATCAGAGAAAGCCCACATTACGCGATTGCATGTAAATCTATATCCGGAGAACACATGCCGAATTACAATACGCAAGTTCCGCCCTATTCGATTTTTCCCGGCGACGTGGCGCTCGCCTTCAACAATGAATCTCCCGCTGCGGGGCAAGCGAGCCAGCAGTTCGCTTTGCCAAGTTATGCGGGCTTTCCCGAAAACGGACGCACGATACGGTGGCAAATTAGTTTTGCAACGGCGCCGAGCGCTGTGAGCGTTCAATTGCAAACGGCGATGAATGATGTGGACGCGCAATACGCCGTTCCGACCGGCGCGACAAATCAAAGCTCGGCAAGCACTACGGGAGACAACTTGGTGGCTACAGGTGTACGCGCGAATTTTGTGCGCGCGAAAGTTGTATCAATCACCGGCGGCTCTGGTGTCACCGTGCAAATCCTAGGATAGCTTCAGCGGGCGGCCACATCACGCTGGCAAGTCTTTCGACAAAAAAGTATTCCCGCGACGCGTAAACGAATGCTAACGTCACGTGCATGGGGGTTGCGCGCACGTCAAACGGGTTGCGCTATCGCATGGCCGGCATTTGCGCGGCGGTGAAGGTCACGCGCTGCGCGAATACATTTGCGCCTGCCCTGATGCTTGTTGTAGCGATCGCAACGCTCATGCCCGCGTCCGGGCGGTCGCAATCGGAGGACGACTCGAAACCTCCGGCTCCGACGCAATCTTCCAAACAGGTTCCGCCACCGCTGCCGAATGCGCAAACGTCTTCACAGCCTCCTCAATCAGTGATGCGGGCGGTCACAGTGACTTTCAATTACGATTTCTCCCAGTTTCCGCCATGCTCCGCGACCGTCACCAAGAAGTGCATTCAGCAATTCAATGTCTATGAGGTCTCGGCAAGCAAACCGGTTTTTCTGTTTTCCATCCCGGTGCCGGCTAACGCCAAGGGGAAGGTGAACGAAATTACCGGGTCAACTCCACGGAAGCGCGTTTTTTTCACCGGACCGCATCGGTTCGGCGTATCAGCGAAAATGCCGGGGGTCAATGCCGAGTCTGATCCGTACGAATGCATGACGTTCGCGCAAGTGCTGCCGGATAATCCAGCATCGACCTCTCCAAGCGGCGCTCCGACCAACTCATCGCCAAAAAAGTAGCTGAAGCTCCCGATTCCAATTCAAGCAATTAGTCGTTTTCCTTCCATTTTTCTTACATGAATAGCTGAACTTTGCAGTTCATTAACGACCGAAGGCACTTCGCCTTGAGTTTTACCCATGTGGGACATGTCCGCGCCAGCGGAAAAACCGACGCCTGCGGGACTCGAAGCGTCTCGGCGGAGGGCGTGTGCCGCTACCCATTTGAAATTACTTAAAGAAATAAAGCATGCCGTCGATCACTAAGACAATTGGGGCACGCAAGAGGCAAATGGTCGAGGACCCGACCGCCTCCAAACCGGCAGAAAAGACCACCGCAGAAGAAACCGTATGCATCCAAAGTGTGGGCACGCCCGACGAAGGACTGACGCTTGAAGAAGCACTACGCCAAGAGGGAATTAACGAACGCACGATAGCGAGGGGCTATGTTAGCTTGCACGGCAAACTCATAAACAGCACGGACAAAGGCGATTTGAAGCTGTTTGTCGATGTGTTAGATAGGAATCCCCGTATTTTGGAACCTGCTCACGTGGCCGATCGCGGTAGTGCCAGCCAAAACGTAACGGTGATATTGAAACACAATATGGCCCGGCCAGCGCGAGAGATCAAAGCGCAAGACTCTCATTCAAATCAATCGCCAACCGGCTAAAGTAAGCTAGCGACGCTCAGCGATTCAAAATACTTTCAGCCCGTATGGCCCCGTTTCTTACTAGCTCCGCTTCCTTTGCTACCGACGAACGCGAGGGCGCAGCGGTCAAAGGCCCAGGGGAAGCCCTAGACGGTTACCCGACGAATTGCGACGATAAAAACAGTACGTTTAAACAAATCGAGCTGAGTTACTACCCTTTTCCCAAACAGAACCGCTTTCATGGTTCCGAGGCGAGATACAGATTGTTCGGTGGTGCAGCCGGCCCCGGGAAATCAAAAGCGCTGTTAATGGAGACAGTTTATCAAGCGCACCTGCATCCGAACGTAAACACGCTGTTGCTGCGTCGAACATTTTCCGAGTTGGAGCAATCGCTGCTGCTTTATTTCCGGCGCGATGTTCCCCGCGAACTTTACAAAAGCTACAACGAATCGAAACACGTGGTGACCTGATGGAACGATTCCACCACGCGCTTCGGATATTGCCAGAGCGAAGCGGACGTTTACCAATACCAGGGCGCCGAATTTCTTTTTATAGGAATTGACGAACTTACCCTCTTTACCCTCCGCCAGTGGCAGTTCCTCACGTCTCGCAACAGGTGTCCCGTGCCGGGCGCGTTTGCCTGCATGGCTGGTGCTACCAACCCGGGTAACATCGGGCATGCGTGGGTGAAGGCGCTGTGGATCGATAAAGAACCCGCGTCCGGCATGGAACATCCCGAAGAATTCGACGCGAATGATTACGATTTTATTCCGGCGCGCGTCTCGGACAACCCGATTTACGCGGGCGACGAAAGTTATCTGAAGAGTCTGCGAGCGCTGCCGACGCATTTGAAGCGCTCATTTCTTGACGGAGACTGGAACGTTTTCGCCGGGCAATATTTTGACCGGTTCGATTGCGCGAAGCATGTTGTGCGCGCGGAGCAGATTGATTGGAAGCCGTGGTGGCCACGATGGATTTCGATCGATTGGGGATTCGAGCATCCGGCTGCGGTGTATTGGCACGCGCAAGCGCCGCTGAACGCAGGGCCGGTTGCGGCGAACGCAGCGAATGCTTGCGCCGCAGATCCTTCGTCGGAGCACGGGAGTCGGGTTCGGGATGAACACGCACGTCGGATTTTCACGTATCGCGAGTTTGTTACGCACCGTACGTCGCCGCGTGACCTGGCTCGAATTATCGTTGAACGAGCCTCCCAAGTGGCCACGTACTTCAAGAGCAGATCCCTCGGACTGCGTCCCGCGCCCCTGAAAATCAGGGGCGAAGCAGAAGCGCGCGGGACTTCGCTCGGGATGACAGTTGGGTGGAGGGGGGCGCGGAAGTCGGTGACTCGTGCGGCAACGCAATTGGGAGCACCGGCGGCCGCGAAAAGATCGACACGATTTATCTTTCGCCGGATGCGTTTGCGCGGCGAACGGACGAAGCGTCGATTGCAGATCAAATGGGCGACGTGTTCGCTGCGGCGGGACTGCCGCGTCCTATTCCGGCGGACAACGATCGTGTGGGCGGGTGGATGTTGATGTACCAAATGCTCGACGCGGGGGAGTGGCTGCTGACAGAAAATTGCGTCGAGCTGATTCGCACGATTCCTAATCTGGTGCGCGATCCTGCGCGGGTAGAAGACATTGAGAAGATGGACGGCGACGATCCCGCCGATGCCGCGCGCTATGGCCTGAAGTCGCGTTATGGCGCTTGCAGGTCGTGGCAAACGCGTGCGCCAATTGAACAGCGCGTCGCGGAACGCATTACTTCAACGGATCCATCCGGCCGAGCGATGCAAATCCGCAAATTCCAGATGGAAGAAAAGCGCGGCATAAAGCCGGTCTCATTTCTCCGCCGTCACCATTGACACCGAATGATATAGTTTGCAAGATGCGGACGTGTCCCGCGTGCGGCCATCACCTGCGACTCCCTGAAGAGAATGCGCAGGAACGTTTCATTTGTGCAGACTGCGAATCTCCTCTTCAAATGAGGCTTCGTTACAAGCCATTGTTCATGGCGATGTGTACAGCTGCGGCTGTGATGGCGGGCGCCGTCACACTAGTCGTCAATCCAAAGTTTAAGCCGCGCAAAACGGCTGAGTTGGCGGTCGCGATGCAAAACGGCTTGGCACGCATTCTGCGGGGAACTCCCCTTGTGAAAATTTCACCTTTTCGAAGTTCGTGATTCTAGCCCTGGCTTGCTAAAGATTAGCTCCAATCCAGATCGTTCATTGACGAGGATACGCGACTTGATTCCTGAAATGTGGCGGCGGATTTCGGCGACGCGGTACACACGTGGCTTGGAAGCGGAAGTGGCGCGGCTGCGCGCGGAGAATCGGGCGCTGCTCAATTCGATCCTGGGGATCGCGGGGGTTCCGCCGATCACTGTGACGGATTCGGTCTCGAGGGGGAACGCTAGTGGCGCGTTCTCAGGTTCGTCGTCTCAAACGGCGGGGAAATCATCAGTTAACCAGCAACCGCTTGCTAGTCGAGGCGACGGGAAGACGCAAGGAGCAAGCCCAGCACCAGCTGTGCGTAAACGATCTTGGCATCAGATTTATCGGATGCTGGAGCTAGACTCGGCAAGGAAGAAGCCGCAAGAAACAGTTAAGATTCCACCCGCCACAGCATCAAGCTAATTTCAAGAAAGCGCGAACACATTCTTCGGCCAATCTGGCTTCATTCTTTCGCAATCTCTTTCACATTCATGAAATGGGAGGCAATATGCCGTTCATTCGAGGGCGTTATCACATTAATCCGATGGCGGGCGAGGCGTTGGAAGCGGCCCGGGCGGCGGAAGCTGCGCTGTCTGAGCTGGAACAGGATGCGCACAGTGCGTCGGCTGATTCTGCGGACGCGCAGTCCGGGGCTGACGATGGAGACGACAACGGAGAATTTGGTGGCAATTCGCAGGATGGCGCTGGGCCAATCCATCGCGTGGAAATTGAGACTGCCGAGATGGTGCCGGCGCATTCCGGACGAGCGCAGCGCGGGTTCGTCGCGCATGTGCATCGCGAGGTTGCGGGGTCTCCTTCGGCGGCGTCGGGATTAAGCGGCGCGCTTGCAAGCGTCGCACCGCGCGGGCCGCGGCTGCCGGGCGAGTATCCGTCTAGCGCGTACGCGCCGCGTCCGGAGACGCACGTGTTTGCCGATCATCGCGACTTGTTGGGTTTCCTCCGCGATCAATTCGCAAAAGATTGTAAGCGCTAGTGCAGGGCTCTGACGTCACTGTTTTGCCTTTTGTTTTTTAGCGGGTACAGTCCTCGCCTAGGGTTGGCAGGTAAACTATTAAGCAACCACAAGGACGAGAATGCAAAGCAGGCCACAAAAGATTGCACATGCGAGTTGCAACGCGCATCGCCAAATGAAAGCTTCATCTCGATCGCTCGGCATTGGGCCGGAGAGCAGATTCAGACGCTGGGTGGGGGTCAAACCCAATTTTCGGTCGCGTCGAATCGCGAGGAGCATCGATAGGTTTGCCCAAGCGAACGATAGTCCTCCGAGAGCAAAAATTACGGCCTTTGCTTCAAACCTCATAAGTACATTCTACTGATTTGCCGCTCAGCGGCCGGCTGCGTGTCACCATCAAGTTACTCTTAAGCGAGAAACGCATGTCCATAAAATCAGCGATTCCTCTCCCGAACTCGGCCATTGTTCCCATTGAAGGGCCCACGCAAAGTAGTTCACCGTCCAGCTCGGGCTACGGCCCGAACAACGAGCAGTTGCCGGACAAGTTGCGGGAAGCGCTGCGGCGGCTCGTTTACCAGTTCTCGACGGAATCGGAATCCACACGACGGCAGGAAGTGCGTCGCATCAAGCAGGCGCACCAATTTTGGCGCGGGCTGCAATATCTGTGGTGGAACGAGCAGGATCAGAATTGGCATCTTCCGTTCGAGCAGAAATTAGCGGACGGATCGTCGATTGAAGATTTGCCGCGCTACGAATTCGTCACGAATATTTATCAGGCGTTTGGATTGTCGCTGGTCTCGGTACTCTCCCAAGACGTCCCGACTGTGCGTTTCTTTCCTTCGTCGGTGCAAGCGGAAGAGGATGTGGCTGCGGCGAAAGCTGCTACTGAGGTGGCTGCGCTCGTGGAACGCAACAATCGTGTGGGCAATTTGATTGTTGACGAGGCGTTTCAACTTTGGACGGACGGGAAAGTCGGCGCGTATGTGCGGTTTGTTGTCGATGGGCAGAGATTTGGATTTCATCCAGAGACGGAAATTGGCGCGCGGGAAGTGCGCGTGGGCGGGAATGTTTACGTCTGCCCGGAATGCAGCGCGGAAACCAAATCAACAGCGGGTACCTCGTCGGGCCGAACACCGGCCCTCGCTCGGGATGACAATGCTCGCGGTGTGGCGAAAACCGGAAGCGATGAGAGTCTAAACCTCCAGCAAGATGCCGGCGCTACGAAAAGCAAAATCCTGAAAGAGGTCCCTCACTAGGTTCGGGATGACGGCGCTGAAGTCACAGAAAAGGCAGCGGAGGCGCAATGCAATTTCTGCGGGGCGTTGCTGACCGAAGAAGATTTTGTGGCGGCCGAAAATGTTACGGTGCCTTCGGCGCAGACGCGGTTGCGCGTGCCGAATGGGCAGGAAGTGATCACGATTGTTGGCGGGCTGGAGCTGAAGACTCCGCCGTGGGCCAACGAGATGCACGAGTATCCGTACTTGCAATGGAATCTCGAGGTGCATCAGGCGCGGCTGCGCGCGGCGTACCCGCATGCGGCGGATAAAATTGGTTCGCCGGTCGCGCCGGGTTCGCAGCAGTACGAGCGGCTCGCGCGTCTTTCGCAATCGCAGGGTGGACCGGTGACGGAAGGCGGAGATTCCAACATGAATCTCATCACCTTCCAGCGAACCTGGCTGCGTCCCTGGGCGTTTTTCGCGTTGGAAGATAAATCTTTGCGCGACGAGCTGCTGCAAATGTTTCCCGATGGCGCATATGTGGCGTTCGCGGGCGATGCTTACTGCGAATCGCGTAATGAAAATATGGACGATCACTGGCGCGTGCTACATGCGCTTCCGGGTGACGGTTCGAGCGGACGACCTGCGCTGGGCGACGCGCTGATCAGCGTGCAGGAGCGTTTCAACACGCTTTCAAATTTGCAAATGGAAACGTACGAGTACGGTATTCCGCCGATTTATGCCGATAGTGAAGTTTTGGACTTTGACGCGCTGCAAAGCCAGTCGTCCGAGCCAGGCGCGCATTATCCGGCGCGCGCGAAACCGGGGCAGTCTTTGGCGGCTGGATTTTTTCAACCGGAGGCCGCTGAAGTTCCCGGAGATCTTTCCGAGCACGCCGCGAACTTGATGGGGCCCATCGCGCAATTTCTTACGGGAGCATTTCCGGCGCTGTTTGGCGGAGCCATGTCGAACAACGACACTGCTTCGGGATATGCGATGGCGCGCGATCAAGCCATGGGTCGCATCGGCTTAGTTTGGCGGCGCATGAAATTCTTTCATGCCGACATCATGTTACTGGCTGTGGATTGTTTCCGCCGCAATCGACCGAACGACGTGGAAGTGACATTGCTCGGCGCAGGCGCCGCGTTCGAATCGCAATGGATTCGGCTGGCGGACCTGAAGGGGAATCTTTTCAGTTATCCCGAGACGGACGAACAGTATCCGACGCTGTGGTCGCAGCAGCACGCGGTGTTGTTGCAACTTCTCGCGAATCCCGATCCGCAGATTCAAGCTGTGCTGGCACATCCGGAAAATATGGCCCTGGTGAAACGGTTGATCGGGCTGGAAGAATTTGTAATTCCGGACGAAGAATCGCGCACCAAGCAGTACCGCGAAATTGCCCAACTCGTCGCTGAAATGCCGTTGGTAAAACGACAGGACGTGACTAGCGCAGTGAACCCGGCGTTTCAGGATGCCGTCGCGAGCGGCGTTGACGCCGAGATCATTTTGCCCAGCATCATGCCGGATGAGTTTGCGGACAATCACGCGGTTGAGCTGGAGATTTGCATGCGTTGGTTTTCAGCTGACGCGGGACAGGTGGCGAAGGTTGAAGCGCCGCTGGGCTACGCGAACGTGCGCGCCCACGCATTGTTCCACCGCGATTTTCTGCGGAAGCAACAAGCCGCAACAATACTGTCACCGCAGCCAACACCCCCAGGGGCCCACAGATAGCCAGAAACTCTGAAGGCGCCAGACTGCCTCTCCGAGAATCGACGAGTGGCCAATGACTTGCAGGAGAGACGCATCGATGCCTTTCATCAATGGCAAATACTACATCAATCCAACATTTGGTCGAGCCGTGGAATTGGCTCGTATGAAGGAAATAGAACAAGGCATCGCTGAACAACAACAAAGTAGGCCCGAGCACAACAAACACCACGGCCGGAGCGGTGACGACTACAACCCAGCCACAACTCAAGAGGGGATTGCGAATCAGGTATATAACGAAACCGCTGGCCTGCGGACGACGGATCGGAGTGGGAACGGCCCCGGAAGCGACTGGGACTTGCAGCAAGCACGCTTCGCTGTGGCCCATGTAATTCAAAATAGGGCTTCTTCGAGAATCAGAGGAGGTCTCGCCAACGATCAGGTCAACCATCGTGAATCTAAAGCAATCAGAACGATGGGCTCGAAGGCGTACGATGCGCATGGCGAATCGGTTTATGCTGTACATCGAGCTGGCAAGCAGCCGGATGCGACGGGTGGCGCGACGCATTTTTATTTTGATCACGGACAAGCGCCCGCCCCGCCCTGGGGCAAACAAGCCGTGGCGATCTATGGCCCTTTTAAAAACGTCGCCGGAGGCGGAGAGGTGCACAAAAATGCTGACGTCAAGATTGTTATAGCTCCTTAAGGAGACCCTTGGTAAAGGCCTTGTTGGCAAGCGTTCTTGTAGTCTGTCTTCCATTGTCTTCTTCCAGACTGAGTCAAGATGGTCCACCCGTCACCCCCAAATACAGTAGCGCTATTATCGAAGCGATTCAGGACGAAATTTATGACTACGGCTATGAGGGATGGGGCTGGGACGCTGCTGACAGAATAGAGGGAAAGACATACCAGATGCATGTTTACATCGAGCCGAGGATGAAGGATTACTCCGGGCGCGTAATATACAAACTGATGCCGTATGGAGAAATATTGCGTTTTTACGCCGTACAGAAGAACGGGCTGATTCGTCTTGATGATAATCCTGAATTAGGATTCGGCGCGGAACGCCCGGATCGATTGACTCTCTACCTTGACGACGATGAGATCCTGCAGTTCAAACGCACTTGGCTACGCACTAGTTTCTCAATTGAACTCAATCCCAGCAAAGAGCAACTGCAGCAAGCTGCTGAGCGGCAAAACAAGAGAGGGGGTCATTCTGTCTGGTTGGACCCCGGTTGGCGCCGCGTCCCTGCCGGCCAAGATCCGCGATGTCGTGCGAAGTAGCCCAAAGTTCTGTAGCCGTATCGGAACGATCTTGAATCCTGCCGGGAAAACTCCAATTCGGGAAGTCAGCTCCGTATTCGGGCCATTTTCGAATCCAACCGGCAAAGGGGATGTGGCGAGGGACGAGGATGTGAGGATCGTCGTGCTTCCTTGAGTAGGATTTATGACGACTAAATCATTGGCAACGTCGTTCGTGCTGGCGCTGGCATTCCTGTTTCCGCAAGCTATCGTTCCAAATGGGAAAACGAACGTTACAGAGAAAGACCAGCAAGCTGTCATTCAGGCTATCGAGGATGAGATTTATGATTGGGGCTGCCAGTCACGAATGGAATTCGTGGGTAAAAAAGTTGCGCCTGAGAAATACGAACTCCGCGTTTACATCAATCCTGAACTTAAAGAAGGGAGAGGAGAAGTCATTTACAAGTTCATGCCGATCGGTGAAATCTATCGGTCATTTTCGATTAGCAAGAGTGGCACAGCATATTTGTGGGACGACCCGTGGCTAGGCTTTGGGCCAGAACGACCCTCTTACAACACTCTATACATGGACGAAGCCGACCTCTGCCGTTTTAAGAGCAATTGGCTAAAAGCGACGTTCACCATACAGCTCCATCCTGGCGAACTCCGGATTCAAGAAGCTATTAAAGGCCAGAAAAAGCGACTTGGAGAAAGTTATCGTCCTCACGATCGGAATTGCTCCGTGAACGGCGGATAACCTAGCGAACTACAGGGTGCGTTCGATGGCGCTGCTGGAAACGCGAGAGCCGTAGGCGCTTTTGATTTGCGGCGGCGGCGCGACTAAGCGGACGACGTGCAGCAAGCGCTCGGGCTTGAACGGCTTGGCCATGCAGACGACGGCGCCGAGTTGATGGCTGGCGGCGTAGTCGGCGGGTTGCGCGGCGCGAGTGAGCAAAATCACGGGGACACGCGCGAGACGGTCGTTGCGTTTAATGATCAAACAAAGATCGTGGCCGCTCATGTCGCCGGCTTCCACTTCTGCAAGGAAACAAACCGGCACGGTGGTCCGCAAAACTTCCAGCGCTTCCTGCGCGGTGGGCACGACGATTACGGTGTAGCCATCCTGTCCGAGGACGCTGCGCATGACGTCGGCGGTACGCTGATCGGATTCGACCGCCAGCACGACCGATGGCTGTTTCTTCTGTTCGGCGTTGCCTCTGGCGGCTGGATCTCCCGCTGCGAACGGATCGCCCTTGACGGCAGGCTGGTTTGCATTTTTATCGGCGGGTTTTGATGCGGCGAACTGTACCGCCACTCCGTATTGCCCGGAGCCGTGTTCTGCGACCCGCACCACTTCCGCGCGTTGCGCTGTGTTGAAAGGCGCGGCCGCCGCTGAATAGGGGAATGTGACATCAAGAAGCTGGCCTTTCCAGTAGCCTCCGCGCGCGGCAGTAAAGAGCAGGCCATCGCGCGAAACGTCAATGCTCTTGCAAACTTCTTCAAAGGGCTCGGGAGAATCGACAGCGCGGACGTGCACCTGCGCTGAAATTTTCGCGCGTTTGCGGCGGCGACGTTCGCTCTGCGCGGCATTTTCTGCCGCGGCTTTTGCCTTGGCTTCTGCGGAAGTGACGGGAGTCGTACTCATTTCTTCACCTTGAATTCACCAGGATGCGTGCTCAGTTCGACCCTCAGCGGACCGTTCATAGCGGCTTAATTTCCCGCTGGTATATATAGATGTACAGAGTTGCGCTCGCGCGGGAAATAGTACCTTCGTTTCAATGTGAGACACTCCGCACGAGAAGAACAGGCGAAGATGTGTAAGTCACGCGAGGAGTGAGTATTAGAAAGGCTGCAGCGAGGTTCGCTGGGTTGCCTTCTTGGAATCCTCGCCAAAATTTGTTATGAAGATAGCAAACGCGTCGAATGACAGATTGAAGTTCAGCGGCGGTAGGGGTTTGCGCAGTTCGCAACGCTACGCTTTAGCGTGGCATCTTCGGAATTCTTCTTCCTGAAGCACGCGTATCCGCGCGACGCAAAAACGCGAACAAAAAATAAAATCCAGATGCCGCCCTGAAGGGCGGTGGTACGAAATCCAGAAGTGATGGGCTAAAACGCGTCGAAGTTGTTGTTGTTTTCGCCTTGCGAGCGTTGCGCGAGTTTTCGCTGCGAGATGTTGACCACCCAGGAGGCGATGTTTGACTGCGTCACCGGCGGCGGCAAGCGCTTGAGCATGGATTTCCAACTATAGAACTTCAGGTACATATCCTGAACGTTTTTCTCGATCTCTTCCGCGGTGAAATTCTTGGGCTTGATATGGCAGAACTCGCCGGGGAAGCGGCCGATATCCTCGAGGCGAAGGATACGGTCGTCGGCCTTCATTTTCTCGAAGAACATCGTGCCTTTTTCCGGACAAAGAATATTGAAGTAGGCCACCGGAACTTTTTCCTTGTGCAGGAATTCCATCGTGTTTTCGAAGACACCCTGTTGTTCGGTATCCCAGCCAAAAATAAAATTCAGCGAATAGCTGATTCCGCGCTTGCGCAGGTTCGCCAGCATTTCGCTGTAGCGATCCACCTTGTTGAAATTCTTGTTCATGCCCTTGAGCGTTTCGCGATTGATGCTCTCGATGCCCATATTGACGTGGAGAAGGCCGCTGCGTTGGGCCAGGTCCATGTATTCGTCGTCGTAGCAAAGGAAGGATGTCCACAGAGCCGACCAACGAAGCTTCAGCGGAATCATCGCTTCCATCAAGGCCATGGCCGCGGCGCGCTTGCCGCCAAAATCGCTGTCGCCGAAAAAAACATTCTTCGAGCCGGTGTGCTTGATGTCAGCGATCACGTCTTCTACCGGGCGCACGCGAAATCCGCCGCCCAGGTAAAGACGCTCGGAGCAGAATTCACACTGCATGGGGCAGCCGCGGGACGACATCAGCGAAAAAGTCTTGAAGGGACCGTACTTGCGAAGGTCCAGCATGTCCCAGCGGGGCAGCGGCAATTGCGCGATACTCTTCATTTGCGGCGCTTGATAGACTTTTTGTAAATTGCCAGCCGCCGCGTCTTCCAACATTTTCCCCCAGATAGGCTCCCCTTCACCGATGCCAATGGCGTCGCAATGCTTGGAAGCTTCTTCCGGGTGAAACCAGACGTGCGGGCCGCCCATAATTACCGGGATGCCTTTATCGCGGAATTTTCGGGCTACGTCGTAGCCCCGGATCGAATGAACGGTCCAGGACGTGATAGCCACGAGATCAGGCTTCGCGTCGAAATCGATGTCTTGAAGCTGCTCGTCAACCAGCTCAACATCCCAGCCTTTGGGCGTTAGCGCAGCCAGATAAGGAAGGGTGAGCGGGACGAGCGCACGCATGCGCGATTTGAATACCGTTCGGTCGTTTTTCGAAACATAGTGCGACGGCTGAATGATCAGAATCTTATTCATGGCTCTCCGTACCCGAAAATTGACAGCTCTCCGTTTTGATGCGCGGAACTCGAAGTTCGCGGCAAAAAAGTTCGTAGATTACTGATTTGCAGGGCAATGCACCCCACCGTACCGAAACAAGAATTGCGCTTCACCAACGGCAAAAATTTTAGCTGTGCCTTCTCACGGATGTCAAGCGCGAGAATCCTATTGATAACATTGGAGAAACCTTGATGGCAGCAAGCCCCGCCAGTACAGTCGAGCGCCAAAGCAGCCCTGCAGAGCCTCGCCCGGATACGGTCGCGACGATTGCAGCGACGACAGCTACACGACCGAGTTCGAATGCGTCAGACGACGAAATTCTTGGGCTGACCACGAATATACGGCGAAAAGCTTCGACCGGGAGTCAGGGTCGGACCGTGGCGGATGCAGCGACGCAGGACCAAAGTCAGGTACCGGACAGCAAACTGACTTCTAATACGAATCGATTAGGCACGCAGGAAGCGGCTAAAGTTGGCGACGATGCGAGAGGTGTTGATACAGCGCCCACGGCGGCTCATGTCCGGACGGCAGGCGATCCAGCGGCGGAGCCCGTACATTTACAGGCGGCGTTTGAGGCGAATCCCGAGTTGCGAGCGGCCTGGCACGACGCCAAATCGTATCGCGAAGCGTTCGCAACGCCTGAAGCAGCCCGCGCGGCTACCGGAATGCTCGCGGACCTGAATCGAATGGATGCGCTTTTTTTCTCGCGTCGTCCGGAAGATCATGTTCAGCTCGCACATGCGGTGGCTGATCTGGATCCGGTTGCGTTTGCGTCGCTTGCTCGAGCGATGTCACAGGTGGCGCAGAGTACGGGAGTCACTTTTCCAGCGATCGCAGCGCGGTCGGCGTCGGACACCATCGGAGGCGCTAGATCGCAAGAGCAGATCCCTCGAACTGCGTCCCGCGCCCCTGAAAAGCAGGGGCAAGGCAAAAACGCGCGGGACTTCGCTCGGGATGACAGTGCGTTGTTGGGAGCTGCGAATACAAACAACAACGCCGCAATGGCCAGTAATGCGGCGAAGGGCGTCACGCCGGTGCAAGAACAATTTTTTCATGCGACGAATGCGGCGGCCGTGGAAGGCGTGGTGGAAGCGATCGAGTCGCAAGTGGAACGTCTGCTGCCCGAAGGAATTTCCAAAAGCGCGCGCAATCGCGTGGTGGGAGAAATCTACCGCGAGCTGGATTCTACTTTACGCGCGAATCGCACGCTGATGCAGCAGATGCGCGACGCATTTCGCTCCGGAGCGCTGGACGGAAATCACCAGAAAGCAGTCGTGTCGTTGATTACCGGACGCGCGCGGCAGGCTTTACCCGCAGTCGCAAAACGCGTGCTGAACGAATGGACAACTACTGTTGTTTCCGCCAACCAGCAGCCCGCGAACGCCAACGCACTGCTGAAGGTCGTGTGGATATCGGCGGAGCCGGCGGAGCAGGGAATGAAGGACGCCACTCGATGGGCCCGCGCGAAATAAACTACGCGCGCATGTCCGATGCCGACATCTTGAATTTGTAAGGGACGCTCCCGCGTTGCGGTTCAATTTGTGCCGTTCTATAGCGCGGCGCGGTTAGTGGAGACTTTGTAGGCGTAGATTGCTTGGGCTACGGAGTTGACGAACGTTTCGACCTGGACTGCGGTCTGGTTCGGTGGGATTTTCATGAGGCCGGCAGTGATGAAACTTTGCACCGCGTTCGTGAGGCTGGCATTCACTTGCGGCCAGTTGACGCTTCCGTTCGATGTGCCGGTGACCACGTAAGAATCGATGATGCGCAGGCCGACGCCGGGCGTCATCATTTGCATCATGCCATCGTTGTGATTCATGGCCGAGACGAGGTCGAGGGTAAACCATTCTAAATCCTGTGCCGTGACGTTCGCCGGCGTGGGAGCGAAGCCTCCCGCAATTACTGCGTCCACAATTTGCGTGACAGCCAGGTCTTGCGCGGACTGGTTCACAGAGCCGTCCAGATTACGGGGAGGGATGGCATCTGCAATCGCGCTGGAAATTCCTATGAGGACGAGATAGGTATGATTGGTCTGAAGAATCCCCGAGACGGCCACGCCGTAGGCTTGAAATTGCGGCAAAGTCATTCCGTAGCGCGGCTCGATGAGTTTTGTAGTTACCGCGTTCGCCACGAAGCACTTTATGGCCGCATCTTTTGACGACGCGCAATTCTGTGCGAGCGCTGTAGGGGCTGCGCACACCGCGGCTGCCAGAAACATTCCCAGCAAAGCAAACTTTTGAACTCGCATAATGAACACACCTCTCCCTTAATTATTCCTGCGGTATTTCCGGAAGGGGCTGAGACGAGCGCCTGGCTCGCGTGCTTCCTGACACGGGCATCTTCTCCTGTGGCCGCAAAGGGTTCTACTGGCCGAAGGGGCAGAGTGGAAGCAGGGCTTTTGGCCAGTAGTTCTGCACTTCGCGCGCAAGAGGCGCTACAGATTCCTGCGCTGTTCACACTTTTTTCCGAATCGTCCGAGGAGGGCACCCCGCATCAATTTGTATCCGCGCTGAACACTCGCCGGCCTTCATTGTTTACGCCCACGACGATGGATATTCGACCGCGTTGGCGTTAATGAACTTTCAATTTCCATTCCAAGGGAGAATTCAATCACATGGCACAAATGCAAAATGCGCAATCGGTTGCATTGCAACTGGAGAAAGTCAGGGACAAGCTTCCGCTGCTGTACGAGCGCGACGACATCCTGCTGACCATGATCCAGCAGCGCGGCGACGTGGAACGCGTCAGCTCGCGCAACATGCGTTTGCCGCTGCAAATCCGTCCAGGAGGCAAAGCAGGCCTGGCCAACATGGACGGCGGAGATCTGGGCCGCGGGTCGGGCTCCGTTTACGACGTGGCGCAAGTGACGCCGGTATTTTTCCGGCACGCTGTGGAAATCACCAAGCTCGTGGAGTACGCGTCAAACGCGCCGGAAAAGGCCATTGAGAATACGGCGAAGCGTGAAGTGAAAAATGCGATGTTTCAATTCCGCTCGTTCCTCGACAAAGTGATGCAGACCAACGGTAACGGAGTGCTCGGGACCGTCGGCTCGATTACCACGACAGGATTGCCCGCGGGAGTGGCTGCTCAGTTCGGTATGGCTAAGCCGCCCGGCGCGCAGCTCTTTTATTACAACCAAACCGTGCAGGTTTACGATCCCACGCTCACAACGAATCGTGGTTCGGCGAACGTTCTGCTCGTGGACCCGTTCAATTCGCTGATTCAAGTAGACTCGCTGCCGACAGGTACTAGCGTTAACGACTTGATCGTTCACGATGGCCTTACTGGAGCGCAGCCAACTTCGCTGTTCGGTATTTTGTACCATCAGACGAACGCGACGACGGGCACCTGGCTCAACTTGAATCGCGCCACTTATCCTGTGGAACTTGCCACGCCGAACGTGAACGGAAATAATTCCGCGATCACTCCGGGCGCCGTACGTCTCGCAATTAACAAAGTGCGCAAGTCGTTGGGATCGAATCAAGTCTCGAAGCTCATCGCGTACACCGCGCTCGAACAGGAACATCAGTGGGAGCAACTCGGCGTCACAATTTCGCAAATCATCAAAGAAGGAGCCGGAGGCCGCGCGAGCGATCTCGATTTGCTCTTCACCGGCGAGAAGACGATGGCGGGTGTGCCGATTAAATCGTCAATCAATGCCAACCAAACGCGTGTGGATTTCCTGGATCTTTCGCACTGGGCCCGCGCGGTGATGCAGGACGTTGATTTTTACGACGTCGGCGGGCAAACCGTGTTCCCGATCTACGGCGCGAGCGGCGGAATTTTCGCGGCGTACATCTTTTACTTCGTCACAGGATTTCAGGTGTGGAACGAATCGCCACGCAGCGGCGCGTACATCAGTAACCTGGCAATCCCGACGGGGTACTAGCCTTCGCAGTTGTAGCACTCGCTGGCTGGCTGGTGAGGTAGGTCTCAAGGCACAAAACAAAGGGGCGGTTCGTTCGTGACGAGCAACCGCCCCGAACTTTTTTTAGTTAAACATTGCTGTGAGGAGGAGGCGGGCCACCATACGTTGTTATCGTGACACTGGGAGCGCCTGCCAACGCGGTCTGCAACGAGTATGCCGTGCTGCCGCTGCTAGCCGTCAAGAATGGGGTCAGCGCCGCTACCGCGGAATGCGGGCCATTGTAAACGGACAACAAACCGTCGGTCATTTCATATTTATACTGGTGGGCCGGATTGCTATTGGAAATAACACGACCGAGAACGCGATGCTCCGACTCGATACCTAGAATGGAACCCGCGACTTCAGCGTAATACTCCAGTTCAGGCGAAGTGTACTGTCCACCCTGCGGGTTTGTTTGGAAGGCGAGACCGGACTTTGTGTCGGCAGCCATCGCGGAAAATTCCAAGATCGCGTTTAGATACGCGCCGATAAATGCCTTTTCCAGCGCGTCCAGTAAGTTCGTGAAAGGTTGAAGTGTATCGAAGATTCCGTTCGGGAAATAAAACGTTTGAACCGGATCGCCAGAAGGACTGGTGCCTCCGATTAGGCTACGCAACAAGTCAGCATGCGCGATTTCTTCACTTAATGCAGCGCGGAGATAATCCACGTTTCCCAGGTTCCCGTTGGGGGCTATGTGAGTGGCCGTACCACCGGTGCCGGCTAGATTTGGGTCCATGATTACGGGACCAATCAAACCATTATAATAAAACGTGGTGGCGAGATCTTCGGCGATAAGGGCTGCTGTGAAAATTTCCTGCGCAGTGTCACCGCTTAGATTGTCTAGTTTGCTGGAATCTTGGGTTTCGCGTTCGCCTGCTCGTAATGGAGATTGAGCAAGCAGCGTGACGGCAGCCGCGCCCAAGCCCAAAAATCCGGCTTTGCTAACGAAGGCGCGACGTTTCATCTTTTCAGGCTCAATTCGTTCGACACTTTCTTTTATTTTTTTCATTCGACGCCCCCTTTTGAGGTCCTCTGCGTGCAGATTTCGGTCTAGTGATCGACTAGTAGTCGATCCAACCGGTTGCGCCTTGTGTACGCAAGGGAACGGCGTTTGGATGTTGAATTCGAGAAGCAAAAAGCGAGGAGGAAGGCGATCCACTTATTAACCTCAGTGCAACCTATGCGTAATATGGGAGAAAGCTCATCTGTTAGGATGGCCGGCAAGGATTCCCTTCGCCAGCACGGCCGGCGAAGGGGGAGGGTACACAATGCTGCCGCCAAAACTGATTCTTGCTCCAATCGATTTCAGTGATCCATCGCGTGCTGCGCTAGACGTGGCCGCGAATATGGCTTCGCGCCTCGGCGCGGAGGTTTTGCTGGTTCACGTAATGCCGGCTATTTCAGATCTGCCGAAGAGCGTGTCCATCTTCAAGGAAGGGCAGTACGACCAAAGCCTGAACGAGAAAGCGGAGCAGCAGTTAAAAGAACTCGCCACCACGCTGGCGCAAAAGAATGTTGAGGCGCGGACGCAGTTGGGTGAAGCGAATGACGTTGGAATGGAATTAATACGAATTGCCGAGAGCAAGAATGTGGACATGATTATTATCGCTACGCATGGCATGACGGGCTGGCGCAAGATCGCGTTTGGCTCGGTAGCTGAAAAAGTTGTGAAAGAAGCGGAGTGCCCGGTGCTGGTCCTGCGGGCCAAAGCAGCGACAAGCGCGAGTCACAGCCGACAAACAGCCTCCTCGTCCGCCTCCGACTAATTCCTTTCATCTATAGAAGTGAAGCTTTCCTGCGAGAACCTGCCGCGTCTGATTTAGAATGAACGCGCTTGCCAACTGCGGCGCAACTCGACCGAGTGCGGATCGTTCTGGTGTCCGTGCGTAATCCTCTGAATATTGGCGCGGCCGCTCGCGCCATGAGCAATTTCGGATTTCATCACCTGCGCGTAGTGAATCCCTACGAAAAGGCGTTTCGCGAAGCGCGGTCTGCCGTGGGCGCTTCGGCTGTCATGCGGGAAGCCGAGCAATTTGATAGCGTGGCCGATGCGGTGGCGGATTGCACGCTGGTGGTGGGAACGACGGCCGTGCGTCACCGGCAACTGCATCATCCGCTGCGGCGCCTGGAAGATGGCGCAAGTCTGATACGCAAGCGCATCGGAAAGACGAGTCGCGTGGCCCTATTGTTCGGCTCCGAGAAATTTGGGCTGTCGAATAAAGATTTGAGCCATTGCCACTGGCTGATGCGCATTCCCACATCGGATGAAAATATTTCGATGAATTTGGGGCAGGCTGTCGCGGTGTGCCTGTTCGAAATTATTCGCGATGCGAAGACTGGCCGCCTGCCGGAGAAACTCCCGCGCGCGGCTGCAGGTGACGTGGAGCGATTCACGACCAAGCTACTGGATGTTTTGCATGCGACCGGCTTTTTGGAATTGCGGCGCGTGGCCGATGCCGAAGAGCGAATACGGCGGCTGGTTCGCCGGCTTAATCTGCCCGCTCGCGATGCCGTAATCTGGCTCGGAATCATGCAGCAAACGCTGTGGAAGATTCGCTCGGGGCAAGACCCAAAAGAAGAACTAGAAGAAGGCCGGCACGCATAACCGCTCCCACGAGAGTCGCATTTCTCTTTTGTATGCAGACTTATGCACGACAATCGATAACTGAGTGGGCGTACTTCGGCGCAGAATCTCGCTAACCGGTGCAAATTCAGCAGCTTGCCATCGTTTAAAAATCCACTACCTTTGTAAGAGAAGCGGCGTATCGATTGCAAGCATGCGGGTGAATTTGTTCAACTCCATAGGCTTGAATGGGTGCTGGCAAGGGAGATCGCATGAATTGGAAGAGGGTTCGTCTTCTCGGGTTGTTGGTATCGCTTTCAGCGCTTCTGTCCTCAGCGGTACTGGCCGGTAGCATCCCGGCTATCACGATCAGTAACACAACAGGTCAGAGCCTGAGCAATCCACCGTTTACTCTCGGCTGGCAATTCACTACAAACCAACAGATTAGCGTAACGAACTTGGGTATTTTTGATGACAGCTTGGATGGACTGGCTGACAGTTATCAAGTGGGAATTTGGAATTCGAGTGGAACGCTACTTGGCACCGCAACGGTGCTGAGCGGAAGGGCCGATCCGCTGGTCAACCAATTCCGGTATGCGGCAGTGTCTGGTGGCCCGATTACGCTTGCTGCGGGACAAACCTACGAGATAGGGGCGCTGTATTCGGATGGGGGCGATGGTTTGATCTTCCCAGACGGCGCAACGGGTTTCTCAAGTGCTCCGTTCATAACCTTTGACAAATCCAGTTACTTCATTGGTGGGACGCTCAATTACCCCACATTAACCTCCGGCTCGTCTCCTAGCCATTTCGGACCGAACTTCGAAGCGGTGGCTGCGACTCCGGAGCCCTCGTCACTAATCCTGTTCGGCACGAGTATTCTGGGCTTGGTCCCGTTCCGCCGGAAGCTGCTCGGGCGGTAGTTCGAATAAAATTAAGATATCGCGCAAGGCACGGCGAGTCGCGCGCGGCTTGGCGTATTCATTTTGCTTTTCTCTGAACGCCGATACGTTGGTTCGCGCAGAATTTCAAAGTGCCCAACCTGATCAGCCTGAATTCGTCACGGCTTCCGCTAATGAATCCAGCTCCGACGACGTGACGAGAGATCTGCGAAATATCCGCTCGGACCAAGACTTAAAAACTGCGGACGAAGATAGCTAGGAATTGCTGGAAGGTCTTCAACTTTAGCGGGACCGTCATTCCCACTCTTGCGGGCTTTCCGTCAAGTCCCATGGCAGGTTTGAACCGCGAGTTCTCAACGGTATCAATCGAGACCTCGGTTCGTCCATGGAGAAGCGCCTTCTTAACTTTTAACCAAAATTATAACCGTTTAATTATTCAGTTCGGCATTACAACCCACTTTGATACGCCTCACACGAGAAACGCATAAAGCGCCGGCATCTGTGCAGGGGCGCGCCACTCGCGCCGGTGGGGTGAACCGATATGGCGAGCCAAATTTTCGCGTGGTTTGGGGCGGGTCGCGGCTTGCATGGATTGGCGGACGTTGGACGGACCGCGATGCGCACGGAAACACGATTCGAGAGAAAGTTGAGCTGCGACGGGTTCCAAAATATCTGCCCGTGGACCGCTGGCACATCGAGCGCTGGATGCCAGCAGAGTCGTACGGCTCGCCGGAACAATGGCATGCGCAGACGACCGAAATTGAGGACGGAATTCGCGTCGCGGCGCTGGGGCCGTACCCGTCGCGTGGGGATTACGAGCATTGCTTCACTCTCGAAAGCGCCGGCGGTGAATTCATTCCGCTGAGTCCGGCGGCATGCGACTGGATCGTGCGCGCGATCGAATGGTCGCGTCGGCAGCTGCGTATGGAAATGCGCGGGGCCATTGCAGCCAGGGAAGCGCGCCGCGAGCGCCATGTGGATCGCGGCATGGACGATATTCTCGACGACGCAGTGCCCGCATTTCACAGCCAACCATTCGTAAGTGTTTAAAGTGCCGGGTATTTCGTAAACACAGCAGAGCGCCGCACTTCATTCAAAACATCGCGGTCGATTGGGGTACGTTAGCTGAACCGCCGACGCCGTGTCAGCGGGCGCAGCGTGCTGCGTCCTTACAAAACAAATGGAGTATTGCGTTTCATAGCGCCGACCTTCAGAGCGGCATTTGTTTTGCGTTTTAGGATTTCTTCGGCCAAATAAAACTCAAGATGCCGGGCTGAAGCCGCCTGCGGCGAGGCAGGCCCGATGCTACGAAGGCACGTACGGACACCGGGATCGTCGCCGCTATGACGCTCCCGATTGCCAGGCAGTCAAGAAGTCAAATGAGCCGGCAAGATGCCGGCGCTACAAAAGGAAAATACATTGAACGTACTACTTGGGCAGGGAATTCATCGCGACATTCTAGTGGACACGCAGCCAAAGGGAGACACAGCTGCGACCGTGGCCATAGGCTCGGTCTCCGAACAGGATTGGTACGTTTCGCGCACCCATGGTGTTTACCACATTCCGACTTGTGCGAAGGGTGAGCCTTATGCGCTGCTCTTGCTTACATCGCGCGGCGACGCTCTGGACCTAGGCGACAATCGTCGTTTTCCATTTACGATTTCAGCGCGAGAGATTGCAGTGGATCTGTTGCAGGATCTTCAAGACCACGGTGTGTTCGTTTGTGCCGGGCCACGGCCGTCTTCGGACGAAGTTATAACCGCCAAAGCTCGTCGCGAAGATTTCTATCACCGGCTGATCGGGGAAGGTGACGTGATGTGGGCGCGTGGCCATTCCTTCCGAGAGATTTCCGATCTGCACCGTCGCGCGGCTATAGGTCTGGGAGTTGAACGCGAATGGGCCTACATTCCTATGCGTCTGAGCGACTGCCCGGCATGCGGAGAGAAAGTGAAGCATGGCGTGGCTGTGTGCAAACATTGTCATGCGATTTTGGACGCGGAGAAAGCTGCGTTGCACGGCTTGGGAAACGGCGCGGTAAAAACGAAAACGGAATCCTCGCCATCAGCGCCGTTGCGAAAATAAGTTCGCTGGGCGAACGAACGAGACGAACGTCTATCAGTTGTTGGCGTGTAGCACGACCATCCAATTCGAATTCATCGTAACCCGCCTGGCCGGCCAATCCTGTAGTGAGTATGGGCAAATTGAAACACCTCCGGCACCGAAGAACGGTATAACTACGCACGTATAGCTGCTCCTGTATAAATGTCCGGGTTTGCGGTACAAAAGCGAGGACGCAAGCAGCGACGAGGCGAACACGACATGATAGCAATCGATAAAATCCGGCGAACAAATATTGGACTGGAGCACGAGTTCTCCACCATCAGGAAAGATCCCGGTCCGGTGCGTAGGGCGCTGGTCGCCCTCCTGTTTTTCGGAACGCTTGCTGCATCCTGCGCGCATGCCCAAGGCTCGCGAAAGGACGACATTGTGTTCGGGCCCGACGGCCATCCGGTCGGCAACGCGACGATCACTGTGTGCCAGTCCACCGCGACGGGTACGCCATGCACGCCAATCGCCACGATTTACACCGACGCGACTCTTTCGGTCCCAACGCAAAATCCATTTCAGTCGGACGGAATCGGGAATTATCATTTTTACGCGCCGGCCGGGCGCTACGTGATTCAAATTTCCGCGCCGCAAATTTCCGGAACGCAGACCTTCCCGGATATGATTCTTCCTGCCGATCCTTCGTCTACGGGAGTGGGCAACAATATTTCCGCGTTTGGCCTGACGTTGGGCGGAAATCTTACGGTTGCGGGAAACGCGAGCATCGCCGGCACGTTGACGACCACTAATTTTAATCCTGGAAGTTTTACTCCGTCATCATTGTCTGTCAGCGGCAGCGGCTGTTTTGGCGGACCGCGGCCGTCAATCGACGTGACTTGCCCACCTTACAACGCAAAAGGGGACGCGAGCACCAACGATACAGCAGCAATTCAAGCTGCCATCACGGCGGCCTGCGCCGCGACAGTTGGAGGCGACCATGTACACCCTGTGATTGTTTTCCCTCCGGGTCAATTTAATGTTTCGCAACCGCAGTTACCGTCAACGGCTCCCGTTTTCGAAATTCCATGCAATTACTTAACGTTTCAAGGATCAGGAACTTCAACTGCACTTTCGTTTGTTCGTCCGCCGGCCACTCGAATTAGCTCCGCGCCTGGTTCCAGTCCCAATGGCGCCCCTGTTTTTGATTGCCGGCCTCCCGGCTGCACATCGGGACTCACCTTCAAGGATTTGGACATCGCGGGATACAACAAAGACATATGGATGTATGCGACAGGGCAAGTGACTCTCGACAACGTTACCCTCGAGGTGCCTAACCCGACTGGAATGGCGGACAACTCCGCATTGGAAATTACAAATTCATTTTGGTTCGAATGGCATGGCGGTGAATGTGCGGGCACTGAAGCGGCCAACAATTATTGCGTTTTGATGACCGGAGATACTTCGCTAAATGGCGAGGCGACGCTAGTCGGTTTAGCTATTTTCGATAACATCGAAGGATATGGTGGAGCTTTCCGTTACGGCCAGCGCGTAAACACCTCGGGGAGTGGACCAGGGAACATCGTTTTCGAAAATATTCGAGCTTGGGAAGCAAACTATGGTCCATTTCTTTACATTACAAATAGTACGGGAAATCCCGCAAGTGCTTCGCTGCCTCAATTCTCAGCACTTGCTTTTAACAACGTAACGACGTCAGATAGTTCCGGCTATCCGGCATTCGTGGAATTAAATGCTTCCGGGACCGCGCTCCATGGAATCAATATCGCAATGTCGTTGGGAGGTAACGGCGGTGCGCCCCTAATTCAAAATGACAATCCCAGCACGTCTTTTATTGAGGGCTGCCATATCACGGGAAACCAATCCTTCTTCGGTGCGATTTCGGTAGTGGATCCGAACGGCAATCCTGTTGCGGGTTGCTCTACCCAAACTTTCAATGGCTTCGATTACGGAGTGATTTCAGGAGGCGGAGCTTCCGACCCCAGGTTGCGTAGCGATATTTACTCATTCAATGGCGGGCAGAATGGCGATGTTCTGCGCGCCACGATGAATGGCAACCGGTTCGCCGGTGTTGCCATAGATCCCATGCTCGGTCTGCTGCTGAACACTGGAAGCGACTTCGGATACGGCGCGAGCATTGCACAGAATTCGCGCGGCACTCTGGACATTCAATTTGCCGCTTCTTATCCGCCGACGAGCGTGGCGGGAACGGCGACGACCGGCGGCTCGGTCGCATCCGGAACCTATTATGCGACGATGTATTCCGCCACAGGCTTCTCGGGGAATTGCAACAGCGACCAGTCCGCGCCTTCCATTCAAAGCGCGGGAATCAGTTTAAGCGGAGCAAATAACGCCATCGCCCTTACGTGGACTTTGCCGGTCGCGGGCCTCAGCGCGATCCAAGGCTATTGCGTCGCAATCTCAACGACGCCAAATCTGAATAACAATTTTTGGGTTCCGAACCAGACGAACAATGTCTTCGTTTCGGGAGCGGGCACAACGTCATACACCGTGACGGCGTTGCCATCCACCGGCGGAGGCGATTCGTTGACTAGCACGCTAGCGCCCGCGCACCGCTTCACTCCTAGCTCGCTCGGAATCAATAATACCAATCCGCAATTCAACCTGGATGTGAACGGATCGGCGGCGGTGAACGCGCTGAACGGCGTGCAGAAAGCGGAGCGTTTTACGGGCGCTGACGCCGGAGCGAAAATCACGGCGTGTCTCGCAGCAGCGGCGGTTTCGACAGCTTCTTCGGTTTGCGACGCTCGCGGAATGACTGGAACTTTAACCGGCGCGCAGCACATCACGATCCCCGCCGGAACCGTTTTACTTTGGGGCCAGGGACAACTGACTATCACCGATACCACCACGAATGACGCGGTGGAACTGACCGGCGACGGCGCTTCGATTAAGGGCTACCAGGAAAGCGGGACCGGCACAGTCGCGAAGCCTGATACTTCCGGGTTCAGCGCCTGCGGAAATGCGGGATGCACCACGGTGAAAAATCCGAATCAAGCCACGTCGAAAATAAACTTCGTGCACATCGAAGGCATGGCTCTCTTCGCCACGGGCGCGAATTCAAAAGTGATTGATATGACCAGCATCGGCCACTCGGATATCGAGAACAACAACATCACGCTGGGAACCGGCGGCAATTCTTACGGGATTTACGGCAACACTTCGGTTGGAGTCTTCGACGGCACGAACACTTTGTTCAAGCACAACAACATGAATCCGCAATCGGCGGGCGATACGTGTTTTTATCTCGCGGGTATTTACAACGCCATCGTTTTAGAACAGAACGCTTGCATCTTGCCGCCTGCGGCGTCCACCGGCTACGTTTTCGCGAAGGACACTAACGGAAATTATCCCAACAACGACGAAGTGTACGGCAATGATTGCGAAAGCTCGTCCGCAGCGTTCGGGCAAATCTGTTACAACATCGTGGGTGTCACCAGCGTAACCTTCGGCCCCAACAATCGTTGCGAAGACGTTTACAATTGTATTCAATTTCCTTCGGACGGATCGGCCATCGGAATTCATCTGCTCGATCCATATCTTTCAATTACCAATACCACGCAGATCAAACCGAATGAGCCCGCCTCCGCCATGGTTGCCATCGATAACAACGGCCACAACTGGACCCCGTCGATGCACTTCGGGCAAAACGATCTCGCCGGTCCGAATTTACTCGCCAACGCTGGCTTTGAAGCGTGGAGTGGCGGCACAACTTTGTTGGCGTGGGGCGGCGCGAGCGGAACAAACATCAATCAAGCAGCGTCTGGAATTTATACGCGGCAACCGAGTTCTTCGGCGCCGGTAGATACGTACACGCAGGGAACCTACAACGTGAAAATTGGAGACGGCGCAACTGCGGGCCTGGGCGTGAACTCGCAATGCATCTCTGTGGACCCCGCTGCGGAGTACACTTTTGGCGTGCGTGTCGCCGCTGGGTCTACTTCGGCAAATTTCCGGCCGGGCTTCCGGTTTTATTACGACTCGAATTGCACGGAAGCGGACAAAATCACGAAGATCGCTACTAACGCGCGGGTTCTTGCTCCCGCAAATTATGTCGATAATGGCGGCAACGGCGGCAACTGGCAGAGCACTAATGCGTCACTGACCTATAACAATGGAATTACTTGTAATTGCAACGTGACCGGCGCGGACTGGCAAGTGTCCACGACGAATACGTGGACAGTGAATCGCAACTACGCTGTCATTTTCCGCGTGCCCAACGGTTATAGCGTTTCAACCAGCGTGGCGCATTCAATGCGACTTTTCCTGCTGGAGAACTCGGCTTCTTCGACCAATTACGTTTATTTTGACGATGTGTTTCTCACCAAAGGACCCATGCCATCCGAGCCGCGTTTTGCTCCGCTGGCTGACAGCGGCAACGGCGGAACGGATACCGTTTACTCGAATCTTAGCGTGCAGGGAACTGTGAACGGCACGAGCCAGAACGCGACGAGCTCGGGTGGACAATTTCTAGGAGCACCGAGCGGGACTGCGCCAAGCTTGATCGCGCAATTGAGCGCGTCGCAGACTGGGCACATGTTGGATCTCGATCCCAGCGGTTCGACGACGCCTGTTTCGTTCTTCGATAATTCCGGCAATCTTCTTGCGCGCAACGATTTGAATGCGGTGAGTCCGCTGGGCGCGGCTACCGTCTCGATGTCCAACGCCAGCGATGGTCTAGCGATCGCGCCGGCGTCCGGTACCACCAGCGGAAACGCGCTCAAGGTGATGGCGCGGGGGTCGTCGGCCACGATTAACGCTTCGATTTCTTATGCGGGCAACGTCCAGGGAATTTTCCTGCTGGCAAATCGCGGGAGCTCGATTGGGCCGTCGAACATTACGCTTTCGAGCGGGTGGGGAAGCGCAGCGTCAGTGACCGCTAGCGGAACGAGCCAGCGGTTTACGGCAAGCGTCACTGCGAGCGGCACGACGGCGGCGAATCCTACGATAGCGATTAATTTTACGAATACCTGGCCGCTCACTCCGATTTTCATTTGCAAAATGGTGGGTGGGACTGGCGCGGTCGCGAACGTCACGGGAGAAAATACCGCCACCACAGGAAGCATGACGCTCACCTATAACGGAACGCCGGGCAGCAGCTCGACGTACATCTTCAATTGCCACGGTGAATGAACCGGGATGTGGGCGTCCACATTGTTTATCTTTAGCGCGATCGTAGCGAAAAGCGGCGGCAAGCCGCCGCACTCCAAATAACCCGCGATGTATTTGTAGGGGCGGAGCAAGGTGCGCCCGCTGAAACCGAAGCAATCGAGGATAATTTTAAGGACGGTTCGCCGCCCGATATGGTTTTCCGCTAATAGCCAGGATTGTGCCAAGCACTTGTGGCGGGCGCAGCATGCTGCGCCCCTACGGAACTCGAAACCAGAAATCCGCGGTAAACCTTTTTGTGTCGCGTTGTTTAGTCTTTCACCGCGATGCCTTGGATCTCGAATCGCGCCCCGAAAAGCAGCGGGCCTGAGCCGATGAACGCGCGTGCCGGTAACGGCTCGGTGAAGTACGTGCGGTAGATTTCGTTGAACTGAGCAAAGAGCGAAACATCCGGAGAGAAAATCTGCACCGAAACCAAATCCTGCATATTCATTTCCACTTTGGCCAACGTTTCGCGCAGACTGTCCATCATCAGACGAATTTCACGTTCGACGCTGTCTGGAACTTTCTTGGTGGCTGGGTCCAAGCCGATGTGCCCGCAAAGATAGAAAGTCTTATCCAGCAGTACGCCGCTGCTGAAAGGCAACGAACCAAAGCCGCCTGCCACTGGGATATGCAATCGCTTCTGAGTTGACGCCATCTGTTCCTCACAGATTCGGATGTAACGACGCGTCGATAATATCCCGAAGAGTGCGCGTCACGAACGGAGCGCTCTCTGACCTGGGATCCGCCGCTAAGACCATAATGGCGCGGTCAACTATTGTGAATGCGGACGAGGTTTCGTAGCTCCGGGCGTGCCTCGCCGCAGGCGCCCTTTGGCCCGGAAGTTTCGTTTTGCGACCGTTGGGGCGCCGAGATGCCGCCCTGAAGTGCGGCGCTACGAGATCCAAACCAAACAATCAGACGCACAACCAGCGGAATCGTCACGTGTCCTTAATTCCGCCGGACAAAATTGCTCAGAAAAAGCTCGCCGCTAATTAGCCGGTCTTCCGCACGTAAACAGAAATCTCGGAGGCAACAATGCCCGTCGTCCCGACAACCGCGTATTCGCAGGCGGAAGATGCGTTGAACCTGGCGCGCGCGCTGGTGAACGATTCGGCGGGCGTGGTCTTCACCGACACGCTGCTGATGCCGCTGCTCAACTCGGCGTATCGCGGATTGCAGCGCGAGTTGGCCGAAAACGGCGTGAGTGTGCTGGTGGAACAGCAAGACATCGAGCTCGATCAGAACTCCGGCACGGGCGTAACAAATGTGGAAATCAGCGATGTATCGAGCCCGCAGCTACCCGCGGATTGTCTGATGCCGCACATGCTTTGGGAACGCGCCACGGCGAACACCACTGACGTATTCGTTCCCATGGAGAAATTCACCAGCGGCGGCGGGATGCTAAACGTGCAACCGAGCACTTATTTGAGGCTATGGGAATGGCGCGAGGACAAAATAAATTTGATTGGCGCGACGCAATCCATCACCGTGCGCGTGCGTTACGAAAAGATTCTTCCGTTGCTGGTGCTCGGAACCGATCCAGTGCAAATTCGCAGCGCGACTGACGCTCTTGGATTTGCAACCGCGGTGCTGGCGGCGCGATCTCGCGGAGCGCGTGCGCTCGCTGCCGATCTGCTTGGATCCGCGCAAACCGCCGTTGGAAATCTGATCAATCGTTACGTGCGTCCGGAGCAAACGAAAGGGCGTCGTCGGAGGCCCTACGGTTATCGCAGCCGAATCATTTATTTGTAAGACATTGGCGAAGTGAAGGCCCGTGGGCAAGACCGCGGCAGCAACCTCCCGCACTCCAAAATAACCTTGATTCACTTTGGAGTGCGGCCGGCGCTTTTCGAGGCGCAAACTATATTTAATCGACGACCATGGTGACGCTGAAGCCGCGCGTGGCCCCTTGCGCTGTGCCTTGAACGGTGAAATCGTACGTGCCCTTGGGCGTAACCACGATTCCGGTGGTGCTGGTGTGATGGCAACCGGCCAAGACCACAGCAAAAATCGCACAAACTCCGAGAACTGAAATCGTTCGCTTCATACCAGAGCCGAAAGCGGAAAACACAAATATCGCGCAAAGTATCGCGGCTAACATTCCGAACGAGCCGAGCAACGAAAAGGCAGGGAAGCCGGCGGAATTGCGCAGTGTCGCGCCGGGCCAATTCATGCCGTCGCCGCGGCCGACAATGCCGGAGCCAGGAACCATTGAGGTGGTGGTGGACGTGCTTGTAGCCGTAGCGGTGCTGGTGGTCTGAAACGTGACGTTGAACGGAACGGGTGTTCCGGCCGTGACGTTTACCGCGAGCATCGGGACTAGCGGCGTGGTGACTGTGGTGCCGGCAGAAATTCCGCAGGTCGTCGCCGCGGGCAATGCCGATCCTGACGGGCAGAGCAACGTTACCGTGCCGCTAAACGTGTCGTCTGGAACAACTTGCAATTGATAAGTGGCGGCGAATCCTTGCGGAATTGTGATCTGTTGCATAGCGCCGCTTGCCAACGTGATTTCGTAATCGTCGGCGGTTCCGCTGACAGCAGCCGTCAAAGTATTTTGCACTCCGGCGCTGGTGTAGGTCACCGCCAAAGAAGCTGAGCGCGCTCCGGTTGCTTGCGGGGTGAACGCGACATTCAGAGTGCAGCTCGTGTTTGCGAGCAGAGTGCCGGTGCAGGAAGTATTCAGGACGGTGAAGTCGCCCGGATCCGCGCCTTGGAATCCGGAAGTGATTTGCGTGATCGTTCCGGTGGAATTATTCGTAAGCGTGAAAGTTTGCGTGGGAGATGTTCCGGCCACTGGTTCCGGTCCATACGGCGTCTGATTCGTGGGCGGACTTAACGTGACGCCATTCGCCGGCACGCCTGCGCTGCGAAGCGCGAGGAGCCTACGCGTGCCCTGGTCCGCAATGAAAAGATTTCCGTTCGAATCAAAGGCGATTTGGCCAGGGGAGCTTAGTCCATGCGCGACGGTCTTAACATTTGAAGTAGCCGCATCAAGGCGCAATATCTGATCCTGCCCCGCGCCCGCTCCGGAAAAAGATACGAAGAGATTTCCGGCGCCGTCAACCGCAATGCCCGCAGGAATAATTCTTGTAGCGCTGGAAGCCTGCCGGCCGTCAGCGACTAGATTTGCCATGGAGATTCCGGCGGAAGCAATCGAGCGAGTCTTCGTGTTGATGGTGACGATGCTGCCGGTATCAGCCGAAGCGACGAAAACTTTTCCACCGTCCAGTGTTACACCGACGCTCGTAGGCGAAACTGCGTGCCCCAGAATTTCCAGGACACCGGCCGAAGCGAATGTAGCGGAGTGCAGCATCAACACGGCATTTGCGCCGCGGTCAGCGATGTAGAGGTTTCCAGCGCGATCCAGGGCCAATCCAAGCGGCTCGACGAGCTCAAAATTCTGACGCGGACCGTAGCGTCCCACCACGCTGCGAACGATTCCGGGCTCGGAGCTTGCTGCACCGGCGATTGTGCGGATGGTACCGTTTAGAGTGTCGGCTACAAAGATTGTACCGTCGGGCGCGACTACTACTCCGCTGCGCACGGTGAGCGAATCAAGCTTCAAATCGAATTCCGCGCCGGATGCAGCGCCGCCATCTCCGAGGGAGCCCGCTGAAGCCTGTCCGGCAAACAGCGTGAGCTTGCCGCCCGCAGCAAGAGGATTCGCCGAGCCCAGCGGATTAAAGGCTGTCGCTAACGTGAAAATCCTGTTCCCTTTGTCGGCGTTGGCAAGATAAAGCAGCGCAGATTGTGGCGCGGAAGAATTTTCCGCGATGGCTGAGCTTAGGGAACTTTGCGGCTGCGGCTCCACGGCGAGTGAACGCGCTGAGGTGCTCGTCGCAACGATTACCGGAGCATTCACACCGGCCGGCGCAGTTGTCACCACTTCGGATGACGCCTCACCTTTCGCAGTATTAGCGGCTTCTTTCGTCGAAGAATATTGCGAAGCAGAGGCGGTAGTACCGTTTCTTCCATCACGAGCAGGGCCTGCCGCGGACAATTTCAGCGCGACTGCAAATCCAAGCAACGTCAACACAGCAACCGCACAAGCGATTCGCAATCGTCGCACCAAGCTCTCCTTATATTCGACGCTTAGGATTCAACTGCAGGCCGTCGGGTTGTGCGCCGCCGCACGCTAGGTACAGTCTGCATCGGTTGAAATATGGCGGCTTCGTTCCGCGCACAGGTACTGCCCCAAATCATAACATTTAATTACATCACGCATGGCCATTCAGAAAACAACAAATTCAGATTGGGAGGAACAATGGCACTTACATTTTCGCTCGTTGACACTTGGGAAGACGGCAAGCGCGTGCACGTTAGCGGCACGATTGTAGCGTCGGGAAATTATACGACGTCAGGAGACACGCTGGATTTGTCAGAGGTTCCAGTGATCGCGTCCGACCAGCCGCCGGTACTGGGAACCGCGTGGATGGATGGCCTCGCCGGGTACGATTACGTTTTCTATCCCGGCGCCGCGATGAACGCAAACAAAGTGAAAATCTTTCAGCAGGGCGCGTCCGCCGGCCCGTTCCCCGAGCTCGCCGCCGGCGCCTATCCAACCGCAATCACTGCCGACACCATCACGTTTTACGGCATCTTCAAAAAACTTCAGTAGCGATTGCCAACAACTCGAATGCATCATTCGCTTCGGGAGTCATACCTATTTTCCATAGCTCTAAAAACTAACCGCGCCACGAGGCCGCCCTCAACAATACTAACTCCGAACACGACGGGGTATACCCAGGCCGGTTGATGTGGCTACGACCCAAAGACTATGAGCTTTATCAGCCCGGTATGAAAGGCTACTAACGCGAGAGCTGCGAACGAAACACAAAATGAGAGTGCCCCAGCAAACAACGCAACCCAGCCAGGCACATTGATTCTTCGTTCGCCCCGCCAGTCCATGTTGGAGTGAATTTTAACACTGTTAGTCACGCCTGTGACTTAAGACAAATTAATTCAACCATTTGATCCTTTCTGATCGCGAGCCTCTCCGACTATGTCTATTGAAACTTTTACGCCGCTGCCGCTAAACATTTTCAGCACTTGGATTACTCTGCTCGATCCTTCCGACGTACCGCCGGGGATGTCGCCTTCGCTCGGCGACGTGGAATTCTTTCCCGGCGGAGTGCGTACGCGACCCGGGCTGGTGTCTCAATTTCCCGTGGTGGCAGGCGCACCGCAAATCAACGGATTGAAAACTTACGGCACAACGAATCTGGTGCAGCGAATGATTGCGCTGGATTCGCTCGGAAATATTTACAACGAAACTTCGCCGGGCGTGCTTTCCGTTGTTGCGTCGGGCGGAAAGCCTGGACTGTATCTCGCGTCCGACACGCATTTCGGCCGTGAATATATGGCTTTCGGCGACGGTTTGGTGGGCCAGGACATTCCGCGGCAGTTTGATGACACTTATTTCGATCGCGTGAGCCAGATTGGTCCGGCCGAGGGGCCTGCTGTCGCCGACGCCACGGATCCGGGCAACATTTCGCCAGGCGAACATCAGTGCGCGGTGATTTTTGTAACGCGCCAAGGATACTGGACAGCGCCTTCGCCGCCTACGACGTGGACCGCAGCCGGCGGGAAAAAAGTCAACGTGACTAATATTCCTACGGGTCCTTCGAACGTGGTGCAACGTCTGCTCGCGTTCACGGCCAGCGGCGGGGCGACTTTTTATCAAGTGCCTGCCACGATGATTCTAAACGACAACGTGACCACGTCGCTCGAAGTGGATTTCAGCGACACGATTCTGCTTAGCGGCGTGAGCATGGAATATTTGTATGGCCAGATCGAACTTCCGTGCCAGCTTGGCGTGGTGGATTATGCCGAGCGCCTTTTTTGGTGGGGCGAGCGCGCGAAGATGGATAACTGGCGCAATCTTTCGTTTGACGGCGGATGGGACGCGTCGGGAAGCGGGCGTCCGCTCGGCTGGCAGCTCGATCCGATATTCGGCGCGGGCGGAAGCCGAGAGTCGAGCGACGCGGTTTGGGGCGACGCTTATCGCATTACAGCTGACGGAGTGACCACGCAGCGGGGAACCATCGCGCAAAACGCGATTACGGACGCGTTCGGGGATCAATTGCTTTTGAACAATACCGATTATTCGGTACGTGTGCGCATTGCTCGCAGTGCGAATCTGGCGGCTGGGTCGCTGCGCATCAACACTTACAGCCCGACGATGGGACTCGTGGGCGCGGGTGTCGCTGTCTCGTTCGCGCAGACTACCACTTCCTATCAGGAATTCACCGCACAGCTTTTTCCGCCGCAGACTGCGTTGCCGTCGGATTTGACCTTGCGCGTTTATGCCGACAGTCTGCCGGGGCCGAGCGGCGAGTCTTTCCTGGTTGACGACATCGAAATATTTCCGACGTATGCGGCGCAGAATTCTTCGCTAGTGCGCGCGTCGGCCACGCAAGCGCCGGAGAGTTACGATGGCGTTACCGGAATCCAGGAAATTGCGGTAAATAACGGGCAAGGGATTCGCGCTGCATTCACACTTCGCAACAATTTGTATTTTGTGAAAGAGCGTTCACTATACGTGACCGCCACGGATGGCGTGAACGAACCGGCGCTTTGGAGCGTGGAAGAAGTATCGAACAAGGTGGGCACCCCCTCGGCGCACGGCGTGGGTTACGGGGAAGAGTGGGTAGTAATCGCGGGGCGCTCCGGCCTTTATTATTTTGACGGCAGCGAGCCGATCAAACTGTCCCAGGAAATTCAGCCCACTTGGGATGCGATCAATTGGGAATACGGCCAACTTCTTTGGGTGCAAGTGGACACGCAGCACAAACGCATTTACGTCGGCGTACCGACGGGCACAGCCACGCAGCCGAATCAGATTCTCATGCTCGATTACACGGAAGGGATGCAGGATCCGCTGGTTTCCATTTATACCGCTGCGGCGGAACGTTCGCGAAAATGGGCGCCCTGGATGATCTCGGCGAATTCTTGCGGGTTGATCGAGCGGCCAAATGGGGAAGCTCAGATTTTTCTCGGTTCGAACAATTCCAGCGGAAAGATTTACGCGCTGACGGAAGGACAATATTCCGACGATGGCGCGGCGATCAATTCCTTTTACTCCACGGCGTTCCTGGCGGCCACGGGATTGAGCGGCCGAAACTTGTTTGGCTACCTGACCGCGTACGTGCAAGGAGCCGGATCGCTCGTGCTGTCTGCGGCGTTGCCTGGTAACGTGAGCGTGATGTCGCTCGGCGCGTGGACGCTCGCAGCGCCGGCTTCGCGCGACATGGAGCAATTTACAAACGTGCTGGCCGAGCGTGTGTCCTATCAGATCGGCACGAACGCTACGGCGTCGTGGTTTTCCATCACCAAATTAGTTCCGTGGGCAAAACCGGATCCATTCGCAATCGTACGCGGCGCAGACTAGATTTTGATATTGTCGGCAGGTGCGTCAGGATCGAATGATCGCCGTATAGCCACGCATAACTCGCGCACGCGTCGATCAGACAGAGGTCGATGCAATCTCTCAACGAGACGAGACTTCATGAGTGGCTGAATCAAATCACCGCGAAGATAGGACGGTCCGGGTAGGCCGGTCTCACCGGCATCAAATGCAATACATTTCAGGGGACGCATCTTCAGTCGAGGCTTCTACTCACTATGCTGAATATTTCACAACTGGAAGCGCTGCGGCGCACGAATCCGCAGCTTTACGAAGCGATGAAGCGGCCGGCGGAGGCTTCGCTGGGGCCCAACCAAGGTTGGAGCATCGACAACCAAATTACCGACGGCACGAATTTTGCGCGTGTCACGTCCGGTGCGCTGACCGGGAATCATATCGATCCGACGAAGCCCGGCGTCTTGATGAAAGGCTCGGTTCCCCCGACATGGTCGGGTACGTTTACATATGTTTCCACCACGTCGAGCATCACGTGGTCGTGGTCTTCGCTTGCGATTGCGCGCGCTGACGGGACATCAACCGCCGTGCCGAACGGCTCTCTCGCCGTCAGCGGACTTACCGCCGCAACCACATATTATTTTTATCCGTACTGGGACGATGTGGCGCTGGCCATCGCGTGGGTGGTAGGAATTTCCGGCAGCGTTGGCACGCCGGCAAACGCGCAAGGCGCAAAAACAAATATTGCTGCGCAACAGCAGGCGTTGCAAGGGCGCGTCCCGCTATCGCAAGGCGCGATGATGGCCGCCACGACTAGCAGCGGAACCGGCGGCGGCTCGGGCGGAGGCAGCGGAAGCTGTCTGCGCGCGGGAACGAAAGTTCAAACGAAAGAGCGCGGCTTGGTGAAGATTGAATCCTGCCAGGTGGGCGAACATCTTTGCTGCCCGTGCCATCCTCGCGAAGAGCCCTGGACGCGCATCGTGCGCTTGGAAATTCGCGATGCCGATACATTTATTCGCCTGCACTTTTCAAACGAAGAATCACTCGACGTAACGCCGCACCACATTTTCACGCTGGGCGATGGTTCACCCATGCGCGCCGAGCGTTTGTGTTTGAGCGACGTGTTGGTTGGCCGATTCGGCCGCCTCACCATAAAGAAGATCGAAGCGATTGTCGAAGAAGGGCAAAAGGTGACGGTAACTTGTGAGTCGGAGCATCAGTTTTTCGCCGGCCGCGTAAATGCGACCGTGCTGACACACAACTACACATTCTCGTCGTAACGCCACATCAGCTGCGCCACTGAAGGGCGCCGATACGTCAAACAGTCTCGCGTTCCGTAGCGCCGGCATCTCGCCGGCTATTTTCGTCTTGATTCTGTCGATCGATCGGCAAACCGCCGGCGGGACGCCAGCGCTACATGCCTCCGTGTGCTACGCATCCGTCGCTTTCGTACCGGGGGCCTGGCATTGTGTGCGACAGAGCGGGAACAATTTCCCGCACTGCATAGTAGGTCGTGACGCCGACGCGTCTTTGGAGTGCGGCGGCTTGCCGCCTCTTTTTCCGATGCTATCGCATTGACGTAATGCCGGGCTAAAGCGCTGCCAGGCAAGCCGGGTGCCGCTACCGCAATCGTCGCATCGGCAAGATGCCGGGCTGAAGCCCGGCGCTACAAAACCTTACTTCCTTATTCTGCGGTTTTCTATGACTGGAAAATGCTATTACATCGCGACGCTCGGAGCTTGGCGTCGCCACGCAACGCGATTCGTCAACTCGCACTGGGTCACACTCAACGAGACTGCGCCTGCGGCCATGACTGACGAGCCTGTTTCTGAGGACGCGACATCGATCATAGTGTTGGTCGAGGCGGATGAAGGCGCGCATCTCGCGTTGGAAGACGACGGAGCATTCGAAGCGCTGCCGCATCCGCTGGCGCAAAAACCGATCTCGCAATCGGCGCGCGCCGCACTCGTGTCGCATAACGTTCCCTACGGGGCAACCACATTCGATGTGGCCGAAGCCGTCGGCCGCGCGCATCCGCTGCTGCGCCACCGCGTGTTCTGAAATTTCCTTCCCGCAGACTCAATCGTGGGCGGAGAGTCCTATGCCTTTCATTAATAATAGGTTTTATATGAATCCAGCCTACGGTCGTGCGCTCGAACGTGCACGTGCCATGAAGAACCGTCTCGTCGGGACGACTCCGATCGGCAAAAATCGAAGGGTCATTGGGTGACGATGGACGGACACTACGTCCTGATCCAGGAGACATCGTCCGAGCGTAACGCGGCTGGCGGTGCTCAAAAGCAAAAGACTTCGATACACGTATCCATCACGGTCGCTCAAGACCCTCAAATAGTGCAGAATCTCCGGATAGGAAAAAATACAGTCTCGGGCATCGGCGCACAGCTCAAAATCAAGCTTTCCGATGACAGTGGTAACCCGATAGCGGGAGCTTCTATCACTGAACACAATAAACAGGAAGGGGTTCAGAACCCAGATTCAATCAAGACAGATTCGGACGGCTCAATCAGAGATTGGATAATTAAGGCGGGCCCAGCAGTGAGTATGCCCGGTACTTCTGACGACTTAAAAGACTATGCAAACACACATCCGATCACTGTCACCTCGACTCAGACACTCACTGTAGACGTGGACAAGGCATCGTACGAAATCACATGGACTCGAACACTAACAAACGTAGATTCTGGCGGAAAGTTGAACAATAAACTTAACTCACACGGCGTCAATTTTACGGTTACGTGGACGAATCCCCAGGTAAAAGCCGTTTCGCGTTAGAATGCAGGCAAGGAAGGGAAGGACCGCAGATCACCTAGGAGCTCTCCAATGCGAAAAACGGGAGTTGTGCTTGTTTTAGTTTTAGGGCTAGCTGCGACCATTCGAGCGCAGACTTCCGGCGACTTGGGTGCTAAATATCGACAGATAATCTCATACGAGCTGCGCCCCGGTGTCGTGATGACGCCGAGGTACGCTTCAAACGGTCAGGTATGTGAAATGGTAGTGGAGAAGCGCGCCCAACACGAGGCCGGAATTGTCTTTGGATTTTCATTCTCGGACAAAGAGCGACAAGAGGTCGTGGACCAAGTAGTATCTCCGCACGAACGCGGGAAAGATGACACAGACCGGCTGAACACTACTATCGATGGCGGCTTCATTACGTCCGACTACACCTACGATAACGTCCAAATTCGTGTCCAGGGAGTCACGCGGCCGAATCCGAATCCTGCCCTCGTGATCACTATTACTTGGAGAAAAAGGAACTGCGCGGATACGTCAGCCAGTCAGGGTCCGCCGCGTTAAGAGATTCCTTCGTAACGCCGGCATCTTGCCGGCTCATTTAGCTTCCTCGGTGTAGCGGCAAAAAGTCGGCGGGGAGCACCTCCTCCGTCAGGGCAGGCCGACGCTAAAAATCCATGACATGCTCGTTCGCGAATACAAAGAAAGCGACTTGGACGCGCTGCGCCGTATGCACGCGCAACAAGGATTCGACTACGCGTTTCCGGATCTCGCCGAGCCGCTGTTCGTTTCGAAGCTGGTGGTGGAAGACGACGAAGGCCACACGGTAATGGCGTCGCTGGCGCGCCTGACCTGCGAAATGTATTTGCTGCTCGCGCCCGGGGAGGGGAAGCCGCTTGAACGTTACGAGCGTCTGCTCGCGCTGCATCGCACCGGCGAACAAGACCTGGTCGCACGTGGTCTGCATGACGCGCACGCCTGGCTGCCTCCGCCCATCGCGAAAAAATTCGGCCGCCGCCTCACAGCGCTAGGCTGGGTCCGCGACGACAAGTGGACGCCGTACTGCCGCCGTTTCGTCTTGTAGTTTCTGGATGCCTACGCTGGTTCCCAATCTTGACTCGCTCCTCTACTACCTTTCCTGCGGAGACTGCATGCCTTTCATCAACGGCAGGTTTTACATGAATCCGGCGTACGGCCGCGCGATTGAGCGAGCCCGCAGGGCAAACCAAATCTGGTCTGAGGAGATTCCCGGACTTGGCGGGTCTCATCTTCAAGAGCAGGTTTTCTGGAGTGATAACTCGCCGCGAGACTCACAACAACGACACTCGGGTGAGCATTGGATCACCATCGATGGCCATCATGTTCTGATCGAGGGGGATGGGGAGCAACATTCCCAGCGGGATCGCGGCAGGCAGAGACAACGGGCTACCCGCGAAAGGATCGCCAATATAGCAAAGAGATACGCCGGGAGCACGGATCGGGCGTATGCTACGCAAAAAGGAAATTTTGCTCGGAACACGAATAAGTGTAACAAATTTGTATACGACGTCACGAAGGAAGCTGGAGCAGAAGCCACCTATACGGGAAAGGATGGAAAATAGCGACCTCCGCTCGCCGGCGAATGGGCCGATCCAAGTACAAAGATTGCCAACTGGCGAGTGCTAGGCGGAACGAGAAGCCCCAACCTGGCGTGGGATCGCCGGCAAGGCTCAGCTTAACAATTTGCGTTTTTTTGTTTTTTTCCGTGAAAACCAGAAGATGACCGAGATTAAGTGGACGCCATTCGTATCCGCCCCTCCTGCAGACTAGCTTAAATCGACGGCCGAATCATATAAATGGCCACTCACGACGATGCGGGAAATTGCAAACTGGAGGCCACCGGGCGAAGATGAAAAGCTGGCGCCCGGCGATGCCGCTGCGCATGGTAGCTTTGGACCGTTTCGAAATTCCGGTTGGTGGGGATACTTCACCGAGGCCGCACATCTATGTCTATGAATAGCGTGGGAAGCGTTATGTGGCGACTCGTTCCAATCTGGGTTTTTGGCTTGCTGCTAGGAATGACCGGGTCAGGTCAAGCCAAAGTCGAACGGAAACAGATACTTCCGATTCCGAACTACGAGCAGTGATCCAAGCCGTCGAGGACGAAATCTACGATTACGGATACCAAAAGAAGTTCTATCATATGGGCGAGAACGTCGCCGACGCGACGAGGGCCGCCCGCACAAGTATGCGCATTTATATTGATCCCGAGATCGACTCAACGGATGAAAGCGGGGCCTCATCTACAAGCTGATGCCATATGGCGAGGTATTACGCGACTTCGTTATACGCCGAAACGGTTTGGTGGTCCTCTCCGGAGATCCGCAAAACAGATTTCCTCAAACGCAGGAATCAAATACGAAGACGGTTTACTTGGATGACGACAAAGTCTGCGGGATGAAGCAGGATTGGTTAAATCGAATTTTGTAGTTGACGATTCTCTAAACCCGGAAAGAGTTCGAGATGCTGCAAAACGCCAAAAGTTGAGAACGGGCTTTTCAGATCGGGAATACCGCCGCGGGCGCGAAAGTATATAGAAAACGGGGCGACTCGTTGAGGCGAACGCACCTAGCTGCCGGGGTGGGTTTCCATCCATTTGCCGAGGAGTTTTGCAGCGTGCTCGCAGAGTTTGCGGTCTCCATCGGCGGCGAAGGCGGCGGGGAAATGGCTATCGATGTCCAATTCCCCGACAACTTCTCCTGACACGAAAACCGGTACGACGATCTCGGACTTGGTCTCAAGCGAGCAGGCTAGATAGCGCGAGTCGGCGCTGACGTCATCGATCACAACGGTTTTGCCACTGGAAGCAGCTGCGCCGCATATGCCCTGGTTCAATTGGATGCGCGTGTGCGGCGTCATCGAACCTTTGAAAGGGCCGAGAATCAGGACGTCTTCGCCCGAGGTTTCTTTCTGAATCATGTAAAAGCCGACCCAGTTGTACTTCAGCAGATTTTTGTGGAGCAACGCGACAATCCCGTTCATTAATTCTGTAGAGGAGGTTGCCGCGGCGGCTAGAGCGTCCAATTCGGGTATCAGTTCTTTCGGTTCCGGATTTGTGCGAAACATATTGGAATTAAATCACGGCGGGGCTTGATTCGTCGCAAGCTGCGAAAGGATTCGGTTCCATCTTCGTAACTTTTCTATAACGGATAGCGATGCGGTCTTGGGGCAATAACGAAAGCGGCGGCAAGCCGCCGCACTCCAAAGGAGTCCTGAGCTTAACTTGTATTTTCGTTGTTCCGTGCAAAGGCTCGAGACCAGTTTCCTTCAAAATCCGAGGGCAGGACAGCGAATTCATCTGCAACCGAAATACGATCGCACGGAAAATTACCGATGGTCCTCCGAAACGACGCCTGAGCTTTCCGTTCGAACCACGCCGCCGAACCCTCGAAGTTGTTGCCTGCTAAGGTTGCCGCGGGTAAAGTAGGGGCGGCACTGACGCGATGAAGACATTTCGAATCCACAATTTGAGCTTATTTTTGTGATGACGCGCATCTGGTTTTATCTGGCTCCAATTTTTCTGGTGATTCCGCTCGTAACGGCGGCGCAGGGTGCCGCCTCAAAAGCGTGGTCTGGCACGTTGGTGTCCAGCAGTTGCAACGCGGACGAAGCATTTGCCGAATCTCCCGAGTGCACCAAGAGCGTGCCGGGCGCGAAGCTGACTCTGTATGACGACACGAACAGAGTAGTTTACAGCCTGGAGCCGCAGGAACTGGTCTCCGCCAGGTTGGGAGACAGCGTGACGGTCCACGGGATTCTGGACGCAGATACAATTCACCTCACTGCCATCGAGCCGATGACGATTGGGCTTGCCGTCGGCCAGAAAGCCCCCGCGTTTTCGATTCGCGATCAGTTTGGCAAAATTCAGACTCTCGAGACGCTGAAAGGCGCGAACGGCACCGTTCTTCTCTTTTTCCGTTCCGTGGATTGGTGACCGTTCTGCAAAGGGCAGCTGGTCCAGCTGCAAAACGCGCTCCCGAAATTCGAAAAGCAAGGGGTGAAGCTCGCCGTTATTAGTTACGACTCGGAAGCGATCCTGAAATATTTTGCCGATCGTCACAAGATTCAATACCCCATGCTTGGAGACCCGGACTCAAAGACCATCGAAGCCTATGGCGTGCTGAATCAAGAAGCCACCGGGATGCAGAAGGGATTTGCTCGTCCAGGATATTTTTTTGTGGACGCCCACGGAATCATTCGGGAAAAGTTTTTCGATCCGCGATATCGGGAACGGCTCACGGGAAACAGCGTCATTTCAAAACTTTTTCCTGAACTTAGCGAAGAAGTAACAGCAACGGTGGACGCGCCGCACCTGCAAGTGGCGCTGGAGCAATCCGATTCCACTGGCGTTCCCGGTACGCGCGTTACGTTTGCTGCAGAAGTGCGATTGCCTGCGGATGTTCATGTGTATGCGCCGGGCGCTAAAGGCTACAAGCCCGTTCAACTCGTGCTGGATCCCATCGGGGGATTGCAATTCATGCCAGCGGTTTACCCAGATTCAGAGATTCTCTATTTGCCAGCCATAAAGGAGAGCGTGCCCGTCTTTGAAGGAACGTTTCGCATCGGCCAGGATGTGCAGGTAAAAGCGAGCTCTGAGTTTTGGGGCTCACTTGGTAAAGACGGAAAGCTCTTCACAATTTCGGGGAAGCTCGAATATCAGGCCTGCGATAAAACGACGTGCTTCGTGCCAACTTCCGTGCCGGTGAAATGGCAACTGCAAGTGATGCCCCTGGATCGCAACCGCGCCCCGGAAGACATTCGCCATAAATAATTGTAAGAATCATTCTGCTTGTCGTGTAGCTACGGCGTTCGAAGGGCAATCCCAAGAATAATCTCGCAAATTTGTCTAAATGGAGGAACCATGTCTCGTGGAGCAGAACGCACTACGCGCCAACTGACCGATCAGCAACTCGCGCAGCAGAACCAGCTCATCTCGCAATCCGATCAGCAGGGAAGCCAAGACCGTTCGCTGCTGATGCCAACGATCCAAAGCCTGCTTACCAGCACGGGCTACACGCCGCAGCAGCAGTCGGACATCACGCAGCAAAGCATGGGCGCGGCCAACACCGCGTATGACGCGCTGCGCGAAAGCGCCGCCAACCATGCCGCCGCCACCAACGACACGGCCGGCTACGGCGACCTGACAGCGCAACTCGGTCGCGAGCAGGCGCAAACAGATGCAAGCACCGCGCAACAAAATCAAATCGCGTTCGCCAATCAGGCGTACAAGGAACAGCAAGCGGGACTCAACGCGCTCAGCCAAACCTACGGCATCGACACAAATCTTCTCGGCAAAGCCATGGGCGTCCCCGCAGAATTGCTTAACGTGCGCCAGCGCGCGTCAACCGGTTCGTCGGTTGGAAACCTTAGCGGCATCGCCGGTCTCGGCTCCAGCGTAGCGTCGCTATTCGGTTAAACCCGCACCTCCTGCACTCACGAGAGTGTGCCCATTGCACGTTCCGCGGAGAACTATCCATGCCTTTTATCAACGGCAGATTTTATATAAATCCGGCGTACTGTCGCGCCCTGGAGCGAGCCCGCAGAGCGGAGGGCGTATGGTCAGAGCAGTTTCCCGAATTCGCCCAGCCACTCCTTCGAGAGGAGGGTTCCTCGAATGATGCTTCGTCACGCTAGACAAAAGAGCAGGGCTCCGGTTCACATTGGGTTACGATCAATGGCCACCACGTCTTGATCGAGAAAGAAGAAGGGAATCAAAAGTCACTTAACCATCGTAACCAACAGAGGCTGCACGCTATTCGCGACAGGATCGCGGAAACGGCAAGAAAGTACAATGGCAGCACGGATTGGGCGTATGCTAAACCAAACGGAAACTTTCCGCGAGACACAAATAAGTGTAATAAGTTTGTATACGACGTGACGAAAGAAGCCGGAGCAGAAGCCACTGTCACCGGCAGCGATGGGAAACAGCGACCTCCGCTCGCGAGCGAGTTGGCCGATCCAAATACGAAAATTACGAACTGGAGGTCTCTGGCCGGGAATGAAAAGCCGCAGCCTGGCGATATCGCCGCGTATAAAACTGCCCGGCGGGGGCACCTTATTTTCAGGGCACTCTGGAATTGTTACTTCCGTCGATCCTGACGGCTTTATTGGTGGAACGGCTGCTCACTACGATGTTGTCGGTCCGGACGACAAATTTCAGCATCGTCCGGGAGTCACTTTCAGAAGGTACACCGGAGGCGAGTAATGCGTAATCTCGTCACATCAAGAGCTTACCTTTGGTCGATTGTAACTCTCTTTCTTGCTTGTGCGATGGCTCCAACTTTGAGAGCGCAGCAAGAGATTCCTGGAAGTCGGAAACCTGTCGTGTTCATGGTCCAGAAAGAGCAAGAGCGCGTCATCTATAAAGTTAACTCCAGGATAGTGCGTGATCCCCTTCACGCCATGGGCGAAGCGCTCGAGAAGCAGGGGCAGGATTGTCCTGTTATTGTGTTACTTGATTGGGATTCTCCTATCAGCCAAATTTTTGACGCCCCAGCATTTGCTTCAAAAGCCGGCTTTAAGAACATTCGAATTTTCATTTTTGACTCGCACGACAAGCGATACATGTCGGAGGTTGAGGTCAAGCAGGGTGTTCGATTTACAGTAGACCCTTCGCCGAATGAATAAGATCTCAGCAAATACCAAAACCTTTCTCCGGGCACGTCGCTCTAGCTGATTTCTTTCAGGAACATGGAATTCCGGGCCCGTCCTACCACAAATCTCGCAGGGGACATCCCGCGCAATGCTTCATTCTTCGGAACTGTTCACCACCCTGGAAAAACTTATGCGGCTTTTCGAAGATCCCTACTGGTGGACTGTGGCGCTTTCTTCCGTGGTGCAATTAACGATGTTCGGACGCTGGATTTATCGCCGGATACGCAACGACGAAATGATGCGCGCCTTCGTCGAGGACATGGCGAAAATTCATCTTCCGCATACCTACGCGCTGTTGGAGGGAATTTGCGAACGCCAGGGAATCAAAACGCCCGAACGTCCGCAAATCAATTGGATCGACCTCGTTGGGCCGCGTCACTAGCTGAACGCCTTCGCAAAGGTACCGAGACAAAATGACAAAAACTAACCGTATCCTCGCGATTATTTTACTTTCTGCCGGATCGTTTATACTGGCGGCACCCGGAGTGTTTGCGCAGGGTTCGCAGCGCGTCAGCGCTGTGCAGGGGGACACGGGGCAAGCTATTGCCGGCGCTAACATTTGGGTTTGCACCGGCATGGCACAGCCTGCTTACACCAACACCCCTGCGTGTTTGCCGACCGCGACAATTTACTCCGATCCGATGCTGATGAATCCCGTCACGCAGCCGCTCGTGTCTGACGGGCTTGGCAACTACAGTTATTTTGGCGTCGCGGGAACGTACACCGAGGTAATCACTGGGCCCATGATCGCGGGCTACACGTCCACGATCGTTCTTCCGTGCGCGCCGAGCTCGCCGACCGCCGGGTGTGGAGGCAGCGCGGGAAATCCGGCGTCGCCCAGCGGATCGATTCAGTTCAACAATATTGGAGCTTTCAGCGCGTCGATTTTGAGCCAGGATTCCGGCGCGACCACCATCACCGACGCGGGCAACATGAGCGTGCAAGGCGCGCATGTGACCGTGAACACATCGAGCAGCGGCGGATACAACTTCAACGTGAACGGGACGGGAAATTTTCTTGGCTTGTTGACTACTCCCGGCGGCTTTTCCGCGAACGCTGAATCGCCCAACAGCGCGTTCAGCGCGCCGACAAAATTGTTTTTCATGGCGGCGGGATGCAACAACGTGACGGCAGGGAACGGCTGGCAAATTGGCACGGCCAACGCGCCAAGCCCTGCGTGCCAGGGGACGCACACGCGCAAAGGCGTGTTGCAATTCGCGCGCGGCAACGTGGCCTACGTCGAACTCGAGCTGCCCACCGATTGGAATTTTGGCGTCAATGTGGATCTGAAAATCGCGTTCACCACGACGGACTCGACAAACGGACATTTCACTGCTTGGAACGTGCAGACCGGATGCAATTCGCTCGGCGGAACAACCACAGATGATCCCGCGCTCAACGCAGCGCAGACCATTTCGTACACCATTGGCAGCACCTCGGTATCCGGCGCGGAATATCTGGCAACGCTCACGGCGCTTAATATGACGGGCTGCTCGGCTGGCAACAATCTCGTCCTCGCCATCACCCGAAATAATTCCGGCGCGGACACGAACACCGATACCGCCGTCGCCGCAAAATGGGCCGAGCTAACCTTCGGCCGCACCATGAACAGCACGAACCGCTGATCGCTCGGCGCTCATGCGTAGGCGTTGCCTCCGTAGGGCGCAGCATGCTGCGCCCGCTGGTGGCACGAGCAAGCCGGCTCCGATACCACAAGCTACCTCCACATGCACAATCAAACGGTACGCTGCTCGTCGACATACTAGATCGCGCGATCATCGCCAAGCATCGGCGCCGGGCCCAGCATGCTGCGCCCCTACGACTGCGCTAACGACGTCGTTTTGCTCGAAGGAGTCTTCATGCCATCGTGGCAGAAATTTCTGGATTCACTTTCCACTAAGGGCGGGAATCTTTTCGTCCTTCTCATATGTTTCACGGGACTGCTTTGCCTGCTGATGCACGTGTTGCATCATGGTGACACCGGCAACATAACGATGGTCGTGGTCGCGACGTTCTCCGGCTTTTCCGGCGCGCTGATGGCCACGCTGACCGGAAAAGACAGCAAAGAACAGAGCGAACACGCCACGGGCGGCAACGCCACGAGCACGGTAGCCGTAGCGATCCCTGAGGCGCCACCGGTAAGATGTGACGATCCGTCGCCCAAGAACGACGCGCCCGCAGCGTAATGCAGGCCAATACTTACAGCGAGCTTAGCGCGCTCGACTTGATGAAATTGTGTGTGTGGCGCGAGGCGCGCGACGAAGGGATCTTGGGCAAGCGCGGCGTGGCGCATGTGATTCAGAATCGCGCGAACCATCCTTCGTGGTGGGGACACGACATCCGCTCCGTGATCTTGAAATCGTGGCAATTTTCCAGCTTCAGAGCCACCGACCCAAATTCAAAGAAATGGCCGGCGCAGGGCGATCCATCATTCCAGGATTGCAAAAACATTTGTGAAGCGGTGGCAGCAGGCAACGACGAGGACATTACGGACGGCGCGACTTCGTATTACGACATTTCTATCCCTCCACCAGCTTGGGCGTCGGACGGCAGCAACGTGCTGACGCTATCGGTGGGCCACCTGCGGTTTTACAAGCTCGCGCCACCGGCAGCAGTAACTGACATCGACCTCGCCATGTAGCACTCAGCAGTTTCTCAGCGAGTCTCCAAAAAAAGGCAAGCGGGTGTACAATTTTATTTGCTTGGGCTTGCATGCGATCCGAGCATTGCTCGCCGAGCGAAATTTTGCATGCCACAGGAGTTCATTTGGAGACCGCCGTCGGAGTATTTAGTTCGCGAGAGAGCGCCGAACACGCGCTGGAATATTTGCTCGAAAACGGAGTACCGGAGAATGCGATCGTCTACCTCACGCGCTCGGAAAGCGAAGCGGTGATCCTGGGCAAAGAGATCGGTGGATTTGCAGGAGGCATCGCAGGCGGGGCAGTGGGCTTCGGCGCTGGAATGGTGGCTGCGACGCTCGCTCTAATTCCAGGTATGGGGGAAGTTTTCGCGCTCGGCGCGGGCGCTGCTGCACTGCTCGCCCTCCTCGGCAAGAAAGCCGGTGAGGCGGCGGGCGCGAAGTTGACGAAAAATGTGGACGCTGAAGTTCTTAGGGACGGGCAGTCCGCTGAAGATGCGGAAGTGTTTCTAAGTATTCTGAAACGGAATCGCTCGCTGATCGTGGTCCGAACGGAGTCGCGCCAAATCGCCGAAACCGCTTGCAGCATCCTCGATCGCATGGGAATGTCCGGCGCTGCAGCGGCGCCCGAGCCGCTGGAAAAGAAAATGCGCGCCACTTCGCGGCTGGCCGGGGACGGCATTACGGTCCTGGAACTCCACGGAAGAATCATGCTGGGCGAAGGAAACGTGATACTTCGCGATGCCGTACAGGATCTGCTGACGCGCGGAAACAAAAAAATCCTGCTGAGCCTGGCTGAGGTGGATCATATCGACAGCGCCGGCATCGGCGAGCTGGTGCGAAGCCACTCCGCCGTGCGAAAGACGGGCGGCCAGCTGAAGCTTCTAAATCCCAGCGCTAAAATCGAAGAAATGCTGCATCGAAGCATGCTGCATAAAATCTTTGACGTGCAGAAGAATGAAGCTGCCGCGATAAAATCCTTCGACGTTTCGTCTCATTCGGGCGCGGCTTCTTAGTTTGTACTGCAACCCAAAGTAGTTTTCTAAACACGCTGTAGATTTGCCGTCTAGCTCTCCGCACATCAAGCGGTGGTCGCTTTTTCTATTGCGCACGGCATTCCCCTCATTCGAAGGTTGATTTTATCCATGAAGAAATTCTCAATAGTTTTAGGGTGCCTGCTGGCGTTCCTCGCACTTCCTGCGATCGCAAAGGCGCAGTTGCAGGTGCCGATCATCGTGCAGCCCGCCGAGTGGAGCGGCATGGCCGTATATCCGGGAGGAGCGCGCGCGAACGCGCCGGTCACTTTTGGATTGGGCATTCCGGACGCCGCGGGAATCGATTGCCCCGGCACGCAAGATTTCCCGCTGCACGAGCAGGCTCCCACCAGGCTCTCGCTTTATAACGGCGCCACACAGCTGAACTCGCAATTTCGTTGCATGGCGAAATGGCCGGACGGAAAGCGGAATGGGTGCTTGTCGACGCTCAGTTACCCAGTTTCACGGACTGCCAGCCGAGTTGCCCGGGGACGGCCGGCTACGACACGAGCATCACAGTGAAACAAGTTTCTTCCGGCGGAGGAAATTTCCCCGCTACGAGCATGGCCGTGCAATGCACAGGCGCGGGCGCTCCGGTGTCTGCGTGTCCTGACGGCAATCACATTCTCGTTAACACTGATGCTGCGACATTTCTAATCAAAGAAGCCAACTATAATCTGTTCGACGATGTCCAGGTTGGGTCGACGCACTTGATTTCTACGACCAACCACGGAAACAACGACGGCTTGATTCTGTTGGGACCTCCGACGACAGCGACGGGCATCGATTCGGTTTCCTGCGTTCCTACTGCCAACGGAACCACGGCGCTCGCCGGGTCCAGTGGCCCGATTCCGACGAATTATTCCAGTCCATCGCTCTGTGGCACGCCGTACAGATCCAATCAAGACTCGGCGTCCACGTGCGTGATCGAAGAAAATGGTCCGCTACGTGACGTGGTGATGTGCCAGGGCAACATGGTCAACGGTTCGACTGCCTATTTGCAATGGCGCACGCGAACGCATTTCTGGTTTCAGCACGCTGACGCGAAAGTTACGGTTGCGCTGCGCAATGCTATCGCGACCAATCCCAACGTCATCAACGCCTCGACAGCCTATCGGGAGTTTCAGCAATTTGAAGAACGTCTGACTGACAATCTCGGCGCGAGTCGGAACTACGATATCTCCACCGCCGGCGGAAATGTTTCAGGAACCAGCTTCACAAGCAGCGAATATGCGTACCTATTCCAAGGGCACTCCGCCGAAGGCGCGTGGCCGCATTGGGATTCCAGCGGCGGAAGTAATTGCCAGTATGAATCTGATGGCTGCGTGGTTTCCTACATTCCGCGCTCGGGAACGGCCAGCTCGCGCCAATATTCGCTCGACGGCTGGCAGATAAATCAAAATAGCGCCACGCCGTCGACGCTCGGCGCGAATAGCACTTTTCCCGTGGGCTGGTTTGATTTGGATGACGGCACAAACGGCATTGAAATCGGCGTGTATCAATTCGCGATGTACTGGCCAAAGTCGCTGGAAGCGCAGCCGCTTCCCACTGGGGCGACGAGCGGAAACGAAATTCGCATCGGCGTGTGGCCCAACATGCAGAACGCCATCAGCGGCGCAGGCAGTCCCGTGTTTGGCACTAACACGATTCAAAATCCGAGCTACTCCGCTGCCAGCGACAGCCAGCCTATCGCGTCTTACGTGATCGGTTATCCGCAATATCAGATTCACGACACTTACTGGAATTTTCACAGCGGGACGCAAAGCGCGGCCGTCGCGCAACAAAACTTTCTCTATTTTCAGCATTACATGCTGGCGCGGCCGCAATCGCCCACCTACTACAACTCGGTCGCGGATTCCGCATCGGGATTTCCCGCGCTTTTTTACAACATTCCTGATCCAGTTGCGGAAGATCAGCTTTACATCAATATGGGAGCGTGCTCGCAAACCGCAGGCCAGTGCCTCGGCGATGTGGGAATGACTTCGGCGCAGGGATATCCGTATCAAAACAGTTACAGTGGCATGAAGATTTTCCGTTATTTCGACTGGCCCACGGCGGGAGGCTCCGATGGCACACAATTCGAGCAGCGCGAAGCTTTCCTGCGAAATTTCCTTCAACGTGGCTGCACGCCTTCCGGAACGTCCTGCGGCAGCGCGTCGCTCACCGGCAGCACGCCGGGACGTTATATTTTCGCCGCGCATTTCTATCGCATGGTGGTGGAAAAAACTTTGCCGCGCTCTTCAGGCGGGGCAGCAACTTGGCGCCGCTTACGTGCTTGAAGGTTCGATTCGCCGCTCGGGCACCCGCGTGCGCATCACCGCGCAACTAGTGGAGGCTTCCACACGGCATTCGGTATGGGCCGAGCGTTTCGATCGCCAACTGGAAGACGTTTTCGCCATCCAGGAGGAAATTGCGCGGAGCATCGCGCAGGCCCTGCGCATTACGCTGACTCCGCAGGAAGAAAAAACGATTGCGCGCAGACCCACCGAAAACCCGCAGGCGTACGATTTTTACCTGCGCGGAAGAAGTTACACGCGCCGCTACAATATGGACTACGGCCTGCAGATGTTTGAGCAGGCCATACAACTCGATCCGAATTTCGCGCTGGCGCATGCGGGAATCGCGCACCTGTGCGGTATCATTTATGAAATTCGCGAACAGAGCCCGAAATGGATTGAACGAGGAATGGCTGCCTGCGATCGCGCTACCGGGCTCGCGCCCGACTTGCCGGAGGTACTGGTCGCTCGCGCGCGCATGTGTTACGCGCAAAAGAAATATGGAGAAGCCGCGCTGCTAGCTCAGCGGGCGGTCGAACGCAAGCCCGACTGTGAAGGATCCTGGGACATTCTCGGCCGCGCGTATTTCGCCTCTAGCCGCTTTGAAGAAGCCGCGGCACTCACGGAGCGGGCGATTGAAGCCAATGGCGACGACTACAACACCTACATCCCGTACGGCCGGGCTTTAAGAAATCTTGGGCGGCAAAAGGAAGCGGAGCACGTTACCGAACGATTTATCCAAGCCCTCCGCCAACAACTCGAGATTGTGCCGGAAGACGTGCGGGCGCGTATCCTGCTGGCTACCCAACTCGCGAATTTCAAAGAATACGAGGAGGAAACCTTGCGGCACTTGCAGACCGCCGTGGCCCTTCGTCCAGGTGATACCAGCACTCTATATAATGCAGCCTGCACCTACGGTGTCCTGGGAAGAAAAGCGGAAGCCCTGGAAACGCTGAAGAAGGCGTTTGCCGCCGGATACAGCAACCGGGATTGGGCGTCCAGAGACACCGATCTCAATTGTCTGCACGAGGACCCCGAATTTCAAAAGCTAGTCGGCCTCAGCGAACAATCCGCGTCATAGCACACAACAAGCGGCGGAGAAGTCGGCATCCGCTACATCGAGTAAGCGCGCTTAACTGATAGAATTGCCGGCGTCGAATGAACAACCTAAGGACTTCTGGTCCCGTCATCCAAGTTTCGGGAATCCAAAAAACCTACGGCCGAACTGTGGCAGTCGACAAAGTGTCGTTCGAGGTCAACGACGGCGAAATATTTGGTTTGATCGGACCGAACGGCGCGGGAAAGACAACTACGATGGAGTGCGTCGAGGGAATCCGCAAGCCCGACCGCGGCACCATCTCAGTGTTGGGCCTGGATCCCTTTCGGCAAGTGTACAAGCTGCAGGATCGTATCGGCGTGCAGCTCCAGCAGGCACAGCTTCAGAAGCGGATAAAAGTCTGGGAGGCCATTGACTTGTGGGCTTCGTTGTACAAGAAAAAGCCTGCAGATGCAGAGCGTTTGCTCGATCAGCTTGGTCTTGCCGACAAGCGGGACGCCTGGTTTATGAATCTCTCTGGCGGCCAGAAGCAGCGACTATTCATCGCCCTCGCGCTGATCAACGATCCCGAAGTCGTGTTTCTTGACGAACTAACGACTGGGCTTGACCCGCAGGCGCGTCGGGCTATCTGGGAACTTGTGCGCGGCATACGCGAACGCGGCAAGACCGTTTTTTTGACCACGCATCTGATGGAGGAAGCGGAACGTTTGTGCGATCGTGTGGCGATCATCGAACGCGGCCGGATCATCGACATCGGCACGCCGCAGCGACTCGTCGATCGGCACTGTCCTGAACGAACCGTTGTCCTAGCCACTGATGACCTGACAGCCGAGGAGCGCTTTCGAGCGATCCGGCGAATCGAGTCCGTGGTGCGTAGCGACATGCAGTTCACCATTCGCGGCCAGGGCGAAGATCTGGTGACCGAAGTGATTCACTGTCTGTCGGAAAACCGTATGCGCGTCACCGACTTTCGCATGATCGTCCCGAATCTTGAGGACGTCTTTCTTAAACTGACCGGCCATTCGATTCGCGACTAGAGGGAACAATGCTGCGCGGGCTCTGGAAACTAACTTGGATCGAGATCAAGGTGTTCATGCGTGAGCCGCTTGGCGCATTTGGAACCATCGGTTTCCCCGTCGTGGTGTTTCTGGTGATCGGCCGAGTAGCGGGCCGCAATATCGCCGCGCCGTCGCTCGCCGCCAGTAGTTTTCTCCGCGTAGGTCTGCCGGTTCTCGTGGCGCTCTTAATCGCCGTCAGCTCCGTAATATCTCTGGTTACTATCGTCTCGATCTACCGCGAAGGGGGAATTCTCAAACGCCTTCGCGCCACTCCGCTGCGCCCACAGACAATCCTTACAGCACACGTAATCGTCAAACTGGCGCTCACTGCGGCCACACTCGCCTTGATGGTGCTTGCAGGCAAACGGTACTACCCGATCGGCATTCGCGTTCCGTGGTTCGGTTTTACGATTGCGCTGCTGATCATCACTTTGAGCATCCTGTCGATCGGATTTCTCATCGCCAGCATCGTTCCAACGGCCCGATTCGCGCAACCCATCGGCGCCGCGATTTTGTACCCGATGATCGGTATCTCGGGACTCTTCACGCCGCTTGATTCGATGCCACCGGTTCTCCATGCGGTGGCCCTAGCGCTGCCAATGACCTACGCAGTATCGCTACTCGAGGGCATATGGAAGGGCGACGCGTGGTCCGCGCACATGGGTGATCTAGCAGCATTGGCCGTGGTCTTTTTCGTTTGCACAGCGCTCTCCGCAAAAGTATTTCGTTGGGAATAGCCATATTGCTCGATCCCCGGAACGCGACTGCAAATCTTCTATTGGCTTAACCTCGCTTAACAATTCCTGATGAGCACCTAAACGCAGACGAGAATCGTCACATATCAGCAATCGTGGCGGCTATTTCTTAATGCCATCGTGCCTTGTGGCCCACAAAGCGCCGGACTTTGTCGGGGATCTCACAAATTGCACAAATCACGTAGTTTCGTTCCGATATTCAAAGAGTATCCGCCAAGTTGTTTTATCCGATGAGGCGCTTTCCTCCTGGAAGGAATTCTTGATGATCCTCACCAACGCAATCCTGCCGTTCGACGGCGATCCCATCGCGATCCGTGATCCGGCTTGTATCAAGGATTTCTCGGTCGACCACTCACTCGCAAACGCGGATTGCACCCGCGTCGAACTCGACAACGGAACCGTGTTCCACGTCCAGGAATCGGTGGAAGAAATCTCCGCAATGATTTCAGCCGCCAAAAATGGAGAACGCAAAATGAATCTGCCGCTCTCGCCAACTAATCGCAGGTACGGCGCACTCAAGAGCAAACCCGACGCCCGAGACTACGGCGTGGCCCGGCTCTCGCTGCCAAAAACAATTCCTTCCGTGATCGACCTAACCGAATGGTGCGGCCCAGTTCGCGATCAGGGTGACCTGGGAGCTTGCACCGCGTTCGCCGGCACTGCCATGACGGAATTTCTGTGGCGCAGATATAAAAACCAGCAGCCTACCTTCAGCCCGCTCTACCTCTACTACCAGGAACGCGCCCTAGACGGCGACCGCAACAAAGGTGACCTAGGTTCCACCGGACGTACTTGCGTAAAAGCTCTAAACCAATTCGGCGTCTGTCTGGAAGCCGACGATCCCTACAACGCGAGCACTTTCCAGAATTCTCCAAGCGTCTCCGACTCGCAAGAAGCGTTGCTGTACCGCAGCGGCGCCTACCACACGCTAACAAACGCGCAGGACATGAAGGCGTGTCTCGCGTCCGGTTACGGTTTTATCGGCGGCTTCAACGTCTACGACTCCTTCGAATCGGCAGCCGTCGCCAAAACCGGATTGATGCCGGTGCCAGACCGCAGCAGGGAATCGCTCCTCGGCGGCCACGAGGTATTCTTCTGCGGATACGACGACTCCGTCGAATGCCCCGGCGCCACCCTGGGTGCCTTTAAAGTCCAAAACAGCTGGAGCAATCGTTGGGCCCAATCCGGCTTCTTCTGGTTCCCGTACCAATGCGCCGCCGATCCCAACATCCTCATGGACGCCTTCATCCAGCACCTAGATAAACCGTGGTAAAGGCCGCCGCTCGTCTGTAGACAAGGCAACACGCTGGTGCTGGCTGCTGATCGAAGCCGCGCCGGTGCGGTTCGTTTCGATGGCGCACTGCGGCAAGACTATCAGCGGTTGAAATTCCGTAGACGACACGCGCTGGCCAAAGTGGCTATCGCGCGCAAGTTGGCCGTGCGTATGTACTGGATGCTGCGTAGTGGAGCAGATTACGCTCGGCTGGGTTCGCATGCAAGGCAGCCCGGGCGGCATCCTGGTGAACGTAAGTTCATCGACTCGTTGATTGGGTTCCCCCGAATCATCGGGGTGTCTGAAGAAGGAATCATGGTCGGAAGTAAAGTGACCGAATAGATGGTTGGTGGAACCGGATTCCACCGCACGATTCACGAAGCGAGCCGTGGCCCGATGCGGCGGAAGCCAATATGGTTTTGACCCCAACAACAAACCAGCCAGGGAATTTAATCTTTTTTTTCGAATTATGATTATTTTCCTGTTGAACCTCTTTGATAGTGTGCCCTTCTTCCCTCGTTAGAAATGTCCCCTAAACTGCGGCCCGGAGGGGCGGCAGTGAAGAGGACAGCGATGAGCTTAATGGAACTGCAACGGGTAGAAGTACTGGGGCGGGTGAAGAGC